>Ga0315273_10004671_pt1 | contig 16825 bp, 11 predicted proteins | sample YL17G02_0_MG_FD_205753 | JGI IMG/M metagenome (GOLD analysis project Ga0315273, IMG submission 205753) | Sediment microbial communities from Yellowstone Lake, YNP, Wyoming, USA - YL17G02_0 | ecosystem: Environmental > Aquatic > Freshwater > Lake > Sediment | place: USA: Wyoming | collected... | reverse complement strand
CTCACCCAGCAGGTCGCCGCCGGGCAGTTGCGCGTCGCGGACCTGGCTTCCCGGCTCTCGGACGACGAGGCGCGCCGCGTGGCCTACGAGGGCGCGCTCGCCATCTGCAACTCGGACGGCGTCGTCAACGCGTCCGAGTCGGCTTTCCTCGAGGAACTGCGCACCGCGCTGGGCCTCAGCGCCGCGTCGGTGACCGAAGCCGGGAAGACGGCGGACGCGCTCGCCGGCGCGCCGGTCGCCGAGGTGCACACTGGGACGCCGCCCGGGGGGCCGCTCGACGACTTCATCCTCCAGCAGGCCATGCTGACCGGCGCCCTGGAGATCCTCCCCGACCGGCTGGCCACCGTCGCCATCCTCCCGCTCCAGCTGCGCCTGGTCTACCAGATCGGCCAGCGCCACGGCCAGAAGCTCGACGCCAACCAGGTGAAGGACCTCGCCGCCACGCTCGGACTCGGCGCCGTGGCCCAGGGGATGGAGAGCGTGGTGCTGAAGCTCGCGGGTGGGATTGCAGGGGGACTCCTCGGCGGGCTGGTCGGCGGCGCCGCCCGCGTCGCCACGGGCGCGGTCATTACCTTCGCGGCCACCTACGCCCTCGGCCACGCGTCGGACCAGTACTACCGGCAGGGCCGCTCGCTCGGCGCCGGCGACCTGCGTGCGCTGTTCGACCGGTTCCAGCAGGAAGCGAAGACGATCTACCCGAGGGTGGAGCAGCAGATCCGCGCGCAGTCGAGCACGCTGAACCTCCAGAGCCTGCTCCAAGGACTGCGGACGAGCTGACGAGCGGACGGACGGACCGTCGGACAGGCGGACAAGCGGACGGGCGCGCGACGCGTGCGCCGGCGCGCCTTGACCCTTCTCGGGACTCACCACCATGCGTCACCCCATCCGCTACGTCCTGATCGCGCTGGCGTGTGCCGTCGCATCCGCGGCCGGCTACTACGCCTGGAAGAACCCCGAGAATGCCACGCTCGACGCGAGGGCACGCGAGGGCGCGCCGGGTGAGTTCGTGGAGCTGCGGCACGGGTGGACGCACTACGAAGTGGCGGGGCCCGACACCGGACGCGTGGCGGTGCTCGTGCACGGCTTCTCGGTGCCGATGTACATCTGGGACTCGACGTTCGTCGCCCTGCGGGAGGCGGGGTACCGGGTCATCCGGTACGATCTCTACGGCCGGGGGCTGTCCGACCGGCCCGATGTGACGTACGACGGCGCGCTGTTCGACGCCCAGCTCGACGAGCTCCTCGATTCACAGCACGTGACGCAGCCGGTGGACCTGATGGGGCTGTCGTTCGGCGGGTATGTCACCGCGCACTATGTGGCGACGCACGGCGGGCGCGTGCGCACGCTCACCCTCGTCGACCCGGTGGCGGCGCGCCGGACGATCCCCGCGGCGCTGCGAATGCCCATCGTCGGCACCTTCGTCTGGCAGGCGACGCAGGTGCCGCACCTGGCCGACAACCAGGCGTCGGATTTCCTGCATCCGGAGCGATTCCCCGACTGGGCCGACCGCTACCGCCCGCAAATGCGGTACAGGGGCTTCGGCCGCGCTCTCTTGTCCTCGGCCCTCACGGTGGCGAGTACCGACTTCGACACGCTCTACGCCGGCGTCACGAGGGCGGGGGTGCCGACGCTCCTCATCTGGGGGAAGCAGGATTCCACGGTCAGCATCCGCCTGGCGGACGTGGTGCGACGCAACATCCCGGCGCTGGAGTTCTTCCCGGTCGATTCCGCCGGCCATCTTCCGCACCTCGAGCAGGCTCCGGTGGTGAACCGCCGGCTCCTGGAGTTCCTGGCGGCGCACTCGCCGAGATAGCCGCCCCCAGCCCGCTACCGCGTCCCGGGCAGTGGCGGCGCCGCTGCGCGACCCGCGCCGCTCGCGCCCCGCGCACCTCCGCGACAGATTACGCCATGCGCCGCACAACCGTCTTAGCCGCCTTCGCCGCCGCTGCCCTCGCCGCCGCGCCCGCCGCCGCTCAGGCGCCCGCGCCGTACCCCGACCGCGTCGAGATCCGGCGCACCGCCTACGGCGTCCCGCACATCCTCGCCCGAGACCTCGCCGCGCTGGGGTACGGGATGGCCTGGGTCCAGCTCGAAGACTTCGGCTTCCGCGTGGTGGCCAACCTCATCCGCGGGCGTGGCGAGCTCGGACGGTACTTCGGGCGGGACTCGATCGCGTCGGATTTCCACTTCCGGCAGACGCACCGGTTCGCGGTGGAGCGCTTCCACCTGCTCCATCAGGACACTCGGGACCTGTACGCGGGTTGGGCCGCGGCGGTGAACCGGTACGTAGCCACCCACGCGGACGCGTTCCCCGCCTGGACGCCGCGCGCCTTCACCGCGCACGACGTGGCCGCGCTGTGGGTGGACGAGACCATCGAGCCGAAGGTGAACGTCTTCCGGCGCCGCCTCGCCGCGCGGCGGGCCGCCGAGGAAGGACAGCGGGACGTCGGCTCGCAAGCGTGGGCGTTCGCGCCGAGCCGCACCACCTCGGGTCGGGCGATCCTGCTGCGCAACCCGCACCTGGGATGGGGGCCCGGCTGGGACAACCGCTACTACGAGCTGCACATCACCGTCCCGGGGGTGATCGACTTCTACGGCGACTTCCGCATCGGCTTCCCGCTGTACTTCAACGGCGGCTTCAACGCCCACCTCGGCTGGGCGACGACCAACAACTACGCCGACCTAGAGGAGATCTACGCGCTCGACGTCGACCCCGAGCGGCCCGACCACTATCGCTTCGACGGCGGCTCCGTCCCGATGGAACGGGTCCCGGTCTCCGTCGAGTGGAAGAACGGCGACTCCCTGGTCAGTGAGACCCGGGAGTTCTGGCGCACGCCGCTCGGCCCCGTGGTGGAGCGTCGGGAGGGGAAGATCCACGTGGTGCGCTCCCCCGAGTGGGGCGAGACACGGAAGACGGAGCAGTTCCTGCGGATGATGCAGGCTCGGAACCTCGCCGAGTGGCGGGCGGCGATGCGGATGCGCGCCCACGTGGAGCAGAACCTCACGTACGCCGATCGGGACGGCAACATCTTCTACGTGTGGAACGCGACGATCCCGCGGCTGCCGCGCCCCTCGGGTGGCGACACCGCGGCGGTCCCGGCCGCGACGTCGGCCGACGTGTGGACGGAGCTGTGGCCCTTCGACTCCCTGCCCCAGTTGCTGAACCCGCGCGGGGGGTACCTCCAGAACGCGAACGACCCGTTCCACTACACGAACCTCAACGCGGTGATGGACTCCACGCGCTGGCCGGACAACTTCTCGCGGCCGGACTTGGGGCTGCGGAGCCAGCTCTCCCTGCGGCTCGTCACCAGCCAGCGCAGGGTCAGTCTCGAAGACGTGGTGCGGATGAAGCACGACCCGCGGATGCTGCTGGCGGAGCGGGTGAAGGACGACCTCGTGGCGGCGGTGCGCGCCACGAACCCGCAGGGCGAGGTCGCCGACGCCATCGCGGGAATCGAACGCTGGGACAACACGGTGGCGCCGGACTCGCGCGGCGGGACGCTGTTCGAGGCCTGGTTCCGCCGCTACATCGCGCGGGACTCGGCCAACCCGGGCTCGTCCGACGAGCGCTGGGCGCGCGCCTTCCGGGTGCCGTGGACGGCCGCCGATCCGGTGGCGACTCCCCGAGGACTCGCCAACCCCGTCCGGGCCGTCGCGGCCTTCGCCGCGGCGATCGAAGAGACGAGGGGGGTCTTCGGCCGCTGGGACGTCGCGTGGGGAGACGTCCACCGGGTGCACATCGGCGAAGTCGATGTTCCCGTCGGGGGCTGCTCCGGCGACATCGGCTGCTTTCGCGTGCTGAGCTACGTGCGATCACCCGACGGCAGGCTGGCCGCGGCCCGCGGCGACGCCTGGGTGCTGGCCGTGGAGTTCCTCGCCGACGGCCCGCGAGCCTACTCCATCCTGGCCTACGGCGAGAGCGACGATCCAGCGTCGCCCCACCACACCGACCAGGCGGCGATGTTCGCGCGGGGCGAGCTCAAGCCGGTGGCGTTCACGGAGGCTGACATCGCCCGGCAGCTCGTCCGCCGCTACCGTCCCGGGGCGCCGTGACGTTCGTCCGCCTTCTCCCGGTGGTGCCGAGCGCCGCCCAGCAGAGTCGCGTGCGTTCACTGGAAACGACCTGACGGCCGCTCACACCTGGAGTTGTCTTCGCCGTCCAATCACGGCCATTCCCAGGAGAACGACCGAGACGGCGAGGTAGACGGCGGGAGTCGCGGCGGTGTTCGCCTCAGCCGTGACCCCGGTGAAATCCCACGCCGGTATCCGGCTCACAGGCCCCAGATACCACCAGATCATGTAGGTGATCTCGAACAGCCTGCTTCCGTTGCTCCACGTTCCGAGCGCCAATGCCAACGACGGGATGAACACGGCACCTGCCACCCAGGCGAAGGAAGGACCCCATCGCCCCGCGGCGACCAGGCGAATGGCGACCCCCCCACCAAAGAGGACGGCAACAGAGAAGCCGGCCATCCAGATCGCGGATAGCTGGCGGCGCAACGGGTGTGCGACGGAGAAGACGATCTGGTGCGTCTCGTGCTGCCGTTCGCGGTTGCCCATGGCCGACCACAGCAGGATCGGCCATAGCCATGCGGCGAGGAACAGATACCGATGCGTGATGTCGAGGGGAACCGTCAGCGTGGCGACGACGAGACCCACGGCCACCACATTCCACAACCACTTCCGCCCTTTCAGCATCAGGCGCAATTCGGCGGCATAGAGCGCCACCCAACGCGACCGCGGGCGGGAATCCGGAATGGGCGTCAACTGGACGAGAGCATCCCCGACGCCGGCGGCGGGACGATCAGATGTCTGCCCGCCGGGTGACGTCGCGAGAGATTGGCCGCGCAACCTTCTGCGAGCGGGGTCGAACCGGTCGAACGGCAGCGATGCGATCAGGGCGATCGCGATAGCGGCGCCAATCCATTCCAGGCGCTCCAGGAAGATCCCCGCCGTCCAATCAATGCCGGACCAGGTGAAGCGCACGACGTTCGTTCCGGAGAGAGGCACGATCACCCCTCTGCCGCCATGACTGATATCCATCCCACTCGCTGCCAGCAGCTCGCGAATGCTGACTATCGAGCGCGACAGCCCCCCGAAGTCGTTGCGGGCCGAGACGCTGGCCCTGGCTACGAGGAGCGAGCCTTCGGAGGCCAGCAGGCCCGGGCCCCACACAAAGAAGTAGGCCACATTGCCAAGCCCTCCGCGCAGGAAGGGCACGCTCTCGAACAGCACGGCGATGGCGGATATGACGGACAACGACGGCAGGCCCAGGAACCATATCGGCGCGACCAACGCCCACAGGTCGATGTTCGAATCCTCGGCGCGAACGAGCTGCATCGTGGGGGCCATCACGGTCAGAACCCCCAGGATCAGGGCCAGGACCGCGACATTGCTCGCCCATTTCCCCAGCATGTAGAGGTACTTCGGCGTCCGCGTGGTGGCGATGATCTGACCCACCCGGGTCTGGTAGTCACGGGTCACCGCGTTCTTGACCAGGTAGAACCCGACCAGCCCCAGCAGGGTGGATGCGACCACGCCGTACAGGGTGCCTACCCAGGGGGAGTTGTAGTAGCCCCTGTGGCCTCCAAGGACCAGTGTCGCATAGGGAGACCCGTAGGGAGGCACGAACACGTAGGCGGCGAACACCGTGATCGCGAGGACGAGAAGGAAACCGCCGCTTCTGACGCGCTCCAGGAAATCCGCGCGCATCAGGTGGTAGAGGGCCCGCGGGGCTCTCACGGAGCCGCTTCCCCATCTGCCCGTGAGGACAGGTAGAGATAGGCGTCCTCCAAAGTCGGTACGGCCCGGGTTGCGGCCTCGTGTGGCGGAAGATCGGCCACGACGCGGACGTGGACGCCGTCGCTGCGTCGAATCGTGTTGCTGACGACGTGGCTCTGCCGGGTGGCGACCAGTTCTTCACTGGGAATGACCCATCGCCACACCTTCCCTTCGATCGCCTGCAGCAGGTGCTCGGGGGAGGCGTTCCTCAGCAGGTGGACAGCATCACGATCCGCTCGCCCGCCAGGTCGGATAGCAGGTTGCGGAAACGCACGCGCTCCTCAGGGTCCAACCCGGTGGTCGGCTCGTCAACAATGAGCAGTTGCGGATCGTTGAGCAGGGCCTGAGCGATGCCCACCCGCTGCTTCATCCCGCCGGAGTAGCCGCCCAGCGGTCGCTTCCGGGCATCGAACAGATTCACGACACGCAGCAGTTCCAGGATGCGGTTGCGCGCGGAGCGGCCATCCAGACCTTTCAGCGCCGCGACGTACTCCAGGAACTCGACGGCGTTCAGGTTCGGATAGATGCCGAAATCCTGGGGCAGATACCCCAGGACCGCCCGCAGGGCATCCGGGTCGCGGGCGGTATCCACGCCGTTCCAGATGACTCTCCCCATGGTGGGTTTGGTGATGGTCGCCAGGATTCGCATCAAGGTGGATTTCCCGGCGCCATTGGGGCCCAGCAGTGCCACGATGCCCGGTTCCAGCGCCAGGCTGAAATCCCGCAATCCCCAGGTGTCGCCCTTGTAGCGCTTGCTCACGCCCTCGACTTCGAGTCTCATGGGGATTCTCCCCGACGGGATCGTCCGTACGCGGTCGCGAGGATGCGGATCGTGGCCAGTCGGGATATCCTCGTCATCGGTGCGGATTGTAGGTACGGCCGTCGTCGATCTGGATCGCCGGGAACCGCTCCCAGAACAACGACGCGTCGAGCGTCTCCACGCTGACCAGGACGAACACGTAGCCGACGAACAAGGCCAGGAACGAGCCGGTCGTGAACAGGCCCACGCGCATTCCGGCGACCTTCACGTAGTAGAAGAGAGCACCCGCGACGATGATGGCGTAGAGCACAACCATGGCCCGGTAGTCCAGACCAACCAGGCCGGCGATGTCCTCCAGTTCCCCACCGCTCCTCTTCACAACCGCGATGAGGCCGCGCAATACGAAGTAGAACACGCTCGCCAGGACCAAGGCGGAGAGCGCCGGCTTCGCCCGTTGGCCGGTGGCCCGCCGCCCAAGGAACCACGCGCTCATCGTCAACGCCAGAAGGCTGGCGAGAGGTCCACCAACGGAGCCGACGGCATACTCGTGCGCGGTGATGTCCCGGAGTGGATACTCCTTCACCAGCGACATCGCGGCGGGGATCCCCTGGAGCCAGTAGAACACGCAGTGGCCGAATTCGTGGAACAGCGCCGATACGATCCCCGCCAGGAACACGAGGAGTGGGAACGTCACGCATTGGCTCACTGATCATCGACCCCGGGGGTCGCGGCTGTCGCTTGTGCCCGCACGACGAGGCCGTACCGGTTCCGGTTTATTGGACAGGTCGTGGCGAAGGTGCTGGGGCAGGCGATCACGGCGAGTGCGTAGTGGCTTACGGCTTCCGGGAGCCGGATCCCGCGGTCAGAGCACGAGCGCGCGCCCCATCGCGGAAACCCGGCTCCCGGCGCTCCGAACCGGCACTACCCGTTCTTCTTCTGGAACTCCGTCATGAACGCGATCAGGTCGTCGACGCCCTTCTCCGGGAAAGCGTTGTAGATCGAGGCGCGCAGTCCGCCCACCGACCGGTGGCCCTTGAGCCCGTCGAAGCCGGCCGCCTTGGACTCCTTGATGAACTTCGCCTCGAGTTCCTCGTTCGGCATCCGGAAGGTCACGTTCATGCGCGAACGGCTCTCCTTGGACGCGTGACCGCGGTAGTACCCACCGCTGCCGTCGATCGCGTCGTAGAGCTTCTGCGCCTTGCGGACGTTGGTCTTCTCGATCGCCTCCAGGCCACCCAGGCCGACCAGCCACTTCATCGTCAGGCCGATCATATAGATGGCGAAGACGGCGGGCGTGTTGTACAGCGACTTGTTCTCGACGTGGATCCCGTACTGCAGCATGATCGGCAGGAGCGCGTACGACGGGTGCGCGACCGCCCCCTTCACTAGATCGTCGCGGATGATCACCAGGGTGATCCCCGCCGGCCCGAGGTTCTTCTGGACGCCGGCGTAGACGACACCGTACTTCGACACGTCGAGCGGGCGGCTGAACATGTGCGACGAGGTGTCGGCCACCACCGTGGCGGCGCCGAAGTCCGGCAACTGGTGGAACTCGACGCCGTGGATCGTCTCGTTCGTACACACGTGCACGTACGCGGCGCCCGGCGTGAGCTTGAGCTCCTCCTGCCTGGGAACGCGGATGTAGTTCTCCGCCTTGTCGTTGAAGGCCACGTTGATGGCGCCGACCTTCTTCGCCTCCTTCACCGCCTTGTCCGACCACGACCCGGTCACGACGTAGTCGGCCGACGAGCCGGCGTGCAGCAGGTTCATCGGCACCATCGAGAACTGGGTGGTCGCGCCGCCCGGAAGGAACAGGACGTGATAGCTGTCGGGAATGCCCGCCAGTTTGCGGATGTTCGCCTCGCACTCGGCGAGGATCGCCTCGAACGCCTTCGACCGATGGCTGACCTCGAGCACCGACATGCCGACGCCGGGGAGCGCCAGCAGGTCCCGCTGCGCCTCCTCGAGCGCGGCGAGCGGGAGCACGGCCGGGCCGGCCGCGAAGTTGTAGACGCGGTTCACTGACATTGTGTTCTCCTTTGAAGGCTCGTGTGGGATCCGGGATCCCCGACCGCTATCCCAGCGCGACGACCGTCAACTCCAGCACGTCGGCGCAGCCCGCGCGCACGCTCGCCAGCAGCTCGGCCGGCGGCGCCTTGTCGACGTTGATCCGGGCGATCGCCGCCTCGGCGCTCTCGAAAACGATGTTCTCCGCCTCGTGCGCGTTGATGCCCGCTCCGGCCAGCTTCGTGAAGACGGAGGCGAGCGCGCCAGCCTTGCACTTGTGCCGCACGATCAGCGAGTGGGTGGCCGGCGTCTTCTTCGCCAGGTTCACCACGTTCGGCACTCGCCCGGTTTCCTTGAAGACCTTGACGATGCGCACGGTCTCGGCGGCGACCGCCTCCTGGGACTGGTCGGTCGAGGCGCCGATGTGGTGCGTCCCGTACACTCCGGGAAGGCCGAGGATGGGATGCGCGAACTCGGCGGTGCCGCCCGCCGGCTCGCCGGGGTACACGTCCACGCCGACCCGGATGCCCTTCTCCTTCACGGCCTTCGCCAGCGCGCCGTAGTCCACGATGTCCGCCCGCGCGGTGTTGATGACGTACGCGCCGGGCTTCAGCTTGCCGATCACGTCCGCGTTGACGATGCCCTTCGTCAGCGGACCCGCCGCCAGGTGGATGCTCAGCACGTCGCACTTCTCGGCGACTTCGGCCGGGGTCTTCGCCACGCAGATCCGCTCCTCTATCAGCGCGCTCGAGCCCGGACGGAACTGCAGCAGCAGCGGGAGATCGACCGGAATGTCGTCGCTGTCCACCGCCACGCCCAACTCGCTCCAGATCACCAGGTTCATGCCGAAGGCCATCGCCCGCTTCGCCATCTCCTGGCCGATCTTCCCGAAGCCGAGGATCCCGAGCGTCATCCCGTACAGGCCCTTCGCCTTCGAGTACTCCTTCTTGTTCCACTTGCCGCGCAGCAGCTCGGCCACGTTGTCGGGGATCCGCCGGTCGAGGGCGATCAGCATCCCGAAGGCCAGCTCCGCCACCGCGATCGAGTTCTTGCCCGGGCAGTTCGAGACGTAGATGCCCCGCTTGCTCGCGGCCTTCACGTCGATGGTGTTGTAGCCGGCGCCCGCCCGCACGATGAGCGACAGGCGGCCGGCGTCCAGCATCGGCTCCGTCACCACGGTGCTCCGCACCACCAGCACGTCCGCACCCGTCGCGGCGAGCGCATCCTTCAGCGTGTCGTCCTTCAGGTCCGGCTCGTGGACGATCTCGCAACCGAGGGCCTTGAGACCCTCAACTCCGCTCTTCTCGAACTTGTCGGCAACGAGAACTTTCATGGCTGCCCGTCCTTGGACCGCGGCTGCGCGGCCCGGTTCAGATTAGGTGAGTCGGACCTCGGCCGGGAAGCCGTCCGGCGGGTGGCCCGCCAGGTGCTTGACCTCCCGGTGATGGAGGGAATCTGCGTCTGGTGGCCGGGGAACGCCACCAGGGGCCCGTCCCCGTGGCGCTAGGCCTTGAAGATGTCCAACGCGAAGGGATTGTCCGAGCGAACCGGCTCAACCTCTACGCCATAGGCGGCGCGGAAGGCCCGGCCCGAGACGCGGCGCGGGGACCACTTGACCTCAAAGGCCCGCAGGCCGCTCCCTTCCTTCACAACCAGGTCCACCTCCGACTGCGTCCGCGTGCGCCAAAAGAAAAGCTCCGCCGGTGAGCCGAGCAGGGCATTGTGTTTGGCCACCTCGGCGATGGCCCAGTTCTCCCACAACGCACCGATGTCGGGCCGGAACTCGTCGGTCGAGAAGGCGTTGAGGATGGCGTTGCGGATGCCCGTATCCCAGAAGAACACCTTCCGGCTCTTGGCGATTTCCTTGCGGGGATTGGTGCTGAACGACGGCAGCCTGAAGATGACGAAGGTCTGTTCCAGCAGGTCCAGATAGCGATCCACTGTGGACCGGGCCATATGAAGCTGGGTCGCCAGTTCGTTCACCGACACTTCGGAGCCGGCCTGATGGGCCAGCAACAGCAGCAGCCGCTTGATGAGGTCCGGCGTTTTGACCAGGCCGGTCTGGAGCACGTCTTTCCAGAGGTAGTCGGAACTCAGTTCGCGCAGCAAGTGCGCGGGGTGCTCGCTCGTCACGACTTCGGGATAGCCGCCGAAACTCAGCCGCTGCATCAGGAAGGCCCGCAGTTGCGGCGCGAAGTGCCGACACAAGTGGTCGGGCGCGGCGTCCGCGCCTGCCCACACCTGGGTGCCCAGCGTCTCGGAAAACAGCAGCGGCGGGAGCACTAGTTTCCGGTTGCGGCCGGTCAGGCTCTCCGCCGCCCGATCGAGCAAGTCCAGCGAGGAGGAGCCGAGCAGGAGGAACTTCGCGGGAAGCCGCGCATCGTGCCAACCCTTGATGACGCGGGACACGTCGGGGAGGCGTTGCGCCTCATCAATCACCAGCACCGACGGATTGCCGAGCGCGCGCAGGGCATCGCCGGGCGCCAAAGCCGCGGCGGCCCGGAAACGAGCCTTGTCCACGTCGACATCGAAGTTGAGGATGACCGCGCCCGTCCCCGACAGGACGTGTTCCACCAAGGTCGTCTTGCCAACCTGACGGGCACCGAGGATGACGCCAACCTTGTCGCCCGCGAGAATGTCCTTCAGCCGTTGCTCTGCCTGCCTTAGGATATACATGAAGCACACAATAACCGGTTCTGTTGTATATCACAAGTAGCTAATTCGTCGGCGATCTCGCGCGGCTGGCGGCCGCTACGCGAGAGGGACCAGGGGGTGCGCCGACGCCCGCAGCGCGCTAGTTCCCTCCGGTACCCACGATGCGAGCGCGCGCCGCCGGATCCCACGTCGGCCTGGCGACGGTGTTCGCCACCTCAAGGCCGACGAGGAACGCCAGCCGGACGATCCGGGCGGCCTGCTCCGAGTCCGCGCGATCGACGTTGTCGGCAGCGGTGTGCAGGTCATCGTAGATACCGCTGAAGAAGAAGAGCGCCGGTACACCCCTCTGGGCGAACGGGAAGTGGTCCGAATTCGGGTAGAGCCCCGCGTGCGCCTTGGGCGTCAGGCGCAGTTCCGGGTGCGCTCGGGCAAGCCGATCCACTACTCCTCCCAACGAGGTGTAGTCCTTCTCCACCAGCCCGACGGTGTCCCGTGGATTGCGCGCGATCATGTCCAGGTTGATCATGGCGGCGGTCCGGTCGAGCGGAATCACGGGGTGGTCAACGTAGAAGCGGGAGCCGAAGAGACCGCGCTCCTCGGCGGTCACTGCCGCGAAGACCAGCGTGCGGGCGGGCCGCGGCTGAAGGGTTGCGAACGCCTCCGCCAGTTCGATCACGCCCACGGTGCCCGAGGCGTTGTCGTCGGCACCGTTGCAGATCGAATCGGCCGGCAGCGCGGACGAGGGCCGGCACCGTCCTCCCACCACGCCCACGTGGTCGATGTGACCGGTGAAGACGACCGCCTCATCGCGCAGGGCACGGTCGCTGCCTTCGATCACGCCGACGACGTTGGCCACGGAGGCCTGCTGCAACGTGGTGCGGTGGAGCGTTACGGAGATCGTGAAGCCGGTGAGCAGCCGGGCACTCCGGCCGGCCGGTGCCGTCAGGGTGGCGGGATCCTCCCCCGCGGCGCGTAGCAGGTCCGAAGCGGTGCCGAGCTGCAGCCCATACCCGGCTGTAGGCCTCGCGCCGCCGGTGCCCCCGGCCAACTCCCATCGTTGCGGGAAGGACCTGCGGGCACCCTGCGCCCACTGCGCTGCGGGGAACTCTATGGCGAGGATGTGCACGAGAGCGCCCTCAGCCTCGGCCTGACGGTACACCGGATTCAGCGCGCTGGGGTTGAACTGGTTCGCGGCGATGACGTGCAGGATCGCGGCTCCCCGAACAGGCACGTCGCCAAAGGGGCGAAGCGTGTCCGAGGGGATCCCCGCCATCAGGACAACTGGCAAGACGCGCACATCGCCCGGCTGACTGCCGACGGCGTAGACGATCTCCCTGCCCAGCGCCCAGGTGGCCGAGAAGCCGGGCCCCGAGACCGACACCGTGGAGAGGGAGTCGATGCGCGTGTTGAGCAGCTGGAACCGCTGGAGGTAGCCTCCCGAGTCGCCGGCGGGGCGCAGTCCGATCCTGCGGAACTGGGCCGCGACCCAGTCCGTGGCGCGCTCCAGCTCCGGGCTCGGCGTTTCGCGACCGCGCGTCGAATCGTGGGCGAGTGCGCCGAGCTTGGCGGCGAAGTCGGCCTCCGTGATGGTCTCGACTGCCCGGCGAAGCGCTGCTGGAGTGGGAGTGGCTCGCGTCTGGGACGCGAGCGGCGCCGCGACGAGAAAGGCGAGGCCCGCGCAGACCTGGGCGATGCGGATCACTGACATGACCGATCTCCACCGAGAGGGGGCATTGACTGGCGCGGACCGGTTCAGCTCCGCGTGCCGTTCGATACGGCCGGGCGGAGGAGGAGGTTTCAGGCTCGCCCCGACCCGCTGTGTCCTTGACTCGCCGACGCCCCGGCCGGATACTCGGACCGTTGGCGCGCCACGCGCCGCGGCCCCCGCGACCCCCGACCCGAAGGTTCCCCATGACCCTGCGACGCGTACTCTCCGCCGCCGCTCTCCTTCCCGCGCTCGCGCTCGCAGCGTCCGCGCAGGTGGCGCCGGGCTTCCCCGGCTCCACCTGGCCCACCACGACCCCGGCAGCCGCGGAGATCAACGCGGCGGTGCTCGACAGCCTCGACCGCGAGATCGCCGCGGGGCGCTACGGGTTTGTGAACCGGATGCTCGTCATCCGCGGCGGGCGCGTGGCGTTCGACAGGCGCTACACGCACGACTGGGATCGCGCCTACGGCGACTCCGCGCGCACGCGGAACGCGCTCACGCCCCACGACCTCACGGGGTCCTACAACTACTTCAACACGTGGTGGCATCCGTACTACCGCCGCGGCGACCTGCACTCGCTCCAGTCGGTGACCAAGACCATCACGTCGGTGGTGATCGGCACGGCGGTGCTGCGCGGCGAGTTCCCCTCGCTCGACACACCGGTGCTCTCGTTCTTCGATTCCACGCAGGTCGCGAACGTCGACGCGCGCAAGCGGCGAGTCACGATCCGCCACCTGATGAACATGGCGGGCGGGTTCGACTGGAACGAGAACCTTCCCTACATGGACCCGAACAACACCGGCATCATGATGGAGGCGAGCTACGACTGGGTGAAGTTCACGATCGACCGGCCGATGATGCGGGAGCCCGGCACCGCGTTCAACTACAACAGCGGCGAGTCTGAGCTGCTGGCGCACATCTTCCGGCAGGCGACGGGAGTGGACATCGAGGAGTACGCGGCGCGCCACCTCTTCGCGCCGCTCGGCATCACGCGCTGGTTCTGGAAACGGTCGCCTACGGGTCTCATCGACACCGAGGGCGGCCTCTATCTCGAGGCGGGCGATCTCGCGCGCATCTGGTACCTCTTCCTGCGCGGCGGCACGTGGAATGGCCGCCAGATCGTCTCGCCAGACTGGGTGAGAGCCTCCACCACGCCCGCGATGCGGCTCGGCACGGCGCAAGAGTCCGCCGGGTACAGCCTCAAGTGGTGGCTCTACCGCGACCCGACCGACTCCACGCGCGGCATCTGGGCAGGCTCGGGATTCGGCGGCCAGCTCCCCTACGCCTTCCCGGCGCAGGACATGATCGTGGTCTTCAACGGCTGGAACATCCTTCCGGGGCAGCGATCGCTTCCGCCGCGCCGCACGATGGAGCGGCTGGTGCGTGCGGTGCAGGGTGCGAGCGCCGCCCCGAACCGCTGAGCGCCTGCCGCGATCGGCTCCGAAGGGCATGCCGCGTCGTCGTCACCAGGGCGATGGCCGGGTTTCAGGCGGAGAGTCGCGCACGGCTGCGTCCTTGACGCGCCGACGCCGAGCCCGGATACTCGGGCCGTCACGAAGACGGCTCCCCTCCGTCCGCACCAGCCGGCGCCGAGACCCGCGCGCGCGATCGGACGGAACCCCCGGGCACGAGGTGATGGTCGCCATGTCCACGCACGCGCTAACGCTGCCCGCCCTGTTCGAAGCCTCCGTCGAGCGGTTCGCCTCCAACGTCCTGATCCGCGAGAAGCACGAGGGGACCTGGCAGGACACGACGTTCGCCGATATGCGCACCCTCGTGCACCGGTGCGCCGCGGGCCTGATGGACCTCGGCCTCGCCAAGGGCGATCGCGTCGCGCTGATCTCCGAGGGGCGCAAGGAATGGCCGGCGGCGGAGCTCGGCGTCCTCTACGCCGGCGCGATCGACGTGCCCATCTCGGTGCGGCTCGAGGAGCTTCCCGAGCTGCGCTTCCGCCTGTCGCACTCCGGCTGCCGGGTGGTCATCGCCTCGGGCTCCCAGGCCCGGAAGGTCCTGAGCGTCGCCGCGGACCTCCCCGCCCTCGAGACGCTCATCTTCTTCGACGGCCCCGGCGAGAAGAGCGGGAAGACCATGCTCTTCGCCGAGTTGCTGGAGCGAGGCGACGCGTTCCTCGCGAAGCACCCCGAGCGCGTCGCGGAGTCGTGGCGCGCGGTGCGTGGGGACGACCCGGCCAACATCTGCTACACCTCCGGCACCACCGCGGACCCCAAGGGCATCGTCCTCACCCACCGGAACTACACGGCGAACATCGAGCAGGTAACGGCGCTCTACCCGCTCGAACCGGGCTCGACCACGCTGCTGATACTTCCCTGGGATCACGCCTTCGCGCACACCGGCGGTATCTACGCGCTCCCCTCGACGGGCGGGAGCTTCGCGAGCGTCCCGCAGGGGAAGACGCCGATGGAGACACTCCGCAATCTCCCGGGCGCCATCAAGGACGTCCGCCCGACGTTCCTCCTCAGCGCCCCCGCGATGTCGAAGAACTTCCGGAAGGGGATCGAGAAGGGAGTGCGCGACAAGGGGAAGGTCGCCGCGGCGCTGTTCCGCGCCGGCGTGGCGACGGCGGAGGCATACAACGGCCTCGGCTTCGACCGGGGCAGAGGCCTCCGCGGCCTGCTGCGGCCCCTCGTGGCACTGTTCGATGCGGTGCTCTTCAAGAAGGTCCGGGCCAACTTCGGTGGGCGGCTCGAGTACTTCGTCGGCGGAGCGGCGCTATTGGACCTCGAGCTGCAGCGCTTCTTCTACGCCATCGGGATCCCGATCTACCAGGGGTACGGGCTCACGGAGGCCGCGCCGGTCATCTCCGTCAACACGCCCGGCAGGCACAAGCTGGGGTCGTCGGGGCGGCTCGTGCCAGACCTCGCCCTCCGGATCTGCGACGAGCAGGGACGGGACCTCCCCGTCGGGGAGAAGGGCGAGATCGTGGTGAAGGGCGAGAACGTGATGCTCGGGTATTGGCAGAACCCGAAGGCGACTGCCGAGACGATCCGGGACGGCTGGCTCCACACCGGCGACCTGGGGTACCTCGACAACGACGGGTTCCTGTACGTCCTGGGCCGGGAGAAGAGTCTCCTGATCGGTCACGACGGGGAGAAGTACAGCCCCGAGGGGGTCGAGGAGGCACTCGTGGACCGCTCCCGGTACATCGACCAGGTGATGCTGTACAACAACCAGTCTCCCGCCACCGTCGCGCTCGTCGTCCCGAACCGCGAAGCTCTCCGCTCGTGGATGGCGCGGCACGACCTCCGGCCGGACGCGGTGGAAGCTCAGGATGCCGTGCTGCGACGCCTGGAGCGGGAGATCGACGCCTACCGCGCGGGGGGGAAGCACGCCGGGATGTTCCCCGAGCGGTGGCTGCCGTCCACCTTCGCAGTGATCGAGGAGCCCTTCACCGAGCAGAACCGGTTCCTCAACAGCACGATGAAGATGGTCCGCGGGCGCATCGAGGAGGCGTACCGCGACCGCATCGCCGAGTTGCACCGCGCGGAAGGGGCGAAGGTGTGCAACGCGAAGAACCGGGCAGTGATCGCCGGACTGGGGGGATAGGGAGCCCCCATGAACCATCTGGTCGTGTTCAGTCACCCCAATCCCAGGAGCTTCAACCGCGCGATCCTGGACGCCTACACCGCCGCCCTGAAGGAGCAGGGCCACGACGTGCGCATTCGCGATCTCTACGCCCTGGGGTTCGATCCCGTCCTGTCGGCTTCGGATCTCTCCGGCGTGAGCGAGGGGCGGCTGGCTCCACAGGTGCGTGCGGAACAGGAACACGTGCGCTGGGCCGATGTGATCGCGTTCATCTACCCGCTCTGGTGGGCGGGGATGCCGGCCATAGCGAAGGGCTATGTGGACCGCGTGTTCACCGAGGGGTTCGCGTATTCGTTCGGTCCCAAGGGCCT
>Ga0315273_10004670_pt1 | contig 16826 bp, 21 predicted proteins | sample YL17G02_0_MG_FD_205753 | JGI IMG/M metagenome (GOLD analysis project Ga0315273, IMG submission 205753) | Sediment microbial communities from Yellowstone Lake, YNP, Wyoming, USA - YL17G02_0 | ecosystem: Environmental > Aquatic > Freshwater > Lake > Sediment | place: USA: Wyoming | collected... | reverse complement strand
CCAAGCAGATCGAGAAGTGCGCGACGGAGCTTGGGAAAAAGCCCCACGAGATCATCTGGCTGGACTTCCGCGAGTTTATCGGGTTTGGGTACGGGAGTAACTCGGCCGGCATAGCCCGCAAGGCCCTCACGAAGTGCGGCGGCTTCAACGTCGTCCGAGACGCCTACTTTCCGCCCGAGGCTTTCCCCGAGGCCGAGGAGCGAAGCCTCCTCAAGCGCACCGCGGAGCTGAACCGGAAGTACGCGAGCCAGGAGATCTATGACAACCTGTTCCTCGCACGCATCACGGAGATCGTCGACAAGGCGTACCGGCGCAAGTACGTCCGTGTCCCCCGCTTCCATCCACCCAAGAAAAACGGACCCGTCAAGAGAATCCTGAACATCCTGATCAGCGACACGCACTACCAGTCCCAGATCCAGCTTGCCGACACCGGCAGGGCGTACGGCTCCAGGGAGGAGGCAAGGCGTACGGCACGCCTGTGCAAGACCATCGCGGAGTACAAACTGGACCACCGCGGAGAGACGAAGCTCAACGTGTACATCGACGGGGACATCATCCAGAACTCCCTGCACGACCCGCGGGACGGGTCGCCCCTGGCCGAGCAGGCCGCGGCGGCGATCCACATCCTGACGCAGGCCCTCGCCTACCTGGCGAGCGCGTTCCCCGAGGTCGAGGTGTACTGCTCGACCGGGAACCACGGCCGCAACACGGCGCGCCACTCGGGACGGGCGGTCCACGGGAAGTGGGACTCCATCGAGACGATCATCTACTACGGCATCAAGAAGGCCGTGGGCCACTTCAAGAACATCGTGGGATTCCACATCCCGCGCTCCCCCTGGTTCGTCGTCGAGGCCCTCGGGCACAAGTTCTTCGGCACCCACGGCGACGGCTTCTTCAACCCGGGGAACCCGGGGAACAACATCCAGGTGGCGAAACTTGAGAGCCAGTCCAACAGGTGGAACGCCGCCCTGCCGGACAACAAGGAGTACAGGGTCTTCATGGTAGGACACGTCCACACGCCGACGGCGACGTGGATGCCCAACGGGGCGGCCCTCCTGGTAAACGGTGCGCTCTGTCCGCCGGACGGCTTTGCACAGTCCCTCCCCATCCCCGAGGCCACCTGCGGCCAGTGGATGTGGGAGACCACCAGGGCGTACCCGGTCGGCGACCTGCGGCTCATCACCGTCGGACTAGAGGACGACAAGGACGAGACCCTTGACAGCATCATCAAGCCGTTCGAGGACTTCTAAAAATGGCGGACGGCGCCGCCCTCGGCAGTAATGGGGACCTAAAGCGCCGCCTCCTTGAGGAGGAGGACTTCGTGTTTGCCAAACGCTTCGGGAACAGCCTGAAAGCGGTAAGAAAAAAATACCCGGACGGCGTACCCGACAGGGCCGCCGCGCAGATGCTTCTCATCTCCGAGGAAGAGCTTGAGACGGCATACCAGGAGATCCTCAGAAAGATGCGGGCCCATATGGGGGTCCGCGATACAGACATGAAGTGAAGAACTTCGTTTCTCCGCACTGCCATCCCCAGAGCCTGGACTCGGCAACGACCGTGCAGGGCATGGTCGAGCGAGAGGTCGAACTCGGGACGGGCTACGCCACGGCTACCGACCACGGCACAATGGCCTCGGCCCTCGACGTCTACAGCACGGCCAGGAAGAAGGGGCTCAAGCCGATCCTCGGCATCGAGGCTTACTTCCGCGACGACAACTGCGAGATCCTGAAGGCCGCCGGCGTTACCGACGTCAAGGGCTACAACAAGTACTACCACTGCACGATGCACTTCCTGGACCAGGAGGCTTACGAGACCGCCTGCCGGATACTCTCCGACAGGAGCATCGGGAGGTCCGAGGTCCACGGCGGCGAGGCGAAGGCACTCTTCACCTGGGACGACATCAAGGAGCTGGGCTCGAAGAACGTCACCGTGGGAAGCTCCTGCCTCGTGGGGATGGTCCAGCGCCACCTCATGGCGAAGAGGCCGGACCTGGCAACCCAGTACTACCGGGCCCTCAAAGCCGCCTTCAAGCCGGGGAACTTCTACGTCGAGGTGTTCCCGCACAGGTGCACGCACAACTGGGAAAACAACGTCAGGCTTGAGGTCGCCGGTCCCGACTCCAAGGAGGAGATGAAGTTCTGGCTCGGGAAGAAGGTCTGCGTGAACGGCGAGACGTACACCGCCGAGGAGTACGCCGCCCACTTTGCCAGGCTGAAGAAATCCAAGAAGGGCATGGACACGCAAACCCTTGAATATGTCGTGGACATGAAGACCAAGCGGGAGGTCGGGAAGCAGGTCATCCTGGTGGAGCAGCGCAAGGACTTCGTACAGAACGAGTGCAGCCCCCTGATACCCGACGGCGACATCCAGATGTTCGCCAACAAGTTCGTGCTCGGCATGGCCGCGCGCGAGGGCGACCCGGTCATCATCAGCGACGACGCGCACTACGCCGTCCCCTCCCAGAAGCTCGTGCAGGACGCCAGGCTCGGGAACGGCAAGGAGATGTGGAAGTTCTACGGGCACTACCACCGCATGGACACCGAGGAGGCCGCGGCGCACTTCCGGGAGCACATGGGGGCGACCGACGAGCAGATCGCGCAGTGGGTCGAAAACAGCTACGCATGGGCATCCCGCTTCGACAAGTTCGAGCTGAAGTTCGACGTCTCCCTGCCAAAAAAGTTCTACGGCGGCGGGGACTCCCGGAAGTATACACTCGGCCTGATCCACAAGCACGGGCGCGTGGACATCAGGGACGGGGTATACAGGGAGCGCCTCCAGAGGGAGATCGAGATCCTGCATGACAACGGGAAGATCGACCTCCTTCCCTACTTCTTCACGCTGGAGGAGGTCTGCCGGCTCTACAAGGAGAAGGGGCTCCTCACCGGACCGGGCCGAGGCAGTGCCGCCGGCCTGCTCCTCTCCTACGCCCTCGGGATCACACACGTGGACCCGCTGAAGCACGGCCTGTCCCTGGAGCGGTTTATCACCAAGGAGCGCATCCTCCAGAACACCCTGCCAGACATCGACCAGGACCTTGAGGACCGCGAGCTTCTTGTCGGGGCCGACGGCAACTCGGGGTGGCTTCGGGAGCGGTTCGGGGACTGCGTGGCGCAGGTCTCCACCGACTCGAACATGCGGCTCAAGAGCAGCATCCGGGACGTACACAGATTCCGCGAGGGACACGTCAGTCCCGAGATCGAGGCCGTCTGCCGTAAGCTGCCCGTTCCCCCGCAGGGCATCAACGACCACGACTACGTGTTCGGGTACGGCGACGACGACGGGAACCACATAGAGGGGATCATCAACACCAACCCGACCCTGAAAGCGTATGCCGAGAAGTACGTCGAGGAGTGGGACCTCGTCTCCCACATGATGGGCATCCCGAGGCAGAAGTCCCGGCACGCCTGTGCCTACGTCATCGCCGACCGTCCCATCAAAGAGTTTATCCCCCTGACGAAGATCAGCGACGTCGTCGCGACGCAGTACACCTCGAAGTGGGTCGAGCTGGCCGGCGGCATCAAGGTAGACTTTCTGGTCGTCAACTCCCTCAAGGACATCCGGGTCTGTCTGGGGCTGATCAGGGGCCGGCACGGGAAGGACATAGACCCGTGGACCCTGCCGGAGGACATCGAGGTCTTCCGTGACATCTGCGCGGCCCAGACAGACACGGTCTTCCAGCTCAACACCTCCGGCGCCAAGGGCTTCCTCAAGCTGTTCAACTACACCAAGGGCGGACCGAGCGGGAGCACGGACATCGTACGCGGCCTGGCGCAGCAGCAGGGCGTCAAGATGGCAAGGCCGGAGTCCCCGGGCCTCACGTCCATCGAGGACATCTCCGCGTTCACTGCCCTGGACCGCCCGGGCCCGTTGGACTTTGTCGACCCCGTCAACAAGCGCAACATGCTCCAGGAGTATGCCGCGCGCAAGAGGTTTGTGGCCGATTACCCGGAACGTCCCCGGCCGTGGGCGGAAGACATGCCGGTACTCGATACGCTTCTGCCGGAGACATACGGGATTATCGTCTACCAGGAGCAGCTCCAGAGGGTCGCCCAGGAGGTTGGCGGGATGACCCCGACCCAGGCCAACGAATTTCGCGGCTACGTTTCCAAAAAGAAGAAGGTCGAGCTGATGCAGATGAAGGCCCTGTTCCTGAAAGGGGCCCTGGAGAAGCTCGAACCCGCCAGTGCCGACAGGCTGTGGGATATGATGGTCACCTTCGGCCAGTACGGCTTCAACAAGTCGCACTCGATCTGCTACTCCTACATCGCGTACGCCTGCGCGTACCTGAAGCACCACTACCCAAAAGAATGGTGGTGCGCCGTCCTCAAGAACGCCAAGAAGAACGAGGTCGCCGAAAACTTCTGGAGGCACTGCCACAAGCTTGTCCGGCTCCCGGACATCAACCTGAGCACCGACAGCTTCTCGCTCCCCGTTCAGGTCACGGAGGGTGAGAGGATCGTCGCGCCCATCTCCCTGATGGACGGGATCGGCGAGGCAACGCACAGGGAACTCTGTGCCAAGAGGCCGTTCGCGGACATCGTGGACTTCGTGGCGAGGACCGACAGCCGGCTGATCAACAAGGGCGTGGCGTGCAAGCTCATCGCCAGCGGCGCGGCGGACAGCCTGTTCCCGGCCGAGGCCGGCCTGCTGGACAAGCTCGGCTCGTACATGAGGGCCCGCGCGGAGGCCCGTGGCGAGAAGCAGGAGCCGGTTCCCGAGCAGTTCCTCGGCCTGACCCCGTTGCAGCGGCACGCACTCCAGAAGAGTATCCTGACCGTGTGCGAGGGCAGTGCCACCGAGGTGATACTGCGGGACCCGCCAAAGGGGCTCACCATACCGGAAGGGGGGTGGCCCACCTACAAGCCCTCGTCCAGGTGCAAGGAGTCGTACATAGTCGTCAACGGGACGGACATGAACCGCCTGGTCGAAATGCAGGTCTTCAGGCCGGTGCACATCGCGGTGGTGGCCTACATTGTGGCCGAGCGTCGGTTCGCATACAAGAACAAACAGTTCGAGGCGGTCGAGCTGACCCTGGACGTCGACGGGGTCATCCACAAAACGGTGAAGTGGCCGGACCGCGAGACCGGGGTGCTGGAGGCCCCGCCGAAGATGGCAAAGTCCATGGCGATGGTCGCACTCTGCCGCTACAAGACCGACTCGCCGTTCTACGTCGACGATATCAGAGTGTTGGTATAACCAGAGAAGCCACGTAAGGAGAAAAGATGGCCGACAAATTGCTCCAAGAGACAGTGAACAACATAAAATCGCTCAGAGAGGACGCTGACCTCCCGGTGGAAAACTGGGACCCGCGCACGAAGGCGGGGATCGCAATGCGCCAGCGCGCGGCGGCGGAGTCTCTGCCCGTGGCTCTGGAGGGCTACAAGAAGCTCCTCGCGGCGAGGATGCTCTCGATCCTGGTTGCGGGGCCCGGTGCCGGAAAGTTTTCCGAGATCGCCTCGGCCGAGTTCGACTGTATCTCCGTTCCGGCCGACGCCCTATACCGGGACCTGGCCGACAAGGTCGCGCCGTCCCTCCGCACGGGCGAGCAGTTCAGCATCGAACAGGTGCTCATCACCAACGTGCTCCTGGAGGACGTCGGCAAGAAGCTCGGAATCGCGCAGATGCCGGCCCCCCAGATGACGGGCGACCTCGTCGTGGAGGTACGTGACCGCGAAACACTCATCTCGCTTATCCAGACCGCCATTGAACGTGCGGTCGGCGGGGACCTCAACCGTATGTACGTCATCGACGCGGCAACCACAAAGGCAGCAAACGGTCTGTACGATCTGCCCGTTCTCCCGGTGGTACTCCCCATCGAGAAAACGGCGGCCTTTATCCCCTTCTCCGACAAGACGTTCACCGTGGGGATAGGCACGGGGGGAGACCCCAACGAGCTGGTCCTCTCGACGGTGACGAAGGACAGCGTGAAGTCGGCACTGGTCGCGGCCCAGCAGAAGTTCGGCATCGGCGAGGCCAAACGGTCGCACAAGAAAAAGGTGGCTGTGGAGGGGGTGCCGGTAGGTACCTCGACGGAAACGGCCGGCGATACAAAACTGGCGTAAACAACAAGCAACCCAACACCCAAAGGGAGGGAATACACGTGGGAAAACTAGGAACGACAAACTACCTGAGAAACCAATACAAGAAGCGCAACTACTGGAAGCTCGAAGAGGGCGAGAGCATCTACAGAATCATCCCGCCGTACGCCAGCCTGGCCGAGAACGGCCGGTGGAGCTACTTCTGGCGCATCCACTTCGGGTTCGCCGGCACGGACGGAAGAATGAAGCCGGTCGCCTGCATCCAGGCAAAGGACCGGAACGAGATGGTCACCCAGAGCTGCCCGATCTGCGAGTTCCAGACCCAGCTCAAGCTCAAGGAGAGGGAGCTTAAGGAAAGGGGCGAGAACGAGCTGACCCTCAAGCCCATCCGCGAGCGGATCAGGGCGGTGGACCCGGACTCCAAGCACTACATCAACACGATGACACTCGACGGGCAGCTCGGCGTACTCAAGATCCCGAGCCGCGCAATGAAGGCACTCCTCAGCCGCATCGACAAGCTGCGGGCCGAGGGAATCGACCCGGTAAACCCCGAGGGCGGCGTGTTCTTCGTCTTCCGGCGTACAGGAATGGGCCTCGACACGCTCCACGAGGTCGACGTCTACACCGAGACAGTCACCGTCAACGGCGAGAAGTACAACCGGATCAAGCCGGCCCCTCTTACCGAGGCGGTGGTCAACCGTATCACAAGCGACCCCAGCGAGGTCTTCGACCTCCCCACCATGTACAAGCGCCTCACAGCAGAGGAACTTGGTATGCTGGTAAACGGGGACGCGAGCGTGGTGGACCGCCTATTCTCCAGGCCGGAGATCGCCGGAGGCAACGGTAAGACCACAGGTGCAACGGTACCCGAGAAAGTTGCGGGCGGTTACGCCCTCCCGTCGAATCCGGGCCCGCTTCCAAAGGTGATCTCGGAAGCACCGCCAGTCATGGCGACCCAGATACAGACTCCCGTCGTAGCCGCGGCGCCCGTCCAGGCAACCCCAGTGGCACAGACCAAGGCCACCCCGAACGCGGTGGACGTCACCAGTATGTCCGACGAGGAGTTCGAGCGTCTCTTCCAGACGTCCATCTCCACCAACGGAAAGTAAATGGACAGGGACATGGCAGATGAGCAACGACTCGTTGTCATCCCCGGCCAGAAGTTGCTGACGGTACCCAGGGGCCTTTCCGGCCCTGGGCTACCGACAACCCTGACCCTGGACGTGACGGCGATCTACAAGGCGGAGAGCAAGCTCGAAGAAGTACGGCGGGCGACCCCGCACAACTGGCTCTCCCTGGCGACCGACTTCAACCTCGGGTACGGCAAGGCGGTCAAGTTCAAGGCGCTCCTGAGGTCCGAGCTTGGCCTGGCCAAGAAGTCGGCCAACATGATCAAGAAGGGGCTTACCGTGGACCACCTCGCGTCCTTCCTCAAGGAGAGGGGGCTGAGGGACAGCACGGACACGCGCGAGGCCCTCTACCTGAGCGACAGCGAGTACGTCGCGGCCATGGACAGGGCCGCCGGGCTGGAGGCCGCTATCGAGCTGATGGACGCGAAGGCGAAGACCTTCGTGAACGCCTACCAGGCGGTCAAAAAGATAGCCGACGACCGCGAGAACACCTGGTTCCGCGGTAGTGATTCAGGGGGAGGGGAAGATGTCACCTAGCAAAAACTGGTTCAAAGAGCTTGCGAAACTTGAGGGCATGGCGGACCTCAACAAGAACCCGCACAACACCGTCGTCCAGTCTCCGAGCCCCTCCTTCAACTTCATCTTCGGCAACGGCTGGGGCATCCCCCTCGGCTACACCGCGTGCCTCTACGGCCCGCCCAAGTGCGGCAAGTCGTTCCTCCTGAACGCGGTCATCGGCCAGCTTCACAAGGACGACCCGGAGGCAATCGCCATCAAGTTCAACACCGAGTTCCGCGAGAAGGGCCAGTTCTCCGACATCTGGGGCATCGACGTGAACCGCTACATTCCCTACGAGGTCAGCGACCCGACCATGATTTTCGACCGGATCGAGGGGCCCATTGCCGAGATGTGCGCGCAGGGCGCCCCGATTAAGCTGATCGGCATCGACTCCATCCAGGGCATCCAGGGGCGCATGACCATGAACACGGAGTCCATCGCGGCCATCCGGCCCGGCGACCACGCCTTCACGGTCCAGGAGGGGCTCAAGAGAATCCGCCCCATCCTCGACAAGTACGGGATCACGCTGGTCCTTACGGCGCACGTGCGCGAGAACCTCCAGATGGGCGGCAACAAGCCCGGCATGAAGACGACCAAGATGGCCGGCTCCTGGGGCCTCAAACACGCCGCGGAGTACTGGATCTACATCGACAAGATCGGCTCCGAGGACGGCCGCGAGAGCGGCATCGGCGAAAAGTTCGTGGACACGGACATGAAGGACCTGCGAGACAACGCGGACAAGACCGCGCACAAGATCTACTTCCGCATGGCCGAGAACAGCGTGGGTCCGTCGGGACGTACCGGCGTCACGACCATCGACTACAAGAACGGGATCATCAACACGTACGAGGAGATCGCCATGCTGGGCCTCCATCGCAACATCGTGACGCACCCCGCGTCAAAGGCCGGCGACGGGGTCGACGCCTCGCGCTACACATACGGAGGCGAGACATGGCACGGCAGAACGAACTTCCTGACGGCGGTGAGGGACAGCAGGGAACTCCAGGAGAAGATCCTCATGGAACTCAAGTCCCTGGACCTGCCCCAGCCCAAGAAGGAATAAGGGTACCGATCAACCTGGCCCAGCTCCAGTGCGGGCTTTGCGGCAGCTTTACGTCATACGGCTGGTACATCAGGGCACACCCCCTGCTCGTCATGTGCTGCGTGTGCGTGGAGAACTTAAAGGTGGACTGTCTCTGTGGCGGACGGCACTAAGAAAACTCCAAGACCCGGGGCCGTCGAGGCCATACTGAGGCAGGCCGGCGTCTCGTTCAAGACGCAGTCCGTCTCCTACGTCATGGACTGCCCCCGCTGCGGCAAGAAGGACAAGCTCTACATAAGGAAGTCCGACGGCAGGTTTGTCTGCTGGTACTGCGACAGTTCGGGCGGCTTCTCCGGTAAGCCGGAGTTCGCCCTCACGGAGATCACCGGGCGCCCGCTGGCCGAGCTTCTCGGCGAGCTGTACGGGGAGGGCGTACGTAAAAACAAGAAGTACTTGGACGTGGACCTGCGTCCGAGTACGTCCAAGTCGGAGGGGCCCGTGCCCGAGATCAAGCTCCCCGGGAACTTCCACACCATCCGGGAGCCCCAGGCCGCCGAGGGCCTGGCCTACCTGGTGTCGCGCGGCATCCCCGTCGAGCTGGCTGAGCGGTACGGGCTCATGTACTGTCCCGCCATGCGTCGCGTCGTTTTTCCCGTCTACTCGGACGGCCAGAGGCTCGTCGGCTACCAGGCGAGGGCCGTCGACCCCGGGGTCGAGCCGAAGATCCTGACGAGCAGCCCGTTCCCCCGGAATCGGGCCCTCATGTTCGAGCAACGCCTGAAGGGCTCGAAGCACGCGGTCCTGTTCGAGGGCCCCTTCGACGCGCTCAAGGGCCACCTGTGCGGCGGGAACGTCGCCTCCATGGGCAAGAAGGTGGGCGACGGCCAGCTTGAGCTTCTCAGAAAGGCCGGCGTGGAGAGGCTCTACCTCTTCCTAGACGAGGACGCCCTGAACGACGTGTCCGGGATCATCGAGCGTTCGGGGATGGAGTGCTGGGTCTGCCGGGTGCCGGAGGGCCGGAAGGACGCCGGCGAGTGCACGTTCGAGGAGGTCCGAAAGCAGTTCGAGCTGGCCACCAGGGCAACCCGGGCACACCTTTTTGTCTACCTGAAGAAATAACTCTTTGATATTAAAGTAAATAATTTTCATGCTTTTTCCCGCGGAAGGGCGCATGATGGGACCATGATCGAAAGCAACCGATTTGACCCTCGAAGTCCAAGCGTCCAGGGACGCTGTGGCGGCTGTAAGGTCGCCTTCCGGTGGAACACGGTCCCCGGCGGCGTCCGGTACCTCTACGAGGCCGCCTGCCCGCGCTGCGGGAAACCCCTCATCCGCACGGTTCACTCCGTCAAGCTGCCGTGGGTGGAAGGCGAGCAGCCCAAGCGGCGGGCTGCAATCGTCGAGGTCATTCCGCAGGGATTTTTGGATTTTCTTTCAAAACTTTAGCGAGGAGGAAGTATGACAGCAGACCTTTGGAACCCGTTCGAGAACGACAAGAGATTCATCCCAAAAAGCGGCGGCGCCTACTCGCTCTTGTACACGAGGGTGGCCGGCGAGGGGCGGACCGAGGTCCCCCTCCCCACGGCGGGGACCTTTGAGAACATGGCGCTGGCCGTCAAGGCCGCACTCTCCATCATCCGTGCGCACGGGGTGGCGGTAAGGGTGGTTCGCGGGGTGGGGAAATGAGGCGAAGGAACCGGCACGTCGACGAGATCGAGCTGGAGACCCACGAGTCCGTCAGGCGGTCGGGCCGCGACTTCGACCGTGCCGTCTTCAAGAAGGCCCTGGAGAAGGCGAAGCGTTGGATGCGGGCGGCCTACGGAAGCGTGGACTACGGGGAGTTCATCGCGGAGTCCGGGCCGGACATCTCGGCGTACTACGACGAGACCCTGGAGACGCCGGACGGTATTAACACTTTCAACCGCGAAACCATCAGGAGGAACAGATGAAGAAGAAAGCACGCAAGGGCTCCCACAAGGCATTTCCCGGTAACGTGCCGTCGGAAGGCACGGAGGGCGAGGCTATCGTCCAGCAGTGGCTCCGGGAAGAGGGCCTGGACGTCACCCCAAACGGCAAGGTCTTTTTCGAATTCAGGAAGATCGAGGGCGCCGTTGTGCCGCCGCGCCGGCGGAAGTTCACCAGGCCGGACGCCGTCGTGCAGTCTCTACGGCTTGCCGTGTTTGTGGATGGCCGGTACTGGCACGACCCCGAGTATGTCCGGGCGAAGAACCCCAAGAACCTGAAGGGCTGGGTCGCAAAGGCCCAGAAGAACGCCGAGCGCGACCGTGTGACCGACGCGAACCTCGCAATGGCGGGCTGGCGCATCGTGCGGGTGTGGCACGAGGACGTCATCGGGGACAACGGGGACGTGGCCCGTGAGGCCACCAAGAAGCGAATCCTTGCGGCGACTCGCGTCAACTTCCACGACGACTTTGAGCTGGTCTACATGAGGCACAGGTCGATCCGCCGGGCGCAGAAGCCCCTCACGCCGGCCAAGATCAAGGAGTATTCCCCGCAGGTGAAGGCCATCAGCCGTGCTGCCTTCAACAAGTACAGGTACGCCATGGGCGTGCTGGGGGCGGACGAGGAGGACATGTTCAACGTCGGGCTCATCTACCTGATCATCTTCGTCGACAAGTGGGAGGTCGAGGGCGACCCGAAGAAGAACCGCCGCGTCCTGTGGCAGTTCCTCAACCAGCGGTTCGGCGAGTGGGCGATGATCGCGGCCAAGAAGAACTACAACATCCGGGGCAACCTGGACACGGCCCCGCTGACCGTCGAGGAGTTCACCGGGGTGGTGGCGGGCCCGCCGCCCAGTCCGGTGCTCAAGAACCCGACCGAGGCCGAGATACAGCAGGCCGAGGGGAAAGCCCACGCGGCCGAGACCGAGGCCGACAGGCATCGCGAGGAGGAGACGGCCCGCATGAGAAAGCTGTTCGAGGCCCTGCCCGAGAAGGACCGCGAGGGTCGCGTGGTGCAGGTCGCGTCATCCCGACACGGCGACCCCGTGGCCCGGGAGCAGGCGAGGGCCTGGTGCAACCGCAACAAGGTCGACTGGGAGATGCTGACGTGGATGAAGCTCAGGGGACGGCCCGACCTGTACGCCCACTACGTGGTGGTCAAGTACGACCCGTCGTGGCGCGTGAAGGCGCAGGGGGCGGGGATCGACACTAGCGGCTGGCCGAAGGACCACCGCCGGCACCGCCACCATCACACGGAGGGGGAGGCCGCATGAAGCTATTCCTGGACGACGAACGCGAGCCGTACATGATCTTCGCGGATGACGACGGGTCGCTCACGACGGAATGGCGGACGTGGGCGATTGCGAGGACCGTGGGGACAGCCATCGAGCTTCTGGAGACCGGAAGGGTGGAGGAGATTTCCCTGGACCACGACCTGGGCGACGGTCACAGAACGGGCTACGACCTGTGCAAGTGGATGTCGGCGAACGACAGGTGGCCCGTCGTGGTGCACTTCCATTCGATGAACCCGATTGGGGTCAAGAACATGGTGTTCGAGTACAGGTCCTACCTGAAGCACAAGGGCCTGCTCGACGAGCCGGAGGAGGGGACGGCGGAAGGGACGGCGGAAGGGGACGAGGATGATCAGGGTCAATGACAGGGTACAGGCCAAGCAGGGGAGCGGTTTGGAGACGATGCTCATCGGCCTCGGCGTGTCGACCGTGGGGACGGTCAAGCTGATGGGCCAGGCCGGCGACTGCGAGGTGCTGTTTGACGGGACGCCCATGTCCAGCACCGTCGCGCTGCAGGACCTTGAGAGCCTGATGGCCGCCTCGAACAGCGGCAGCGGGCCGTTCAAGATCGACTTCGACTTCGACGACCTGTGGCCGAAGAGGAAAAAGGAGAGGAAGTGCGACTGTGGCGCCGAGAAGGCCAAGACGACCCACGCCTTCTGGTGCACGCTGAACGACGAGGACACGGAGCCCAACGGGGACCCGGGGGAACACACCGGACTTTAAGGAGGAGACAATGAAAGAGAAAGAGAAAAAGGCAACAGCAATCACGGAACCACCTGTACCGCTCAAGGAGTCGGTCTTCGACCTCCTCGACGGGGAATTCGCACAGGTCAACGGCGGGCCGGAACTGCCGGGCAGCACGTACTTCGACTGCGGGCACTGCGGGAACTCGGAGGCGGTCGAGTTCGGCATGGACCCCTCGGCCGGCGGGTTCGTGATGCAGTGTCCGAGGTGCGGGCGCGTCGCCGAGCAAAGAGCGAGCGCCGCGCAGGCATCGTGAACGTCGGCGTCTACGGTGCCATGCCGCCGGTCGTGATGGCCTGCGAGGCGTGCCTCACGCCACACTACCTTATCTCGGTGGACTGCCGCGAGCAGGCCCTCAACGTGTGGGACCGGCTCGCGCAGAACAGCGGGCGCACGGGGCTCACCGAGGAGGCCAGGGGCATACTCGGCGACGCCAGGACGTTCCTCCTCGTGGCCGCCCAGGACCAGACCAAGGTGGCCCTGGCACAGTGGGGAGCCAAGCGTTGGAACGAGTACACCGTGTGCGACCGGGGTTTCACGGGGATCAGGCTTGGCTCCTTCGACTGCTGCAGCCCCATCAACATCCTTCCGCTCTACATGGCACAGAACGTGTGGGACAGCATGATCCTGCAGGACAACCAGGACACCGTGCCGTGCACGTGCCGGCACGAGGAGGGGTCGACGCCCCTGAACGGCTGGGTGATCTGCCGGAAGTGCGGTATAGACATAAGGAGGTTCTATGGCTGACAACAACTTCTGCGACTGCGGCCAGACGCCGCACGGCCCGATGTGCGGGGCCCTGGTATGGGCCAACGGCTCGTCGCCGATGCCGGCGAACGGGACGCTCCCCGTGAAGATGAAGGTCGTGATCGGCGGGCAGGAGGTCGAGATGGAGTACTTCGTCACGGGCCCCGGCCAGTTCGACTACTCCTACCCTAAGCCGTCGGCCTGTGACTGCGGCGCCGAGAAGTGCCGCACCACGCACGCCCACTGGTGCTCGACCCGGAAGGGCGAGTGAACAGGGAAACCCTGGTACTGCTGGCCGCCGGCCTGGCCGAAGCCTACTTCCTATGGAGGCTCCTCTACTACGTACTCTCCATGAGGCACCTAGACCCCTGGAGGGGGTATAGCTGGGATGCGATCAAGTTCGTGGCGAAGCGCCTTGCCAACGAGCCCGAGGGGCTCACGATTGCCCTGGGGCCCATAGAGCAGGAGAGCTTCCTCTTCCCCATCGGCGGCAAGTACGAGCCCACCACGCAGACCATCTACATAGAGACAAGGCTTGTCAGGACCCCGCGCAGACTGATCAAGGTACTCCTACACGAGATCTGCCACCACAACCAGTGCGTGGACGGCCGGGCCGGCTTCGGCCACCGGGGCTGGTACTGGACGCAGCCCATCGAGATGGAGGCCAGGGCCTTCGCGCGCGCGTGGGGAGGCGTCGCCCTCAGGATGTACAACGCGGTCTCCAGGCGCACCGGGAACCGGCAAAGCGATACTTTCTGATTAAGATGAGCGGAGAATTCGGCAGCTACGGGGGTGGGTACATGTGGTCACAGGTCGAGCAGGCCGCGGAGGACTGCGCCGGCGGCCGCGACGAGATGACCAGGATGTGGGGCGAGTTCCTCAGGGAGTTCGCGCCCATAGCCAAGTCCATCTGCTGGAGCGAGGCCGGGGACTCTTCCGAGGCCGACACCATCTGGAAGTGCATCGAGCAGATACCCCAGCTGAAGAAAAAGCTCGAAAAGATTGAAAGTAAACTGGATACCTACAGAGTAGTCGCGGAAGAGGCCGTTCGGAGGAAGGCAGAGTGCTGATCAGCAAGAAAACGCACTGCGGCAGGTGCGACGGGGGGATGCAGCGGGTCGGGCTCACCAGGCTCGTGCTGACGCCTACGGTTACGTTCTGCACCTACAGGTGCGACAGGTGCGGGGTACACACCCTCATACAGAACGTGGACCGGATGCCGCCCCTCGGCTGCGTGTTCCAGCTCAGCGCCGACGCGGCCAAGACCATCCTAGAGCCGGTCCCGGCGGTATAGACCAAAGTGGTGGATTCCCCAAGTCATCAAGACGTGGGCCAGGGCCAGGGCCAGAGCCTTCCTTTTGACGAGTCAAAGCAGGAGGCCATAGTCGGCCACGCCCTTACCGACCAGCAGTTCTTCCTCCAGCTCCGCTCCCGCATCCCGGCCAGGTGGTTCGTGGACCCGAGGGTCTCCGAGGTCTACGGCAGGCTCGACAAGTTCTACAAGGAGTTCGGCAGGTACCCCCTCTCGATTGAGGAGATCCGCACGCAGTTCGGCATCTACGACCAGGGCGAGCGGTTGAAGTTCCACGCGACCCTGGACCTGTGCGTCTCGCAGGCCCAGCGGATAGGGCTAGACGTCCTCCGCAAGGAGCTTACGGGCTGGATGCGCGCCGGCAAGATGGCCGACCTGATCCACAAGGCGACCCAGTTCTACAACGGCGAGGAGGTCGCCAAGGCGCACTCCTGGGCCGCGCAGAAGATCGAGGAGATCCGCGAGTGTTCCTTCGAGGAGGACGCCGCCGTCAGCTTCGAGCACCCCGGGACCTTCCTCTCGAAGACCGAGGTCGACCGGGAGCACGCCCTGACGACCGGCATACCGGCCTTCGACGTGGCCCTGCTCGACGGCGCCACCGAGGGCGGGATGCTCCGCGGCGACATAACCGTGATCCTGGCCCCGGCCAATATAGGAAAGACCACCGCCCTCATCACCATCGCCATGCAGAACGTGTGGAGGCGCAAGGACGTCCTCTTCATCACCCACGAAGGCAGGCCGCAGGACATCAAGCTGAAGTTCCTCTGCTCGTCCATCGGCGTCTCGGTGCCGGAGCTGCTGGAGATGTACAAGACGCCGGAGGGGCTTGACAAGATCCGCGTCCACTCTGCCCTCCTCGGCGCGTACATGACCTACATCCCCTTCAACGCCGCCGGCGGGATGTACGTCGAGGACGTCATCGACACGATCAAGACCCGGACGATGGACCTGAAGGCCCGCAAGGGGAAGGGGTTCGACCTGATCGTCGACGACTACCCGCAGAAGCTCACGTCCAGGCTCGGGAAGAACCTCGGCGAGTACCGCCACGTGCAGACCTACGTCTACGACCAGTTCGTACAGATCGCACTCCAGGAGAAGACCCACACCCTCGTCGCAGCCCAGACCAACCGGGACGGCAGTCGCGCGAACCGGGCCTCGGACCGCTTTCTCACGAGCGAGGACATCGCGGAGTGCTACGGGATCATCCAGATAGCCACCAACGTCGTAACGCTCAACCGGAACGACGAGGACAAGGCGCACAACCGGATCACCTTCTACGTGTCCAAGAGCCGCGCGAGCGAGACCGGGATAGCCATCACCTGCCGGTCCGACTACAGGTGTGCCAGGACACACCACGCCGGGCTCGGGTACGTGGCGCAGCGCAGCGATATTCCCATAAGGGAGGAGGTCGAGCTGCTGCTGTCTCAGGCCAACCTCAAACGGGGCGGGGGCAACGGAGGCCCCATATAGTTTGGGAGCGAGAATCTTCGGTAGACAAGGGGGCATAGGATGGAACTAAAGTACAAGGTACTCATCGGCGCCGCGGTTGTCGCCGGCGCGTTCGCCTGGGGAAGGTTCAGCGCCCCGGTAGAGATCAAGGAAGTCGAGAAGATCAAGATCGTCCAGGTCGAGAAGAAGGTCGAGGCGTCCAAGGAGAAGAAGGACGTCGTCACCGTCGTCGTGACGAAGCCGGACGGCTCGTCCACCACGACCACCACGGACAAGTCCACCACCGACACGGCGTCCACCACCGACACCGCGACCGCGGTCGACAGCGAGAAGACCAAAACCACCAAGTACAAGAAGCCGGACTGGAACGTCTCTGTCTTCGGGGCCGTCGACGTCAGGCACATCGGGGGCGGGGCCGGGGGCCTGAACACCGGACCGATCATCTTCGGCGGCGAAATCCAGCGCAGGATTTTCGGGCCGTTCCACATAAGCGGGTTGCTCTTGTCCAACGGGACAGTGGGGGTGGGTCTTGGGTTCACGTTCTAGGCTT
>Ga0315273_10004668_pt1 | contig 16828 bp, 16 predicted proteins | sample YL17G02_0_MG_FD_205753 | JGI IMG/M metagenome (GOLD analysis project Ga0315273, IMG submission 205753) | Sediment microbial communities from Yellowstone Lake, YNP, Wyoming, USA - YL17G02_0 | ecosystem: Environmental > Aquatic > Freshwater > Lake > Sediment | place: USA: Wyoming | collected... | reverse complement strand
GCTGACCGACATTTTGTTGTCCAATGCGCCGGTGGGACAGTAGGCTACGCAGGCGCCACAGGACTCGCAGCGGGCCTGGAGCATGGTGGTATCGGCCCCGGCCACGACGCGAGTTTTAAAGCCCCGGTAAGCCTGGGTCCATACGAAACGACCCTGCACCTCGGCGCAGGCCCGAATGCAACGGTCGCACAGAATGCACTTGTTTCGGTCCACCCAAACAAACGGGTTGGGGTCAGCGTCGACCGGGTAGCGCGGTTCCTTAGCCATGGCGCTTTTCATTTCGATCCCGTAGGCTTTCACCCAGTTAGCGAATTGGGTGTCGCCATCGATATCGAAGGCACCATTGGTGCGTTTATAACCGGCGTCGTAAAAGGTATATAACAAATTCTCCAGGACGGCACGGCGGATGCGGTGGATTAACGGGGTATCGGTCTCGATAGCCATCCCTTGAGTGGCGAGCAGGTTGCAGGAGGTGGCTGGAAGGCGTGTGCCCTGCACTTCAACCATGCACAGGCGGCAGGCTCCGTAAGGGATCAGGTCTTTGTGGTAGCATAAGGTGGGAATGGTGATCCCGGCTCTCTGGGCTACCTGTAGCACCGTCGAACCTTCTGAGGCTTCAAGGGTCTGACCATTGATCGTCAAGCTGACCATGGGTTTCTCTCCTATGGACTTATGCAAGAGAAGGTTGGTTCACCAGATTCGTAATAGGTGAAAGATCTGCAACCGGGCAAACGCTAGCCCGGCAGACATGGGTGTGGATGTGCTCTTCCACTTCTGCTCGGAAGTGCTTCAAGATGTCGAGCACCGCCGTGCTGGCAGTCTGTCCCAAACCGCAGTTGGAGACCTGTGACATGTCTTCGCCAACCTTCTGAAGCACGTCCAGATCACCCGATGTGCCTTTGCCCTCCGAAATCCGGTTCATGATATCGAACATCCGCTGGGTGCCAACCCGGCAGAGCGTGCATTTGCCGCAGCACTCAAAGCGGAAGAACTGCATCAAGACTTTAGACAGGTCCACGACGCAGGTATTTTCGTCACAGACGAGCAGAGCACCAGAGCCCAGGGATGCGCCCGCTTTGCGGAAGGATTCGAAGTCCATCGGCGTGTCTTGAAGGTGGGCGGGGACAATCGAGCCGCTGGAGCCGCCCGTCTGCACCAGTTTAAGCTTTGCGCCGTTTTTAATGCCTTTCCCGTAGATATCGATGACCTCGCGCAGGGTGATACCCAGCGGGACCTCGATCAGTCCGGTAAAGTTGACGTTACCCAGGATGGTATAAACCTTGGTGCCGACGCTTTTCGGTGAGCCAAATAGATGATACCAGTCGGGGCCATTGCGCAGGATCGGCGGTACATTCGCCAGGGTCTCAACATTATTCACCAAAGTCGGCTTACCCCACAGGCCATAAGTGGGTGGATAAGGTGGGCGAGAGCGCGGCTGGCCGCGCTTGCCTTCGATCGACTCGATCAAGGCTGTCTCTTCACCGCAAATGTAAGCCCCTGCGCCAGCATGCAGGTGGATATGGCAATTGAAATCTGTCCCAAAAATGTTTTTACCCAACAAGCCGCGCGATTCGGCCTGACGGATGGCGTTTTCCAGGAGCTGGTAAGCATGGCGGTATTCACCACGGATGTAAATGTAACCTTCATGTGCGCCCACTGCGTAGGCTGCAATGGTCATGGCTTCCAGGATACTGAACGGGTCGCCCTCCAGGATCATGCGGTCCTTGAAAGTCCCTGGCTCACTTTCGTCGGCATTGCAGATGACATACTTGGGCTGGCCCGGCGCGCTATTCACAAAGCCCCACTTCCGCCCGGTAGGGAAGCCTGCCCCACCGCGCCCCTGCAAGCCTGATTTCTCCACCTCCGCGATCACCTCAGCCGGGGTCATCTGGGTCAGCGCTTTGCCCAAGGCCTGGTAACCGTCGTATATAATGTACTCCTCCAGGCTCTCCGGATCTATCAAGCCAACGCGTTCCAACACGATCCGTTTTTGAGCGGGCAGCATGCCCTGGCGGGCCCGCAGCCAGTTGATCTGGCCGGGCATCTCGCGCATCAACGCCAGCATGTATTTAACGACCCGACCTTTCTTTAGATGTTCTTCAACCAGGACAGGGACGTCTTCGGATCGTACTGGCCCATACACTACGGCTTCAGGATATACAATGACGAGCGGGACATCATCTCGGATTCCGACATCACAGATGGTGGACAGCGTAATCTCTTCAGACAGGTCAAAGGCCAGGATCTCTTCCTGAAACCTGCGAATGATTTCCCCCGCGCCGCGCTCCAGGCTGGTCTTATCACTGGAAACCAGTACCATCGAACGGATTGTCTTCATCTTTCACCTCTTCTCAAAAAGGCTGGGTTCTCATCGAACCCGGCGAAGTTAGCTATACCGCGCAAGGATCGCTTGGATCTTATCGGGTGTGAGGTTCCCGTAAATGTCGTCGTCTACCAGCATCACAGGCCCAACTCCGCACACGCCCAGGCAACTGTTCATTAGGAGCGTCCACTTCTTATCTGCGCTAGTTTCTCCAGGGTTCAGGTTTAATTCTTTTTGTATGGCCTTGATCACCGGCCGGCCTCCTTCAACATGACACGGGGCGCTTTCGCAAAAACGGATGACATGCCTGCCAACCGGCTGGGTTGATAACAACTCGTAAAAACTGGTGATGGCATAGAGATGACTGTCAGCTAAAAACAGGCCATCCTCCGGGGCATGGACTACCCGCCTGATTTCGGCCATGGCCTGTTCCGGGATGTATCCGAACGCCCGGTTTACCTCACTCAGGATCGGGATTAATGCATCGCGCCTTGCCCCATGCTTTTCCACCGCCGCTTGCACCACGCTGGCTACGTCGAGTTCTTTCACTGAGTCCATTTTTCTCCTCCTGAACAGGTTTGGTTCCCTCCAATAGATGCATCAGGAGAGCCCATCATGCCTCAATGACATACTCCTTGACGATGCTCCCGCCAAGGATATGCTCTTTCAGGATGCGGCTAGCCGCCTCTGGGGTAACTTTTCCATAAATTACCTTGGGTTGAGTGCCGACCAGCACCTGGATAATGGGCTCCTTTGCACAAAGCCCAATGCAACCGGTCTGGTTAACGGCTATGCTTTGCAGCTGGCTGATCTCGATCTGATTTAATATAGCTAACAAGGTTTCGCGAGCGCCGGCTGCAATCCCACAGGTGCCCATGGCGACGAGCACTTTAGAGTTTCCCTTTCTGGCCTGCTGCTCGCGCTTTTCGAGCGCCTGCTCCCTGTAGCGCTTCAAGTCTTCGAGTGATCGGATTTCAGTCATAGCACTTTTCCTCCTCCATAATTACATTTGGTGTGAGGTCGTAAGCTTTGCTTCTATAGCAGACAGTTAACCGTTGGTTTTCAAGAAATCCTTCTGGCGTTCCGGATTCTCCAAAAATTCATCTTCCACGACCAGGCTGGTGAGTGTCTCAGTGACGCCCGGGATAGGTTGAATATCCGAGATAATGATGTTGCGGATTTCCTCCAGGGTGTCGGCGTTTATGATTGCAGCAGCGTCGTATCGACCAAAGGTCATACAGCATTCTGAAACCCGCTCCAGGCGCTTCAAGCAGCGGTAGGCTGCTCTCACTTCACCTGATGTGATTTTGAGAAGAACAATCGCTTTCATGTGCTCCTCTTTTCCGATCCAGGCCTCTATATTGGAGCGAACTGGATTTCACTACAAGCGCTCCCATACCCATTCATTCTTCTTCAACCTGGAATAAACCGTTTCAACCGCCTGTTGCACGCTGGACGACATCGGAAAACCGAAAGCCACAATATCTGGCTGGATGCCGACCAGATCGACCTTTGGTACAAATTCTCGGAGTGATTGCATCAAAAAGGTGAGCGGCAGGGAATGGGTGGTCATCCAGAAATCGCAGTCAATGCGCCCCTCATCGACCAGGCGAATTTCTCCAGGCGAAAGCCCCATATCCGTTGCGTCTACCACCAATACCTGGTCTGGGACGAACTCCCGAAGTTGGTATAGACAATTCTCCGGTGCGGCGCCACCATTCAAAATATCCCAATCAGCCAGCGGCGCCTGCCGGATCATCTTGGCCAGCAGAGGTCCGGCGGCGTCATCGCCCATCATCCCATTTCCAACTGTAAAGACCCATTTTTTCTTCATGCTCGACTTCTCACCATCAGGTAAAAGGCTGGTTCTTCCACCATACTCTGAAAACTCTGGATTAACACACTGGACCACTGCGCCTGGGCGGAGCTCATCTGCGACAGCGCTGTTTTTAAAGCGGGGAGTAAATCGCCGATATGACTGCGGTTAATCTCGATCTCACCCCACTTCAACACGCCTTCCAATTTACGCCGTGCGGTTCCTTCGGGCAGAAGGGCTATCCACTCGGTATATTCTTCGAACGGAATTTCCATCAAGCTTGCGAGGCAATCCAACACGCCTACGTGATGACCAATTGCCAACGAGTAATACATGACCTGGCGAGCATTTTCTGGGATGCTCTCCTGGTTATTGACGAATTTACGACTTAGTTGATAAAAAACAACCTGCTTGCCCATCCGTCACACTTCTCCCTGTCGAACCCGGTAAATTTCTAAGAACCGGGCGAATATTTCCGCCAGGCGAGGGTCATCCTCCTGTATTAAATAGGACTGGATATTTTGTTCGACCTGGTGAGGGTCGCCGGCCTTTAAAAGATCTAAAAAGGCATCTGAGATCTTTTTACCATGCCAGTAGCCAGCCATGCGGCGAGCTTCACGCTCAACATCGATACGCAAAGCGAGCGGTATCTCAGGATGCCTGGGTTGAACACGCTCGTCTTCTCCCTGGATATGGTATGAAGTCTTCAGTTTCTGGCCGAGCAAGCCGAGGGCCATGGCAAATCCGTAAATCGTGGCGGAGGGGGTGGGCGGGCAGCCAGGAATGTATACGTCAATGGGCAGGATCTGGTCTGCGCCACCCCACACACAGTACAGGTCGTGGAAGATGCCGCCAGAGCACCCGCACGCGCCATAGGCCACGCAAATCTTGGGTTCCGGAGCAGCATGGTAAGCGCGCAGGGCCGGGACGCGCATCGAGCGGGTTACAGCACCGGTATAGAGCAGAATATCGGCGTGGCGGGGCGAAGACACTACTTTTATCCCAAAGCGCTCAGCGTCGAAGATAGGTGTGATGGCAGCAAAAATCTCGATCTCGCAGCCATTGCAGCCCCCGCAGTCCACCCGGTAAACAAACGCTGAGCGCTGGATGTCCTTCAGCAGGGCTCCCTTGAGCTGCCCTGCATTAACATCCTGATGGATGGCGTACTGGCTTTCATTCTCTAGCCATTGGTTTCTTCCGTTTTTGCCAAACATCAGACTGCCTCCTGATACAGACTGACTAATTTGGGAATGTCGAGTTTCCGCTTACACTCCGGGCAGATCTCAAGCAACGTGCGGCGAGCAGCCAGGTCTTCGACAGACAGGCCAGACTGTTTCAACAGGGCCAGCACGTATTCCAGCTCTTTGACAGGGGCGAAGAACACGCCGCACTGGCGGCAGGCGAGAAGCTGGTAGTCCGCCCGTTCGAACAGATCGGCTTTATTCATGACTGCCAGCTCGAACTCCTGGCTGAGTATGATGGCCCTGGTCGGGCAGACTTCTTCACATCGAGCGCAGTAGATGCAACGACCATAGAAAATTGACCAGCTCTGGATACCCTGGTCGAGGTCAGTTTCCATTGTAAGGGCATTGGATGGGCAGGCTATGGCGCAAGCCGCGCAGGCAATACAGAGCTCCGGATCGTGGTGTGGCCTGCCGCGAAAACCGGCCATCACCTCGGCTGGTACAAACGGATAGAGGACGGTAGATTCGCCTACCTTCAAGACTTCTCGGAAAAGTTTTAGCATAATGCCAGTCTCCTTCTGCCAGGTCGTTAAGGTCATAACAGGTTGATGCGCCTGGCTGATATCGTGATTGCCTTACTTCAGGGGCGAGTCCTTTCGTTCCCGGCAGTAGCGCTCCATTTCTTTATAGGGCACGATGGTGGCTTTCTGCTTGCGGACATCTATCACAGTCACCCGCTCGGTGCAGGAATAACAAGGATCGATGCTGGCGACGATCAGCGGCGCATCGGAAATAGTGTTGCCGCGCAGCATGTAGCGTAATGCAGGCCAGTTGTTGTAGCTGGAAGCCCGGCATTTCCAGCGGTAAATCTTCTGGTTGTCGCCCAGCATGCTCCAATGAATGTCCTCCCCGCGCGGGGCTTCCACGTATCCGAGAGCAAACTGGTAGGGTTTGTAGGTGAACCCTTCGACCAGGATCGGCCCTTCGGGCATAGCAGACAGGCAGCCCTCGACCACCGAGAGCGACTCAAAAAACTCTTCGGCGCGGATCAGTGTGCGCGATAACACGTCACAGCCTGTCTTGGAGATGACGGTCAACGGCACGCGATCATAGGCGCAATAGGGATGAATTACGCGGATATCACGCGCAAATCCGGACCCCCTCAAAGTAGGTCCCACAGGGCTGTAATCGCGGGCCATCTGAGGTTCCAGCCTGCCGATATCCAGGGTGCGCTGTACCAGGTTAGGAGTCTCGACAAGTATGCTAACCAGTCTTTGGACCTCGCCGCGCAACTCGGCGATCCACTTCAAGGTTTGGACTCTTTCCTCTTTCAATATATCGTGGCGAACGCCCCCAATCAGGTTCATGCCATAAGTCTTGCGCGCTCCGGTCAGGAGCTCCGCCATCTTCATGGCCTTTTCGCGCACCCGAAAGAATTGCATAAAGCCAGTATCAAAACCCACGAAGTGGCAGGCCAGACCCAGGTTGAGCAGGTGGCTGTGAAGCCTCTCCACTTCCAACAGGATCACGCGGATGAACTGGGCCCGCTCCGGAACGTCAATCCCCAGTGCCCTCTCCACGGAGGTGGTATAGGCGACATTATGGGCGTAACCGCAGATCCCGCAGATCCGGTCGGCCAGGAATGTGATCTGGTCATAATTCAGACGGGTTTCAGCCAACTTTTCCATGCCGCGGTGCACGTAAAACAACCGGTAGTCGGCGTCGAGGATATATTCACCGTCCACGTACAGCCGGAAGTGGCCAGGCTCATCGGAGGTGATGTGTAACGGGCCCAACGGAACCTGGACAATCCCCTCGCCTTCCACATCGATGAAGTCGTAAGTCTCATTTTCAGTGGTTGGATTGGGACGGAAGCGGTAATCCATCGCATCCTTGCGCAGCGGGTATAACCCTTCGGGCCAATCGTCGGGCAGCACCAGGCGGCGTTCATCTGGCAGGCCCACCGGCTGCAAGCCGAACATATCGCGCACCTCTCGCTCATACCAGACGGCTGCCGGGACTTTGGGGGTCACCGCTGGGAACTCTAAACTGTGAGGAGGAACCAAAGCACGGACCACTACATAAGCATTTTGGCGGTCCTGAACCGTGGCATCCGGGCTGCCTTCGACTGACAGGACATAGTAAAGGGCAAAATTGCCGTTCAGCGGGCGCTCGTCGTTACCGACCACCGTGGCCAGCCACCCGCCATGCTGGTAGTAAAGCGTTTCCACTATTGCCGGGAGGGAGTTCAATTCCACCGTTACCGTCACCTGGTCAGGGGCTTGCCAGGATTCCTCCAGGATAGCGTCGCCAAACTGTGTGCGGATGGCTTCGACGTATTTTTGGCCGATTTTGGGTCTCTCTTCCGTCAACAGCATCATCTGAGGCTCTCCTGTTTCTTAATTTATTTGGTCCATCCAATCGAATCCCGGAATAGACCCTACGGGGCATTATTTCCAAGGCAGTAAGTTCGCCAGAGGGGCGAAGAAGGCTTCCGCCTGGATCAACCCGGTTGGCAGAGCTGGGGAGCTTTGCCAAAAGCTCGCCCCGGCGACCTGCGAGGTGGAGTTGCCGGTCATGGCAACGCTGGTTGCCCCGTTTAACAGCGTGGCCAACTGCGGCGGCATATACAACCCCAGGATCAGGATCATGATCAACAGGATGGCTAAAGGCGCCACCAGGCTGAAGGCTCTGACATCACCCCTGACAACGCCTTCCGGCTTGTCTCCAAACACCGCAGAGCCGATCACTCGGAAGAAGGCAGTGAACGCCACCATCAACAGTATCAGGCAGATGATCATCAGCCAGGCATAACCTACTTGCATCCCTGTAGAGATAATCAAGAACTTGCTTACAAAGATATTGAACGGCGGTGCGCCGACCAGAGCCAACGCTCCAGCGATCAATATAAGACTCGTGACCGGCGCCACCTGTAGCATGCCTCTCACCTTGTCCAGGTTCCAGGAGCGGTACTTGATTAGAATATTTCCAGAGGTACAGAACAGGAGCGCTTTGACCAGGCTCTGGTTCAACAATTGAAGCAGCCCTGCCGCTATGCCCGCTGGTCCGCCCAGGCCAAATGCCAGGATGATCAGGCCAGCGTTTTCCATGCTGGAATAAGCCAGCAGGCGCTTAATATCTCGCTGCATGAACATAAAGAAGACTGCCGCGCCGACAGAGAGAGTGCCGAAGACGAGGAAAAGGGTCTGCGAGAAAGCGGGGCCGATGCCCAGGTTGGTAATGGTGGAGAAGCGAAAAATGACAAACAGGGAGCAATTGAGTAGCACCGCCGAAAGCAGGGCAGTAACCGGGCTAGGCGCTTCAGTGTACGCATCAGGCAGCCAGGCGTGCATTGGAAACAGGCCGGCCTTTGTCCCGAAACCAATCAACACAAAGACGAACGACAGCTTCAACAGGGCGGGGTCGAGGGCTTGCGCATTCTTCACGATCTCGGTCCACAGGGCTGCCAATCTTGGCTCCTGCATGACATTTACAGCATCGGCATACACCAGGATTGTGCCGTATAATCCGAACCCAATGCCGACCGTGCATATAACTATGTATTTCCAGGCCGCTTCCAGCGATGATCGCTTCCCGTAGATCCCTACCAGGAAGGCTGAGCCAAGCGTTGTGGCTTCCACCGCCACCCACATCATGATGATATTGTTAGACGTCACCACCAGTAGCATGGTGAAGAGGAACAGGCTGAAGAGACCGTAGTAGATGCTCATCTTCGCGTTGTCAAATTCGCCGGTTTCCAGGTCGTTGCGGATGTAGCTAATCGAATATAGCCCTACCAGAAAACCCACCAGGCCAACAATGAGCACGAAGATGGCGCCTAGCGAGTCCACGTGAAGCCAATTCCCCAGCGCGATCACAGTTCCCTGGACTAACACCCCTTGCACCACAACCAGTGAGAGCACCAGCACCAGAGTCACACAGATCAGGTGAAGGGCTTCTACGACGCGGCGGGTGGCGCGTCCCAGCCAGCGGACGGCGAACACCAGAAGAGAAAGGATCAAGGGGATGAGCAAAAGCCAGATCAGGTAAGCTGAATACATATCTTTATCCCTATCCTTTCAGCGTCGTCAAATCGGAAGAGTCCAGCGTGTGGAGGGTCCTATAGATTTGGCCGCCGAGGGTCACCATGATCAGCACGGCAAAAAGTGCATCTGTGGCGACACCGACCTCTACCAGCTCTGGCGCGTTATAAGCCAGCAGGGCCAGGGTCAGGTGGGCGCCATTTTCCATCAAACAAACCCCGAGTACTTGCTTAAAAATGTTGCGTTGGGTCAGGATGCAGAGCACCCCGAAGAAGAAATGGGCTACCGAAATTGCCAGGGCTGGCTTGAAAGGCGCGACCGCTTTAATTTGGATCTGATCGACTACGATGAAAGAGACTGCCACCGATGCCGCCGCTATGAGGAGGGCCACCACTGGGCTCATGGCATTCTTGGGCATTTCGGCTTCTTCGACGCGCGAGAGAGCCCGATAAAGGATCAGCGGAACCAGCACAGCTTTAGTGACAAAAGCGCTTGCCGCCCACAGGTAGAGCTGATTGGCTTGCATCAGAACGGCTAGCGACAGGAAGATGAGCACCAGCACCAGCGACTGGAAGCTGTAAAACATGGCTGACCAGCGCGCTTTTTTAGTCTCAATCACCAGAAGTGAAGTAATAATGAGCAACCCACACAAGCTGTTTACTTCATTTATGCTTACGCTCAACATGCTTGCCTCCAATTTCCTTAAAACCTAACCCATCCAGGCGGCGGCGAAATAGCCCGAAACGAGGGTCAGGGTTGCCAGCACTCCGAGCACCCACTTCATGGAGGTCGCGATACCTGATGCGCCAGTTATCTCAGGCGACGGGTCACCAGGTACGGCGCTACTGAAGATCCAGAACAACCAGGCAAAGCTGCCAACCGATTCCAGAATGGCAATAACGACCAGCACTAGCAGCAGGGGGTTAGACTGGGCAACCTGAAAACCACCGGCGAAGATGCTGAATTTGCTGAAGAAGCCGTTGAATGGCGGCACGCCGGTCACCGCCAGCGCTGCAAAAGCGAAGCTGATGCCTACCAGCGGCATCTTGCTCATAATCCCTTTAATGCCTGGCAGCGAGCGGGTTCCGGCAGCATAGCTGATTGCACCAGCCGTGAGGAAGAACAGGCTCTTTGCAAAGGCATGGTTGAAGATGTGAGCTACGGCGCCATTGTAGGCCATGGAGCTGCCAAATACCGAGAGCGACAACGCCAGGAAAATGTAAGAAAGCTGGGTGATGGTCGAATATGCCAGGAGCCTTTTGAAATCCCTCTGTGGGAAATACATGGCGAAACCGTAGATCATTGTGATGATCGCCATAACGCATCCCACGACACCAATAACCTGGGGTACGCTTCCGGCAGATAACAGGCAGCGCGCCAGAATCAAAACCCCGACCTTGACCATCGAAGCTGCGTGCAGGTAGGCGCTGATGGGAGTAGGAGCGACCATCGCGTCCGGCAGCCAGAAGTGGAAGGGGAGCTGAGCTGACTTGCCCCAAGCCGCCACCAGGATGCCCAGGAAGATGAACACCTTGGCATTATTGCTCAGGGTCGCCAGGCCCGTGAGCTGGAAGCTGCCGGTGACGGCGAAGAAGTAAGCCGTTGCCGCGTACAAGCCGAGCGAGGCTATCTGGGTAGTGATGATGGCTTTAAGGGCAGACTTGCGCGCCTTGATATCGTCATAATAACCAATCAAGCCCCACGAACAGAACCCGGTTAGCTCAAAAAACACTAACATGGCGATCATGGTAGATGAGTACACCACCCCAGCCATTGAACCGATGAACATCAGGAGGAAGAAATAATATCTCCGCTCCACTTCGGATTCCGGGTGATCCCGGTTCTGCGCACTCAGGTATCCGGTCGAATACACCACAATCAAGAAACCGACCAGGATAACCGCCAGACCTATCAGCGCGCTGAGCTTGTCAACTACGATGCCAAACACCATCACGTTACCCAGATACAGCAGGTCCATGGTAGAGCTGGCTTTTCCGTTCGCAGCCAGGTCAATCAGTACAAAGAGGCTACACAGGAAAGCCAGAAATGCGATCACCTCGCTGAACAATTTAATCCAGGACCGAGGAATCACCAGGGTCAGGAGGCTTCCCAAAAACGGGATCAGAATACTAGCGAGGACTAATGCAGCCATGCTTTTTTCCTCCTCACCTACACGTTAGCTAAGTAGAATACAAAGGATAGAAGGGCTGCCCCAAGAGCGAACCCGGTCACAGCAGAGGCTTTCATGAAACGTACTCTGGCCATGGCGTTTTCAAGGAACGCGACGATGGCGAAAAACACGCCAGCTTTCAGGAAGAATACGACCGCCGCCAGCAGCGCTGCGGGGATTGAGAACGTTGTCATGCTCCCAAATGGGATAAATATGGCCAGGAACAGGGAAACCAGGACGACCTGCTTCATATACATTCCCCACTGCAAGACTGCCAGGCCGCGCCCGGAGTATTCGGTGAGGGGGCCTTCCTGAAGTTCCTGCTCCGCTTCAGCCAGGTCAAATGGCAGTTTCCCCATTTCCACGAAGGTAGCAAACGCAAATGCCAGCATGCCAAGCCAGACAGCGATGTAATAAGGAACCACGCCAGTGGCAACCTTGCTGGTGATGATACCCAGGTTGGTGGAGCCGGCCAGCAGGGCCATGATGAATACTACCAACAGCATGACTGGCTCGATCAACACTGACAACAGCAGATCCCGCCTGGCGCCAATTCCGCCAAAACTGCTCCCCGAATCCAGGCCGGAGAGAGAGAAAAAGAAGCGTACCAGGGCAAACAAATAAACCACCAGGATCAGGTCTCCCACCCAACCGAAAGGAGACCGCACGGTAAGGATGGGGATAATCATGGCAACCAGCAGCATGGTGGCCATAGTAAGGTATGGGGTGACCCTGAATAACCAACCAGCCTGATCCGGGAGGATCTCTTGCCGCTTCATGAGCTTGGCGAGGTCACGGTAATTCTGGAAGATGCTAGGCCCGCGCCTGCTCTGGACTTTCGCTCTCAATTTCCGGACGAGACCCGAGAAGAACGGGGCAATCAGCAAGACCAAAAGGCCTTGCACCACGCCGATGATAATCAAAAGGGGATCTGTGATCATAATCTTCTCCTATCTAAATGTCACGATCAGGAGAACTGCCAGCGTCAAGATAATGTACAGGCAGTACACCCGCAGGTCACCCATTTGCAGCGCCTGTATATGCCGCCCAAGGTAATCCACGGCAAGCGCCAGGGGACGTGAGACCACCCTCTCAATGACGGGTTCCATTTTGGAGATCTCACCTGTAGCGCGCCTGGACCAGGCGGCGATAGCGTTCAGGGGCTTCTGGACCAGAGGGCGCAACAAATAGAGCGGGCGGAAGGTGACTTTCACCGGCTGGTCAAAACTGCTGGCAGAAACAGACATTTGGGGAGTGTACCCGTACCCGCAGGCCCAGGGGTCTCCGCTGACCCGCCGCCCGGCTCTAAAGCCGCCGTAAAGCGCCACAACCACCAGCGGAACGGCCAGCAGGCTTAAGAGGAGTATCGCGGTAAGCGGTGTGGACAATATAGCCTGGGCCTCTTTCACCGGGAACACCCATACAGCGCTTGCTACCGGTTGGGGTGCAACATTCGCAACGCTGGCAGCGACACGGCTGATAACTGGAGCGACTAGCGGGGCTCCCAAGCCGAGGGCGAGACAACCAAGGGCCAGGAAGGTCGTACTGACGACCATCGCTGGCGGGGCTTCGCTGGCGTGGCTAGCGCGCTCGCTGCGGGCCGGGCCGGTAAACGCTCCTCCGTAAGCTTTGATGAAACACATGGCTGCCAGCGCCCCTGTAAATGCCAGCAGGACGGCGGAGAGAGGCGCGAAGGCCCTGACAGCGAATGTTGGGATACCGCTGGCGGTGAAAAAAGACTGATAAGTAAACCATTCGCTGACGAAACCGTTGAACGGCGGGATAGCCGAGACGGCCAGAGCTCCGGTGAGGAAGGCCAACCCTGTCCAGGGCATTCGCCTCGCTAACCCACCCATTTGATTCAGATCCTTGGTGTGTACACGGAAGGAGATGGAGCCTGCGCCGAGGAATAGCAATCCCTTGAATAAGGCATGGTTGACCAGATGATACAGGGCTGCCAGAAAACCCAGGATCGCCAGTACCGGTTGTTTGGCAGAGACGCCGATCATCCCTACTCCTACCCCCATCAGGATGATACCTATATTCTCCACGCTGGAGTAAGCCAGCATGCGTTTCAAGTCGCGCTCGGTGAGAGCATACAGCACGCCTAGCACCGCCGATATGGCGCCGAAAGCCAGAACGGTTACCCCCCACCACCCATTGGAAGCGCCCAGGAAGTCTACACAGACCCGCAATATCCCGTAAATGGCGGTCTTAATCATCACACCCGACAAAAGGGCGGAAACATGAGAGGGCGCGGCTGGGTGAGCTCGGGGCAGCCAGATGTGAAGCGGCACAATCCCAGCCTTGGCGCCAAAGCCAAAGAATGCCATCAAAAAGACCAGGTTTTTAGCGACGGGCGATAGTTGGGCCAGGCGGAAAGTGGCGAAATCGAAGCTGCCAGTTTTCATATAAAAAACGAAGAAGGCCAGCATGATCAAGGCTGTACCAGCGTGGGCTACCAGCATATACAGGTAACCTGCCTGGATCGATTCTTTCTTCTCCTGCTCAAAAATGACGAGGAAATAAGAAGCCAGCGTCATTACCTCCCAAAAGATAAGGAAGTAAAATGCGTTGGCTACTGTCACGACCAGGATCATGGCGCCGATAAACAGGTTGTTGAAAAACCCTAAGGCGCCCAGGCTACGGTTGGCGTATTCTTCCAGGTAGGATATAGAATATATACTGGTCGCAAGGCCCAGCAGAGAGATGACCCCCACCATGAACGCTGAAAGGCCATCCATTTTGAGAATGAATTGCCCAAAGGGCAGCGGGCCTTGCACTGCAAGTGTGGCAGACCGGCCTGCCAGCGCCAGGATAGCTGCAATGCATCCTGCTGCCGAGGCAATCGCACCGAATATTCCAGATACAATGCGGGCAGCTCGGCTGTTGCCATTAAGCAGCAGCGAGGTGACAGCACCAACTATAAAGAGCAGCACAGAGAGCAATAGAAATTGAATTGCATTCATTCATTTTTCTCCAATGCAGGGCCGGTGAAAGCCCCACCAGTTACGGCTCTCCTTCCGCCACGGCAGCCACGGTCTTCATCCGCTTGGCCAGGGTTGTCTCGGCGGTGGTTTGTTCATCTACGAGGCTCAGGGCTTTATGGGGGCAGGCGATTACGCAAGCCGGACCTTCTTCGCTGAAGTAACACAGGTCACATTTAACCGCCACTGTTTTTCGACCCAAATTCCAGTTCAGCAAAGAAAGGCGGTCGTTAAAGCCCAATTCTCGCAAGTGCATAGGTCCGGGTTGGAAGGGGGTGTTAACGTAGGAGTATTGCCCAACGTTGAATTCGTAAGCAGGGACTGGTGTGCCGCCCGGGAGAATCACACCGAAGGGGCAAGCCAGCCCGCACATCTTACAACCGATGCACAGGCTTTCATTGAGTGCGACAGAATTGTTTTCGAAGGTGATCGCTTTCACCGGACATACGATTGCGCAGGGGGCATCTTCGCAATGGCGGCATTGGATGGGCATGGTGCCGGCGGGTGTGTTCGTGACCATTAAACGAGGATACGCCTGTAGGCCGGCTCTACGATGGTTTTCAGCGCAAGCGGCTATACAGGCGTAACATCCAATACAGCGTCTGGGATCAGCAATCACGAAGCGGTTCATGTGCATTTCTTCCACCTCCTCGAGAAGGTTCCAGTTTGTGAAAATTTACACAATTATGTTATACAATATAATCGGGAGTTTGTCATCCCCATCGTGCGGATTTTTATCTAAACATTTCGATGAGACAAAACGACCGCTTTTGTTGGCGGTCGTCTACGCGTTGGTTGAGCTGGGGAAAGGCAGCTTGTACCCTTTATTTACACGTTCTTGCCCGAATTTTCAGGATCGCTATCCAGGTAGGTTAGCCCCTTTCGCAGAGCGTATAAGGTTGCTTGAACCCGATTCGCCAGGTGAAGCTTGCCGAGGATATTGCTCACATGGGTGCGCACAGTCGCATCTTTGAGATTCAGCCTGTCCGCAATCTCCTGGTTTTCCAGCCCTTGTGCAATCAGCTGGAGAATCTCGACTTCGCGCTCTGTCAGCGGGTCGGACGCCAAGGACTGGTCGGCAGGCCGGTTGAGTTCCTGGATGACTTTTCTGGCGATCATCGGGTGTAGGGATAATTCTCCCCGATAAACCTGATGGATCATGCGGATCATATCCTCCGGGTCCGAGTCTTTGAGAAGGTACCCTAGAGCCCCGGCTTTGATGGACGGAAACACTTTATCATCCGCTGTAAAACTGGTCATGACGAGGATGCGAATTTCTGGATGGTGGGATGAAATACGTTGGATTGCTTCGATGCCATCCATTTCGGGCATCACAAGATCCATCAATATTACGTCCGGATGCAGTTTTTCTACCTGATCCAAAGCCTGTTTGCCGTTGGAGGCCTCTCCCACAATGTCGATATCCTCTTCGCCCACCAACAGGGTGGTGATGCCTCTACGCACAACGGGGTGATCATCGACGATCAGGACACGAATCAAGTCCGGCATTTTAAGTCTCCAAATCCACCTTGAGCCTCAGTTCAATTTTGCCTTATCCGCAAAACGAACATCTACCTTCACTTGTGTCCCGATCCCTGGAGCGCTGGTGATCTCCAGGTTCGCACCCATGCGCCTTGCCCTCTCTTCCATATTGTGCAAGCCTAAACCATTAGACAATTTTGCGGCGGAAAGATCGAAGCCCACGCCATTATCGCAGATATCCATATAGACTCTTCCATCCGTGGAGCGCAGGTCTACAGTTACTTTCTTTGCCCTGGCATACTTTACCAGGTTGTTCAATGCTTCCATAGCGATGCGGAAAAGCTCCACCTCGATAGAGCTGGGTAGCCGGGTGATACCGCCTTCCACTTTTAGATCGGTTTGCAACCCGGTGCGGGCTTCAACTGAATCTAGACTGGTCTGCAAAGCGGCTACCAAACCCGCCTCTTTTAGCAAGGGTGGATGTAGCTCGAAGATCAAGAGGCGCATCTCCTGTAGTGCCTGAAGCGCGTTATCCTTGATCTCGGCAAGGTCTTGCTCAACCTGCTTGAGGTTATTTTCTAGGATGGAGTGACTTGCTGCAGTTGAATACAGGCGAATTCCGTAAAGCAATTGCGTAACCGAATCATGCAGCTCCCTGGCAATACGCTGGCGTTCTTCAAGAGCAGCCAGGTTATAGGCTTGTTCGTAAAGCCGGGCATTTTCAATCGCCACAGCGACCTGGTTAGCAATAGTTAGGGCCAGCCTGGCATGCTGCTGGGTGTAGTAACCGGGCTGATTGTGTGTCAGGCTCAGCAAGCCGATC
>Ga0315273_10004667_pt1 | contig 16829 bp, 10 predicted proteins | sample YL17G02_0_MG_FD_205753 | JGI IMG/M metagenome (GOLD analysis project Ga0315273, IMG submission 205753) | Sediment microbial communities from Yellowstone Lake, YNP, Wyoming, USA - YL17G02_0 | ecosystem: Environmental > Aquatic > Freshwater > Lake > Sediment | place: USA: Wyoming | collected... | reverse complement strand
CAGTAGAGTTAATCCATCTCCACAAACAAGGCTGCCGGAATTTACCAGCGCTCCCAACTCCTCATCGCCAATACCCGGGACCTGGGATTCACCGTTGTTAATGGCAAAGGCTCGCTCCCGGTCAATTTCAAAGCATGTTACATGGAAACCTGTGCGCGCCGCCTCTACGGCCAAAGTAAGCCCCACATATCCGCCCCCCATGATGACTACACGGGCCTCTCGCTGACCAATTCGGTCCCGTAGTGTTTCAAAGTTTCTCTTTGCAGACGAGCGCGTCGCTCCGTTTATCAAGCTTGTGCTCATCGTCTTTCCTTTCGCGTGCCTTAAATCAACCATTTAATGCTGTACCTCTTTTGCCTCAACGGCGTAATCCTCCGAGACCGGAAGCGCCCGGCCGTGTCCATAGTAATGCGAATGGTAATAGATGTTATCTACCTGCTGCGAGGAGAGACCGTTTACCACCACTCCGAGTATGTTTGCGCCCGCGCGCTCCAAAGCGATCTTCGCTTGCAGCTCGTTGCCGCGGGAGGAATCTCCCGCCCGGACCACCAGCATTACCCCATCGAGCAGCGAAGAGAGCACCAGGCCGTCGCTGAACGCCAATACCGGAGGCGAATCCAAAAGCACATAATCGAACTTGTCCCCCAGTTCGCGCAGCAACTCTCGCATTCTCTCCGAATTGAGCAGCGCCGAGGGATTGCGCGCCGGCGCTCCCGCGGTGAGCAACGTAATGCCTTCCACCTCGCTGGGATGCAGCGCCGCCTCCAGCCCGATCTCTCCGCAAAGCAGGTCGCTCAGGCCGGCCTCATTGGTCGTGCCGAAGTTCTTGTGCACCATGGGCCGGCGAAAGTCGGTGTCTATCACCACCACGCGTTTGCCGGCCTCGGCCAAAGCCAGCGCCAGGTTGGCGGTGGTGGTAGAGGTGCCCTGTTGTGGAATCGCCGAACAGACCATAATGGAATGGATATTCTGTCGGTCCGTGCCGTAAAGGATATTGGTGCGCAGGAAGCGGTAACATTCCGCATAGGGCGATACCGGCAAGGTGCGGGTAATTTGCGGGAGTTGTTTCTTCTCCTCCCCGGTTACCTCCGGTATGGCCGCGCTCAAAGGCAGTTGCAAGATTGCCTGCACTTCCTCCGTGCTCTTGAAGCTGGTATCCAAATACTCAACCACAAAAGCTGCGCCCAGGCCCAGCAGCAGGCATAATATAATGCTTAGCAACAGCAACTGCGGCCGGTCGGGACCTTGCAGGGGCGCCGGTCCCAACGTTGTTGTGGCAAGATCCAAGATTTGGATATCGGCCGAAGCGCGTTGGGTGCGCTGTTCCAGCAGGGCTATCTGCAACTGCCTGCTAAGATTGCCGTAATTCTCCTGGGCGGCCTGAAAATCCGCCATGCGCGTTGACATCGTTACCGATTTATCGCTATTGGCGCGGGCCTTCATTTGATCCTGTGCCAGCGCTCCCCGTAAGGCGCCCAAGCGCGCCTCCAAACCCGCCTGGTCTACCCGCAGCCGCACTAAGTCATTTTCCAGATTATTGCGAAGTGGATTTGGTCCCTGGGTCTTGCGCGTAACCATCTCTCCAAGCGCCGCGCCCAATTGCTTCTTGACTTGTTCAATCTGCGATCTCAAGCGCTCCACGGTGCGATGCTTATCGGTATAGCGAATTCTCGCAGCCACCAAATCCTGCTCCAACTTCCCCAGGTTGCTCTGCAGCGCCGCCGCGCGGGGATTGTCAGAGGAGACCACAATAGAGGTCGTGCTCTCCGGCTGGAGGGCGAGTTCCTGCTGTGTCCGCAGGCGGCGCTCTTGCAGGTCGCTTAATTGGGCGTTAACCGAATCTGCTTCATTCAGCAGCGTGCCCAGGCGGATGAGCGACTGCGCCCCTTGCTCTCCAATAGGTGAAGCTACCTCTTTGCCGCGCAACTCTACCAGTTCTTTTTGCGCGTCTTTCATGGCGGACTGAAGTTTAGCCATTCTCTCTTCGAGCAGGCGGCTCTGTATTTTAGTCTGCGCGCTATTCCGCTCGCGATAGTATTGCTGCAGGGTATTGGCAAGGCCATTGGCAAGGTTCTTGGCCTCATCATCATTGCGCGCAAAGGCCGTTATGCGGAAGGAGGCGCCGAGGTCCGGCGTCACCTTAATGGTTTCTTCCAGAGCCTTCAAGCTGGTATGCAGGTTCAGCGCACGGATAGTCCGGCCAAGCACCTCATTGCTCTTCGCCAATCCCATAAAGACGGCGATGCGCTCCTGCTGGTCGCTGCTATCCAAAGAGCGATCATCAAAGGAGGCGGAAGCGCCTCCAAGGGGATTGCGCAGCGCCGCCGGAGACGGCATCACAATCGCCGTGGCATTGAAATAGACCGGCATAAGGACATATATCCAGAGCACGGCCAGGGTGAAGGTTACCAGACCCACGGCCGCCGCCAGCCATCCTCGCCGCGCTAATAATTTATAGAGCTTGAGTAAATCAGACCGGTTCACTATCCGCCTCCTTAAAACCGCAAAAGCCAGAGCAAGGGCTGTAAAATCGTGCCAATTACACCCAGCGCGTCCCGCTTGGGCGGCGAGTTGGCGCCCTGCTCCGCCACCCACAACGTGTCTCCATCTTGCACGGCAGGATTCGCCTTCATATCGCCTTTGTTCAGGAATTTAGTTAAATCTACTTTGACCCATTGGTCTTGCTGTTTGCCCCGCACCACACAGCAATCCTTAAGAATCGCCGAGTTCTTCAGCCCACCGGCTTTGCCTACCGCCTGGAAAAAGGTGGTGCCATCTTCAACGAGATAGTCGCCGGGCCTGTTTACCGCGCCCTGAATGAGTATGCGAAGCGCCTTGCGAGGCACAAAAATTTCATCTCCCGGTTCCAGCACCACATCATTTGGATCCCCGGGGCGGGCGGCCAGCACCGATAAATCTATGGTTGATTGCCGGCCGTCTTTCTTAGTCAGTGTGGCCAGGCGCGGGTCCGCATCCTCGGTCCAATGCCCTGCCGCCTCGATGGCTTGGGAGATGCGCGTGGGCTGCTCCTTCCACAGCGGGTAACTGCTCGGAAACTTCACCGCGCCAAAAACTTTATAGTCTTGTCCGGTTTGGCTCTTGCCCACCAGCACCTCATCGCCCGGCTGAAGGATCAGATTATTGGAGGCGCCGCCCTTATTCAGAAAATCGCGCAAGTCCAGCAGGGCCTTGGTGCCGGCTGCGCGCTGCACTTCAACCATGTTCAGAGAGACCTCCCGGTTGGCCCCTCCGGCACGCAAGATTGCGTCCATCACGGTCTCGCCGGCCGTGGTCTCATAGCTTCCCGGATTCTTGACATCACCGGCCACACTCACTCTGAATTTGCTGATCCGCAGCGAGACGATAGGATCTTTCAGATACTGGGATAAGGTTTGCACAAGCTGGACTTTTGCCTCTTCCGGGGTCCTCCCTCCCAGGGCGACTTTTCCCACTACCTCGTCGGAGAAGAGCACGGTGCCGTCGGTGGCCAAGGGAAAGGAGCCGCTGTAGGCTTGCTCTCCGGAGACGATAATCTCCAACGTGTCTCCGGGTCTCAAACGGTAATCTGAAGAATCGGATTGTGCCCCGAAAGCGTTCAAAGGCAGCAGAAAAACTGCCAGCGCAATGCAGACCATAAGACACTTTCCCAAATAACTTCTCATCGAAAATCTCCTGACTCTAAAATGCCGGCGTTTGAAATCCTTGCGAAAAGGGATATTCGGATCTCACTTCAGGCCTTTCAGATAACTCCCAACAAATAAAGGCGATTCAGTGGAAATACACGCAATAAGTATGCCATTCGCCATTTTCATTCAAGGTTTATGTTTATCTTTCACGTCACTGGACGTCTGCTCTAGTGGCGTGCGCACCAAGAGAACTTCACCGGCTGGAAGTTTGGCGGAAACCTTGAAAGCTTTAGGTACAAACCTGATTCTCTGCCAAACGAGAAGGCGCTCTATGGGAGGATAGCTATACAAATTTGATGTTAAAAATATCGCCTTCACTCTATGCTCAGGCCCGTCTATCTTGGCAAATTCGGGCATCTGGGTTGGATCTAAAGGCTGGTCATTCTTTGGATTCGCGGTATTCGGCAGCCAGATGGAGGTTCTTTTGCCATACCAGGCGACATCCCAGGGAGTGTCGGAGGCGACTATCGCCGTGGCAGGGAGCGCACGATCAAGGTACTGGTTCATATTCACGTCCGTATATTTTCGCGCTAGGGTTGGAGTAAGTAGATTGGCAATGGCCGGTATGCCCGCCGCCAACAGCAGCACACCCACAGCCAGGCCTTTCGCCTTTGGCGCGAAGTTTCTGCTTTGCAGCATATTCCAGAAGACCGCGCCGGAGAGAATCACGACTATGGGCGCCAGCGGGGAAAGCAATTCATAGGCGCCCGTCATAAGCGCCGCGCCGATTATGAGAAATGCCAAGAGCAGATAGGCCGTGCCTTTCATCATTCGCAGGCGAGCCTCATCCGTGCGCTGTAACATGCCGGCAATAAAAAAGGGCAGCGCATAGATCCCGAAGAGCACGGGGATGCCATTATAGAGCGAGAGCATGCCGGAAAGAAATTTTATTCCCATTTCGCGCGGATGCGCCAGCAAAAAGCCCATCAGGCTGCCGTCCGCCAGCCCGATTTCGCGCAAGACGCTAAAGTTGGGATAGGTGGGAGTGAACCCGGGAACCGGCGCCATGAACATGGCGAGGGAATAGGCTCGCAAGGTGAATAGGGGCGAGCCGGTTAAGAGATAATTGCGTATTCCCCACGGCGCAAAAATCATCAGGCAGCCGGCGAAAAACAACAACGGATGCAGCCCTTTGCGCTCTCGTCCGAGTTTATAGGCCAGCCAAAGGAAAGGCAACAACAGGAATATTGATGTATATTCGGTAAGCAAACTCAGCCCGAAAAGCAGGCCGCCTCCGAAGGAAGCGCGCAAATTTCCGCGATGGCGATTAAAAACCAGCAAAAGCAAAGTGGTAAGGAAGATCCAGAGGGCGGTGGAGGCGCCTGAAAGCGCCAAAGACCAGAGCGCGAAGTTCAGGCCTAATAGCAGCGCGCAAAGCGCGGCGACGCGCCTCCCGAACATGGGCTTAGCCAGCAAAAATACCAACCCTATGGTAAGCAGGAAGAAGACGCAGGAGACCAGCGCCACGGTGCGATCCGTGGCCGGCAGGAAAGAGAATAGCAAACCCAGCACGAGAGGATACAACGGCGCCTGATACAGTTCCGGAAAGCGGCCTCCGGGGAGTTGATATTTTATGGCAATGGGACGGATGAAATCCGTTGAAAAGCCGTGCCCTTCGCTTATCTGTCGGCCGACTTGAGCCGCATCAATGGCATCGGCGCGATACAGGCTGGTAAAGTTATGGCTGAACAATAAAGCCATGATTACCAGGCAAGGCCCAATCCAGGCCATATTGAATACAATCTGTTTTGCAAAAGGTTCCAGACGGTTCTGTTTAAGCTGTTCCAAGGACATGGATAGTTCCTCATTTTCCCATCAAAAAGGTTTTGATTTTTTGATGCACCAATAGATAGTTATGCAAGAATTGTGCCACCTATTTGAAAGATGGCCGATTTATGGCACGAATCTTGCAAGTAATTATCCCGGGAGCACATAAATATTAATTCTGCGCTCGTTTTCAGTGGGCGCGCAAAACGGGAGCATTGTGTGAGCGAGAGTTCTCAGCCAGTTTCATCAGTTGGGCCGACTGGCGCACCGAATAATAGGCGCGCGCATCTCCGCGGCTATCTCGGCCCGGCGCTGCTGTTGGCGCTGCTTGCCTATATTTATGCGCCTGTTCTGGTTGACCTGTTTAAAGAATTGTGGGCCGATCCCAATAGCTCGCATGGCCTGCTGGTGCCGCTCATCGTGGCCTTTTTGGTGTGGAGAAGGCGCAAACGGCTTGGGGAAATTGAGAAGAGGACGAATCCCGCCGCCTTGCTGATGGTGCTCGCGGGCGCGATGTTGCTGCCAATCGCGGCGGCCTCCGAGGTTAAATCGTTGTCGGTATTCTCCTTGCTCATGGTCCTGGGTGGTCTTGTATGGCACATCTGGGGCAGCAGAATAATGCAGGAAATTTCCTTCCCCTATTGCTTCCTCTTTTTCATTATCCCGTGGCCGGGACTCCTGGTCGAGACCCTGACTTTCCCCTTACAGCTAACCTCAACGAAAATGGCGACCACAATCATAGGCTTGATGGGTATCCAGGTTGAGCGGGAAGGCGTTAATATTCAGATTTACAACTTTACCTTTGCGGTTGCCGCGCCGTGCAGCGGCATTCGCTCGCTGGCCGCGCTCTCCGCGCTGGGGGCGCTTTACGCCTATCTTCTGAAAGGCAGTTTCAGCCGGCGCGTGCTGTTGTTTCTGTTGGTTCCACCGCTGGCCTTGATTGGCAACTCGATCCGAATAGTCGCCATACTTCTGCTGGCTAATCAATATGGCGAGGAGGTGGCCAGCGGCTTTTACCACAGCTTCTCAGGGCTATTGATATTTCTCGTAACCTTTCTTTTATTAATGGCGGCGGCCAGACTCTTGGGGATGAAGCAGATTAGGGAGGATTTTTAGCATGGGGCAGCCCATTAACCGGCTCGTTAGGCCAAACTATTTTCTGCTGATGCTCTTTTTGGCGGCGGCGCAGTGCGGCATCTTTTTGGTGGAGCGCTCCAACAAGGGTGAAGCAACCCCGCACATTCCCAAGGCCGCGGCCGTGCCCCTGGTCTTTGCAGACTGGAAGGGAAAGGATTACAGCCTTGACCAGGAAAGCCTGGAGATGCTTCGTCCGGAAGCCTACCTGGTCCGGGATTATCAGGATTCCGCCGGCAATGTGGTCAACCTTACTATTATTTACGGGCACAATAAATCCAATATCCACTCTCCGGCCTTCTGCTTTCTGGGAGGCGGCTGGAATATTCTTGAACGAGGGAAACTGCTAATAGATGAGCAAGGCAAATTCAGCCAGGGTGGATTGGAGATGAACCGCCTGCTGCTGCAAAAGGGCGAACAGAAGACTCTGGTGCTGTATTCCTTTCTCTCGCCGGGAAGTAACACCGCCAGTTGGGCGGCCTTTCAGGCAAAATTCCTGTTCGCGCGCCTGTCTGGAAAGAGGCCTAGCGGCGCTTTATTGCGGCTGGTGCTGCCCATGCAGAGCAATGAGAAAGAGACGGAAGCGATTGCCGAGCGTTTCCTCCAAAGCTGTTATCCTGCGATACACCACACTTTTGCTATATAGCGCAAATTTTTCATCCCAGCAAACAAAAGTGTGCTGAAAGTCGCAAGAATCATGCCAGGATTATTTGGAAATGCTGACATTTTGAACCAATATTCCCAGCAGGCTGTATGGTAAATATTACAATCCGGCGTTGACAAATGATTTACAAAGTGCTAAATTGCTTTTATAGGAACCGAGTCCTGGGCGTACTTGTTCTATAAATTGCTCTATTGGGATTGTATTTCTAGCTCTTATTGCCGCAACTACGTAGTTTTCATTCCAATACCACTCGTTGTAGCTTTTTCGTCTCTACGCAATCGCAATAAGCGTGCCACAATTTAGTTATAATTTGTGGATAATCGGCTCGGCAACTCATCGAGTTGATCGAAGACAGCTTAGATAAAGCTTTGCGATAGCATTGAAAACCTTCTGTTGTTCCAGCGGGAAAATCATCTTTAATGATTAGTCAAAAAAGATGTTTGAGCAAGGAGGATCGCAAGTCGTAAAGTCGCCCGGGAACCGTAGTTAACTGATTTATCTAAAGAGGATGCTGTGGCTAAAAGCGCCGCGAACGATACGCGCAAGCGACTTGCCTCCGGAGCTAAATCTCCAGGCCGGAGAAAAGAAACTTATTTATCTGATCCACAAAGCCTGCTGGAAAGCTTGCCCTGCGCCATTGCGGAAGTAGATCATGCCGGCATCATCCGCTCCTGGAGCAATGGCGCTCAAAGCGCCCTCTCCTTGCCTGCTGAAGGGGTTATGGGAACTCCCATTAGTGCCGTCCTCAAGCGGCTTGCCCGCAAATATCAGGCGCCCGGACTGGCCGGTCTAGTCCCCTTGTTCCAGTCGGCCATGGAGACGGGAAAGCCGGCCAAAGGTTGGCAATTTGAACTCGTCATAAACAAGAAAAAGCATACTCTTCAAGCAGATTTCCTCCCTTTGCGCGGCGCCGCCAAACCTGAAAGATGGGCCCTAAGCCTCCAGGATATAACGGAACGTCGTCGCCTCGAAGACGCTACCCAGGAGATCGAGCATTTGGCCTGCCTGGGGCAGTTGGCCGCTTCGGTCGCGCATGAAATACGCAATCCTTTGAGCGCGGTAAGATGCGCCGCCCAATTGCTCATAGAAGAGCATTCCGGCAACGGTCAGGTTACCCGCTATGCGGGGGTCATCAGCCGGGAGGCTTTGCGACTGGAGAGTCTGGTCAGCGATTTCCTCCAGTTTGCCCGCCCTCCCAGGATGCAGTTTTTGCCCGTATCTTTGGAAGATTTATTGAGCAGATGTTACAGTTTATTGGAAGGAGAGGCTTCAATAAGAGGGGTAAATCTGGAATATAGAGTCAAAGGCGCGGCGCCGGCCTTTTTAGGGGATGCTGAAGCCCTGTTGCAGGCCTTGTTAAATTTTGGCAAAAACTCGCTGGAAGCGACCGGGCGAGGCGGAAAGGTGAGCCTAACGGCCGGCCTCGATAATTCGAGAGATAGCGCCGCAAAACATATCGCAATTACCGTCCGGGATACGGGAAAAGGGATCCCGCGCAAGCATCTTACCAAGATTGGCGTCCCTTTCTTTTCCACCAAGTCCGGCGGCACCGGTTTGGGCTTCTGTATTGCCAAGAAGATCGTCGAAGCCCATGGCGGCAACCTTGCCATTACCAGCCTGCTGAATAAGGGAACTAGAGTTAAACTGCTGCTTCCCTTCTTTGAGAAATGTGAAGATTAATTATGGGGCAGTCATCCAGGATACTTTTAGTCGAAGACGAGAGGGAATTGAGAGACATTCTCTCCGCCGCGATTGCCAAAGAAGGCCATGAGGTTTTCGTGAGCGAAAGCGGAGGCGAAGCCCTCGGCATGATTAAGAAGCAGAAGATTGACCTGCTTCTCAGCGATGTGGTTTTGGGCGACATCAACGGGGTGGAACTATTGCGCGGAGTGAGAAGGCTTGACCCGCTGCTTCCGGTCATCTTAATGAGCGGGTATGGCACCATCCGCACCGCCGTGGAGGCCATGAAGCTGGGCGCATGCGATTATTTGCCCAAGCCTTTTGAGTTGAATGAGTTGCGCAAGATTATGGCGAACGCCCTGGAGTTGCGCGCCCTCGATAAGGAGCCTCCGGCCGTTTCCGCGCGCAGCAAGAAGCCCTCGCGCCTCAACAATATCGTGGGCCAGGGCCGTTGGAAAGAGGAAATCATCCAGGTGATTGCGCGCGTTGCCCCCAGCCGGGCAACCGTCCTGCTTTGCGGAGAGAGCGGCACCGGGAAGGAACTGGTAGCCAGAGCCATCCATGCAAACAGCACCCGCCAAGGCAAACCGTTTATTGCCGTGGCTTGCGCCGCGTTGCCGCGGGACTTGCTGGAAAGCGAACTCTTTGGTCATGAAAAGGGCGCTTTCACCGGCGCCGTGGCGCAAAGACCGGGCCGTTTTGAACTGGCCGACGGAGGCACCTTATTTTTGGATGAGATTGGCGAGCTTCCTCTCGACCTGCAGGTCAAACTGCTGCGCGTTCTACAGGAAAGAGAATTCGAACGCATTGGCGGCACGCGCTCTATTAAAGTGGATGTTAGAATGTTGGCGGCTACCAATCGCGACCTTGACGATGCCGTGCGGAAGGGGCAATTCCGGGAAGACCTGTATTATCGTCTGCGCGTGATAGAAATTCACCTCCCTCCCTTGAGAAAAAGGAAAGAGGATATACTCCTTCTGGCCAATCATTTTCTGGCCAAATTCAACCGGGAAAATGGTAAGCATCTGGCGCAGATCGCGCCTTCGGCTATACGGGTCCTTTCCACTCATCACTGGTATGGGAATATCAGGGAATTGGAAAATGCCATTGAGCATGCCGTGGTTATGGCGCCTCCGGAAGCCACGCTCTTGGAGCCTTCGTTTTTGCCGGCATCGCTCAGTAAAGGGAAAAGAAAAGCCTCCGCACTTTTCCCCTCATGCGAGCCTGCAGTTCAGCCCCATCCCTTGGAAAGAGGATAAATCGGGCGGCCAGGCAATCCCATAAATTGCAAATTGTCTGTTGAAACTAACGGTGTATGTAAAGATGGCACACTTCTTGCTACAAACAGTATTTGAAAACCATAAAAACAAGCTGAAGCTGAATGCGGCGGCTATGCGTGCAATTTTATATGCTGCGACAGACAGGATCAATGCCGAAAAGAACTCGCGAGCATCTGCTATCCAGGATGCCCGGACAATTGAATGTAGAAGCCACCCAGGGCAATTGTTGCAATCGCTATTCCTGCCGGCTGGTCGCGGCCGCTCGGGAATTTGTCGTTGTGGAGGGTATGGCAATAAACCAAAAATCCTTCTTCCTTCGCCCGGGAAGCAAGGTAATACTGGGCTTCTCCCTCCCCGAAGGGTGGGCTGAATTGGAGGCCGAGGTGGCAGGCTGGTCGGCCGGCGACACCGGCACGCAGATAATGCTGAAATGCGCTCCCACAGGCGCCATCTTGCAGCGCCGTCATTCCTCTCGTCTGGAAAAGCAGATGCCTGTCGTTTGTGCAAGCTTGGAGGGCTCATCGCTGGTTGGCAGGACGCGCAATCTAAGTCGAGACGGATTGAGCGTCTTTTTCTCTTTCCCCTTGCCAACCTCGCAAAAGCTGTATTTTCGCCTGCTTCCGGAGGCCGGCTTGCCGATTCTCCTAAAAGGCGGTATTGCCTGGAAAAGACCTTCCGGCGGCGGCCAGGGTTATCTGATGGGGGTGCGCATGGAGCCCGCAACAGAGGCGCAAAAGCGGCACTATGGAAGCCTGCTCTCTCTCCTCCGACGATCCGGGAAAGAGGCCCGCGGAAAACTGATATGAGACAAAGCCAGACGATCAGACAGACCATCAGGCAGAAGGCCGATTTTCGGCTGATTGCCGCCACGCATATCCTGCAAAAGGGCGCCGCCGGTTTGCGCCAGTTGATTCAGGAAGAGCTCGCCTCAAATCCGGCGCTGGAACTCGCCACCGACCTGTTGTGTCCCTCTTGCGGAACTCCCTTGCATAAAGGTGAGTGTCGCTTCTGTTCGGGATCCCTTATCGCGCCGAACAACGGCGGAGACGGGGGAGAACAATTTCTCCCGGCCCATATCGGTCAGAAATCGGATAAGAGCCTTAGCGGGCAAAGCGATATAGGTGAAACCGCTTCGCCCGTCTCACTGGCGGAGCATTTGCGCGCGCAAGCGCATGAAGCCCTTCCGACGGCCGATCACCACATTGCCGATTACCTGATTGCCAACATCGGAGAGAAGGGCCTGCTGGAATGTGAGCTGGAGGAAATCTCCACGGATCTTCATGTTCCAGTAGAACGCTTGCAGACCGTGTTGACCGCGTTGCAGGGATTGGAGCCGTTGGGAGTAGGATCTCGCAGCCCCCAGGAAGCCCTGCTTTCTCAAATCAGATTTCTATCTCAGGATCACAAGATTGATCCGTGGGCGGAGAGACTCATCGCCTCTTGCTGGGAAGATCTGGCCTATCGCCGCTACCAGAGGATTGCCCGAATTTTGGGTTGCTCTCTGGAAGAAGTGCGGAAATCAGTTGAATTTATTCGTGAGAACTTGAATCCCTATCCGGCAAATGCCTTCTCCGGTCTCCAGCAGCTTGCCACCCCGCAAGGCATAAGCTGGCCCGATGTAATCATCCATCGGGAAAAGGACGGCTACCGCGTCGAGGTAGTGGAATCCTATGAATCCGAACTGCGCGTGAGCGATTCCTTCCTGCGCTTGCGGCGGGCCCTTTCCGGCAAGGGCAATCCCTCCAGCCGGTCGGTCCATGCGCTGGAATCCTTGCGGAGAGCCTGTTTCTTTCTGGCTTGTCTGAAAATACGACGCAAGACTTTGCAGGATGTTACCGAATGTGTGGTTAACCTGCAGCGGGGTTATCTGGATACCGGTATGGAGGAGAACCTGCGCTCCTTGACCCGATCAAAGGTCGCCGCCTTGCTCGACAAGCATGAATCTACTATCAGCCGCGCCGTGGCGGACAAATTCGTGCTTCTGCCCTGCAAGCAATTGGTGCCCTTCAATCGTTTCTTTGCCCCGGGAGCCGGGCCCAAAAGCATCATTCGAGATCTAGTGCGGCGGGAAGGCAAACACAAGCCCCTCACCGATAAGGAAATTCAACAGATACTTGAGACGCGGGGCTATCGCCTGGCCCGCCGTACTGTGGCAAAATATCGCCTGTTGCTGCAAATCCCGCCCTCTAATCAACGGCGCAACCACTAGAGCGCATTTCATAACCCATTTCAGGCGAAATAAGCTGATCTTACGATATGAAATGCGCCTGCAAATAGCCAGTTTTTTTATCAGGCTATTTCATAATCCCTCTTTTTCAGAGGGGTTATGAAATAGCTTCTGATAAGGGCGACCCGGCGTGGTCGCCCTTGACATTCCATCAGGCCCGCCCCTACTTGAAATCCTCCATCATCTGCTGTGCGACAACAGATTACGCGTCTGCGTCTTTGCAGTGTTGCTGCTTGCGAGGATGAAGCTTGATTCAGAAAGCTCGTTTGCCTTTACAACTACCGTCGCCGTGGCCGTTGAATAGGAACTTAGCTGCGCGGTTACCGTATAGCTGCCCGGATTGAGCAGAGCCTTGTAATAATAGCCTGCGCTGTTGGTATAGATTGAGGTCGTTCTTCGACCATTCAAATAGAAGCTGACCTTTGCCCGCTTCAACGGCGTTCCGGCCGAATTCACTACGATGCCCTCTATCGCGCCCGTATTCGCTCTGCTATTGGCAAGCAGGTCGAATCCTATACTGGCATTTTGTCCTTCACCGACGGCAACTGAGGCATATGTTTCTGTGTAATATCCGGCCGCGCTTACCCGGATATCGTAAACGCCGTCAGCAAGCGGATAGAGGCTGACATTGCCGGAACTGTCGGTTATTTCGCTTGCTATTAATCCACCATTCTGCCAGGCTTCAACCAGCGCGCCGACAATCGGCGTTGTTCCGGCGCTATTTGTAACCTTAACGGCGAGGGGCCAGCCCGCTTCTATCGCCAGCGCGCCATCTATAATTGCAACGGGAGCAATGGCCGTTCCGGAGGGATCGGATAATTTTGCCTCCGCCCATACAAGGGGCGTGGCGTCTCCCGGCAGCGCCGCCGCGGCCACCGCCATATTAATGCGCAGCGCGCCGCCGCTGCCTGCCGCCAGACTGCCGCCGGCAGTATTATAGGCGAGCAGGTGCACTTCCCCGGGCGCGGTCGCATAAATTATCTGCCAATTTGCTCCTGCACCCATTAAAGCGTCCGGAACCACTTCCAAGGCATTGAGCAGGCTGCCGTCCGTCAATATGGTTGCCTGCATCCCGGATACCGACGCGCCTTGATCAATATCCAGACTTATCATCTTGGTGGCGCCGGCCGTTGCCATGACATTAGGCAGGCTGAGTTGGCGGCCGCCGCTTACCACATCCAAGCTCAAGATTGGTTGGCCATTTGACAGGTTTTGAATGCGGATAACATCCGCTATATCCACAACGCCATCGCCGTTGGTGTCCGCCCTTAAAAGTTGGGCCGCGCTCCAATTGCCTCCGCCAACAGCCATTTGCGCGGCAGTCTGCACGTCTTGCGCCGTGATGCTGCCGTCTCCATCAAGATCACCCGCCGCCAAAACCTTGCCGACAACCGTGTAAGCGCCCTGCGCCGTCTTGGTGGCGTCCTGCGCGGAGGCCACAGTCAGTTGCACATTCCCCTGCGTCTCTGCAGAAAGCCCCTCCGGCACTTGCGTTTCGATGAAGAAGCGCTTTTGCGCATTGGGCGCTAAAGGCCCGCTGGAAGTCAATCTAGTGGTCTCCGTGCTTTGATGAATGCCATCCTGGTTCACGTCATCAATGATAGCCACGCCCCAGCCGTTGTCGCATGCGGCCGAGAGGGCAAAACTGTCCTGGATATTGCCCAGATTGGCAACAGAGATGCTGACATAGGCTTTGCTGCCCGTGGAGGCCGTTACCAATCCCTGAGTAGGGCTGAGACCGATGGCGATGGTGGTTTGCGCGACGGCGGTGAAATTAGCGCCGGCGCTGACCGTGGTATCAAAGTCGGAACGCGCGGCAACCGTCAAAGCGCTTTGAGTACCATTGGAAGCGCCGGCGGGAATCGTTAGCGCGGCAAAAAAGCGAGCTTGCCCTCCCGAGACAACACTGCCGCTGTCTGCCATACTCGTCTGTTCGCCGTCCTGGTGAATGCCGTCGCTATTGTCGTCTCTAATAATACTAACCGGCCAGCCACTCTGAGCTGTCGCGGTCAGGCTGAAAGAGTCCGAACCATTGCCGGTATTTGTCAGTGAGACGGGAAAGTAAAGCGTTTTTCCTTGCGGCCCGGCCAACGGGGTCGTTTCCGAAACCAACGTTATTCCTGCGGCCTGGGCCACGGTTATTCGTACAACATTGGAATTCATTGGCGTGTCGGCATATTGCAGCGTGGCATAATTATCTATTGCCGTCCCGGCCGGAGTAATTGCCGCAGCAGTGGCATAGCAGCAGATTAACAGGAATAATACCGACAATATTATCAACCCACGGCGTATCGCTATGGGGAGAAAGTGCTGAAGGCGAAAATAATCCCTTAACACTGAATACTCCTCTTCTGCGGCCTCCGCGTCGCGGCGGAGAAACCTTCCACTCAAACCGCAGGCCATAAAATAAGCGTCCTCACGCCAGACTGCGCGCGGGACGCTCGATACGCCGGAGGTGGAGAATACCTCGGCGGAACAAGTCTCAATCGCACTGCAGCCTGCCACACACAACCTTGGCAGGGCCTTACTCGGTCAGTCGGTAATACTGCAACCGGCTAAAAGATGATTTTCGGCAAGCAAATAACCGTCGCTATTGAAAATCACCCTATAGTTTTTTTCCATATTCCAGCCCCGCTTGTGGCGAGCGGCCGCGCATAAGCACATATTGAATCGGCCGGCGTTATTTCACGGGAGGAATCTTGAGAATGGAATGGAGGTGTCGCGAGGAAAATCAACATATTTTAGGGGGTTTGGAAGTCGCGCAAGAAGCCGCTTGCCAAGAGGAAGCTAAGAGCGCCTAACAAAACCCTCTGATATGGGAGGGCTTTCGACAGCGTTGAATAGGCCAGAGATGATCCGGCGACTTGCTGGCGCTTTTTGCGATATTCAATTGAAAATATCACGGAACACTTTCCCGGCTTTCGAGGTTTTGTTAGACTCTCTAAGCGGAATATCTTATGGCGGCCTATGCGCTGACGCCGCGCACTTTAGCGGATTGCGTTCTGAAGCTGAAAGCGCTTAGAGAGCATCTCATTGGCCTTCACCAACGCAGTGGTGCCGGCCGTCATATAAGCACTCAATTGCACCGTTACTGTGTAAACGCCGGGAATCAAAAGAGGCCTGCAGAAATAGCCCTGACTGTTCGTATATGTAGCGGCGACCAGCAGGCCGTTCTGATAGAGGCTTACTTTCGCCAAGTTTAATGGCAGTCCTGATAAATTCGTTACGGTTCCTTCCAGGGCGCCGGAATTTGCCAGAGTATTGGCAACAAGACTGAATCCCAGGTTGACAATCTGGTTCTCGCCCGCGGAAATGTTTTGCAGCGACTCTTTGTAATATCCGGGCGCGCTAATGCGCATCTCATATATCCCGGAGGCGAGACGATAGAATCGCAGATAGCCGGCGCTGTCGGTAAGGCCGCTCGCCACCAGTAATCCCTCCAGCCAGGCCTCCACTTGCGCCCCTGCAATCGGCCTTGTGCCCGCGCCGGCCGTAACGGCAAGTGAAGCCGGCGGCTGTATCGTCAACGCGCCATCCACGGTCTGGATGGGAGAGAAGGCCGCACCCGAGGAATTGGCCGCAACCGATTTTGCCCAGGCGAGCGGTGAAGCCGCTCCCAACGGGGCCGTTGAGGCCATATTCATCTCGATATTAAGGGCGTTGCCGCTGCCCGCAGCCAAACTGCCTCCGGCCGAGTTGTAAGCGAGTATATGCACCACTCCCGGCGTCGTTGTATAGCTGATCTGCCAGTCGGAGCCCGCGCCCATCAATGCTCCCGGTGTAATCCTGGATACACTCATCAAGCGGCTGTCAAACAATACCACGGCCTCAATCCCGCTGACTTGCGTACCTTCATTAACACTCAAATACACCATTCTGGTAATGCCCGAAGGAGACTCTATATTGGGAAGTGCAAGCTGTCGTCCCGTCGAAGGATTTGGTCCCACGACTGCCGATCCTTTGGATAAGTTGAGTATGCGCATTACATCTAATACATTCACATCGCCATCACTATTGACATCGGCCCTTAACAACTGCGCGGAACTCCAGGTTCCAGCGCCGATAGTCATTTGAACCGCATTCTTAACATCATTCGCGGTAATGCTGCCATCTCCATCAATATCTCCGGCGGTTGTAACTTTCCCGATAACTCCATAGGTGCCCCGCGCGATCTTTGTTGAGTCCCGCAAAGATGTGGCTGTGAGAACGACATTTCCCTGTGTGTCGGCGGTTAGCCCGCTTGGAACCTGCACTTCCACGAAGGCGCGCTTGCTTTCGTTTGGCGCCAATGGGCCCAGGGAAGTCAATCTGGTGGTTTCAGTAGTCTGGTGGATTCCATCCTGGTTTGTGTCGGCAATAATGGCAGTTGCCCAACCTTTGTCACAAGTAGT
>Ga0315273_10004666_pt1 | contig 16829 bp, 14 predicted proteins | sample YL17G02_0_MG_FD_205753 | JGI IMG/M metagenome (GOLD analysis project Ga0315273, IMG submission 205753) | Sediment microbial communities from Yellowstone Lake, YNP, Wyoming, USA - YL17G02_0 | ecosystem: Environmental > Aquatic > Freshwater > Lake > Sediment | place: USA: Wyoming | collected... | reverse complement strand
ACGGGCGGACCCACGGACGCGAGAAAGTATCGCGTCCTGTCGAAGGGGAATGAAAACACCGTCGTCATGACCACCGAGCCCGCATCGGAACGCGGTCAGATCATGCTCTTGAAGGGCCACGACCTCTGGATATTCCTGCCGACTGTCTCGCAACCAGTGCGGCTCCCCTTGGCGCAGCGATTGACCGGCGCCGTCGCGAACGGCGATCTCGCGCGGGCCAACCTCGCCGGCGACTACAAACCGCAGTTGCTGCGGACCGAAAAGGTCGACGGCGAACCCATGTACGTGCTCGAGCTTATTGCCGTCGATCGCAGCGTCACCTACCATCGGGTCCTATACTGGGTTCGGCAATCCAACTATTGGCCGCACAAGGCGGAGTTTTACTCGCTGTCCGATCGCCTGCTCAAGACCTGCCTCTACCAGAAATTTGAGCGCTTGGCCGGACGGGTGCGCCCGACGCGGCTGACCATGCAGGATGCTCTGCGCGTCGGCGAGGAATCGGTACTGGACTACGCCGACATGAAGCTGCGCGACCTGCCGGACAAGATTTTCACGAAAGACTACCTCAAGCGGTTAGAGTAGTTGCCGAATGCGAAGTATTGGCAACCTGGAAAATTTGCCGAAAGTCCCGTATGCCTTTGGAAACCGTAGCGAAATCGATTGTGGTGGACATGCCCGAACTTGACAAACGCGTGGCCGCGCCACCATGCTCGACGACGAGCAGCTTTGACGCCGCGGGCCGACATTCGCCGTGAAAGATTCCGCGCAAAAGGTCCTCGCCAAGCTCCGACAGAAAGCGGATGCGGGCTCGAGGGCAGCGCCCAAACCTGACGCGCCGCCAGGCGCGGACGATCCGCTGGAGGTGCCGTGGTCGGCACCCGCTGACGCGACCGGGGAAACTGTTTTCGATGACCGCGCCCTGCGTTTCCGCAGTCTCACTGTCTCCGACGCCGACCTCTCGGTACTGGAGGCGCCCGAAGGCTTTCATGGCGGGTTCAAGATTCGCGTCGCGAAGCTCGATGGGCGGCGCCGCGAGGCCGGCAAACTCGTCGAACGGCGCTACGCCGGGCGCGGCTATACCATTCCGACCGGCTCGCAGGATCCACAGATTTCCACGTTCATCGCCTACGACGAAGGGCAACTTGTCGGCACCGTGAGCGTCCGGCTCGATACCGAAAAAGGTCTGTCCGCCGACGAACTCTACCGAAACGAAATCGACGCGCTACGATCGGCGGGCTGCCGGATATGCGAGTTCACCCGCCTCGCCGTCGACAAGACGGCCGCGAGCAAGCCCGTGCTGGCGGGCTTGTTTCACACCGCGTACCTTTACGCCTCGGTGATCCGCGGCTTCACTCACGCGGTTATCGAGGTCAATCCGCGGCACGTCGTCTTCTACGGGCGCGCGCTTTGCTTCGACCCGATCGGCGACGAGCGGCTGAACAGCCGCGTAAACGCGCCGGCCGTATTGCTCTGCGCACCGTTTACTACGATCGCCGACGGACTCGCACAATTTGCGGGCAAGCCCGAAGCACCGGGGGCCGGGCGTTCGCTTTTCGTCTACGGATTCCCGCCGGAGGATGAGCCCGGTGTGCTGAAGCGTCTGCGCGAGCTCGTCGCCGCGAGTTGACGCCTTTCCCCGCGCGAAGTTGTCCCCGGGTCCTTGCGTGACGATCGGTGTGCTTCTCGCGCGTCGCCGATGACATGGCGACAACGTGAACGAACGGATCGGCCAGAATGGCTCCGATGTCCTTCTCTGTGCCAACCGGCTTTACCTATGAGGAGCCATTCTCCCGCAACCTCAGGTGGGGCACTGCGGCCGAGCAGCAGGCATTGCGTGGCAAAAGTGTGGCGATGCGCGACTGGGCGGCGTTGGCGGCGCAATCTTGACGATCACCATGCCCCCGATGATCGATCCAGCTACCCCGCTTCAGGCTCATATCTCGTTGGAAACACGGCCTCCGTACAGACTCATACCATATTGGGAAAGACTGGCCCTCGCCCTAGCCAATGACGGCTGCTATCCTATGCTTAGCGACTCGGCCGGCCTCTGCGCCAGGCATGTGCAAGTCTGCAATGACCAAAACCAAGCAACGGAGGTAACGATATGGTGCAACGTCAGGAACTCGACATGGAGCGCCTGCTCCTGATCGGCGCTGGTCACAGTGCGTTTCAGCTTCTCTGGGCGGGCGTGCAACTTGAAGTGTTTGACCGCCTATCGCAGCAGCCTGGATCAACGCTCGAACAGATCGCAAAGGAAATCGGCCTTCAACCGTACCCCTGCCGTATTCTTCTGATCGGGTTGACGGCGCTTGGCCTCATCGAAAAACGTGTAAGCCAGTTTTCTAACGCCCGCTTGACCGAGGAAACCCTTGTCAAGGGGAAGCCCCGATATGCGGCCCCTATACTCGGCTGGCAGGCCCAGATCGTCTACCCCGGGTTGATGGACTTTGTGGAGTCATTAAAACGGGGCCGGAACGTAGGACTGGAGCGGTTCCCGGGGTCCGGAAATACGTTGTATGGACGCCTGGCGAGCCACCCGGCACTCGAAAAAACCTTCCACAACGCGATGAGCGCTCTTTCGGCCCAAGCGAACGCGCATCTGTTGGCGGCCTTTGATTTTGGACGTTTTGCGCACATCGTTGATGCTGGCGGCGGGGATGCATCCAACGCGATCGCGCTGGTACGAGCGTTTCCCAAGCTCAACGTAACTGTCTTCGATTCGCCGAGCGTGTGCGAAATCGCGCGCAAGAACATTACGACCCATGGTCTTTCGGATCGGATCTCTGTTCGGCCGGGGAGTTTTTTTGCCGACCCGTATCCACATGACACCGATGCGGTGCTCTACTCTCACATCTTCACGATCTGGTCCCTCGAACACGGCCGAGAATTGCTCAAGAAGACGTATGCCGGACTGCCGACCGGTGGCTCCGTGCTGCTGTTCAATATGATGGGGGACGATGATGATAGTGGTCCACTTAGCACGGCGTTGGGTTCACCCTATTTCCTCGCGATCGCGACCGGTGAAGGTATGTTGCACTCGTGGAAGGACTACGAGATGATTCTCCGCGAGGCCGGCTTTGGACACGTTGAGCGCATCGATAAACTTCCTCTTAGCCATGGCTTGATCGTCGGCACAAAGTAGCGCTCGAAAACCGTGCATCTGCAGACTCAAGCCGCCAATGCGTCATTCGACTATGAGACGGCCTTTGCGCGAAACCTTGGCTTTGTAAGCCCCAACGAACAGCAACGTCTGCGGCGCGCACGGGTTGCCATTGCCGGTTTGGGTGGTACGGGAGGAGCGCAGGTCCAAGCGCTGGCGCGCATGGGCATCGGCGGATTCAACTTGGCTGACCCTGACACGTTTGAGCTGATAAATTTCAACCGGCAAATCGGGGCCTTCATGCACACCATCGGGCGTAAGAAGACCGATGTCGCGGCAGAGATTGCGCGGGCGATCAACCCGGAGGTTGACGTTCGCCTATTCGATGAGGGCATAACGGCCGGCAATATTGACACCTTTCTGGACGGGGCGGATGTGGTCGTCGACTCGCTCGACTTCTATTGCTTTGCCGATCGCTTCCGGCTGTACCCGCGCGCACGCGCGTTGGGACTCTGGGTAGTCACAGCTCCGCCGTTGGGATTCGGCTTTACCATGCTTGCGTTCGACCCAAAGGGGATGCGATTCGAAGACTACTTCGGATTTCACGAGGGTATGGAGGAGCGCGAATTGGTGGTTTCGCTTGTGGCCGGCATTGCGCCGATGCCATACATGCTTAAGTATCTCGACCAGACCCTCGCCAACCTCGAGGGGCGGCAACTTCCCTCGGTCGGAGCTGCCCCGTTTATGATCGCCGGAGCGATCACGGCGGAGGTAACTAATCTCCTTCTTGGAAAGGTGCCGCCGGATCCGGTCCCGGCGGTGTACCAGTTTGATGCTTTACTGCGACGGTTTCGGCGCCGCACCTACAGAATGGGAATGCGAAGCCCGCTCCAAGGGCTAAAAAAAAAGATCCTTCGGCGCAAGCTACCGAAATAGGCTGCTCGAGCCGTTGTCCGACCGTTCGCCATCAGCCGGGTCGTAGAAACACTCCACAGAAAGACGCACCGCCGGACCGCTCATTCTCAAGCCATAGCCAACCCTGTACAACATCGCTCCTACGCGATCGCCGAGTAGCTCGGCAAAGCCGCCGCGCATGGCATCAAGCAGCGGTTTGTGCTTAGGCAAAAAGTTTTCTGTGCCTTCTTCCTGGTATCGCTGATCCAGGTACATAGCAACAGGCAGCGGTTGCACACACAAACCTTGCTTTTGCGCCGCGATCCACAAGCGCTGCACCTGCTCTCCGGCTTGGATCCATTGCGCTGCTCCGTGGTCCCTGATCGTAATGAGAACCAACGCGCCGGCACATAACGCGAGCGCCCGCGTCTGACTTGCCAATAGTCGATCAATGCCCCAACTCGAAAGTCTTTCCATGCGCTTCCAGGACGCAAGGTACCGCATAATGGCCGCGGCGGCGGGGCCTGCGCCCAACCTATCGATTTCGAGTCCCTCCCGCTTGCTTTCCGCCTCCGTCGTGCTGAAGAGAATCTTGGCAAACAGCTCGCGATGAATCTGCGGGTGCGTCCATCGGACACAGTCACCCAAATAAGCGAGCCGCGCCCATCGTGCAATCTCATGGCGGTCTTCGATGATCGTTACCTCGGTTGCGCCAATCGGCTGCGCGGACCACGCCTGTTTATTTTCCGCCGCAATACGAAAGGGTAGAAAGGGGCGCCGATTGACTGTGCGGCCGCGCAAAGCAGCCAACAGGGCGTGGCACGAATTGTCAGCAGGCGTGCGTTTGCGCAGGCAGGCACTCGCCGCGGGTACTCCGCGCACCTCACCACCTGGGTAAGAGACCGCTAATTCGAGGCTCAAGCAGGCTGCCTGAACGCGAATATTCTCGACGACCGCCCCGACAGAAAGAAAGCTTCCGCGATGTCGGAAGTCAAAAAAACTCTCCGCGCGATGGGGCACCAGATCGATCTCCACACGGTTGCCCTGAAAGCGGAAATACCAAGGTTGGCAGTTATCGCCGGACGGCGCCCGGATTGCCGCCTCCACGAGCTTTCGGCGGAGGGTGGAATCCAGCTCAAAGTCGACGACATCCGTAGGGTCAGATTGCATGGGGGTGTACTGAGCTTCCCTCGGTTTTTCGTCTAACAAAGAACCGGACCGTGAACGCTACGCGTTCAGACGTTCTGCCGCAATGCTTCGTCCAACGGAATACGCGCAATGCGCCAAGCAGGCAAGATTGCGGCTGCGACGGCAGCAACGAAACCGACGGCGAAAGCAGCGATCAAAATCAACGGCACGATGCGGACATAGGCCGTATAGCCGCTTTCCGCATTGGGTGGCGGCGGCATGGGGATGCCGACCGTAGCGATCGCGGCGGCGAGAACCAGACCGATGGTCACGCCCAACGTCGAGCCGACCGCACCCACGATGACGTTCTCGAGCAGGACCAGACGGAAGATCGTGCGACTGCGGTCGCCCATCGCCCTCATCGTCCCGAACTCACCGACGCGCTCGAACGTCGTCATGCTGACGCTATTGGCCACGCTCAGCACGACCATCACCAGAGTAATGAGCTGCAGCACGCCAAACTGGCGTTTGTACAGAGCGATCGTTTTCTTGTAGAAGTCGGACAATTCGTCCCAGGCCATGATTTCGACATTGCGCCCGGCGAGCGCGCGTTCGAGGTCAGCCTTCACTTCGGCCGTGCGGGCCGTCGCGTGCAGCAGCACGACCGCCGCGTTCGCGGCGTTGGTCGCGACAAGTTCGCGCGCGGCGGCCAAAGGTACCCGGACGGCGCGGTTATCGTAATCCTTGGAAAAACTGCGGAATACGCCGACCACTTCGAAATCGAGACTGTTGAGCACGCCGTCGGCCGCGTTGGTCACCAACGTGACCGAATTGCCGGGCGATAGCTTGAGGGCCCTGGCGACGCCCTCGCCGACCAGGATGCCGAAACGATCCTGCGCGGCCAGCCGACGCCCTTGCGTTATCGTGATGAAACTGCCAAGCCGTGCCTCCTTGTCGGGCTCGATGCCCTCGCCGACGATCGCGAGATCGGCACGGCCGTTGTTCAGAAGCCCGGAGAAGCTCAAACGCAGCATCGCGTCCTGCACCGCGGGATTTTCCAATACCTCCCGGACAATCGCTTCCGGCTCGTCCAGCACGTACTCGTGCGGCTTCCGGGAACCCTGGGCGTAGAAGCCTTTCTTGTAGATCTGGAGGTGCCCGAGCTGCGAATGTATCGTGGCCTCGGCGAGCTGCACATACACGTCTTCGACAAAGCCGCCGGCGAGAATCAGCCCGGCGACGCCGAGCGCGATCGCAGAGAGCGTCAGCGCGGTACGCGTGCGATGCCGGAGAACGTTGCGCAAAGCGAGCTTAAGCATCGATGCGCCCGACCGCAGCACCCAACGGTTGCCTGACGCGCCTGCATGGCGCATGCAGGTATGCATGCCGTGTCAACAGCGAAGCATCATGACGATACATGGAGGTGGTCCGGTGGCAGGTCCGCCTGATAGCGCTCGTACATCTGCATGTAGGCCGCCTCCAGGTGCCGGGTGAACCGCGGCGTGTCGAACAACGGCGTCGTCAGCCGGTTGCGCTCCAGCTTCCGTCGGATCTCTTCGAGTTGCGGCGGATCAGTGCCCAGCGCGACGGCCAGCGCCTCATACTGCTCCGGGGTGGTGGTGACGAGCTCGGGCAGCTCGATCGCGTTGAGCAGGCTCGCCGCGACCCGACCGGCAAAGCTCTCACCCAGACACGTGAGCACCGGCAGCCCCGCCCACAACGCATCGCTCGCCGTGGTGTGCGCATTGCACGGCAGCGTGTCGATGAACAAATCGGCGGCGCGATGCCGGGCCAGGTGCTCGGCCAGCGGCATCCGCGGCGCAAACACCAGCCGTTCGGCGCCGACCCCCCTTGCCTCGGCTTCCCGGCGCAGGTTGCGGGCGGCCGTGGCATTGTCTTCCAGCAGCCACAGCACGCTGCCCTCGACCTGCTCGAGGATGCGCATCCAGCCCGCGAAGCTCGCCGGGGTGATCTTGTAGCTGTTGTTGAAGCAGCAGAACACCACCCCGATGCGCGGCAAGCCCAGCGCCTCGCGCGTGAAGGTTTGCTCGGCGATCGCCCGCTTGCCGTCGTTGACCTGGTAGCTGTCCGGCAGGTAGGCAATCTTCTCGGCATAGTGCTGCCGGCTGCTCTCCGGAATCAACGTACGGTCGGCGATCAGATAGTCCATATAGTCAGCGCCCATCGTGCCCGGGTAGCCGAGATAGCTGACCTGCAGCGGCGCCGCCCGCAGCGCGAAGATGCCCGGCCGACTGTCCTGCGTGAACCCCTTCAAGTCCACCGCGATATCGATGCCCAGCACCCTGGACTGCAGCGCCACCTCCTTGTCGGATTGCCTTTGGACGTCGATAAATTGGTCAAAGGCAGCGGCAACCCGCTGGCGCATCGCATCCTTCTTGTCCGGACCCAACGAAAACGCAAACAGCTCGAACCGGTCCCGATCGTGCCGCTCGAATAACTCCGCCATCAAATACGCCGTGGCGTGCTCACAGAAATCGGCGGAATAGTAGCCAACACGGATCTTCTCGCGTCGCCCCCGATTGACCATGCCCGGCAGCGCATCACTGGCCGGATACTTGGCACTGGCCCAAATCTCCGCGGCCATGCGCTGCACCGACAACGAATTGGTCAGCGCCAGCAGCGCAAACGGCGCGGTGGTCCTTTCCCGGCTCGCAACTCTTGCCAACAACGCCGCGACCTGCCGCTCCAAGTCAGTCCAAGCGCAGAGCTTCATCTTCGTATGCAGCCAAGTCCCGTACGCCCATTCGACGTCTGGCTTGAGCTTCAACACCCGGTCGTAGCTGTCCAGTGCCTGATCCAGGCGCCTAAGTTCTCGCAGCGCGTTGCCGCGATTGCTGTGGGCCTCTGCATAGTCAGGCTTAATCTGTAGCGCACGGTCGTAGCTGTCCAGCGCCTCATCCAGCCGCTTGAACTCTTGCAGCGCCAGGCCGCGATTGCTGTAGGCCTCGGCAAAGTCCGGCCTGATCTTCAGCGCCCGATCGAAGCTGTCCAGCGCCTCATCCAGTCGCTTACGTTCCAGCAGCACGTTGCCGCGATTGTTGTAGGCCTTGGCAAAGTCTGGCTTGATTTTCAACGCGTGGTCGTAGCTGCCCAGTGCGTCTTCCAGCCGCTTAAGTTCTTGCAGCATGCAACCGCGATTGTAGTGAGCCTCTGCAAGATCTGATCTGATCTCCAACGCCCGGTCGTAGCTGCCCAGTGCCTCGTCCCGGCGCTTGAGTTCTTGCTGTGCTACGCCGCGATTGTTGTAGGCCTCTGCATAGCCCGGGTTGAGTTGCAGCGCGCGGTCGTAGCTCCCCAGTGCATCCTCCGGCCGCTCTAGTGCTTGCAGCGCCAGGCCGCGATTGTTATAGGCCTCCGCATAGTCCGACTTGATCTTCAGCGCGCGGTCGTAGGCGTCCAGCGCCTCATCCAGCCGCCATAGTTCTTGCAGGGCCAAGCCGCAATTGTTGTAGGCCTCTGCATAGTCGGGCCTGAGCTTCAACGCCTGGTCGTAGCTGGCCAGCGCCTCATCCGGGCGCTTGAGTCCGTACAGTGTGTTGCCGCGATTGTTGTAGGCCTCGGCGTGGTTTGGCTTCAGCCTCACCGCCTGATCGTAGCTCTCCAGTGCCTCGACCAGCCGTTCGAGTTCTTGCAGCGCATTGGCACGGTTGTAATAGGCCTCTGCGTGGTCCGGCCCGAGTTTCAACGCCCGGTTGTAGCACTCCAGTGCCTCGTCCGGTCGCCCAAGCGCTTGCAGCGTGACACCGCGATTGCGGTAGGCCTCGGCATAGTCCGGCCTGAGCTTCAACGCCTTGTCATAGCTCTCCAGTGCCTCGTCCCGTCGCTTGAGTTCGTGCAACGCTGCGCCACGATTGGTGTAGGCTACTGCATCATCCGGCCTGATCTTCAACGCACACTCATAGCTCTCCAATGCCTCGTCCGGCCGCTCGAGACCTTGCAGCGTGTTGCCACGATTGTTGTAGGCCTCAGCATAGTCGGGCTTGAGCTTTAGCGCGCGATCGTAGCTCGCCAGTGCCTCGTCCAGTCGCCCGAGTTGTTGCAGCATGTTGCCGTAGTTATTGTGCGCCGCTGCGTTGGCGGGATTGACGGCGACCGCACGCCCAAGTAACTCCGCCGCTTCCTGCGTGCGCCCCGTCTGGGCCGCAATGATACCTAACAGGTTCAGCGCATCAATGGCGTCGGCCTTCACAGCAAGCACCTGCCGACACAGTAATTCCGCTTCGCTCAAGGCGCCCCGTTCGTAGGCCGCAATGACACGTTGCATCGATTGTGGAGGGGTAAGCGTCACGTCACTAGCGTTTTGAATGCGACGCCAGTAGGGGAGTATCAGGGCGATACATGGAGGTGGTCCGGCGGCAGGTCCGCCTGATAGCGCTCGTACATCTGCATGTAGGCCGCTTCCAGGTGCCGGGTGCAACGCGACGTGTCGAACAACGGCGTCGTAAGCCTGTTACGCTCCAGCTTCCGTCTGATCTGTGCGAGCCGCGGCGGATCAGTGCCCAGCGCGACGGCCAGCGCCTCATACTGCTCGGGGGTGGTGGTGACGAGCTCGGGAAGGTCGAGGGTGTTGAGCAAGCTTGCCGCGACTCGGCTGGCAAAGGTTTCACCCAGGCACGTAAGTACCGGCAACCCCGCCCACAGCGCGTCGCTTGCCGTGGTGTGCGCATTGTAGGGCAGCGTGTCGATGAACAAATCGGCGGCGCGATGCCGGGCCAGGTGCTCGGCCAGCGGCATCCGCGGCGCGAATATGAGCCGGTCGACACCCACCCCACGAGCCGCGGCTTCCTGGCGTAGATTGCGGGTGGCCGTGGCATTGTCTTCCCGCAGCCACAGCACGCTGCCGGCGACCTGCTGGAGGATGCGCATCCAGCCATCGAAGGTGCCTGGGGTGATCTTGTAGCTGCTGTTGAAGCCGCAGAATACAACACCGGTGCGCGGCAAGCCCAGCGCTTCGCGCGCGGGTGTTTGCTCTGCAATCACCCGCTTGCCGTCGTTGGCTAGATAGCTGTCGGGCAGGTAAGCGATCTTCTCGGCATAGAGCTGCCGGCTGGTCTCCGGAATCAACGTGCGGTCGGCGATCAGATAGTCCATATAGTCGGCACCCATCGTGCCCGGATAGCCGAGATAGTTGACCTGCACCGGCGCCGTACGCATCGCAAAGATCCCCGTTCTACTCCCCTCGGTAAACCCTCCTAGATCTATCGCTATATCTACCTCTAGCTTTCGGGCTAGCACCGCCACATCCTTATCCGCCATGTTGCGCACATCAATGAAGCTGTCAAACGCAGCCTGAACCCGTTTCCTCATGTCATCTTTTGTATCTGGGCCATAAGAAAATGCCGTGCACGCGAACCTGGACTTGTCGTGCGTCTCAAACAAGCCCGCCATCACATGCGCAACGGCATGATCGCGGAAGTCGGCAGAGAAATAGCCAATGCGCAATTTCTCGCGCCTCTCACGTTTGACGATCGGCGGCAGCGCGAGACTTGAAGGGTACTTGTCGCTAACCCAAATCTCCGCGGCCTTGCGCTGCACGGACAACGCACCGGTCAGCGCCAATAACGGAAAAGGATGGGAGGCCTTTTCCTGGTTCTCGATCCTTGCTAACAACTCTGCGACATGCCGTTCTGCGTCGCCCCAAGCACAGAGCAACATCTTCGTATGCAGCCAAACCCCATACATGAATTCGAAGTCTGGCTTGATCTTCAGCACCCGGTCGTAGCTGTCCAGTGCTTCATCCAATCGCTTCAGTTCTTGCAGCGCGTACCCGCGACTACAGTGGGCCTCGGCATAGTTTGGCTTAATCTGTAGCGCACGGTCGTAGCTGTCCAGTGCCGCATCCAGTCGTTTGAGCTCTTGCAGCGCTTTGCCACGATTGTAGTGGGCTTCTGCAAGCTCCGGCTTGAGCTTTAACGCCCGATTGAAGCTGTCGAGCGCCTCATCCAGTCGCTTACGCTCCAGCAGCGCGTTGCCGCGATTGCTGTAGGCCTCTGCAAAGTCTGGCTTGATCTTCAGCGCGCAGTCGTAGTTCTCCAGTGCCTCCTCCGGTTGCCTCCGCTCCATCAGCGTCACTCCGCGATTGATGAAGGCTTCTGCATAATCTGGCTTGATCTTCAACGCATAGGCATAACTCTCCAATGCCTCATCCAGTCGATTGAGTTCTTGCAGCGTCACACCGCGATGGTTATAAGCCTCCGCATAGCCCGGGTTGAGCTGCAGCGCGCGGTCGTAGCTCGCCAGAGCGTCGTCCAGTCGCCCCAATTGTTTCAGTGTGTTGCCGTAGTTATTTTGCGCCACTGCGCTTGTCGGATTTGCGGCGGCCGCACGCTCAAGTAACTCCGCCGCTTCCTGCGTGCGCCGCGTCTGTGCCGCAATGATGCCTAACAGGTTCAGCGCATCAAAAGCGTCGGCCTTCACCGCAAGCACCTGTCGGCACAGCAATTCCGCTTCGCCCCACGCACCCCGTTCATACGCGGCAATCGCGCGTTGCGTCGCTTGTGGTACGGTGAGCGTCATCGCGCGGGCCTACGCATGTGCAAGCGGACGGGGCGGTATCGAAATGGAGGGCGGCATGCTTTCCACACTGGCTGTCGAAGCGGGAAAACGGTTTCGCCATATTTTCTACGTTTGTGAGGGTGTCCGCCAGCCTAATAACCGCACTGCGTCCCGCCGACGACTCCAATAGCAGGTTTGCCGCCCCGGCATGGTCCAGCGCCGATTTCACCCCGCCGGAACAGGGGCGCTTGATCACTGCACACCGCGCGCCGTCATCCGTCCCAATCTGCGGGACAGGTTCACGCTCTACGGCTTGCCGAAAGTGGTCGCGTCTGGCGAGGCTATTCGGGAATCATCCATGACCGCGTCGGGTTCTCGACGCCATCGGTGGCAAGTGTCGCAGACAATCGTTGCGGCCATGGAGAATGGGACCAATTGACCCATGCCGTCCGCATGCTCCAGGGAACGCGACAACGCCCCAATGCCCGTTTCAACCGCAGGCCTTCATTGCACTCCATACGATCTTGCATGTTGAAGATCGTTATGGCTTCCCCATCCTGCCTCTCTGCACGTTGTTGCTGGTGACTTACGGCGAAAGATCCATACGTCAATATCGCGCATTGGGCTGGCGAAGCATTGGCCCGGTCGCCTTGTACGCCGTTGCGGCTTGGGCGTTGTTTGTCGTGCAGATTGTCGTCTGGGACCAGACCACGTTTTATTGACGCAAGTGCAGCGGGGTCAACTTGACTCTCGGACATTTGCACTCGATTTGCACGAAGACGTCGGATACATGGCCGTAGGTGGGGCCAGCATCGGTTCCCTGCAGGCTCAATGGCTATGCCGCAGCGCATCGACGATCGGCAATCGCGCGGCCTTGCGCGCAGGATAAATGCTCGCGACAACGGTTGTCCCGACGGCGATGGCGAATGCGCCGAGCGCCAGCGGCGCCGTCAACAATACGCCGCCCGTAAAGCCATGGCTCATCCCCGGCGGTGGGGGCATCGGGATGCCGATGGCGGAGAACACGACCGCAAGCAACGCACCAATCGCCAGTCCGCCGCTGGCGCCCAACACGCCGAGCAACGTACCCTCCGCCAGGAACATCGTCAGGATATCGCGCCGCCGGACCCCCAGCGCCATGCAGGTGCCGACCTCCCACGTTCGCTCGAGAACGCTCATGATCATCGTATTCGAGATGCTGAGGACGATGATAAGACCCACTATGACGCGCACGATGCCAAGTTGTCGCGAGAACAGCTCGACCGTCTTGTTGTAGAAGTCCGCCAAATCCCACCACGGCGTCAGTTCGAGGTGCTCACCATCGAGTTTCGCTCGCAGCGTCGCGAGCACCGGCGCCGTCTGCCGCGTATCGCGCAGCAGCAGTACCCACGCGTGCGCGCCTTCGACGCGAAGCAGCCGCCTTGCCGTCGGCAGAGGCACGCGCAGCGCCGCGTCGTCGAAGGCCTTCGTGACGGTGTAGAACGTCCCGCGCACCCGAACCTCGACCGCGCTCGTCGCGCCCGAGGCCGTCGTGGCGAGCAGCACCAGCGTGTCCCCGGGCTTCACCCCCAAATTGGCAGCGAGCCCTTCGCCGAGAATCGCGCCACCGGGGTCGTCCGCCGCGAGTCCCGTACCGGCCGAAATCGTCAAGGATTCGCTCAATGCGTTTTCCTTTTCCGGATCGACACCTTCACCGACGAACGACAGCGTGGTGTCGCCGGTGCTAACCAGCCCACTGAAAAAGAGTCGCGGTGCGACGAGCTGCACCTCGGGCTCGGCTTCAAGATCGCGCAACAACACAGGATCGTTGGGCAGAAGATAGGCAAACGGGTCCGCTGCCGCGCCAGCGCGAAAGCCTTGCCGCGTGACCTGAATATGCCCGAGATGCGAATGAATCGAGTCCTCGCGAAAATTGACGAAGATCCATTCGATGAATCCGCCCGCCAACAACATCGCGATCGTGCCGAACGCGATCGCACCGATCGCGAGCCCCGACCGGCGGCGATGACGCAGGACATTGCGCAAGGCCAGCGTGAGCGTAGAAAACAACCGAGTTTCCCGTGGGAGTGCGAGACGCGGAATGGATTGCGCTTCCGGAGGCCTCCGGTTTCAGCCAAGCAGCCGGCTGCGCAACCCGCCTAGCGTGAAGAACCTGACCAAGTCGCGCAGGTCCGCCTGGTGATACTCGGGCAGCGCGCCTCGGAGTTCCGCAATGCGCTGGGGCAGCGGCGCCCGGGAGCGCACCGCGCCGCGCTCTTGAAATCCATCATGTACGGGGAAAGAAACGTCCTGTAATGACACACGCTGGGTCCGAGAACCGCGCCGGCGCTCCGGAAATCGGCGACTGAGCACACCACGCCAGTCCATATCGAGAAAGAGGGATTATTGCCCAAGATCCGGGTCGCGTTCCCCCGAATTCGGTGAACAACGAGAAAAAAGGGGCCGAAGCCCCTTTTTTTCCTACCCGTGGAAAGTACGATTTAGCCGTTGAGGCTGCGCCGACGCGTACCCCAGAGGCCCAGCAGCCCCGCACCCACCAGCAGCAGGACTCCCGGCTCCGGAACGTGGGTCTCGCGAGCCCTGGCATTGGTGTCGGTGTTCGCAGCAAACGTATAAATGTGTTGCGCTATCAGAACCGGGGTCTCGGCCTGAAAATGACCCGAATTCGCCACGCCGAGGGACGCCCCGACGAATTGCGTTCCACCCACAGGCCCGGACGCACCGACATTGGCGTTGAGGCTGAACGGATCCAGAACCGAGACGCCCCCGGTAATCGAACCCAGACCATTCGGTGCCCAATCGAATACGGTAACATTACCTGCCGTGACGTCGGTGATGGTGACTCTCTGGGCGTACGACGCATTGGCGCTGCCAATACCCGGGGCTACGAAGGCCTCCAAGTACGCCCTCGCGTTGAAGTCGATGTCGACGATGCCGCTGACGTCCACGATGAAACTGAACTGCGCGGTCAATGTATTATTCGACGAAGAGGCGCCACTGGCGGTCGTGGCATTTATCGACGTCACAGAAGAGTTTCCGATATGGGCGGGGGAGGTTAAGCCCGAGATGCCGTTAATGGGCGAACCCACTTCGAGTTGATCCGCTTGCGCCACGGTGCCAGCCGCAGCCGGGTCCCCAATACCTGACGAAAACACCGCGAACGCGTTGTTGGCAAGTCGCGCTTGCCCGCAGGCGGCGGCGCTGCCGGAGCATATTTGCGCGCCGCCCGCGCCACCGTCGCCGATATCCAGCGGCGGGCCAACAAGCACACCCGAATTTTGACTGGTGAAACTAGTGAGCTGGGACAGCGCCTGGCCCGTCGTGTCGAAGGCAATAACTGTGATGTTCACTCCGTTGACGAGGATCGTCCCGATCCCGGTGCCCGCGACGTGGTTATTAAAAGTAAGATTGGTCAGGTCTAAAATCGAGTCCGCCAACGCGGTGGCCTGCGCGACGCCTGAGGTGATCCCCAGGGCTCCCGCCACTGCCAGCGCGACCAAGCTCTTCTTCGCCCACTTGTTCATTTGCCACTCCTTGGTTGAGAGATCACGTGTTGATTCCGCTTTCCCGCCCACCTAAAAGCATTCGGTGTGCCAGTCATGAAATATCGCAATAATACAATAGCTTAAAAATGCACAGCGCCGCTGACCCCGGGTTTTCGATCATCACCTGTAAGAAAATTCGACAAGGCGACGCATCCCGAATTTTCCGTCCGACCGGGCGATGCGAGACTGGGGACCGCAAAACGTCGGTGGCGGGAACCATCGACGCCTGTTCGTCGGGAACCGAGTGCCTGCAGCGTAAAGATTCACGGCCGCGAGATCCTGGTAAGCCGGCATTGCGTTCTGCATGCCGTGCCGCATCGGCAAGCCAGTACCTTTCGCGGGACAAGTCCGGGCGCACACGATGCACGCATCGACCCATGATCATGATTACATTGCAAAATTCCAATGGCTTTCGGTGCACGACTCGCATCCAGCCGAACCTGACGCGGAGGCCAGGAATTGCACGTAATCCAGTTATTGCGCCGTCCGCGGCCGTCGTCCCCGCATTCGGCCTGTACTCGACGCGTGCGATTTCCCCGTTTCGGACCAAACAAGGCCCAAGTCTCATCGCAGCCGACGGACGAATGCCATCCATAACATACGGGGTGTGGCCTACAAATCCTGATCTCCGGGCACGTCGAACCCTGGATGAATGTAAGAAAAGCCGAATGCGTTCGAGGTCCGAGAGGCGCCGTCTTGTAAAAATGTCCGACAAACATGTCCGGCAGGTCGGGTGTCCGCTGTCCGCACCGTCGGTCGCTCGCGGACGACCGCGCCTTCCGGCTCGCGAACAGATGGGCCCGGCCAGACTTGGGCAGCGGCGGTCGCATTGCGGCGACGCTCCACATCTCGAACGATTAAGTCGAGGCGTCATTCGCCGCCGCAACACTTGGCGCCGTGTTCGCCCCGATCAATATCCATCTCAAGCGGCGCGAGGACCGTCAGTGGGGTCGACGCCATCGGGCCGAGAGTGCGGTTAGCGGGGCACGTTTTCGGCGAAACGCTAGGCCTGCTCGAAGTGCGCCACATTTTTCCGCGGCATCTGATATAGGCGGAAGACCGATATTCCGTAGAATATGCCCCGACGGAGAAGGAATCCTCGCCAGCATGGCTGTTCGCTCAGCCTGCGGACGAGTCAATGGAGGTCGGCTCGCGGGCAATGTGCCAAACCTATCGCGCGTGTCGTTCACCACCGTATCGCCAAAGGGAATCTATTGCACCCGCGCCTCCACGCTCGCCTGATTGACCGCAAATATCGTCGATTTTGGCCTCGGGCGCCGCGAAATTACGCCGTGTGCAGCCCGCTGATCCACTCGAAGTCGCTGACGTATCTCTCTCAATACTGCTTCTACTCCACGGTGGTACTCTTATGCTCAAAGCCACGCGTCAGTGCGATCCGGCCCGCTGGCTTGCCACAATCGCCGCCCAGCGCTCGCACAACGTCAGGTGACACCCGTTCCAATTCGCGACCTACTCCCGGGTTGCCGCCCACAACGCCTTGGTGATCTCAAGACCGAAGGGAAACATGGCCCGGGTCTTGCTTAAATTGGCAGGTGACCCCCTCTTTGCCCGAAATTGTAAACTGCGCCGACACCCGAAACCGGGAATTGCGCCGTGCAGCCAAGGCTCCAGGATCGGGGAAAGGC
>Ga0315273_10004661_pt1 | contig 16841 bp, 15 predicted proteins | sample YL17G02_0_MG_FD_205753 | JGI IMG/M metagenome (GOLD analysis project Ga0315273, IMG submission 205753) | Sediment microbial communities from Yellowstone Lake, YNP, Wyoming, USA - YL17G02_0 | ecosystem: Environmental > Aquatic > Freshwater > Lake > Sediment | place: USA: Wyoming | collected... | reverse complement strand
GCAGGATGCCACCAATCATTGTAAATTTCATCAAACCAACGTTCACTCCAATGTTTTTGAAGTTCCTCTGTTTTTTCTACTGATGCGATGTAATCACAAACACGTTTCAAAGCTTGAACATAAGTTTCTCCGTCTATTGACGTATATTTCTTATTGAAAGCATCAGTTGAAAATTGATTTCCATTGAAATACTCTTCCGTGGTTTGTTTTTTAACATCCTCATACCGTGTTGTGATACTATCGAAGTCTGCCTTTTTTGCCATATAATCTTTATTCATATATCCTAATGTTATTTCTTTTTACAGTAGGATAATTAGGTTTTTGTTTTTCTAAAACTCTGCGTTGGATGAAACTATTTTTTATGCGTTTGAATTTTTTCAGGTACTCTAAAATAGCGCTGTCCTATTAGTCTTCCTCTTGCGGGCCCTGTCTATTTTTCTTTATTTGATTCCAATTATCTCGAACCAAATCTTGGAGTTTATTTTCTCCATCCTTCATTTTTTCCTGACACTCTCTACCCTCAGCAGTTCCGGGGTCAAGAACCTTGATACTACCATTTCCTGCATCAAAATATGCTGGCCACGTCATACCATCAGCACCAAAACGATTTTTGATAACGTGAATACGTGCTGTTGAACCTTGCTTGTCTTCCATTTTACGTGAAAGACTGATAACGAAATCTCCCGTCATGATTTTGCGATAAGAGTCTGCAACGTTATGAGCCTGAATAACATCTTCTTCGTGTGCGCCTCTGTGTGCCTGTGAAGCAGACCAAATAGGCACTTGAAGTTCTCCCGCGACGGCTCTCAACTCTTCATACACCGAACCAGCTTCACTATAAGAGTTTGAATTTCTTTCTGAAACTGCTGGTCTTAGAAGGTCTGCGTAATCTACTACAATCAAATCAATTTTTGTTCCTGTCAACATTTGAATACGTTCTACATGCGTCTTGATTGTATGTGAAGCAACCGTCTTGATTGGAAAATACTTAATGAATAGTTTGCCCGGAATTACATCAATCTTATGTTTAACGACTTCGATGTTTTTCCTAATATCTTGGAAGTTGATTCCGGTGAAACAACTATCATATCTAAGACCTACATAGTTTTCATTCAACTCCAAAGTAATGTGAACAACGTTCTTACCGGCCCTCATAGCTTCGGCACCAAGTCTAGTCAATAACCACGACTTGCCGGAACCTGCTGGAGCCACAACGAATCCCAATTCTCCCTTACCCAATCCACCATCCAAAAGATGGTCAATGACAGGCCAATTGGTTTTAACCGTGTCACGGCACATTTCAGACATACGCTTTTCAATGTCTATCATGTATTCATGACCAAGATTTCTTTCCATACCAGCCTTTAAAGCTTCGTCAACCACTCTACGAATTTGTTCAAATTCACCAATTTTCAAATAATCCGCAGATGAAATGATTGCGTTTTTCATCTTCTGATTTTTACAAAATTCCAAGAATTGTTCTTTGATGAATGGCAAATCACTTGAATTGATGTGATTTGTATAAACGTTTCTACACTGAGCGACCACCGATTCTCTCAATATATCGCTCTTGGTATCTTCTATTTGGATAGCAAACACTTGTGGGGTAGGACACGACTTGTATTTCATAAAATACGCCATCGTCTGTTGAACCATCCATTTATTGGCATCTGACTCGAAATAGTCAGGAGTAAGAATATCAAAAATTCTCTCTACGAACAACTGGTCCGTTACCAAAGAAGCAATACACTTTGATTGAAACTCACTACCGTATTTTTTTAAATTGTCGATTTCATCCATAATTTTATTTGTTTTAGTGTTTAGTACTTTACACTACGGACCCTAATAGTAAACTTTTTATAACGGGTACAGCCTTTTTTAATTTGTAAATCCACTTATTTGACTATATTTATAGACATGACAAGAGAAGATATAAAACATCTCATCCGAGAAATAATAAAAGAGGCTAGAATTTACGGTGACCCGTATAGAACAAGCGATGAGTATGACCTTACGCCAGAAGAACTTGCGGCGTTAAAAAACATGGACCACAAACAGAGGATGAATTTCGCTCTAAAAAAGATTAAACAAGCAAGAAGAGAAAAAGGTCAATGTATTTCAGGTGGGCCTAAGTGTGAAAAGCCACCAACAGGAGAAGATGGAAAGCCGGGTCCTTACTGTAAAAACCATCTTGAGAGTTTCAGAGTGGCTAGAGCAAAACTGGCCAAGAAACGTGGTTCTTGCAGTCGTTGTCCTAACCCACCAATACCGGGCAAAAAACTTTGTCAGAAATGTACCGATGAACTTGAATTGACAAGAATAAAAGCTTTGGCTAATAACCTTTGCATCCGATGTAAAAAGAATCCAATGGAGTTGAATAGACACGGAGAAAAAATGTTGTTTTGTAGGGGATGTATAGATGCAAAAGTCGCTTGGAACAAACGAAGAAAAAATTTCAAAAAAACATGGCAAGATTATGCCAAGGATGTTGAATCTAATGCTTTAGCCAATAAATTAAAGAATCGGGGAATAGAACCTAAATGATTAAGCTCAAAAACATTTTATCTGAAATGGAACAGTTGCGAATGGCAAATCCAAATTTGAGTTCATTACCACGACCAAAAAATAGAGCGGAGTGGAATATAGATGATTGGACTAATTACTGGCAAGAACTAAGATTGGAAAAGCCATATAAGAAACCAAAAAAACCACCAAAATCAATCACATTCAGAAAGTCTTCAACGTTGAATAATATTCAAAAAGCCTTAAAAAAGTTTCTGTCATACAAATAAAATTTAACATTTTTTCATTTTTCATATACTTATCGGCATACGAAATCGCCTGTAGGGGCGCTTAAGTTTAGTAGAAAACAACTAAAAAGAAAGATAAGAAATATGAGTTTTGACCTCAATATCCTCGTCAACGGAAACCGTTGCAAACAGTATTACCATCAAGGTAAAACCTTCATCGAAGCCAAGAACGGCTCAGAATATGTTATACAAATCAACAACAATCACTGGAAGAGAATTCTCGCAGTAGGTTCGGTTGATGGATTAAACATTCTAACTGGAAAGACTGCTAATGAAAAAGATTCAGGTTACATCATAGGAGCACATTCCTCTGAAAAAATCAAAGGATTCAGATTCTCCGATGATGAATGGGCCATGTTCAAGTTTGGTTACAAGTTCAATGGAAAAACCTATGCACAATCCAAGGAAAATGGTTCTGAAAAGAATTGTGGTGTCATTGGTTTAAGGTTTTTCTATGAGAAAGAACCAATCTACACTTACAACCCACCTATTCAATGGAATACAACTCCACAATGGTTGAGTAATCCAAGTGTTACAACCGTAGTCACAACCACCACAACTACCAGAGGCGCAACCGCTTCATACGCCTTAACAGGTGCCATGAACCATAGCGTAAATTATTGTTGTTCCGATTTGGGCACAGAAACATTGTTGGGTAATTGTTCTTCCGATTCTGATGATGGCGCATTAGATTGGATGGAGGTTAATTATTCAAAGGGGCCGTCAACTCCGATTGGTTCTGACCAAATGAAAAGTTCAAAGAAACGTTCGTTTGCTGGTGGACAATGTGTTACCGCACAATATTCTGCAAATAACATTGCTGTGGCTTCTGCTGGATTTATGCCAGAACAACCAAAGTTTGATATGGGCACCGAATGGGGACGTAAAGAACATAGTAAGGTTAACACCGTTTCGTTTGAACGTGGTTGCCAAGCACAATCATTTGACATTTACTACGCAAGTAGGGAATCATTGATTGCTATGGGTGTTCCACTATTCAATGAACTCCAAGTTGGATTACCACAAAGTTTTCCAAATGAATATGCCACACCACCTAAACACTGGCAGGGTTAAAATCGCATGAAAAAGGGCGGTGAGAAATCATCGCCCTTTTTTCTTTCTCCGATAAACAATTTCTACTTTTTCCCAGTCACCTTCATCTTTTTTCTGATAAGCTGTGACTGTGTAATCTTCATAGTCACTATTATCATCTACGGGGGTTGGTACAACAATTTCTTCTTCGGTTTGCCCATCCTCAAACCGTTTCATCCTCTCCGCACCTTTTCTATCTCTTTCTTTTTGCTGGTCGGACTTTTTGCTTTTTCGCATACAATTCTGGCTCAACTTTCACGTCATCCATTTCTTTGTCCAATCTTGTAACCCAACCCGCTAACCATTTTGGGTGTGCCTTTGCTTTCTTTGTTATAGTTTTTTTCATATTAATCTCTTACGAAACTGTTTAGTTTTGAGAAACATTCATTCATCCATCCTTGTAGGTTATAGATGGTGTTTGTCAGATTGTCAGAAGACATTTGTTTTATCAACTCAAATTTGTTAAGTTTTGGGATAGGATTGCTTATTACTTCATTTACATGTAGTTGGGCAATAGTAGTTAACGCAGTATCGGTCAATTGCATTAGAGCGTAATTACGTTCAACATCTTGCCAACTTTCAACTATCGTATCATAAACCTTCAATTTCCCACTATTTTCCGTCGCCAAATCCTTTATGGCACTCAATTCTATCCTTGGCCCACTCAACATAGGAAAAGCCTTAACAATCGTCTTTAGGCCGCAACCACGCACGCCGGGGATGTTATCCGATGTATCTCCGTCAAGTGTTCTGAAATAGACGAAGTTTTCAGAACTTATACCGTATTCGTTTACCACGTCTTGTGGCCCATAAAGCCTTTTCTTTGTTGGACTCCATACCTGAACGTGGTCGTTTACAATCTGTAGGAAATCCTTGTCGGCGGACATTATTATCGAATTCCAATCCTTAAAGGTATCCAATGCTAGATAGGCGATGGTGTCGTCTGCTTCCACATTCTCCAAAGCCAGCATATTGACCGGCAGACTTTGCATGTATGCTACCAATCTTTGAAGTTGTTTCTGCATCGAAATGTCTTCATCGGTAAGATTTTCTTCATAGATTCTATTCAACCGAATTTTAGTTCTCTTATGAGCTTTGTATTCAGAATAGATTTTTCGTCTCTTGTAAGAACCACCATGACCGTCAAAAACAATAACACATCTATCAGGTTGGTAAGCTTTGATGGCACTTCCGACACTCTTTAGAAAGCCGGAAATGCCACCAGTATGCAAACCATCTATATTCATGGTGGGGATTGCCATGAAACAACGAAGAAATGTATTCATTCCGTCAACAATTAAGACTGTCTTTTTTGTAACAGAACCAAGCCCACCTTCTTGAGCGGCCTTCTTTTCGGCCTTCAAGTTTTCCCAAATGGAAAATACATCATTTGCGTCAGGAGTCATTATCCTTCATCCTCAACACTCTCATCAACCTCAAGGTTTTCAACGATGGCAGAATTCGCTGGACGATACTTCATGATATAATCGGTTGCGATAACGTCATAAACTTCATCCTTGAATGACTGTTCACTTTGAATCTTTTCAAGAAATTCCTTGGTAGTCAATTTGATTGTTCCGCTTGGAAGTTTGAAAGTATATTTGTCGCCATCTTTCTTGGCAAATCCATTATCTTTCATGAAATCCAACCAACTCGTCAAGTCTTGAATACCACTATCATAGTGAATTTCAAACAAGGCATTTCTGTGTGGTGGCCCCATACGATTCTTGGTGACAATGATTTTACACTTATTACCAATAACTTTCTTACCTGCACCCAACAGTTTGCCCATGTTACTTAAACGAAGTCTTACAGATGCTGCATATGCCATGGCTTTTCCACCCGGAACAATCCACTTGTCTTGATGCCCGACGGCAGCAAGATTCATACGAAGCTGATTTACGAATACTACAAGGATTCTTTGTTTTCCAATAAGACCAGTGATTTTACGGCACGCCTTACTGATGATGATTGCTTTCGATGTGTTGTATCCATCTTTTCCGTGTTCGGATTCCATTTCTGTTTCCGACGAAGCTTGTGATAAAGAATCTACAACAATTGTTACCAACTGTTTAGTATCAAACTTTCTCGCCACGCCTATAGCTTCTTCAATCTTAGAAAAGATTTGTTCAACTGTTGTAAGAGAAACATAGTTCAAGTTTCTCATGTTAAGTCCTACCGCATCCCAAAATAAAGGCGCAGCGGCATTTTCTGTATCAATTAATACACCGTGACCACCCATCTTTTGAGTGGCTGCTAAAATGTGAGCACAGATTAAACTTTTTCCTGCAGCTTCTTGAGAACTTATTTCGATGATTCTTCCAACAGGAAGTCCACCGTTTTTTCTATTAGAAATGGCTAAATCCAACAATGAAGAACCTGTTGAAATCCAGTCCGAAACCATTGATGGGTCTTCCTCTTCATCCAAGAAGTAAGATACCTGACCTCCATCAGCGGATGATTTATTTAATGCTTTGTGAATCAATTCGGCAAGTTCACTACGTTCTACTTTTCGAACTTTGTCAACCTCACCGTCAATATGATTAGATTTTCCTTTTGCCATAATATATTTTTAGTACTAACGAGAATGCTACACCTATTCGATGTAGCATTCAAGTTATTTTATTTACTTTATTGATTCAAGATTAACTCTTCTTTTCAGGGAAGATGTTCTTGAACGCCGTCTCGAAGTCTTCCACATTCACTTTCTTTGCCTTGGTGGCAGAAGGTGAAACTGGAGGCGTTGATGGTGCTACTTCTGCTACTTGAACAGTTGTGGCAGCTTCAATTTGCTCTTCGGATGGAACAACTACGTTGTCATCATTTGATGGAGCTTGTGTTGGTGTCTTTACGACTGCGGCAGTTCTTTCGGCGCCACGAGGAGCGGAGCCAGAGTTAATGCCTCTTCGTTCATTTTCCAACTTGATTTCCAACGCTGCGGCCAAATCTTCATACGAAGCTGGCGTATAAAGGTCATATATCTTCGGTTGGTGCCTAGTGATAAGTTCTAGGACTTCCTTGATATTCGGATGTTCCGGGTCAATCACCGGACGTGGCTTTGGCTTGATGGTGATTTTCGTTTCAGGATAATCCTTGCCGACTTCATCAGCCGTCTTGAAAATTACCTTGATATCGTTACCGGTGTTAAGGTCTGTGATATCGTCGTATTCGGTCATGTCAGCCGTGAGCTGTTCATAAACTTGAACGCCGAATCCCCAAAACTTGACGCCTTCCTCTTCCTTACCACGAACGATGATAGGAACGTAAGTTCTAATCTTGGGTTGCATCTTTCTTCCCTTGAGCCAAGTTTCCTTGGACTTCTCAAGTCTGTTTGCCAAATCCACGATTGGGTCTGGCTTATTCTGGCTTGAGGGGCTTAGATAACTAACCTTGTCGCCGTTGAAGTCATAGTGCCATTTCAGTTCGATGAACGGAAAGTCAACTGAGTCTTGTAGTGGAACAATGCGAATTGTTTGTTCGCCGGGTTCCGGCTTCCAAACGTATTTCTTGATTTTATCAACTCTCTCTTGTTGATCTTGGGTGAGTTTTTTGCCGCCCTTTTTCGTCTTGTCAAAAGACGCCAATTTGTTGCGGACTTTATCCATGTTAAGTGCCATAATTATTTTTCTTTCGTTAATTAGTGTTAATTAGCATTAAATCAATCGTTAACTATAATTTGTTAAGTCTTGTCTTGCTGCTAATAAGTATGAACTCTACATGATAACCGCACGAAAATCAACCTATAAAAAGCACAAAAAGTTTTTATTTTTTGCGTTTTTCTTTAACTGACTATTTCTAAAATTTCAATCGGGAGGACGCGAATGGAGGGAGTGCCAGTAATGATTAAAGAGTTCTTGTACAAGTTCCAATCAACAGAATAAGTCTTGTCAAAAACCCCATTATTTTCATCTTTAATAATCTGATTCATGGCATTCAGTGTATAAAGAGTATTGGTCTGTTTTTTCCTGTGAATGGAAATTGTATTTTGAAATTTAGGAAATTCTCTTGCTTCACTCAGTATATTGTAGGTAATGAATACCTCTTTAGGAGTAGTTACGTTGATGAAAACAAAAAATCTATTGTTGTAAACCGAATAGAACTTTTTTATTTCTTCTAGTGCCGACTTAAAGGATGTTACTGTAGAGAACGTGCATAACAGTTGTCTCTTATCGTTCATAATTTTTTCGGTGTTTCTCAATACTCTCTTTTAGATACTCTGGTGCATTATACATGAACCAATTTACCATTTCTTCCAACATATAGTCATCACCTTTTAACATTGTCTTGATTGCATCTTTATCGGCAGTTTTTTCTGCATCGGATTTAGGTGGTGGTTCGGGTAATGAGTTTGGTTCTTTTACTGGGTCTGCGGCTGGTGTTGATACTGGCGTTTGTTGTGGCGCAGCCGTAGTTTTTGCTTGAATGTCATTGGTAGCATCAGTGTCACTGGAAGCTGGTGGTGCGGCCTGTGAAACAGGAAGACCAGTCTTTGGTATCTCTGGAGACTTCTCAGGCGTGCTTGCAACTGGCGGAGTGGCAGCAGGCGGGGTTTCAGCCTTTTTGGCTGGGTCCGAAAAAATGTTAGACATTTTCTTCATCGGATTCTCTTCAAAGTGTGTGCCACGTTTAATAGCCTCTGCTTTGTATTCAGGAGTTGGAAATGTAACCAAAATGCCTTTAGCATTGTAAGCTTGTCTTTCAGGATACTTTCCCTCTAACACTCTATTGGAAAAATCTCTTACAGCCTCTTCATCAATGCCTTTTTTTGTGAGATAATCACGTAGAGCCTCCATATGTGCGCTTTCTTCTACGCTAAACATACCATTGGATACTCTCTGGTCTAATGAAACTTCACTTATGATTTTATTGAGTAATTTATTCATACTGTTCTGTGTAAGTATAAATATTCTCAGGAATGTCAAACTTATGGATAAATCTGAATCACCGAATCATAAGATTCCCCTTTATACACCTTGATTGGGAATCTTTTACCCATCATCATAATATTCATGATATCTGTAAGAACCTTTGGTCCATCGGATTTGTGGAAATCGAACAACAATGAATCGTAAGTGTATAATACCGCCTTCGTTTTCTTGTCTCTCAAATACTTGTTTACCCAATGAACAGCAGACAATGCAACTTCTGTTTCTGTGGCTTGAAGAATATAATTGAAAAGTTTTTCTGGATTTGCGTCTTTCAAGTGTTGGTCAGTAATTTTTCGTCTGAATGTGGGTGTCAATACATATCCATTTTCTTTGAAAAATTGCCAATTCCAATTTTTGAACTCTTTAAGATTGCTGAAATATTTGATGTTCTCATATTTCTCTTCTACACCGCCATATAACTGTCTCATCGTTATACTCTTAATTTCCTCCAAGTCGTATTCCGTCACTTTACGATGAAGATACATTTCACCCAAATATTTGTAAATGTCCTCATCAATACTCATTGGGAAATTTGTGACATTACAGATGATTCTTGGATGGAAAGCAGAATAATCAATTAGTATCATCATTCCGTCCAAACCATGACGTGATGTAAAACATGTTCTTACACCATTCTCTTTATTGAGAGCGGCATAATTTACGTTATCAAAGTGATTACTTGGTCGTCCGGTGCTGGTGTAAAAATTGTATTTGCTATACACCAATCCATTTGGTTGTATTCTAGCATCAAAATGTTTGGAGAAACATTCTCTGTTTACATAAATACCATTTGACTCCAACTCTGCTAGAGTTTCAACAACAATCTCATTCTCTTTTCTATACCCATATTCAGAATCACTCCAATTAATACCTATCTTGAAAAATTCATTGCACATTTTTTCAAATGTTTCTTTGTGTTTAAGAAGTGGAACGACCTTATTCAAGTCTCCACAATCACGCTTACTACGATAGATGAATTTGTGTGCTTTGGTATGATATGTTTCTTCTTCGATGGTCCATCCCTCTTGTAAATGACAATACAAGTTGATATCGAATAAATCTTTGACAGGTAAGAATTGAATGAATGATTTTTTATCAAATACCCATTTATGATTCGGTAAGGTTTCAATCTCATTCAACCGTCTGACGAAATCATCTTTATCGGTAACGGAAACCAAATCTGGATGATTAAACCCAACGGTTATCGTTTCCTTGGTATCCATGTTCTTGATAAAGACCAACGAAACGTCTGTGGCACACGTATGGAGAAAAACATCAGATGGAATCGCCCACAAAATAACAGGTGAACGACTTTTTCTAATCTTTTCTAAAAAGTTTTTATAACTCTCCATAGTGGACAATAGTAGTAGTCCAACACGAAAAAGTCAATGGGTTTAGTTTTTTTACAACGTTTTATCTATTGGCCAACCATTTTTATTTGGTGAAGTAGCATCAAACCCCAATGGCCCCCTCAACTTGTCTTTTATGTATCCCCTCAATGGAAGTGGTTGGGCACGAATGGTTGTTTCCCAATTACCAGCTTCTAATGTTTGATGAACGTCCGTAATACGAAATATGATATCATTCTCACTATATGGCGGCGGAAGATGCCTTACAATAAAATACTGAAATGTTCTAAGTCCGCCAATTCCTTGTAATGTTAATTCAAGGGTTATGCCGGGCTGAACTGCACAATACTTTCCATTTTCATTGTAATCTTCGTCGTTTAGTAACAACGTGAGAAGTTTCTTATCAGTCATAACCAGTTTAATGATTTCTGGCATATTATCAGGAGCTACTTCTATTGGCCTGCCGGGATAAGATATTATAGCAGTTCTTGGAGCCGTCCTTCTGTATGTGTACAACGACATTTGTAATTGTCCACTATCCGCCTGTGAGTTTATATTTTGAACTCCCCTTACTAAATCTTTTAACTGGTCCAATTCAGTCTTTCTTTTTTCTAATTCACCATTACCATCCGCTCCTTGTTTTTTATTTTGAGCCGTTCCTATCACACAATCTTTGAATTGATAATCCAACACATCATTTTTATCAAAAGCTTTGTATTTAGAATCTTGATTATTTACCGCGCTGTATATTACTCTAGTCGCTTGTATATCTGACAACGCGGGTCTAAACTTCAAAGATTTTATTATACTATCTGCATCCATGTAATCAAAGGAATATACAGAATCGCCTTGTGCTTCTAATGCATATTTACTGATGTATTTTTTATCCACCACCGTTATTGTTCCATCAACATCCATCAACGTCAAATCCCAAAAATTATCCGTTGCAGCCATCAAAACCTTGAAAATTGCATCATACATTTTTGTATAAGAGTCATTATTTTCATCCGATACTATATTCGAAAATGCAGCAAAAGAAATGTAAATGTTAGAAAGAAGTCCGGAACGGTCTTTTACTAATTTATCACCTTTCAATCCTCTTGGACTTTCTGGTAAAACTCCCGAATCAAAGCTAGATGGAAAACTATAAGAATTTAACGGCGAAACTCCAGCCTTTACTCCTATCTTAGCATATCTGTATCTATTGTAATTTATCACTTCATCCAAATTATCACGAAAACAATAATCTCTATTTGGTTGAAAAAATAACTTTCTCATTTTTTTATTTGTGACTGAATTTCCAACGGGAGTATATCTTAAAGTTTGATATGTATATGGTACTGAGGCGTCAGGAACAAGAGTTGCTCCAGCATTTTGCTGTAAACCAACAAGTCCGTATAAAAATTTAGGAGCTTGATAATTTGGTATCAAAACACGCTGGTCGCATGAAATCATATTTGGGTGTCCACCAATTATACAATTTTGAATATCAACCTCAAACATATTTTTCCCCTTTACCGTTCCGCTAGGGAGTGCAGAAAATCTATTTAATATGGCTACAACCATCCCCATATTAATCCAAAATTTATCACTACTATCTTTATCTTGTATTTTTGCATCAAAATCATTGTCATACGGTTTTCCGAATCCTTCACCTACAGTGCCCGGAGCTCCCGGTATAGGGTCGGTACCATAACTGTTCTTTGGTCTTCCTGAAAATATACCAAACACATGTGGGTGTCTCATACCTACTTGTTCAGGCTTTCCTGTCAACAAAGGATTTAAAATGTCACGCCAAATCTGGTTACCATCTGTAATTGTTTCAAAATTTAATGTTTTGTCATTTACAGTAGGAGCCTGTGTAACTAACGTCTTCAAATTTACCAACGTTTGGTCGTTTTTTATAAAACTTCTAAGGTCTTTAAATATACCGGCTGGTATGTCTTTATCCGTAGAATCATTGTCATTTACAGACATTGCATAATCTGCTGCTATACCCGCATACAGTCTATCCTTGGAAGTTATTTCAGTCGTGCATATAATTTTGTTACCTTCTATACTCCAATTGAAGTTTGAAACAATACCATAAACAACATCATAATTTCCTTTTGATTTTATTATGTTATCGAAGTAAAGTGGATATGCGTTATCCCACAACCGTCTCATTTCATCTCTATCCGCAAGGTTAACCAACGAATCAACGTTGTAGTGATTCCATCCCCACTCTACCATACACGTAATACCCGGAACAAGAAAATATGGAGTCATATACGCAAGTTGTTTCCAAGAAAAACACACCCACTCAACCGAAACACGTCTATAAAGTTCTTTTTGAACTGTTACTTCTATTCTTGAAATTTCAGGTGGTGGAACATGAATTGGATAATTCTTCGGTTCATCCACCGGAGTATTTAAAGAATTTTCTATGATGTGTGGTTCTCCGGGATTTCCATTATTAAAATCTCCCGGTGTATATCCAATAACTTGATATTTTGAATTGCCTGCCGTGGCTGGAGGTTGAAATCCATAACTCTGATAAAATCCCTTACCACTGTATAATACGAATCTTTCTTTACGACCACCAAATTCATTTGTCACTAAAGGATGGCCTGCTCCATTGGAACAAAACCGAATCCAAGAAGTCATCGGCCCTCTATAAGAATTCCAATCGCCTCCAGACCCCTTATCCCAATTTGCTTGGGTGTTTTGGATAAACTTGTAGCTCCTGTTAATTTTCCTTCGGTTTAATTCAGATTGAATTTCTCCGGGAATATTCGACGGTTGCCATGGAATAATTGGTGCTGGCATAACTTATTTGTTTATGTTATTAAACTGAATCAATATAGCATTTATATTTGTAGGCACTCTTAATTGAATACCTGCTGGTACACTCATTCTTCCTTTACCAAGATTATTAGCTAGTGCTATGACCCACCACAACGTAGGGTCGTTGTAATACTTATAGGCTAGACTATCCAAGTAATCTGATTCGTTTGATATAATTATAGCGTCGCTCTCTTGTGGTTTAACAATAGGATAGTATGTGGTCCTATAAACCCTACTCCCATCCCATCGTTTATCTACACTTGTTGTTTCGTATCTTTTCATAATTACGCTAAGTTAGCATTTCTTTGAATCGTTCTATTGAACGGTGTACCTGCATCAAGCAAATTTCTAACATCGTCTCTAGCTCTTCCCGGAGTATTCCATTCCACAAATTGTTGATGTAATACAGTAGGAACAGGCAAATATGGAACGTTCACACTTCCAGAATTCAAGAATATAGCCGGGTCGGTCTTATTTATATCTTCCCAATTATCAACTCTTGGTTCATGACCGAAATGAGAACCACCAACTATAGCACGTTCTTTTTCAAGCAAATTACAAGTGACTGCAATTTCAACTTCTCTTGGAAGTTGGCCGTAATTTTTACCTACAGTTTTAGAAGCAATTATACCGTTCATGTAACTCCATCCAGAAGAATTGTCTTCATTTAAAGTTTCCCACGCTGCATCATCAGGAATGTTTACATTCAATGACGTTATGACCACAGGTTGAAATTTATACAAATCGCCTATGGTTAACATAAACATCGGAGGAACAATAAATCTGTTAAATATCTTGTTGGAAACATCACTTGTAGCTGTGTAATTTGAGGGTTTAACTGAACTTGCCAAGTAGTTTATTTTCTTCCAAGATGGCAACAATTCAGTGACGCTACCAATCACGACATTAAATGTGAATGACAAGGTTCTACTAAATCCATTGTATGAATACAATTGGTCGGCTCGACCAATGAAACGAAGTTCATCCCAAAATGCTGTGTTACCTTCGGATATGGATTTTACCGTGGCACGAAATGGAATATACTTTTCATTTACAACATCATAAAAGAAGAAAGCAATCAAATCATCTTCATATGGTTTCCATTCTGTCCATCCGGTATAATCTTTGCTGATGGACGAGTTTTGTGTAGTTATTTCCCTCTCCTTGCCCAATACACCCAAAGTATTAATACCATCAGACATGAATGACGTAGCCATTCTAAGACTATTGTTTGAAACAGAAGAATCTATAGTCTTTGGTCTTCCGTTTCTATTATCTGCATATTCACCACTTGCACCTATAACTCTTGCTCCTTGTTGTTTTTTCGTCCAATTGTCATATTTTACATAATCTGCATCAAATCCAGCGGCAGGCAACAAATATGATGCTGGAGATTTAAATGCAATATACGTCGGAGTCATGTTGATTTTATCAATGACTTTTTGTAAATTTTTCTTTAATTTCTCAGCCCTATTTGGGTCTGAAAATTTAGATGGGAAATTTTGAGAATCTTGTAGATAGTAACTGTATTGCACCAATGCATCGGAGTTTGTCAACTCATCTTCAAAGAGCGGTCTTCCTACATTAGAACCGTATCTGTCACCGTCGGCAATTGAATATCCTGTTGGTGACGCCGACACAACTACACCACTTACTTTTCCAGTTATTGGATATCCAAACAATCCAGCGTTGGTATTTTTGTATAATACAGTTCCATCAGGCATTGTTATTAGTTTTACTCTTTTTAATGGAGTGACTCCTGCACTTGACGGATTCAATAAATTTGTAAGAACTCCCAAAGATGAACCAAGTGGATTGGCAGCAAATGCGGCGACACCAGCAGCAAAAACACCGACTTGACTTGTCACTTTTGATAACGGAGAATACTTGGTCACAGAACCACCATCAGGCGCAATCGTAAGCTTCATGCTTGGATACCAGCCCTGTTTCAAGTTTAACTTGTAACTGGTTGCCATGAAACCATAGGTTGCTTCATCTGCTCTGACCTGTGTTCCGGTTGGTTGTCTTACCTTGGTTGTTCCAAATAATTGACCAGCAGCATTGCTCATGGCTGATGCCATAGCCTTTATACCTGTAGAATTTCCACCGGATGAACTTGGCGTAGAAACCGGCCATTTCATCTGAATCTGTGCAAATCCTTTACCTGCGCCACCACCACGAATCAATCCTTTACCTTGTCCTGTGTTACTTATAGGTAAGGCAACGTTTCCTGCGGTGCTGGAAGGGGTCTGGAACCCACTTTGAAGGTTAATACCTACAACTCCAGTAACGGAACTTGCTAATCCTAATAGACCACCCTCAATATGTCTTGTAGGTGTCTCTCCTATACCAGCCGTTAAAGGTTGAACTGTGGCTAGAATCGGCGATAATGGATTGTAAATACGAGTTTCATCGAAAGGAGCAAGCCTTTGAATGGCTGCTTGTGTAATCAAGAACTGAACACCCCAAGAAGATATTAGGAATTTTGAAACTCTAACTACGTCATTTACAGAGTCTTGATTTATACCAACGATGTTTACCAACTGTTTTACCGTCTCTGGCAATTGATTGATTATACCATCATCTTTTTGGTCAATGAATGTATAAACGAATGGTTGTTTATCTGACAATACTTGAGCAAAAAGACTGTCGTGGTAATTGGTATAAGGACTAAATCTGTGATAAAGATAGTTGTCATTAGCATTTAATAACAACTTAAGTTTACCGGGACAACGCCCAGTCGGATAATTCGGCGGCACATTTGGAAGTGTCGGCGGAAAGTTAGAAAGTCTTATTACTGTTGTTGATGCTAATGGCATATGTTTATAAGTATTAACTACTCAATGTACCAGTATAGGCTAATCTTCTACCCATAGCTTGGTCTAGTTTTTGACTGTCAATGTAAACGTTGGCAGTTAAACTACCATTCTTCATATCACTTCTCAATCCATCAATACCATCCTTAATTGCTGCTAGTATTCCTCCTGTATCACTATTACTTCCTCCGGCCGCAGCACCGCCTGCTTGAGGTAATACCAAAGATTTAAGTTTCTCCACCTTGATATCAGGCATTTCGTTGATTGCTTTACTCAATTCTACCACTGCGGCTGAAAGATTACGTATCTGTAAAACCGTTCCAACAAAACTGAGATTTTGTAATTGCGCTAGAGCTTCTACCGTCGATTTTAAGCCCGTGCCTAAATCCATCATAGCTTTGCCAACTCTCTCAGCAGGTCCAGCCAATAATCTCAAAGCAATTGAAAATGCTACAATTCCCGGTGCTGCTAGACCTAAAGCGATTCCACCAGCCACAATAAATGTCGAAGCCAATCCTAAAACTGTCAAACCTCCAGCAATCTTCAATAGTGGAACATCAGATAAATTTTGTAAAGCTTTTGAAGCAATCCACGCTGCAGCAGCAAATCCCATCATAGCAATACCTAAAATGCCTATGGCGAGAGCGCCTGTTATTGTTAATGGAGCAAATGCTCCCAAAATTGCACCAGCTACACCTAATGCTATAATAGCCGCAGACATAGCAAGTATAACACCAACAGGAACTTTAGATACCATCATCATAGCAGCAGCAAATGGTATCATGGATACACCCAAAAGAAAAATTGCTAAAGCGACTTTAGCAATGCCCTGCACCGGCACTTTTGCTAAAGCTTTTAATCCACCAGCTAAACTTTTTAACGACTTGCTTATTGCGCCTCCGCCGCCTCCCATACCTTTACTAAGAAATTTTGTTATAGTCGAAAATCCTTTACTGTTCATAACCTTCATGCCAATTACTCCTACTATAGCAGCAATAGCTGTCAATCCTACTAACCACG
>Ga0315273_10004660_pt1 | contig 16842 bp, 10 predicted proteins | sample YL17G02_0_MG_FD_205753 | JGI IMG/M metagenome (GOLD analysis project Ga0315273, IMG submission 205753) | Sediment microbial communities from Yellowstone Lake, YNP, Wyoming, USA - YL17G02_0 | ecosystem: Environmental > Aquatic > Freshwater > Lake > Sediment | place: USA: Wyoming | collected... | reverse complement strand
CGGTGGCGAGATCGTATTCGCCCCCAGCAATCAAGGCGCTCTATTCCGGGTCCCGGCCGCCGGTGGGGCGCCGACGGAGTTCACCCGGCTCGACAAGGCGCGTGGCGAGCGCGGGCACCGGTACCCACAGTTCCTGCCGGACGGCAAGCACGTGCTCTACGTGGTGATCGGCCGTGGCGAGGACGTGACGACCTACGTCACTCCGCTTTCGGGCGGCACGCCGGTCGAGGTGGCGCACGGCGGCAGCGATGCGCGCTACGTCGCGCCGGGCTGGCTGATGTATCTGGACGGTTCGGTCAACGCGCCGCAACGCCGGCTGCTCGCGCGCCGGTTCGATCCTGCGACGCTGAAGGCGAGCGGGGACGCCGAACTGATCCTCGATCACGTCAACGCGACCAACTTCGGCTACGCGAACGTGACCACCCACCGCAACGGGACGCTGATCGTCCAGCACTGGGCGTACCCGCATGCGCGGCTGGTGTGGCGTGACCGCGGTGGTGCGTTGCTCGGGGTCGCACTGGAAGACTTCGCCGGCACCACGCCGGTGCTGAGCTGGGACGCGAGACGGCTCGCCTTCAGTGGTATCGATCCGACGGATCTGTTCGTGCGCGATCTCGACTCGGGGGTCGCGACGCGGCTCACCTTCCAGTCCAAGTTGGTCGCGAGCCCGGCCTGGTCGCGGGACGACCGGACCATCGCCTACTCCCGGCTCTCGGTGGCTCACGGTTGGGAGGTATTCACCAAGTCCGCCGATGGAGGCGGGGCGGATTCGGTGCTGTTCCACGGCTCGGAGCTGCTGAGCTTCGCGACGGACTGGTCTCCGGATGGCCGCTGGCTGGTCGCAGCCTGCTTCGACAGCTCGGGACAGGCCGATCTCTGGCGTGTGCCGGCGACCGGAGGTGGTCAGGCCGAGGTCTACGAGCGGACGCCGGAGAACGAGAGCGGGGCGTCACTCTCTCCCGACGGTCGATGGGTGGCGTGCATCTCGCAGGCGGGCTCGCAGCGCTCGGTGTTCATTCAATCATTCCCACAACCGGGGACCAAGCACCAGCTCTCGGTGAACGGCGCGGTGGGTGTGACCTGGTCCCAGCGCGGGGATGCGCTGATGGTGCTTACCGACCAGGGCGAGCTGCTGTCGGTCGCCGTGACCACCGAAGACGGATTCCGACAGGGCGCCTCGACGCACTTGTTCAGGCTCGCGAAGGGCGATTTCCTGGCCGGCACCGTCCCCGGCGAACGACGCTTCCTGGTCGGCAGCACAAAGGACGCCTCAGCCGCGACACGACTCGAGGTCGTTCTCGGTTGGTCGAGGTTGCTGGAACAGGCGAAGTGAGCAGGGCGCATTACTGCGGGCCGGCGTCCCCACGCTTGCGCCTTACTGCGCGATCCCAGCGCGAACGCGGTCCATGGCGATCCCGTGCGCCAGGCGCTTTGGAGGATGCTGCATGAAGGACTTGCTGGGCTATTCGGCCGCGGTTGCCACCACGCTGGCCTTCGTGCCACAGGTGGTGCAGGTGTGGCGGACCCGGTCGGCCGACGACATCTCGCTGGCGATGTACGTCCTGTTCATGGCGGGTCTCTCGCTGTGGATCGCCTACGGGATGCGAATCGGGTCGGTACCGGTGGTGGCGGCCAACGGGGTCACCCTGCTGCTCGCCGCCGCCGTGCTGGTGGGCAAGGTCCGATTCAGGCGTCGTCCCACTCGGGGCGGGGCCCGGTCGGCCCACCATGGGATCCAGGAGGAGTGATGGTCTCATCGAAGATCGATGCAGTCTGGGCACCGCGATTGCTCAGCGTGCTCCGCATCGTCGCCGCCTACATGTTCGTCCTTGCGGGGACCACGATACTGTTGGCCTTCCCGATCGGGATGCCGCCGAACGGCGGGACGGCCCAGCCGTTCACGGAGATCTGGATCGGGGGCGTGCTCGAGGTGCTCGGTGGCGGGTTGATGTTGCTGGGACTGTTCAGCCGCCCGGTCGCCTTCGTGCTCGCCGGCGAGATGGCGGTGGCGTACTTCCAGTTCCACGGCCCGAAGAGCTTCTGGCCCACCGTCAACGGCGGGGTGAGTGCGGTGATCTACTGCTTCGTGTGGCTGTACTTCTCGGCCGCCGGCGCCGGACCGTGGAGCCTCGATGCGCTGCGCGAGGCACGCTCCGGATCAGGCCCGGAATGACGAAGCCCCCGCGAGCGACTTCGTTCGCGGGGGCTTCGCCCAGGTGTGATCCCCGGCCGCAGCGCGCGCGCGAGGCGATCCGGAACACACGCGGCACGCGTCACTTCAGCGGCATGAGACCCGCGTTCTTCACGAGCCAGGTGGAGAAGTCCTGCAACCTCGGATCCAACTCCCGCGCCACGACCGGATCACGCGCCTTCATGAACGCGTCGCCGAGGATGGCGTGGAACTGGAACATGTTGCCGAGGTCCTCCGCACCGGGGAATCCGAGCCCGCGGTAGACGTCGAACGGGACATCGAAGAAGCCGACCTTGCGGCCGAGCGCGCGGCCGAGCTTTTCCGCCATCTCGCCGCCCGACAGGATCTCGCCCGAGACGCCGATCCGCTGGCCGACGGTGCTGGTGCCACGCTGGAACACGCCGTAGGCGCAGCGGCCGATGTCCTCCGCCCCGATGCCGGGCAGTCTCACGCCGCCGAGGGGCAATGAGAGCACCAGTTCGCCGTCCGGTCCAGGACGCGGTCCCATGCCGAAGTGAATGAGGTTCTCCCAGTAGAACGCGGCGAGCAGGTAGGTCGTCGGCGCCCCCTCCTCCGCGAACACATGGTCCATCTGACCCTTCGAGTCGAAATGCGGGACCTTGTACCGGCCCTGCAGGGTCGGCATCCGGCCGTCCGAGAGCGGGACGGTCAGACGCGTGTCCTCGAGCGTCGACCAGACCACGTGCTGGAGTCCGGCCTTGCGCGTGGCCCGCGCCATCGCCGCCGCCTGGTGGCCTTCCCGCTCGGCCGAAAAGTGTTCCCAGAAGTTGGTCACGCAGAACGCGCCGAACGCACCGGCGAAGGCCGGCTCGAGACTCGGCGGATCGTCGGTGTCGCCGGACACCACCTCGGCGCCCATCGCTGCGAGCGCACGGGCTCGCTCCGAATCCGGCTTCCGCGTGACCACTCTCGCCGTGAACGGGCCGTCGGGGTCGGCCAGGATCGCGCGCGCGAGCCCTCCGCCCTGCGCGCCGGTGGCGCCCATCACGGCGATGATCTTCTTGGGGGACATGGAACGCTCTCCTCTGCCAAGGGTGGTGGACGATGCTGCCGTTGATTCAGATGCGCTCGGATCCGCTCGGACGCTCTGCCTGCCCGTACCCCTTGCGGTCGGAGTCGCCGGGGCCGGCAGGTTTCGGCCGTCCCGCGCCGGCGGCGGGCGGGAAGCTGAGCGCTCCCAACACCAGGGAGATCGCAGCACAGCGGATCGGGGTCATGCGTGCATCCTTTAGGCAAGAACGTGACGGCGGGCACGCGGTCGGGGGCGCATGCCGCCGAGCGCGATCTGGACACCGGAGGGCCGATGGCTCATGCAGGGGTCCATTCGGTGAATCTAGCAGGTGCGGGCCGCGAGGGACATACCGGGCGAGGCGCTGGTCGTCGCCTCGCCATGCAGGGGGCCGGGAAGAGTCGGACCTGACGGCCCCGAAGTCGCCTGCCGCCTCGCCCTACCCCCGGTGAACCGCTATCTTCCCCGTCATACTCTTCTCTCGTCCCTCCCACCGCCGTCGCCGCGGCATCGGAAGCCATGGACCGTTCCCGCCTCACACGCTTCGCATGGCTCTCAATGGGCGCCGCACTGGCCACGATGGCGCTCAAGGCGATCGCGTACCTGCTCACCGGCTCGGTGGGGCTGCTTTCGGACGCGCTCGAGTCGCTGGTCAATCTGGCGGGTGCGCTGATGGCGCTCGCGATGCTCACCATCGCCTCGCGGCCCGAGGACGCCGACCATCCTCACGGCCATGGCAAGGCGGAGTACTTCTCGAGCGGCGTCGAGGGTGCGCTCATCCTGGTCGCGGCGGCTGGCATCGCGTTCACCGCGATCCAGCGCCTGATCCATCCGCGCGAACTCCAGGGGCTCGGCGTCGGTCTCGCCGTCTCCGTCGGCGCCTCATTGATCAACCTGGTCGTCGCTCTCGTTCTCATCCGGGCGGGCAAGCGTCACGAGTCGATCACCCTCGAGGCCAACGCGAGCCACCTCCTGACCGATGTGTGGACCTCCGTGGGCGTGATCGTGGCGCTCTGCGCGGTGGTGGTGACGCACTGGCAGTGGCTCGATCCGTTGGTGGCGATGCTCGTCGCGGCCAACATCCTTTGGACCGGCGGGCGCATCGTGCAGCGATCGGTGGTGGGGCTGATGGATGTCGCCGTGGGACCCTCCGAGCAGGCCGGACTTCATCGCGTGCTCGAGAGCTATCGGGCCGAGGGCACCGAGTATCACGCGGTGCGTACCCGGCTGGCAGGGTCGAGGCGTTTCGTGTCGTTCCACGTGCTCGTGCCCGGATCGTGGTCGGTCCGCCAGGGACACGCGCTGCTGGAGCGGATCGAAGCCGACGTGCGACGGGTGATCCCGAACGTCACGCTGACGACGCACCTCGAACCGCTGGAGGACCCCAGCTCGTGGGACGATCAGGCGCTCGATCGCTCCGAGTTGCGCACGCTGGGCGCGGTGCCGGTCAGCGAGCCTCGCCCGGTGACCGATCCGGGGCCGCGACCGGACTGAGGCGGCTCGGCGGCACTGCGTCGGGTGGGCCGGGCGCCCTCCCTGCCCGTCGTCACATTCGACAGTCTGCCGGGAGTGGGTGAGATGGTAGGCTGTCACGTCGCTCGGCCCCTGCCCGGAGCCCGAACTTCGCCCGTCACGAGGATCGATCCGACTTGAACGACCACGCTCAGGCCAGTGCGCAACGCCCATCCTCACTCCCATGGTGGATCCGCCATGCGGCGCGGATCGCCTTCACCGTCGCCCTCTTCGCCGGCACGGCCTGTACTTCGAAGCCACGCTCGGCGCCGGAGGCCCATGCCATCAGGCCCCGGTCGGTCGCGGTGCTCGAGTTCCAAGACGCCTCCGGCGATCCCTCGCTCGACTGGATGGGTCGCGGTCTCGGCGAGTTGCTGGGCTCGGCCCTCTCCCGCTCGGAGGAACTCGACGTCTACGACACCCAGCGGCTGGCGGACCTGGCGGGCCGCAAGGATTCGACCACGGCCGACGCCGGCGATCTCGAGCGGCTGAGGGGCCTTGGCATCTCACGCGCGGTGGTCGGAAGCGTGGTGCGTTCCGGCGCGCGGCTGCGGATCCAGGGCCGCGTCGTCGAGGTCGAGACCGGACGCGTGCTCCATTCGGAATGGGTCGAGGGCGCGGTCGACGATGATCTTTTCCGGCTCGCGGGCGGGCTCATCAACGGATTGCAGACCGCCCTCGAGATCGATCTGATCGGCGCCCAGACCGGCGACCAGTGGCTGCGCCAGATCACGACCCACTCGGTGGACGCGTATCGCGACTACCTCGACGGTCGCACGGCTTTCCTCGCCTCCCGCTGGGCCGAGGCGTCCCACGCCTATGAGCAGGCGCTGGCGATCGACAGCACGTTCATCGCGGCGCGATTCGACCTGACCGGCTGTTACTGGAACCTCGAGCAGGGACCGAACCTGGCCGCGAGCCTGCGTGCCGCCGGACGTCTGCGCGCTCATGCCAGCCGGCGCGAGGCGCTGCAGCTGGACCTCATCGAATCGGTGGTCGAGGGAGATGCGGAGCGTCTCGTCCGGGTGGCCGGAGAGCTGCACTCGCTGTATCCCGAGAATCGCTTCTTCACCTACCTGCTCGGTCGCGGCTACTACTCGGCCAAGCGTTACCCCGAGTGCATCGACACGCTCGAACCGCTGGTGCGGGCGCGATACGAATGGGCCTGGACCTACATCCTCGCCGCCGGCGCGCGGGATGAGGTGGGCCGGTCCGACGACGCGCGCCGGGTGTTCGAGCTCGGCATGGACGTGACACACGCGAATCCCGAGGTGGCGTTCGCCTTCGCGCGTTTCCTCGAGAAGCGCGGGCAGCTCGCGCGTGCGCAGGAACTGCTGCTGCAGGCGGAGCGCTCGCCGGACCTGGAGCAGACCCCGGAGTTCGAGGCGGCGATCCGGGTCGAGATGGCGAAGTTCTACGAGAACGCCGGCAAGGCCGACAGCGCAAGGGCGGAGTACGTCCGCGCTCGTGCGCTCGCATCGCGAGGCTCGGAGGAATCGCGGGCGGCGGCCGCGGGACTGCGACGCTTGAGCGAGCGGTAGCGCGGAAGAACGAGGGCTGGAGCCCGTCGCCCGCCGATGGCCGGGCTCGGGGCCATCCCCCCGGCCGCGCGCGTCGCTCAGGACTCCGAACCGGCGCGGCCCGGTGGCCACCCCGGCCGCGTCGCCAGCCACAACGTGTGGCGTCCGCCCTTGACTCGACGCGCTCGGATGACCTGCTCCTCCACTTCGAAACCGGCCCGGGCGAGCCGGCGCGTGAACCCGCGATCGGGCTGCACGGACCAGACGCCCAGGATGCCGCCCTCACGCAGCGCGCTGCGGATGGCGTGGAGTCCGGAGATGGAGTAGAGCCGGTCATTGCCCGCCCGGGTGAGACCGTCGGGCCCATTGTCGACATCGAGGAGGATGGCATCCAGGCTCGAGCGTCCTTCACCGATGCGATCGGTGACATCTCCCACCCACACCGCGACACGGGGGTCCGCGAGAGGGCGGTCCGCGAGGTGCGCCAGCGGTCCACGATTCCATTCGACCACCGTCGGGATCAGTTCGGCCACCTCGACCCGCGCGCTCCCGGACAGCTGCCGCAGCGCGGCGGCGAGGGTGAAGCCCATCCCAAGGCCGCCGATCAGCACGCGCGCATCCGGACGCCGGGCGATGCGCGCGCACGCCAGCTCCGCGAGCGCCTCCTCGGAGCCGTGCGTGGTACTGCTCATGAGCGCGTGGGGACCGATCCGGATCACGAACTCGGTGCCGCGCTGGAACAGCACCAGCGGCAGGCGCTCGCCCGGGACCGCGGCGCTGTCGAGACGCTGCCACGGAATCATGTCACGGAGTTCCGCGGCCGGGACGAAGTGTCGGCCCCGGACGATGCGATGAACGCGGCCCCAGCCGCCGCCGCCGTATCGTCATCGCAATCGCACGAGCTTGCGGGTCGCCACCTGTCCACCCGCGGTGAGCCGCGCGAAATAGATGCCGGCCGCACGTGGCTCCTGCCCGACGCCGGCGCGGAACACCTGGTCTCCCGCCGAGACCGTGTGCGGTCCGGGGGTCTGCCATGCGTCGACGAGCACGGCGACGCGTTCGCCCTGGACGTCGAACAGTTCGAGTCGCACGTGCGCGGCCTGGCCGAGCGTGTAGGAGAGCTCGGTGCGGCCGGTGAAGGGATTGGGGCGAGCGCCCTGCAGCGCGAAGAACCCCGGCCGTGATTCACCCACGAGCACCGTGCTGATGGTGAAGGCGGCCGCCGAGGAGTCGGCGGGGCTGCCGTCCCACACGTCGCTCACGCGCACCTGCGCCTGACCGGTGGGTGTGACCGGCACGGTCCAGTCGAAGCGGCCGAGCGCGCCGCCGACGTCGGCGATCCACTGCCACGGCTGGGCGGGCGCGGTCCGGTATTCGAGTCGCGCGAGCGCGATGTTGACCGGGCTCCAGGTGATGGTGCGCACCTGCCGCGGGTCCCAGGTCTCCCCGCCGGCAGGTGCCGTAAGTGCCAGCGCCTGCGTGTTGGTCGGTGTGAAGGCGTAGCTGGCACCGAACTTGTACAGGCCGTTGCTCTGCTCGGCGATGAGGGTGCCACGATCGCGGGCGAAGAACGAGTAGTTCGCGGCGCTCAGCGGGATGCTGGACCAGGTCGTGCCGCCGTCGAGCGACAGATAGGATGTGGCCCCGCCGTACATGCCGAGCACCACGACGTTGGGGTCGTCGTGGGCGATGGCGATCCCCCATGCCGGCATCGCCGTGTTCACGATGCTCCAGGTCGCGCCCCGATCGGTGCTGCGCAGCGCGCCGTCGGTACGCCACGCGGTCGCGAAGGCGGTGCCAGGCCGCAACCGGCTGACCGCGAGTTCCGGCAGCTCGGAGGTCTGCCCGGTGCCGGTGTAGCGCTTCGCCCAGGTGATACCGCCATCCCCCGAGCGCCATGCCTCGCCGAATCCCGCCCCCGACACGCCGTCGGTGAGGAGCACGACCTGATCGCTGTCGGGCACCACCTTGAGATCGCACGGCTCACGGAACACCGTCGCGCCCCACGGGGACCAGTGGTCGCCACCATCGAGTGAACGCCACACCCCGGTGGTGTCGCCGCCGAAGTAGAGCGTGTCGGGGTGGTTCGGATCCGCCGTCAGGGGCGAGCCGAACTCCCCGTAGGCGTGGGTCAGACGCGGCGTCCAGCTGGCGCCCGCATCGGTCGTCCGGAGGATCTGCCCGGGATCGGTCACGAGCGCGAGCATGCTGCTGGAATCCCGCGGTGAGATGACCAGCGCGTTGGCGCGCGAAGGCGTTGAGAGCGTCGGGCCGCTCTGCGTCCACGTCTCCCCCGCGTCAAGACTGCGGTACAACTTCACGCCGCCGGCGGTGAAGCCGAGCATGGCATAGAGCTCGCTCTTGTAGACCGGGTTCATGGCCAGGGTGTTGCCGCGCACCTGGGCCACGCCGGCGCCGAAGGTGAGCTTCGGCGTCCAGGTGCGCGTCACGAGGGTGCCGGTCGGCAGCGCCCAGGTCGCGCCATGGTCACCGCTGTGGAGCACGGCACGGCTGCCGGTGCCGCACAGGAAGCCGCCCGCCCTGGCAAATGCGATGCCGCCCACGGCACCATGGAAGGGGTGCACGGGCCAGGTCCAGCTGGCGCCAGCATCCGTGCTTCGGCGCAGGAAGCCGCCGCCACCAGCCAGCCACACCGTGTCGACGGTGGCGAGATGCACCGCCCGGAGATCGGCACGGGTGTCGAGCCCGAGATCGAGCGGCGAGAACACGGTGCCTCCGTCGGCGGAGCGATAGGCCGCGGCGTCGTCACCGACGATCCACACCGTGCCGCCCGCCACGTCGACCGCTCGCAGTTCCCGCGCCGTGCCGAGTGGCACCGGCGTCCAGCTGGCTCCGCCGTTGCTCGTGCGCGCCGCGAAGCCGTTGGCGCCCGTCACCCAGCCGTGTTGGGCGTCGATGAAGCGCACGGCATCGAGACGGTTGACGATGCCACTCGCGAGCGGTGTGAGGGTGGCGCCGGAGTGAGTGATCCGCACGACGGTGCCGACATCGCCGACGATGTAGCCGGTCGAGTCGTCAGTCATGTCGATCGCGCGCAGCGCCGGCGCGCCGGTGATGGTCGCGAGCGTCCAGGTACCTCCGGCGTCGGCGCTGTGCCATACATGACCGCTGTCACCCGTGATGATGACGTGGAAGCGGCGCGCGGCCACCGCCCGCAGCGTCTTGACGCCGAGATCACCGAAGCACCAGGTCGCGCCGCCGTCGAGGGTGCGATAGAAGCGGCCGCTGTCCCCCACCGCCCATGCGTCGAGCCCGTCGCGTGTCGCGACGCCGAGATTGCCCTGCGCGCGTGCCGGCGCCGGCGCCGTCGCCAGCAGGGCGCCGGCGAGGAGCGCGAGCAGGCCCGTGCGCGGGAAGCGCTCCAAGATGGATGATCTCACGGCGTGGAGAGGCGGGCGAACACCTCGATCTCGGCCAGGCCCGTGGGGGAATGCGCCATCGTGCCTCCGGTGCAACGCAGGTCGCGCACCACGAGCGCGTCGACGCGCTCGGGTTCGAGCGTCACGCGCCGTACTCCCCCGGAGAGCGGGCCGTGAACGTCGAGTCGCTTCACGAGGCGTCCTCCGAGCAGCAGGTCGAGATGGCAACTGAGGAGTCGGGCACCGGCCGGCGCCGTGGCCTCGCCGATGAAATCGTAGAGAACCACCTCGCGCACTTCAATCGGCATCCGCCACTCGAGCCGCAGCCAGGGTCCCGGGACGCCTCCCGTGACCCAACCGATCTCGGTGGCGGGACCCCGCACCCGGCGGTCGGCGGCGGCGCGCGGGCCGTGACTGCCGGGCAGGCTGTCGGAAGCGGTGACGCGGGCCGATGGTGCGGCGTTGACGAAAGCCGCCGAGGTGCCATTGCGCGGCACCGCGAGCACCGAGTGCCCGGCATGGCAGCCGACACAGCGGGTGCCGCTACCCGAGCGAGCGTAGTTGAAGCTGGCCGTGTGCGCGGGTCCCGAGCCGGCACGGAGCGGGTGCCCGAGCGAGTCCACGAGCTGCTCGAACAGGGGCACGTCCGCCGGGACCTCCTCGACGTGGACGGCGCCGTAGGCGGTGAGCGGTGCCTCGCGGAACATCACCAGGGTGTCGCCGCCTTCGGCGTCAGGCCGCGCGAGCGCCGCGAAGAAGCGGAGTCGCGCGCCGGGTGTGAGCGGAGGCGCGTCGGGGAGCGCGTCATCGGGGCCGCCCTGCGTGAACACGTTCATGCAGTCGAAACGGAAGGTATGCGGATCACCGAGCAGTTCGGCGAGGGTTCGCGGCGATCGCCCGCGAGGTCGCTCTGCAAGGGCGGCGGGCGCCCGTGGTGGACGCGGGCGCGCGACAAGCGCCGTGGCATCGAGCGCGAGACAGCCGCTCGGGCTCGGAAGCGGAACGCGGTGGGACCCGTCGGGGTCGCACACCACGAGCCTGAATGACTCCCGATCGGCGGACGGATCCCCGGCGCGGGCGCCCCCGAGAGATTCCGAGAGCACGATGCGGCCATCGGGCAGCGCCGCGGGCGCCACCGCTCTCGCTCCGGGTGACGCGAAGGCGCCGGCGATCTTTCGCCGCGCCCCGAACCCGTCCGCGAACGCGACGATCGCGGTCGCCCCCGGATCGGAGCGCAGCGCGGGCCGCTCCGCCGCGACGGCGACCAGCGTGCCGTCGGCGAGCACCACCGGGGCGTAGGCCTCCTGCGCCTCCCGGTGCCGCGGTTGGCCGCCGGCGAGCCGCAATGCGTCACCATCGGGAAGCACGGACACGGCCTGCCATAGATCGATCGTGTCGGCGGGCAGCGCCACCGCCCGATCGAGCGTCACGCCACCCGGGACATCCGCCGCCAGGTAGCGCGCGTGCCACCAGCGCGCGTACACCACGCGCCCGTCGCGGGGGTCGATCGAAGGTTTCTCGGCGCCATTACGCTCGGTGGTGATGCGACGCGGCCCGTCGCCGCCAGCGTCGGTGACGAACAGGTTGGTGACCGGTCCGCCCCCGCTCTCCGCGCGCTGCGGGTACCGGGTGCTGGCGAACACGATCCGGTCGTCGGGTAGCCAGCACGGGTCCAGATCGTCGACGCGTGATTCCCCCCCGCCTGGCTCGAGGCCGGAGGGTGTGTGGGTCACCGCGTGAAGGCTCTCACCGTCGGCGCGGACGAGCCACAGTCGCCAGGCGCTGTCGGGCGCCACGGTGGCGGCGAATGCGACCCGCTGCCCATCCCACGACACGCTCGGGTGCGAGACGTCGAAGAAGCGCCCGGGGCGGAGCAGCTCACGCGGCGAAGCGCCCGGCCGCAGCACCATGAGGCGGCCGCCGGTCGCGAGCGCACGGCTGTCGGGCCCGAAGCCGGGGATGGCGCCACCGGATGCCGGCCGCCGCGCCGCGAACACCAACGGCGGAACCGGGGGCGGAACCCGGGGCGCCGGTGTGGCCGCGATGAGGGTGCCGACCAAGAGTGCCGCCCGTGGCGTCACGAGGCGGGCACGGCCGTGTCTCGATCTTCCTTGGATGGAGGTCCGCATCGGATCATGAGGATAGCCCATCGCACCCGCTGGCTCGGCGTCGTCAGGGGCCATGGGCTACCTGACCGACCGTCATGGAGACGTGCCCGGGGTGCCTGACCAGAAGGCAGCCGGCGGTTACGTGGTCACCCCGGTGTTAGATGCGGCCCCACCCGCCGTAAGGGAACGGTACGCCGGGATCACTGCCTCCCTCTCGCCGCCCTGGACCCCAGCATCGGGCGAGGATCGGAACCCACTCCATGCGCTTCTCGCTACGCCGTCTGTCACCGTTCGTTCTGACCGCCGCGCTGCTCCTGCGGGCACCCGCGGCCCATGCGGCGATCGCGCTCGCCGACACTTGTACCGACTGTATCGCGGTCCAGGACACCTGCTGTGAGAAGGCGCCAAGCATCCAGGATCCCGGCCTGACCATGTCCAGCCACATCCTGGTCGGGACGCGGCAGCCCGAGGCGTCGTATCCATTTAGCGTCACCCTGTTCGACCTGGGGAGCCCGCTCCCCTCCGGCCCGGAGGACAACAACTGGGCCGCGATCGCCAAGTACAACGGGCCAGGTGGAACATGGAACGAGGATTCGCTCGGCACGGTGTTCGGGCTCACGCTCGACAAGTTCGGCAACATCCTCGTCTGTCACACCTCGTGCTACAACGGCGACGGCATCGGGCAGGTGTTCGGCAGCGGTCCCGGCTCGGTCTACCGCATCGACGGCACCACCGGCTCCATCACCACGTTCGTGAACCTGCCGAACTTCCCCGATGGCTCCCTCACGACCCCGGAGGACCTCCCGGGACTCGGCAACATCACCTACGACTGCCGCCATGATCAGTTCTTCGTCACGAACATGGAGGACGGGAAGATCTATCGGATCAAGGCCATCGGCGTGAATGGTCCCACCGCGACCGTGTTGCAGCAATTCGATCCGATGACGCCCGACAACGGTCTTGCGGGATTCGCTCCGCTGGGCGAGCGCCTGTGGGGCATTCAGGTGCATGGTGATCGCGTGTTCTACAGTGTCTGGGCGGAGGATCAGGGCGCCCACACGGTCACCGCGATGAACGAGATCCGCAGCGTGCAGATGACCGCCGCCGGCGCGATCATCCCCGGCTCGGACAAGCACGAGATGTACCTGCCGATCTACCTCGACAACGTCGGGCAGTCGGCGCCATTCAGCAATCCGGTCTCGGACATCAGTTTCTCGCAGAGCGGAAAGATGCTGCTCGGCGAGCGGAGCATGTACGGCCCTTCGTTCTCGACCGCCCATGCCTCACGGGTGCTCGAATACCAGTGCAAGGACTTCTGCTGGCAGCGCGTCAACAGCTACAAGGTCGGCGACTACGGCTCGAAGACGAACTCCGCGGGCGGTGTCGACTACGACAACTTCCCGTACGTCGCGGGTCAGCCGGTCGGCCGGGTGTGGTCGAGCGGTGACGCGATCCACCTATTCGGCAGCTACCCCGACGCGGTCTACGGATACCAGGGCTTCCGCCCCACCGGTGGCGACAACACCAACAGCATGTTGATCGACTCGGATGGGTTCGTGAGTTACGGCGACAAGATGTACATCGGCGACATCGAGGCGCCGGGTTGCCCCGACATCACCATCGGTTCGGTGTGCGGCCAGAAGTTCATGGACCTGAACCACAACGGCATCAAGGATGGCGGCGAGCCCGGTCTGCCGGGCTGGACCATCTCCATCACCGGCACCGGTGGTTCCGCCACCACCACCACCGACGCCTCGGGCAACTACTGCTTCGTGGGTATCCCGCCAGGCAGCTACACCATCAGCGAGGTCGGCCAGGCGGGCTGGGTGCAGACCGCACCCGCCGGTGGCACCTACCCGGTGACGGTGACTCTGGGGGTCTCGAACAACGGCAATGACTTCGGCAACTACCCGTGCACCAACCAGTCCGGCTGCGTGATGATCCCGACCGGGATGGGGGCATGGTGGCCGTTCAACGAGACGCCGGGGGCGCTCGCGACGTACGACATCACGCACCTGAGCCCGGCGCGCAACGTGGCGTCGCTGTTCGGCGGCGCGTCGATCCTCGTCAACGGCGAGGTCGGGAACCGCCTGTGCTTCAACTCCGAGCTCGACTACGCCAAGGTGCTGAACTCGAACCAGCTCGGAATCAACTTCGCCGCCGGCTCGTTCGCGGCCGATGCCTGGCTCAAGCTGGGTGCGGGTGTCGGCGGCCAGCGGATGATCGCCGAGAAGCGTGTGCTGCTCTCTTCCTCGCCGTACAAGACCCGCGGGTGGGCGATCTACCTGAACGGCAACCAGCTGTTCATCGAGATCGGGACCGGTGTCGCGACCCAGATCGTGCCTGGTCCGACCGTGCCGGCGACGACGTGGACTCATTTCGCGGTCTCGGTCGATCGTTCCACCAACAGCGGCAAGTGGTACCTGGGCGGCGCACCGCAGGCGGCGTTCGACTTCGTACCGATCACGGGCACGTTGTCGACCAATGCCGACCTGTGGATGGGCAAGAGCAGTCCATCGTTCCCGTCATCGCAGGGATTCGTCGGCTGCGTCGACGAGCTGGAGCTGTTCACGTCGGCGCTGTCGGCGACGATGGTGAACCAGCTGGCGCTCGCCGCTTCCTCGGGCAAGTGCCCCGAGTACTGCTCGGTGCCCTCGGTGGTCACCATCTGCAAGAATCAGAACTCGGTCAACGTGTGCTTCAACATCTGCAACCAGACCGGGTCGGCGCAGAGCTACCACTGGTCGCTGGCGGGTCTGCCGATCGCCCCGGGTTGCAGCGTGGCGGGTCCGACCACGTTCAGCCCGCCCGCGGGCTCGGTGGTGGTACCGGCGTGGAGCTGCTCGGCTCCGATCTGCGTCATCATCCCGCGTCCGGCGGGGCTCACCACGCACAACGCCACGTCGTGCTATTCGCTCACCTTCATGAACGACAGCACCGGCGTGTGCCACACGTGCACGGGTAAGATCCGGGCGGACTACAGTTGTTACTGTATCTCGCCCTCGCAGACCGGGATCGTCAAGGTGCCCGCCAGGCTCGCGGCCGGCATCATCGGTATCCCGATCGACATCGGAGTCGGCCATCCCTGCGATCCGGTCGACCGGCTCAACTACCAGTTGACGGCCGTGTTCACCGATGGAAACCAGAACGATCCGCAGGCGGTGCGGCTCAATGGTCTGCCCCCGGGCATCCCGGTGCTCGGCACTCTCGATCTGGCGCCGGGCCACGATGGTGTCATCACGGTCTACGCGGGCTACGCGAACGGTTACGATCCCGCGGCCAACTACGAAATCCTGCTCGAGGCCGATACCGACGGGGATGGGACGATGGAGCCCGTCTGCGGCACCCGCGTCGCGGTGGACTATGACAGCACCGAGACCACCGCGGTGCTGCCGTCCAACCGGCCGATGGACTCGCTGCGGCTGGCGGCGTCGCCGAATCCGTTCAGCGGCGGCTCCAACATCGCGTTCACGCTCTCCGCGCCGGATCAGGTCGACCTCGGCGTGTACGACGTGAACGGCCGACTCGTGCGCTCGCTAGTCCGGAACTCGCTGGTCGCCGGCCCGCACGCGATCAGCTGGGACGGCCATGACTCGCAGGGACGTCACGCTCCGGCGGGGGTCTACTTCGTCCGGCTCTCGTCCACGCGACTCGACCTGAACGCAAAGTTGATCAAGATGCAGTGATCCGCGACACGCGGATCAGCAGTTAGAGCGAACGGCCACTGCCGGACTTCGGGAGTGGCCGTTCGCTTTGCGGCGGCGAGGCGCTCACCCGGAAAGCCCGCAGACGGCCGGGCGAACCGGCCCGCGGGGTCGCGGGCTGATCGACTCTCTCCCACCCGGCAGGGTCAGATGGAGCAGAGGATCGAGGACGCGTCCGGACCCAGTCCTGCCGGTGCGGAGCGGTCCCCGCTCAGGCGGCCGCCTTCTTGCCGAAGCCTGCCTCGAGCGGGATCCACAAGGACACGAGGAAGCTCGGCAGGGTGGCGAAGATCACCCAGGTGAAGAAGTGCCGGTATCCGATGTGGTCCTGCAGCCAGCCGCTCCACATGCCCGGCAGCATCATGCCGAGCGCCATGAAGCCGGTGCAGATCGCGTAGTGGGCGGTACGATGCTCCCCCTTTGCGATATGGATCATGTACATGAGGTAGGCGGTGAAGCCGAAGCCATATCCGAACTGCTCGACTGCGATGCCGAGCTGGACGACCGGCAGGCTCATCGGCTGGGCGTAGGCGAGATAGATGAAGATCGCGTCGGGCAGATGGATGGCGAACAGCATCGGCCACAGCCATCGCCGCAAGCCGTCACGCGCCACCACCACACCTCCGAGGATGCCACCCAGGGTGAGCGCGATGATGCCGATGGTCCCGTAGATGAACCCCACCTGGGTCGTGGTGAGCGCGAGCCCACCCACTGCGCGCGGATCGAGCAGGAACGGCGAGGTCATCTTCACCAGCTGCGCCTCGCCGAAGCGATACAGCAGCAGGAACAGCATGAGCACGACGATGCGGGGCTTGCGGAAGAACGAGCCGAAGGTGACCACGAACTCGCGCACGAATCGTGGGATCTCCCGCACCCGGCCCGGTGTGTCGGCGGCCGGACGCGGCAGCACGAAGCGATGCCACAACCCGAACAGCACGAACAGCGCTGCGAGGGCGAAGGTGGCGACCGACCAGGCGTGACGCACGTCACCGGTGCGTTCCTGCAGCGTGCCCGCCAGCATCACCAGCAGACCCTGCCCCGCGATCGTGGCGATCCGATAGAACATGGTGCGCACCCCGACGAACAATGCCTGCTGGTCCTCGGTGGTGGCGAGCAGGTAGAAGCCGTCGGCGGCGATGTCGTGCGTCGCGGAGTCGAACGCCAGCAGCCAGAAGAAAGCCAGCGTCCAGCGGAAGAAGTGCGGCCCGGGGATGGCCATCGCCACCCCGGCGAGCCCCCCGCCCACCACCAGCTGCGTGATCCAGATCCAACGCCGGCGCGTGCCGAGCAGGTCGACCACGGGCGACCACAGCGGCTTGATCACCCACGGCAGGTAGAGCCAGCTCGTGTACAGCGCGACATCGGTGTTCGAGATCCCGAAGCCCTTGTACATGATG
>Ga0315273_10004656_pt1 | contig 16848 bp, 6 predicted proteins | sample YL17G02_0_MG_FD_205753 | JGI IMG/M metagenome (GOLD analysis project Ga0315273, IMG submission 205753) | Sediment microbial communities from Yellowstone Lake, YNP, Wyoming, USA - YL17G02_0 | ecosystem: Environmental > Aquatic > Freshwater > Lake > Sediment | place: USA: Wyoming | collected... | reverse complement strand
GACTGGCGCTCCTCCTGCTGACGGCCGTCGTCCTCGGGGCGGGGCTCGTGTGGGGGCTGGGCGGCGCGCTCGCCGCCGACCCCAGCGCCTCGCCCGCCGCCGACAAGGTCACACTCAGGGTGGGCTGGACCAACGACCCCGACAACCTCAACCCGTTCATCGGCGCCGAGACGTCCTACTACGAGATCGCGATGCTCAACTACGACTTCCTCGTCGGCTACACCCTCGACCTCGAGCCGGCTCCGGACCTCGCCACTTCGTGGGAGACGTCCGCCGACGGCAAGGTGTGGACCTTCCACCTGCGCGAGGGCGTCACCTGGCAGGACGGGGTGGCGTTCACGGCCAAGGACGTCGCCTTCACGTACAACTACATCATCGACAACGAGATGGTCGCCTTCTCGAGCCTCACGACCTTCATCGACAAGGTGGTGGCGGTCGACGACACCACCGTCGAGATCAGGTGCAGCAAGCCCAAGGCCAACATCCTGCGCACCTGGATCCCCATCCTGCCGGAGCACATCTGGTCGAAGGTCAAGCCTGCTTTCGCCGGCGCCGGCTATCGCAACAAGCCGCCGATCATCGGCACGGGCCCGTTCCAGACGGTCGAGGTCAAGAAGGGCGACTACGTGAAGATGGTCGCGAACCCGACGTTCTGGGGCAAGAAGCCCACCATCGACGAGATCCTCTTCATCACCTACCAGAACCCCGACACGATGACCCAGGACCTGCTCGGAGGGACCATCGACGCCGCCTGGGGCATCCCGTCGGCGCAGTTCCCCAAGGTCGGCGCCGACCCCGCCATGGAGACGATGGCCTACAACCTGCTCACCTGGGACTATCTGTCGATGAACTGCTACACCGGCGAGAGCCGCGGCAACCCCGTGCTCAAGGACGTCGCCTTCCGCCAGGCCCTCAACTGGGCCGTCGACCGGCAGCGCATCGTCGACCTCGCCTGGGCGGGCAAGGCGGCGCCCGGGTCCACGATCATGACACCCGACTCCTGGGTCGACCCCGACTTCCACTGGCAGCCGCCGCCCGACCAGCTGTTCGTGTACGACCCGGCCAAGGCCAAGAACCTGCTGGACGCCGCCGGCTACAAGGACACCGACGGCGACGGCATCCGCGAGGGCAAGGACGGCAAGCCCATCAAGCTGCGCCTGTGGGCGCGCTCCGAATCGCCGGAGAGCCAGAAGACGGGCAGCCTGCTCACCGGCTGGTTCCGCGACCTGGGCCTGAAGATCGAGTACCAGGTCCTGGACGACGGCATCTTCTACGACAGCATCTGGGCGTACAAAGGCGACACGTACAGCCCCGACTTCGACATGTACGTGTGGTACTACGACGGCTACGCCGACCCCGGCGACACGCTGGCCAGCTTCACCACCGCGCAGATCGGGAACTGGAACGAGCCCTGCTGGTCGAACGCCGAGTACGACCGCGTCGTGGACGCGGCCAACAGCGAGCTCGACCCGCAGAAGCGCAAGGACCTCGTCTGGCAGGCGCAGCAGATCTTCTACGAGCAGTCACCGGAGATCGCGCTCGACTACCCGCAGAGCCTCGAGGCCGTGAACACGGCCAAGTGGGACGGCTGGACGCGCATGTACGGCGGCACCGGCGCCGCGTTCTACACGAGCTTCGTGCGCGACAGCTACATCAACCTCAAGCCCAAGAGCGAAGGCGTGGTCTCGACAGGCGCAAGCTCTACCTTGGTGATCGTGATCGGCGTCGCCGCTGCGCTCGTCGTCGCGCTCGTCGTGATCGTCCTGCTCGCCCGCCGCCGGCGCGGCCTCGTCGAGGAGGAGTGAGCCGGTCCGCTTGACTACGCGCGGGTGACCGCCGGGGGCCGGCGTGCGAAGATGGGGCGCGCGGAGCGGCTCGTGGTCCGGTGACTACCGCGGTCTTCAAAACCGTCTGCGGGGCGATGCTCTCGTCCTGGGTGGGTTCGACTCCCATGTCGCTCCGCCACTGCCAGCTCGGCTCTGCCTTGCCCTTGGGTCTCCTCAAGGCTACTGTCTGCAGGGAATCGACCGTGAGCCTGCGTGGCCACCGGCTCCTCCGGGCTCGCAGGGTCATGTACGCCCGGCACACGTGGGAATGAGCCATGCCCTACTCGCAGAGAAGCCGTACCGAAGGCCGCATAGCCGTCGCTCGCGTGATACTGGCTGGGTTCTCCCTCCTCGCCGTGTGGCTCGATCCCGGCGACGTCGGTCATCACGGCGACGCTCATGGACTGGTCGTAGGTTATGCCGTCTACTCTGTCGTGGTCGCCCTGCTGGTGCCGCGAGCATCCCGCTATCTGAGCCGACTGCAGATCGTCGTGCACGCCATCGACATCGCCGTGTTCTCGGCGTTCATCTATCTGACTCAAGACACGACGAGTCTGTTCTACGTGTACTTCGTCTTCGCCCTGATCACGGGCACCCTACGCTGGCAGTGGCGCGGCACTCTGGCCACCGCGGCGGCCACGCTGGTCGCCTTCCTCGGATTCGGGATCCTGAGCGTGCAGCAACACCACGACCCCGATTTCGCCTTGGGCAGACTCATCATCGGCATCCTCTATCTGGCCGTCGTGGCGTGGCTCCTTGCCTTTCTCGGGATGCACGAAGCCCGAGTGCGCCAAGAGGTCGGCAAACTCGCGGCCTGGTCTCGGGACACAGGCCGCGACGATGACCTGGGGGCACCTCACACGTGGTGGCTTGCGCACGCGGCGGACACCATGGGCGTGCCGCGCGCGGTGTTCGCCTGGGAGGACGAAGAGGAGCCATGGCTGCAGATCGCCCTGTGGGAAGATGGTCATGTGACCCGCTCCCGAGCGGCTCCCGCTGAGTTCTCCCCACTCGTCGCCGCGGATCTCGAGGGTGCAGTGTTCGAGTGCGCTGACGCGCGCGGCGGGCCCGCGGCGCTCACCCTGCAGGGCAGCGACGAACACCTTCACCGTCGCCGGGGTCCGCCGATCCACGAGGCCTTCGCCGAGAGGTTCGCGATGGGGACGGTCATCTCCGCCCCTGTGAACGCCGAAGAAGGCCCGGCCCGGCTGTTCTTCCTGGACAAACGCCGCATATCCACCGACGATCTGGAGCTGGCCAACATCGTAGCTGGGGGGGTGACCCTCATGACTGTCGACTCGTACCTGCGGGCGCGCCTGAGCGAGTCAGCGGCTTTCGAAGAACGGGTACGGCTGGCTCGGGACCTGCACGATGGCGTGCTTCAGTCCCTCGCCGGCACGGCCCTCCAGCTGGAGACAGCCCGGCGCCTTCTCGCGGCGGACCCTCCCGCCGCCCGAGAGATCATCGAGAGTGTCCAGGACTCCCTGACTCAGGAGCAGCGCGATCTGCGGCACTTCGTGGACGGAATACGAACGCGGCACGCGGCAGAGAGCGCAGTGACTCCCGATCTACGCGAGCGTCTCCGCGAAGTGCGCGACAGTGTCTCCGGCCAGTGGGGACTCGCGGTGGACGTGCTCCTCGAGAACGATTTCGAGCCCTGCGTGCTCGCGACCGGCATCACGGCGGATGACCTCACTCTTGACGTCGCCTTCATCGTGCACGAGGGGCTGGTCAACAGCGCCCGTCACGCCCAGGCCACCCGGGCGTGGGCGAGAGTCCGCTGCACGGACGAGCGCGTCGAAGTAGTAGTGGGGGACGATGGGCTTGGTTTTGCGTTCCAGGGGAGGCTCGACACGGCCGCCCTCAGGGACCTGGGGACGGGCCCGCGGACGCTCATGCAGCGCGTCGAGTCGCTAGGCGGCACGCTGACCGTGGAGTCCGGCGCAGGAGGTAGTCGCATCGAGGTCACCCTTCCTCTCGCCGCAGGTGCGGCGGGTCCGCGGGAGGTCGTATGAGCATCCGGCTGGTGCTGGCGGACGACCACCCGTTCATCCTGGACGCTCTCGAGGGCTTGTTCCGCCTGGAGGAGGACATCGAAGTCGTCGCTCGGTGCCGCGACGGCGTGCAGGCCCTCGAAGCGGTCGAGAGGCTCGAGCCGGACGTGCTCATCCTGGACCTGCGCATGCCCGTCGCCGACGGCCTGCACGTCCTGCGCGCGCTGCACGAGCTGGGTTCCCGCACGTGGGTCGTGATCCTCGCGGGGTCCGTGGAGGATCGGGAGCTCGTCGAATGCCTGCGCCTGGGCGTGCGCGGCGTGGTCCTGAAGGAGATGGCGCCCCGCCTGCTGGTGCAGTGCGTGCGCAAGGTCGTCGCCGGCGACGTCTGGGTGGAGAACCGTTCCATCACGCGGGCCGTCGATCTCCTGCTGTTGCGGGAGGCCGGGGCGCGAGACTCCGCAGAGCATCTCACGCCTCGGGAGATCGAGGTCGTCCAGATGGTGGCCGCGGGGCTGCGCAACAAGGAGATCGCTCGCCGGCTGACGCTGACCGAGGGCACGGTGAAGGTGCACCTGCACAACATCTACGCGAAGCTGGGCGTCGATGGACGCCTGGAGCTGCTCAGGTACGCCGAGGAGCGCGGGTTGGTCTAGGCGCCCCTGCCCGTGGCTGCGAATAGTCGGCTATACCAATAGATATAGATAGATATACCTTCCGCCAGATTGTCGCGCCTCCCGGGGCCCCATACGCTGCACGGATGGAAGCCGCTCCCGCGCAGCCGGAGAGACGCTGTGTCCCCCGACACCGCATGTCCTTGCCGGTGAGGTATCCCGGAGGGACCGGGGTCACGCGGGACGTGAGCTCGACCGGCGTCTACTTCCTGTCCGGGGGCTCGTTTGAGGAAGGGCAGCAGGTGAGTCTGGCAATAAGTCTGGAGCACTCGAATCCCGAGGGTCCTCTCGATGTGACGTACCGAGGAGTTGTCGTCCGCGTTGAGGAGTCGGATCTCGGGCCCGGCGCGGAGGCGCTGCGGGGAGTGGCGATCGCAGGCGACACTGACGTGCTTGGGGTCACGGCCATGACCGTGAACGGCGTCAGCCTCTCGCCGGTGTCGTAAGGAACCACCCACAAGGTACAGCTCAAGACGATGGCTAGAGTCAGGGGACACATGACGCACAGACGCAAACCACTCGTATTCTTGATCGCCGGCCCCATGGTGGACACGTGATGTCCACGGGCCGGTTGTCGGTTTCTTACGATCGCGCGCTATTCCACAGAGCAGAGCAAAGCAGAGTCTTGGAACGAAATGGGAGCCCCTTGAGGGGCGAAACAGGAGAGGTGAGATGAAGACACGAACTACCATCGTTCTGGCGGTCTTGGCATTGACCGTCGCCGTCGTGCTGGGCACGGCCGCTCTGGGCCTGGGGGGCCCGTTGACTCCCACGGATCAAACGAAGGTCCCCCACTACTTCGGGCCGTATTCGAACTATGCGAACAGTCCGTTCACGCAAGCCGCCGCGACCGTCACGATCGCTGCGCCGGGCGGCAGCGGGACCCCCGCTGAAGCCACGGCCACGGTCGGCGCGAACGGCGCCGTCACCGGCATCACCATCACCAACCCCGGCAGCGGCTACGCCGCCGCTCCGACCGTCACGATCGGCGGGGCCGGGAGCGGCGCGTCGGCGCTCGCCACCGTCAGCCTCACCGGGTCTGTCACATCCGTCCTGGTGAATTCTTCTGGCGGTGGGTTCACCAAGCCGACGGTCGTCATCTCAGGTGGCGGTGGCACGGGCGCGACCGCGACGGCGTTCGGCGAGGTAGATGTGCTCACCTTCGGCGTCGCGGGCTCCGGGTACCAGCGGCCGACGGTCGCTTTCGACCTGCCGGATGACCCGAACGGTACGCAGCCCACCGCGCACGTCACGTGCGTGGAGCTCAACTGCGCCCCGGTGTCCCCGGCGACAACGGTGACCATCAACGGCATCGTGCTGGACTCTCCGGGCTCCGGGTATTCGGCCGCTCCGGGCGTGGCGATCCTCGACGGCACGCAGTTCGACCCCGTTCCGAACGGTGGTACGGGAGCCACGGCCACGGCGACGCTGAAGGTCATGGCAGTCACTCTGGACACCTTCGGCTCCGGGTACACCTCGGCCCCGAACGCGTTGATCAACGACGCGACAGGCTCCGGCTCGGGAGCCGTGGCTACGGCGGTTGTGAATACCGGGGCCGTCACGGGCATCACCAACTTGGTCGGTGGCTCCGGCTACCTCACGCCGGGCGGGATCAAGAAGTTCCAGGACGATCTGCCGGGACTCTGTAACCCTGCAGTGTCTGGTAGTTGCCCCACGGCCGCAGGGTCCAAGTACATCCCCCTCGGGGTCCCGGACACGGCGAGCTACGTGACGTCGGACACCTACGAGATCGGCCTCGTGCAGTACCGCACGAGCTTCTCGTCGCAACTGCCGTCGACGCTGGTGCGGGGCTACGTGCAGATCGAGACGCCCGCGAACGTGGCCATCAGCCAGCACTTCCCGCTGGTGAACGAGATGCTGACCGGGGCGCCTCAGCCGATCCTTGATGCCGGTGGCGCGCAGGTCTACGGGGTGACGCCGCCTCAGTACCTCGGGCCGACGATCGTCGCGACCAAGGACAGGCCGGTACGCATCGTGTTCCACAACTACCTGCCGATTGGCGTGGGCGGGAACCTGTTCCTGCCGGTGGACACGACCATCATGGGCGCGGGCATGGGGCCTCTGGCCAGTCAGACCCCGCCTATGGACCTCGGCACCGTCATGGACGAGGCTCGCAACCCGATGTGCGGCGAGCCCGGCGTGAAGCCGGCCTACTGCTTCGTGGAGAACCGGGCGACGCTGCACCTCCACGGTGGCACCACGCCGTGGATCAGCGACGGCACTCCGCACCAGTGGATCACGCCTGCGGGTGAGTCCACGGACTATCCGAAGGGCGTCAGCGTCTACAACGTTCCCGACATGGGCGATCCGGGTCCCGGGGCGCAGACGTTCTTCTACACCAACCAGCAGAGCGCGCGGCTGATGTTCTACCACGACCACGCCTGGGGCATCACGCGCCTCAACGTCTACGCCGGCGAGGCCGCGGGTTACCTGATCACCGACGCGACCGAGCAGAAGCTGATCGGGCCCGGAGGCGCCCTCGACGGTCTAGGCTACGGCATCCCGCTGATCATCCAGGACAAGACCTTCGTTCCTGACCTGGCGCAGATCGGTGGCACTGACCCTGCTGGCGCTCCTGGAAACTTCGTTCCAGGGCAGGACCCGACCTGGGACGCGAGCAGATGGGGCGGCAAGGGCAGCCTGTGGATGCCTCACGTCTACATGCCCGCGCAGAACCCCGGTGACCCATCGGGCATGAGCGCCTTCGGACGCTGGATGTACGGGCCCTGGTTCTGGCCACCTGCGTCACCGCCGCACGGACCGATCGCCAACCCGTACTACAACGCGGCCTGCAATCCGGCCATCGGGTTCTGCGAGCCGGAGCTGATTCCCGGCACGCCGAACATCACGGTCGGGATGGAGGCGTTCAACGACACCCCCATCGTGAACGGGATGGTCTACCCGAAGCAGACGCTCGACCCGAAGACCTACCGCCTGCGCATCCTGAACGCGGCCAACGACCGCTTCTGGAACCTGCAGTGGTACGTGGCCGACCCGACGACGGGGACCCTCAGCGAAGTCGCGCTGAAGCCCGCCGAGCTGTTGGCTGCGCAGACCGACCCGGTCGTGTTCCCGACGGTGGACGAATCCGTCAGCCCGCCTGGGCCCAGCTGGATCCAGATCGGCACCGAGGGCGGGTTCCTCCCGGCCCCGGCAGTGATCCCGAACCAGGTGACCACGTGGATCACAGACCCGACCCGGTTCGATGTCGGCAACGTGGACAAGCACTCGCTGCTGCTCGCCCCGGGTGAGAGGGCCGACACCGTCGTCGACTTCTCGAAGTACGCGGGCAAGACGCTGATCCTCTACAACGACGCCCCGGCCGCGTTCCCGGCCAGGGTGCCCTCGTACGATTACTACACGGGCGGCCCTGACCTGAGCCCCGTGGGCGCTCCCACGACCCTGCCGGGGTACGGGCCGAACACCCGTACCATCATGCAGGTCACCATCAACGCGGGCACCAACGCCCCGTTCGACCTGGCAAAGCTCAACGCGGCCTTCAAGCACCATTTCGAGGCCGGGAAGCCCGCTGGCGTGTTCGAGTCCGGGCAGCACCCGATCATCGTCGGGCAGGCCCCCTACAACTCCGCCTACGGCACGGGCTTCGTCGCCAGCGGCTGGTGCAATGCTCCCGGAACCTTGTCGCCCACGAAGTGCGACGGCTATGCGCGGATCCAGGAAGGCTCGCAGCCGGTCGACAAGTTCGGCTTCAACGCGCTGAATCCCACCTTAGCGCCTGGGGTCGGGAAGCTGCAGATCCCCTTCCAGCCGAAGGGCATGCACGACGAGGCCAACTCCACGAGCTTTGACGAGTACGGGAGGATGCAGGCCACCCTCGGCCTCGAAGCACCGGGAGCGAACCCGCTGCTCCAGAACATCATCCTCTACCCGTACGTGAACCCCTCGTCGGAACTCATCGACGCCACCAACCTGCCGAAGGGAGACGTCGTCCAGCCCATCTCCTCGGCGGCCGATGGCACCCAGATCTGGAAGATCACGCACAACGGGGTGGATACGCACCCGATCCATTTCCACCTCTACGACGTGCAGATCATCAACCGGGTCACGTGGGACAACATCATCATCCCGCCTGACGCGAACGAGTTGGGTTGGAAGGACACCATCAGGCTGAGCCCGCTTGAGGACACGTACATCGCCCTCAGGCCCATCATCCCGACGGTGCCGTGGGAGCTGCCGAACAGCGTCAGGGTCCTGAACCCGATGATGCCTCTGGGCTCGACACTCGGGTTCAACAACGTGGACGCCAAGGGCAACCCGACGACTGCGATCGTGAACACCAAGGTGAACTTCGGCTGGGAGTACGTCTACCATTGCCACATCCTCAGCCATGAGGAGATGGACATGATGCGGCCGGTGTCGGTCGCAATCCCGCCGAACGCACCGAGTGGTCTGGGCGCGGCTACAGGGACGGTGATCGTGAAGAACAAGGCGACGACCGTCCTGAACCTGACCTGGACCGACAACTCCATCAACGAGACCCGGTTCCTGGTCCAGAGGATGAACGGGGCGGGTACCTGGGTCACATTGGCGACGCTCGATCAGCCGCTCGTTCAGGACACTACGACCGGGAAGGGTGCGAGGACCTACACCGATACGACATACGTTCCGGGAACCACGTACCGGTATCGGGTCGTGGCGCAGAACGTGGTCGGCTACGGCGGTGCGTACATGCAGATGACCGTGCAGTCGATCTCGAACGTCGTCGGCCCGCCCGCCGGCACAACCGTGCTGAACGCGCTGACGCAGACTGCCACCAAGCAGCCCGTCGTTGTCTCCTGGACCTACACCCCTGCGGGCGATATCGCCACGGGCTTCAGGATCCAGCGGGCGACGAACCTCGGCTTCACGACCGGGCTGACCACGTTCAACGTCGGTGTCGTGCCCAACTACGCTGACGGGTCGGTGAAGAAGGGCACGACCTACTACTACCGGGTGGCTCCGACCAACATCCTCGGAGTGGGGGGGTGGTCGACGCCCATCCTGTCGATAACTGCGCTGTAAGACCGCTAGAGCGTGAAGGTGCCCGGTGGTACTTCCCACCGGGCACCTTCACGCCGCCAAAGACAGTAGAGCAAGAGGGTGCCCGGTGGAATCCACCGGGCACCCTCTTCTTCGCGGAACTGAGCGGGGCGCCGACAACTCGTTCGTGGACGTCGTCGACGATCCGTTCTTCGAATCGCACGCCTGAGCCAGATCAGCCTCTGTCCGCGAGCGGATCGCGCGAGGACCGGACCCCGACGCGGTGGCCGCGGGTCGCCGAAGGTCGATCGCGCCACGGAGCCCGGCTGTGTCGGAAGCCCAGGCGGACTCCGATGGAGGCGACGACGCTCGTGGCCTTCCTCGACGTGCGGGTCTGCTCACCCGTCCGGCACCTGCCTCACAGTCTGCCCCGAGCTCATCGCCGCCCGGAATCGGCCTCCTCGCTCGCTCCACCGTCTGCGGACGACGTCACCAACAGACTCCCCGCCCGGATCGACAGGGCGATGGCTTCGGTCGCCAGACAGTAGGTGCAGTACGCCTTCAGAACGACGGCCGGCAGCAAGAACAGGACGACGGCCGCCAGGACCCCCACGAACGCCGGCAGATCGTATGCCCGCACGACCACTCCGCGGCGGCCCGTGATCAGGGCGATCCCCAGGTGGAACATGGCGACGAAGAACACGCTGCCGATGAGGGAAGGCGGGACGCCGAGAACGGTCGCGTAACGCCCGGTCACGAAGGATTCGCGGCCCGCTCGGAGAGTCCCGGCGAACCGGCGGTACGCCTCTCCGGCACAAGGGCGCGGCGAGCGTAGCCAGTTCTGAATACAGACAACACTACTAGCTTTACACGCTTTGTCCGAGTTAGTATGTAGTGCAGCGACGCTCCATACATGGCAGTCACCGCCAAAGCACCGACGCCGCCGGCGGTTTGGACGCTTCCCGAGCGCCGCAAGACGGCCTTGGCGTAAAGGCCTAGGGTGGCCTCGCTGATGGAGGCGGTCCCGGGCGGGCCGGCAAGAAGGGGCAGAGCACAGATGGTGGCAGGGGAGTACTGGGTCGCGGCATCGTGAGCGGCTTCAGCATCTCGCCCGTGTAGCAAAGCGACACCCCGGGGGGGACATCTCAGGACGATGGCGAAAGTTGGGGGCATACGACGCACAGACGCAAACCACCCGTATTCTTGATCCCCGGCCCCGTGGCGGACTCGTGACGTCCATGGGCCGGTCTTCGGTTTCCTTACGATCGCACGTGATTCCACGGAGTCTTGTCAGGAAGTGTGAGTCCTTCAGGGGCGAAACAGGAGAGGTGTGAGAGTTATGAAGACACGGACTACGATCGTACTGGCGGTCTTGGCGCTCACTCTCGCCATCGTGCTGGGCACGGCCGCCCTGGGCCTTGGGGGGCCGTCGACTCCGACGGACCAATCGAAGGTCCCCCACTACTTTGGGCCGTATCCGAACTACGCGAACAGCTCGTTCACGCAAGCCGATGCGACCGTCGCGATCACCGGCGACGGGACCGGCGCACAAGCGACGGCTACGGTCGGGTCGGTCCTCGGCGTGAACGGCGTCATCACTGGCATCACGATCACGAACCCCGGCAGCGGCTACACGAACGCGGCAGTCGTCATCACCGGGGCCGGGACCGGCGCGGCGGCGGCCGCCACCATCACTTCCTCCGGAGCCGTTACCGCCGTCGTGGTGAATACTCCTGGCAGTGGGTTCACCAAGCCGACGGTCACCATCGACCCGCCGGCCGCCGGCACGACCGCGACCGCGACGGCGTTCGGCGTGGTAGACGCGCTCAGCCTCGGCAACCTCGTCGGCGATCCTGCGCTGGCCTCTTACCACATGCCGACGGTCAATTTCGACCTGCCGGATGACCCCAACGGCACGCAGGCCACCGGGCACGTCACGTGCGTGGAAGCCAATTGTTCGGTACCAGCGAACCCGGACGGTTCGCTGGGCACGGTGACCATCAACGGGATCGTGTTGGACAACGCGGGCTCCGGGTATTCCTCCGCTCCGGGCGTGGCGATCCTCGACGGGACTCAATTCGACCCCGTGCGGCCCAGCGGTACGGGAGCCACAGCCTCGTCGACCGTGACGGTCTCGTCCGTCACTGTGGACACCTTCGGCTCCGGGTACACCTCGGCCCCGAAGGTGGTCATCGCCGACGCGACAGGCGCCGGCACCGGGGCGCTTGCGACGGCATCGACGAGCGGCGGGTCCGTCACGGGCATCACGGGCCTGGTCGGCGGCTCCGGCTACCTCACGCCGGGCGGGATCAAGAAGTTCCAGGACGATCTGCCGGGACTCTGTAACCCTGCAGTCGCTGGCAGTTGCCCCTCGTATTTGACGAACCCGACGGCGAAGTACATCCCGCTCGGGGTCCCGGATACGACCAGCTACGTGACGTCGGACACCTACGAGATCGGCCTCGTACAGTATCGCACGAGCTTCTCGTCCAGCCTGCCTGCTGCCGGGACGCTGGTCCGGGGCTACGTCCAGATCGAGACGCCCGCGAACAGCGGCATCAGTCAGCATTTCCCGCTCTACAACGAGATGCTGGACGGCACGAGGGTCGCCATCACGCAGCCTGACGGCGTTACTCCGGTCCTCGGCGTGACGCCGCCTCAGTACCTCGGGCCGACGCTCGTGGCGACCAAGGACAAGCCGGTGCGCATCGTGTTCCACAACTACCTGCCGACCGGCGTGGCCGGCAACCTCTTCCTGCCCGTGGACACGACTGTCATGGGCTCCGGGCAGGGGCCGGCCGCCGGCGTGATGGATCCTACGAACAACAACTCGGTGATGGACGAGGTGCGCAACCCGCTCTGCGGCGAGCCCGACGCGGCGACGGGTCTGAAGCCGGCCTTCTGCTACGCGGAGAACCGCGCCACCCTGCACCTCCACGGTGGCGTCACGCCGTGGATCAGCGACGGCACCCCGCACCAGTGGATCACGCCCGCCAACGAGGTCACTTCATGGCCGAAGGGTGTCAGCGTCAGCAACGTTCCCGACATGCCAGATCCGGGCAACGGGGCGCAGACGTTCTTCTACACGAACCAGCAGGGCGCGCGGCTGATGTTCTACCACGACCACGCGTGGGGCATCACGCGCCTCAACGTGTACGCCGGTGAGGCGGCCGGCTATATCATCACCGACCCCACCGAGCAGAAGCTCGTCACCAACGGCACCATCCCCGGTGCGGCGGACACCATCCCGCTGATCATCCAGGACAAGACCTTCGTTCCCAACGCCGCGCAGCTTGCCGCGCAAGACCCGACATGGGATCCGAGCAGGTGGGGCGGCGAGGGCAACATGTGGGTGCCTCACGTCTACATGCCCGCACAGAACCCCGGTGACCCAACGGGCATGAGCGCCTTCGGTCGCTGGATGTACGGTCCCTGGTTCTGGCCGCCTTCGAACGGGGCCTACGGACCGATCGCCAACCCGTACTACCAGCCTGACCCCGCTCTGCCGAACTACTCGGCGACGGAGCCGGCGCTGATCCCCGGCACGCCGAACATCACCGTAGGCATGGAGGCGTTCAACGACACCCCCATCGTGAACGGCATGGCCTACCCGAAGGTGACGCTTGACCCGAAGACCTACCGCCTGCGCATCCTGAACGCGGCCAACGACCGCTTCTGGAACCTGCAGTGGTACGTGGCCGACCCGTCGACGGGGACGCTCAGCGAGGTCGCGCTCAAGCCCGCCGAGCTGTTGGCCGCTCAGACCGACCCGAACGTCTTCCCCACACCGGACACGACGCTCAGCCCGGCCGGGCCGAGCTGGATCCAGATCGGCACCGAGGGCGGGTTCCTCCCGGCCCCGGCCGTGGTCCCGAACCAGCCCACCACGTGGATCACCGACCCGACCCGCTTCGATGTCGGCAACGTGGACAAGCACGCGCTCCTGCTCGCCCCGGCTGAGAGGGCCGACGCTATCGTCGACTTCTCGAAGTACGCGGGCAAGACGCTGATCCTCTACAACGACGCTCCGGCGGCGTTCCCGGCGAGGGTGGCCGGGTATGACTACTACACCGGCGGCCCGGACCTGAGTCCGGCCGGCGCTCCTACGACCCTGCCCGGGTACGGGCCGAACACCCGTACCGTCATGCAGGTCACCATCGCGGCGAATCCCCCTGCCACCGGCTTCAACCTGACCGCGCTCAACGCCGCCTTCAAGCACAAGGCGAACGGCTCGGGCGTGTTCGAGTCCGGGCAGCACCCGATCATCGTCGGGCAGGCCCCCTACAACTCCGCCTACGGCACCAACTTCGTCCCCAGCGGCTGGTGCAACGCTCCCGGCGCCACTGGCGCGGCAGCCACGAACTGCGACGGCTACGCGCGGATCCAGGAGGGCAAAGATCCGACTGACACCTTCGGGTTCAACTCACTGAAGGGCACGCTGGCGCCTGGGGTCGGGAAGCTGCAGATCCCCCTCCAGCCGAAGGGCATGCACGACGAGATGAACGCGGCTGCCTTCGATGAGTACGGGAGGATGGAGGCCAACCTCGGCCTCGAGGCACCGGGCGCTACGCCGTTGCTCCAGAACATCATCCTGTACCCGTACGTGAATCCGCAGACAGAGATCATCGACGCGACCAACCTCCCGAAGGGGGACGTGAACGTCCAGGCCATCTCGTCAGCGAGCGATGGGACCCAGATCTGGAAGATCACGCACAACGGGGTGGACACTCACCCGATCCACTTCCACATGTACGATGTGCAGATCATCAACCGGGTCACCTGGGACAACATCATCATCGCGCCCGAAGCGACCGAGCTGGGCTGGAAGGAAACGATCCGGGTGAGCCCGCTCGAGGACACCTACATCGCCCTCAGGCCGATCGTCCCCACCCTCCCGTTCCAGTTGCCGAACAGCATCCGGACCCTGAACCCGGCGATGCCGAAGGACTCGCTGCTCGGGTTCAGCAACGTGGACGCCGCCGGCAATCCCGTGACGGGGGCGGACGTCATCACGAACGTCCTGGTGAACTTCGGCTGGGAGTACGTCTACCACTGCCACATCCTCAGCCACGAGGAGAAGGACATGATGCGTCCGGTATCCGTGGCGCTTCCACCGCAAACGCCGGATAGGCTCTCGGCGCCCGCCACCGCCCTTGTCGCGGGTCTCACACTGGCCTGGTTCGACAACTCGCTGGACGAGACGGCGTTCGTGGTCCAACGCAACGACGGAGCCGGCTGGGTCGATCTGGCGACATTGGGGATCGACGGGTCGCCCGCTCCGACGCCACTCGATACGCTGAACACCCTGGGGTCGCGCACCTACGTCGACTCGACGTACCCCGCTGCCGATCCCGCTCCCGCATACTCCTACCGGGTCGTCGCCCTGAACGCGGTCGGCTACGGCGGGAAGTTCATGCAGACGACCGTACAGTCGATCTCGGCGCCCGTGGTCGCGGGGGGTACCGTGCCCGCGGCGCCGACCGTCCTGGCCGGCACGCTGCTGGCGGGCGGCGGCGGCCCGAACGGGCTGCAGGTGGCGCTCACGTGGACCGACAACGCCATCAACGAGACCGGGTTCGTGGTCGAGCGCAGCATCGCCGGTAGCGGCGCCTGGAGTCAGATCGGCACCGTGAACGCGGCGGTGACCGGCACGGGCGGCACCGGCACCTTCACCGACATCACGGTGGCGCCCGGCATCAGCTACAACTACCGCGTGGCGGCAGCCAACGCCTCCGGCCTGTCGCCGTACTCGAACGTGATCCTCATCGTAGTTCCCACGATGCCGGCCGCGCCGAGCGGCCTCACAGCCACCGGCCAGTTCCCGCTGACGATCAACCTGGCCTGGACGGACAACTCCAACAACGAGACCGGGTTCACCATCCAGCGCGCCACCAACGCGGCGTTCACGGCCGGTCTCACCACGTTCACCGTGGGACCCAACGTCAACACGTACCCGGACGCTCCCGTCGTGGGCGGCACCACCTACTCCTACCGCGTCAGGGCGGACAACGGCGTCGTCGCCTCGGCCTGGTCGAACACCGCCACCGTGACGTTCCCCGCCGTCCCGGCCGTCCCGGCCGGCCTCGACGCTAAGCAGCAGCCCGGCCGGCAGGCCTCTGTGACATGGACGGTCTCCCCCTCCACCTACGTGACCGGTTTCACCCTCCAGCGCTCCACCGACCCAGGGTTCGCGAGCGGCGCCTTTGTCAACTTGGCTGGGGCCACCCCGACGTCGTACACCGACACAGGGCTGGTGCCCGGCACCACCTACTACTACCAAGTGAGGGCGGTGAACCCCATCAGCGGTCCGTCTGCCTGGTCGGCCCCGTTCACGCTCGTAGTGCCGGATCTCCCGGCGGCCCCGTCGCTTGTCGTCGCGACGCAACAGCCCGGTCTGCAGATCGCTGTGACCTGGACCAACGCCATCACCGGCGGCATCGCGACCGACATCACGCTCCAGCGGTCCGCCGACAACGGGGCGACGTGGCCGACGCAGTGGGTGCTGGCGGCCGGCACGGCGTCGTACCTCGACGCGCCGGTGACACCCGGTACCACCTACCTCTACCAGGTGAACGCGTCCAACATCTCCGGAGCGTCGGCCTGGGCCATCTCCGGCTCCGTCGCGGTGCCGACCATCCCGGTGGCCCCGTCCGGCCTGGCGCGCACCGTCACCAGGACGGCGGCGGGCCCGGACTCGGTCCTCCTCACGTGGACCGACAACGCCGACAACGAAGACGGCTTCACCCTCGAGCGCGCCACCGACGCCGGCTTCACGACCGGTTCCGTCATATTCTCCTTGCCGCCCCACGCGGGCACGGGGCTCACCACGTTCACGACCCCGGTGACCCACGGCGCGACCTACTACTACCGCATCCAGGCGTACAACCTGAGCGGTCTCTCGGCCTGGTCGAACACGTCCAACGTCACGACCGTGCCGCTGACGCCGACCAGCTTCCGCAGTACGGGACGCACGAGCTCCTCGATCGCCCTTGCCTGGAACGACACGTCCTCGAACGAGTCCGGCTTCCTTATCCAGCGGCGGCCGGGCACCAGCGGCGCCTGGACGAGCTTGAGCAATGCCCCGGCGAACTCCACCACGAGGAACGTCACCGGGCTCGCCCGCAACCGGACCTACCAGTTCCGCATCCGCGCGTTCAACGGGGTCGGCAACTCGCCCTTCTCCCCGACCCTGCAGGTCTCGACGCTGCCGTGACCCACAGGCCTGGCGCATAGCACACCCGGGGCGGGGCGCTCGACAGAGCGCCCCGCCCCGTTCGTGTGGTCCCCTGGCGAGCTTCCCGAAGGGCGGGCCCACCGCACCGGTCGGCACTCGGCCCGGCTCCCGTGTGTGAG
>Ga0315273_10004655_pt1 | contig 16850 bp, 11 predicted proteins | sample YL17G02_0_MG_FD_205753 | JGI IMG/M metagenome (GOLD analysis project Ga0315273, IMG submission 205753) | Sediment microbial communities from Yellowstone Lake, YNP, Wyoming, USA - YL17G02_0 | ecosystem: Environmental > Aquatic > Freshwater > Lake > Sediment | place: USA: Wyoming | collected... | reverse complement strand
CCGGCTACAAGCGGCTCACCGACGCCCTGCGGCCGTGGACGATCGATTTCCACGTCGCCCAGAGCAACGGCGAAGTGTTCGGCTCCGGCTCGCACGACAAGACCGGTCGCCACTGCCTGCCCAACGCCCCCGATGGCAAGCTCGATGTCGCGAAATACGCCGGCTACTGGCTCCGCGACGAAAGCGGCAAACCAAGCAAACGCTTCGCGCACATTTGTTGGGACGGCTGCATGTTCCCCAACGAAACGCTCATGAACCCGCGCACCTGGAACGATATTCTGGCAATGATGGTCGCCGTCCGCGATGCGCACGGCTGGAACAAATAAGAATTCGGATTTAACCACGGAGGCACGGAGGCACGGAGAGGAAAGAATGATTTGTCATTGGTAATTTGTAGTTTGTCATAGACCATTTCTGAAATGACCAATTTCAAATAACCAATTTGCAATTACCAATTGCTTTTCTTCCTCTCCGTGTCTCCTTGCCTCGGTGGTTATTGTTCAACTGAGAGATCGCAATGTCAAAACGTAAACCTCTCCGCATCGGCATGATTGGTTACGGCTTCATGGGTCGGGCGCACTCGAACGCCTACCGCCGTGTGAACAACTTTTTCGACCTACAGTACGAGCCGGTGCTGCAAGCCGTGTGTGCCCGCGACGAGGTCAAGGCCCGGCAGTTTGCTGATACCTGGGGCTACGCCTCGGTCGAGACCGACTGGCGGAAGCTCGTGGAGCGGAAGGATATCGACGCGGTCGATATCTGTGTGCCGAACAACTTGCACCACGATATTGCGATCGCCGCCGCCAAAGCGGGCAAGATGATCCTCTGCGAGAAGCCGCTCTCGATGAACACGGCCGAAGGGCAGCAGATGGTCGACGCGGTCGAGAAGGCCGGCGTGGCGAACACCGTTTGGTACAACTATCGCCGCGTGCCCGCCGTCACGCTGGCCAAGCAGCTCATCGACGACGGCCGGCTGGGCCGCATCTTCCACTACCGCGCGAATTTCTTGCAAGATTGGACGATCTCGGCCGATCTGCCGCAAGGCGGCGCTGGCCTGTGGCGAATCGATGCCAAGGCCGCCGGCAGCGGCGTCACCGGCGATCTGCTGGCCCACTGCATCGATACGGCCCTGTGGCTCAACGGCCCGATCAAGAGCGTCACGGCCATGACCGAGACGTTCATCAAGGAGCGAAAGCATACGGAGTCCGGCAAAGTCGAGCCGGTCGGCATCGATGACGCCTGCGCGTTCCTCTGCCGATTCGCCAACGGCTCGCTCGCCATCTTCGAATCGACCCGTTACGCCCGCGGCCACAAGGCGCTCTACACATTCGAGATCAACGGCGCCGACGCCTCGATCGCCTGGGACTTGCACGATCTCCACCGGCTGAGCTACTACGATCACCGCGACGAATCAATCGTCCGCGGCTGGCGCTCGGTCCACGTCACCGATGGCGACATGCCCTACATGGGCCACTGGTGGGTGCCGGGCCTCGCGATCGGCTACGAGCACACGTTCGTCCACCACGTCGCCGACTTTCTGGAAGGCCTCGCGAAGAACAAGCCCACGTCGCCGACGTTCCGCGAGGCGCTCGAAACCCAGAAAGTTTGCGACGCCGTGCTGGCCAGCGCCAAGAGCGGCCAATGGGTAAACGTGGGTTAGCCGCTCGCGGCCTAGCGCGACCGCTGTAACTCAGCTCTCCTCAAGACGCGCTTCCTCCGGTCTTCCGGCCGGCAAGGATAACAATCGGATAGGCGAAATGAATCTGCCCATCCTTCCGGCAAATATCGAGGCCCAAACGGTTCACGCCGACGTCTTCAAGGAAAACCTGGCGCACCCGATCCACATCACCTGGATTAGGGAACGATCCACCGAGCACTTGCTCGAACTCAAACTCATGTTTGTAGAATTGGCTCTTCACTTCCTCCAAGCCGGCCTCGCGAAACAAGTTTAGCAGTTCTTCGAGCGATAGCGCCCGCACGTGCGACGGATCACGCAACTTCTCCATGCGGTTGAATAGCTCGGCTTGTTCGGGACTGCTCGTGAATACATCCACGACGACCACCCGTCCGCCCGGCGAACAAACTCGCGCCATTTCCGCGAAGACCGCCCCTGGTTCGAGGAAGTGGTGTACGGAATAGCGGGTGAAGACCAGCGAAAACGAAGCGTCGACGAACGGCAGCGGCAGAACGTCTCCGACCACCCAAGAGACGTTGGTTCGGTCCTGCGACTCTTGCAGCACCCTGGCGCGCGCGATCATGGCCGGCGCCAGGTCGATGCCGGTGACGTGCCTGGCGATTGCAGCAAACTCCCAAGTCATCAAGCCAGGCCCACATGCCAAATCGAGCACGATATCGTTTGGCCCCACTCCGGCCGTCTGTAGAATCAGCTCGGGGGAATGGTTCTGCATCTGTGAAAACGGGACCGCCTGACGGGTGAACTGCTCGAGTATGACTCGCTGATGCTCGTCGGCTGCGAATGTCATTTCGCCCTCGCTAGCGATAGACGAGGCTATCGGTTGGCTGACCAATCCTCGCGCGGATTCGGCAAGAGCTTCGCTTCGCGCGTGCCTTGCATCGCGTCGATGGCGGCAACTTCCTGCGCAATGGCTTGTGAGTTGTTGTGCCACGTGGCTGCAACGGACCCGCGCCAGGTTTTGCCGGGCTTAAGCGCGACAACGCGACCGTGCAGCTTTTCGAACGTGCGCGGGTTGGGGAAGTTCGTGCCCGGTTCGATGCCCAGCACGTAGCCATCCGCCTCTGCCGGCGTGTTTCGCCACACGGTGAAGCAGGGCAGGGTACGCTTGTTGAATCGCAGGCTGACGGCCTCATCGTCGGTGAGACCGCTCACCAGCACGCGGGTGTCGCCCGAGGCATCGGCCGCGAGGTCCATGACGTAAACTTGCTCGGCCGAGCCGAGCCGGGGCGTCGGCATGATGTTCCACGTTTCCACGCCATCCTTCGCGGCCACTTGCGAGAGCGGTGCGACCGTACCCAATGGGGCAGTGATTCGCGCCTCGGGCCGGAGCAGCGGTTGGCCGATGTTGAAGTGGTAGAGCATCTGCAATGTCGCATCGCGGCCGCCGATGTTTTCGACCTCGTCCGACCAAATGAATTCGTTCGAGCCGAATTCGGTTGTGATCGTCGTCGTCAGCCGCAACGATTGAAAGTGGAACCGCGATTCATCGACGACGCCGCGGAGCGTGAGCCGGCCGGCGTCCTCGTCAACGATCAGCTCGACGCGGTGGGCCGGCGTATTGGCGATCCGCCCGTGGAGCGGCCGCACGAGGCGACCGGCGTCATCAAACTCCGGCGGGCCGTTGCTTTCCAGGCCGCAGCGGCACAGAAGTTCGTTGAACCCGTCGAGCCAACCCAGCCCGGCGGGTTCCATCAGCGGCACGAAGGCCGGATGTACCAACTCGCGGGCAGGCGCCCGCCAACCGAGTGTTTTCTCACCGCGCCGCACCCGCCAAATGCCCATGCCGCGGGTCGGTAGCACGTCGATGCACATCGCGCCGTTATCTAGCTCAACGACGTGTACACCCTCCGATCGCCCGCCGCGGCACGTTCGCAGCCGCGCATGCCACGTTGGCGAATCGCCGCGGATGCGCTCAAGCACAGCGCCGTCGTGAACAACCGATTCGCTCGCATCAATCAACAAATGCGAATGACTTGCCATCTCATCCTGAAAGGAAAGGAAGGATCACGCAGAGGCGCGGAGGCCGCAGAGAAAACACCCTCCTGAATTCTCTCCGCGTCCACGGCGCCTCTGCGTGAGATATGTTTACTGCTTCTTCGCGCGCGGTTTTGGGTTTTTCGCCTTCGGCTCCAACGGCTCCAGGAGAATCTTGCGGAATTGCACGGTCATCGGCGGGCCCGCGTGAATCTGCAGCGCGAGCACGCCCGATTTGTCCCGGTTCTTCTTGTCGCGGTCGATCGTTTCGCTCATCAGCTTGCCGTTGATCGTGTGCTTCATCCGCGGGCCGCGGACTTCGATCTCGTAGTCGTTCCAATCATTGGTATGCACGGCCTTCTGCAGCTCGGCCGCGTCGCCGAAGTTCTCGGTCGTGGCCTTGCCTTCGCGATCGATGGTCGCGCGCTCGCCGCGCTTGGCCAGGATGCCGCGTTCGCGTTCTTCGTAAAGAATTCCCGTGTACGTGGGACTCGAGTCAATGTCGGCCTGGTAGCCGGCGACGATCCATTTGGCCGGATCGACCACTTTGCTGCGATACTGTACGCCGCTGTTGCCGCCTTCGATGCGGTATTGCAGCGTCAACTTGAAGTCGTTTACGTCGCCGCCCTTCCAAATTAGAAACTCGTTGTTCTTGAGCGGCGCGTCGGCCTTGGTCCGGCCGACGATCGCGCCGTCTTCCACAGACCACAGCGCTGGGTCGCCGTCCCAGCCGGAAAGGTCCTTGCCGTTGAACAGTTCTTGCGGCTCTTTCGCAATCGCGGCCTGGGCCGCCAAAACCAGTACGATAACGGCAAACAAGCATTTGCGAATCATAGAAGCATCTCCCAAGAGTGAGTGTAGACCCGGCGCCCCAACCGCCGCTTCACGAAGTGGCTTACAACCTGCACCAGCGTAAACCCGCGCCGTACCGGTGTGCAAGTGACTATTTTCCGCGGCGGTTTTCAGGTTGATGGAATCTCGCCGCTATGACGAGTGCGCGCGTAGGCCGCCGCGATTCCGCTCAGGCCAATCAGGCCAATGACGTTCGGAAAAACCTGCAATCCGTTGCAAATATCGCCCCAGTTCCATACGGCCTCGACGTCGACCACGGCGCCCAACGGGATCAACAAACAGTAAAGCCAGCGAAATGGGACGACGATGCGCGGTCCAAAGAGGTATTCGAAGTATTGCTCGCCGTAAAACGCCCAGCCGATCATCACCGTATAAGCAAAGAGAAAAATGGAAATCGCGACCATCCAACCACCGACCGAAGGCATTGCCGCATCAAACGCGGCGTTAATTGCCTCTGGGCCCCTGATCCTGACCGTTCCGATCCTGTCGTCCCACGAACCGGTCAGCAACACGGCAAGCGCGCTCAGCGTGGACGTGATGTACGTGATGATGAACACGTCCATCATTGCCGCCAGACCTTGCTGATCTGGACGCTGGCTTTTTGCCGTGCCATACGCTACGGCGGCTGTTCCGTAACCCGCCTCGTTCGCGTACACACCGCGGCGGATGCCGTAATTAATAGCCATCATAAAGGCAAAGCCACCGCCGCCGCCGGCAGCGGCACGCAGTGAGAAAGCTTCGCTGAAGACCGATGCCAAAACGGTCGGAAGCTGCCCGATATGCGTAATGATGACGACCAGACCACCCACCAAATAGAATCCGACTTTGATTGGCGAGAGTTTTTCCGCCACCCGGCCGATCGATTGGATGCCATGCACAATGACCAGCCAAGTGAGTACGGCCAGCACAATGCCAATGGCCAGCCGCAGGCCATCAATCTGGATTGTGCCAAGTTCCAAGTTTCCTACGCTCTTGAAAGCGTCAAGTTGCTTTAGTTGAGTCGCAAGCGAAACGGCCGCCGAGTTTGGTTGCGAGAGGGGCGTGGTGAAAAGCACGGCGGAGCCGGCAATCAGGGCAAAGATCCACGGAAGATGTCGCGACTTAAGGCCATCGCGAAGGTAGTACATCGGGCCGGACAACACCATTTCACCGTGCGCGACGCGGAAGTGCATGCCGAGCGATGCTTCCGCAAACTTGGTGGCCATCGCCAAAAAGCCGTAAAACCAAATCCAAAACAGCGCGCCTGGACCACCGGAGATGATCGCCGTCGCCACGCCGACGATGTTGCCGGTGCCGACCGTGGCGGCAATCGCGGTCATAAAAGCCTGCAGCGGCGACAGCGCGCCGCTCGCGCCGGATTGCCGACTGGCGATCGTTTCGCGAATGGCTTCTCGAAAGCGAAATACTTGCACAAAGCGAAGACGAATCGTGAAGAACAACGCGGTCGCCATGACGACGGCAACCAACGGGTAACCAAAATAGTACGCTGCCTTGTCGAGGTGGTCGGCAATGTTGCCCATACGAAGCGCTCGTTTCGCCATTGCGATCGGATCATGTGAATTGAATTCTCCAGCAGTGTAACCTGCGTGGCGTCCGCGTCTAGCTGAATTTGGCCGCCCATAGGCAGCGCTAAGTTGAAGCGATCGTGACCGGCTGGGAAGCCGGCGAGGACAACTGGCGGGGCTTGTGGCGGAAACTCAGATTGATAGGATGACTTGCAAAAGCCATACATAAGTCCGATATACAACAGCCAGAACCAAATCTTGTTGAGCATGGCGGCGCTCCGTTGAGCTAACCGCGACGAAGAAAGATGCCCGGCGAGCCGCCGCCGCGTTTGCCGTTTTCCCACACTGTTTCACCGGCGACGATCACCCGCGCGAGCCGCTTCCAATCGACGGCATCCGTCTCGTTGACTTTGCTGCCAAGCTTGAACATCGCAAGGTCGGCGCAGGCGTCTCGCCCAACGCGACCGCGGCCGCCAGGCAGGCTGAAAAGCCTGTACCGCTTGGCCGTTTGCTCCGAGAGCTCCCGGTAGGAATCGCTTGCCGAAGCGCCGACAAGTTGGCTTAGTTGCACCAGCGGCAGACCGATGCGATTGACCTGCTGCCACAATTCTTCATTCGCGCGGTCGGCCACGATCGCCAGCAACCCTTGACTCGCAGCCGACGCCACCCGCTCCACCAGCTCGACGCGCGGCAGCGAACCAGCTTTGTCGATCCGTCCGACGAAGCCCCAGTTTATCAGTAGCTCGCGCGCGGCGCCGATCGAATCGACGGCATTGCGATTCGCCAGATCGACGCAACCGATTAGCGTTGTGACACCCTTGGCCAGCAACGAATCGAGCTGCTTCGGCGACAGCGATGAGTCCGGACTCCAATCTTCCCTGAACGCAAGCTGTCCCGGCAGGATCAACCAGCCGGTGGCGTCGATGGTGGTTTTGGCCGACAGCACGGACAAATCGCCAACCTCGACGATCCGGCCGTCGCTGTTCGATTCGCCGCCCAACCGCTCCGATTGCGTCTGCTCGATGCCGAGGTCCGCCGTAAAGGCATTGGGCGAGCAGGCACTCAGCACTTGAGCATTTGCAATCAGGCAATCGAGTTGCCGGCTGGAATTGGATTCGGGCAGCGTCTCGTAAATCTTCACGTCTGCATCCAGGAATTTATCCGTCGCGATCGCGTGCAGCGTGGTCAGCATGCCGTGGAAGTGGACGCGGGTGAGCGGTTCGATATCCGCATCAATCCAGCCGCCGGCCTCGACGAGCATCGTCGCCGCGCCGGTCGCTTGAATCGTATCGCCGAAGGCCCGCGGCTCGTGCGTGTCGTCGTATCGCGAGATCATGCCCGGCACAAGCGGCTGGACGGCCTCCACAAAGGAGGCACACATCTGCTTCGCCCGATGCATTCCGGGCGTTTCGTGACCGCTGGAATCGGGCGCCGGCGCCAACACCGATACGGCTGCCGGTTTCGGCGGCCGGCCGACGCTCGTGCGGGCGTGCTGATTGTGCAAGTTGAACGCGAACTCGGGCTTGATGGTTTCAACCGCCTTCGTCAACGCCCGCCCTTCCGGCGTTGCCAGCCGCCGCGCATCGCGGTTGATATCAATCCCCTGCGCATTGAATCGCTTCACCGCCTCCGCGCCGTCCGGGTTCAGCATCGGAATAAAATACAACGTGCAGTTCGCCAGCACTTCCGCCGCTTTCGGCTTAGCGGGCGCCTGCAACAAGTAATTCACCAAATCCAGCAACACCGCCGTATGCGTCGGCTCATCTCCATGCATCTGCGACCACAACAACACCCGCTTCGGCCCGCCGCCAATCCGCGCGAGATAAATCGGCCGCCCTTCGATCGATTCAGCAATCTTTTCGACCGTCAGCCGCCCACCAGAACCGCCGGCCACCTGCTTCAATAGCCGTTCCACATCGCGTGCCCGCAGTGTGGCCGGATCCACCGGCGCTACACGAAACCGATCGTATTCTTCGCGTTCGAGCAAAGCGATGGCCCTTTTTCGCTTAATCCTTCGTTGAAGTCTAGCAAGTTCTCTTACTTGCCCGCGTCCCGCTTCGACACATCATCGCTGCGGTGCTTCGCCGCGTAAGCTTCCACTCCCCGCATCACGCGCAGCAAATTGCCGCCCAAAATGCCCTTGATCTGCTCGTCGGTGTAGCCGCGATCAATGAGGCCCTGCGTGATGTACGGGTAGCAACTGACGTCGTCGAGTTGCGTGGGGAGCAAGTCCACGCCGTCGAAATCGGAACCGATGCCGATGTGCTCTGGGCCGGCGACCCTGGCGATGTGGTCGACGTGGTCGAGCAGGTCGTGAATCGTGCCGCGCGGGTACTTGTGCTTTGCCTCCCAACGCTTCAGCTCCTCGTCAACGCGATTCGGATCGTCGTATTTCTTCTTAAGCTCGCGCTTCATGTCCATGGCTTCCAAGGAAGTCTTGGCGGCAGAGGGCACGACGTAGCCGGAATAAAAGTTGACCATCACCACGCCGTCTTTTTCCTTGAGCCGCTTCAGCACATCGTCCGGAACGTTGCGGGGGTGTTTGCACACGGCGAATGCCGACGAGTGCGAAAACATCACCGGCGCGTCGGAAACATCCAGCGAGTCGTTCATCGTCTTAGCCGAAACGTGGGAGAGATCGACCATAATGCCAAGCTGGTTCATTTTGCGCACGACCTGTTGGCCAAATGGCGTGAGGCCGTTGTTGCGGGCGGCGTCGGTGCCCGAGTCGGCCCAGCTTAGCGAGTCGGTGTGCGTGAGCGTCATGTACCGCGCGCCGAGATCGTACAACTTCTCCAGAACGGGCAGCGACTCCTCGATGCAGTGGCCCCCCTCGACGCCGATCAGCGACGCGATCTTGCCCTGGCCGTGGATCCGCTCGATGTCGTCGGCCGTGAGCGCGAGCGCGAACGTATCCGGGTAGCGCGCGATCATCTGCTTCACAAGCTCGATCTGTTCGAGTGTCGTGGCCAACGCTTCGCCCTTGTAACCCAGATCGACCGGCACCCACACCGACCAGAACTGCGCGCCCATGCCGCCCTCGCGTAGCCGTGGAATATCGGTCTGCAGTTTCGCCTGGGGTTTCGAGATATCCATTTTCTCGAAGCTCGAAGAGCCTTGCTTGCGGATCTCCCAAGGCAGGTCGTTGTGGCCGTCGATCAACAGGGAGTGCGCGTGAAGCTCGCGTGCCCGGTTGGTCAGCACGATCGGCTTGCGATCGGCCGGAGCGTTCGAGTTGTCGCCCGTGGCCGCGCGGGCCGCCGCCCCGAGGGCGACGAACGAAATCACGACATTTACGACAGCGCAGGATCTTCGATAATGTGTCATCAATTCTCTTTCGAGGCGGCGTTTGCCGTCTTCGCGCCGTCGCCTTCGATCTTCAACAGGTCTTTCCAAGCCCAACGGTAAAGATTGCGCGAATCAGCGTAGCGGCCCTCCGTCGATGGCGCCCCGAGCACAACCACCATGATTCGTCTCCCGCCGCGCTCGCCGGTCGAAACGATGCAATTACCGGCCGCGCCGGTGGTGCCGGTTTTTATACCGTCGTACCCTGCGGTCCGCAACAACTGGTTTGTGTTGTGCCACACGATGTTGCGCTGATAGCCGGACACCGAGTCGAGCGTGTAGCCATGCTGCGGCGTCTTCACTACGTTGCAAAATTCTGGCACCTGAAACGCGGCGAACGCCAACCGCGCAAGATCGCGGGCCGTCGTTTCGTGCCCGGCGCTCGTCAGGCCGTTGGGGTTATTGAAGTGCGTGGACTGCATAGCGAGCTCGGCCGCCTTGCGATTCATTGCGGAGATGAAACTGTCGTGCGCGTCGAGATGCGAGGCCTTGTCCTTCTCATCCGCCAGCCGTTCGCCAAAGTGCTCCGCGAACGCGACCGCCGCATCGTTGCCGGAGGGCAACATCAGGCCGTACAGCAGTTCGCCTACAGGCAGCTTTTCGCCCGCCTTCACGTCCGATGTCGAGCCTGGCGTCTTATCGGCCCGCTCGGAGAACGTGACGATTTCCTCGAGCACTTTCGGATCCTGTTGAGCGAGCAGCGTCACCAGGTACGCGGTCATCATTTTGGTCGTGCTGGCCGGATCGCGTTTTTCATCCTGATGATCGCCAGCCAAAAACTCGCCCGACGCGCCATCAATGATGGCCCAAGCCTTGCACGTGACAAACGGCGGGCCATCGAGCGGTTCGGGCGGCGATTTCTTGCTCGCCTCCGCATTGACGACCGCCGGCTCGGGCGCAGGCTCTTCTTCCATAATCAGCGGGCCCAGCGCTTTCCAGGTCTCCGCGCTGACGATTCCGGTCGGCTCCAAGCTTTTTTGCGTTTGGAAGCGTTTGACCGCGCCCTCGGTTTCCGGCCCGAAATCGCCGTCGGTGCCAATTCCGGGCGGCGGCGTGATCCGCGCATTGAGTGTGCGCTGCAATGCCGTGACCAAATCTCCGTTCGCGCCCACTTGCAGCGTACTCGCCACCGGTGTGGCTGCCGCTTCGCCTTTCGGATTGAAATACTGATAGATGGCTGCGCCGATCTTGGCACAGAACAGGTCGCCGGCGTTGTCTTCCGTCCAGCGCTGGTCTTTATTCTTGTTCGTGAGGATGCAAAAGGCGATCGGGCCGGCGGGCGATTCGATGATGCCGGCATCTGTCCGCGAGGAACTCACGGAACCCGTTTTGTGAGCGACGCGCGTGCCGGCCGGCAGCATCCGCGGCACCTTCAACTTGTCGTCGCACGCGAACAGGTGATCGAGCATCTGCTGCGATGCCTTTTCACTCACCATCTTTTTGCCGTGCAGTTGCTCGCACAGCTTCACCATATCGCGGGCGGTCGTGCTCCCCAGGCCGAACTCGTTGCTGCGGTCCGTGGCTATTGAGCTTTCGCGCTTAAATACCTTTGAATTGATCCGCGTTTCTGGGCAGCCGAGCTTCTCCATGAATTCATTCGTCGTCGGCAGGCCCAACTGATCGAGCACGAGATTGGTGGCCGTGTTGTCGGAATACACGATCATCAAATGAATGGCGTCTCGCAGCGAGAGCGTGGCGCCCGGCGAAAAATGTGCCGTGAGGATGCCCGATCCGGGCACCTGGTCCTCCTTCTTGAGCTCGATCATGTCGCCCAGCGATAGCTTGCCTTTATCGATCGCGTCGTACGTCGCGATCATGACGGGCAGCTTGATCAGGCTCGCCGTCGGCATCGGCCGATCGGCCTGGTACTCGTACGACTCGCCCGACTTGAGATTCTTGACTGCCAACCCGACCTCGCCCTCGTGGGCTTCGATCATCGGCAACAGTGCCTGTTCGAGCGACTTGGTCGTCTCGCCCGATTCGGCGGCGGGTGCGACCTGCCAAAGCCCGAGGGTGCATACGATTGCCGCAGCGACGACGGCCATTCGTTGGAATTCAAACACCGAAGTTCTTCGTGGAATCATTTTGAAACTCATGATCATGCTGCGATTTAGTTACGTCTCACGCAAAGGCGCGAAGGCGCAAAGAGTTGTGCGAGTCCGAATTCATCTTTGCGCCTTAGCGCCTTTGCGTGAGTCTCTTCTTGTAGTGGGAAACTCCCTAAATCGGCCCGTCAATTAGTTGTACGCCCGTGCCGTTCACATTGGGATAAATGCATTTGCCGCGGTCCAGGCGGACGCCCGTGGCGATGTCTTTCGCCAGCAGGACGGCCCCGTCCATGTCCACGTAATCCAACAGCGGCAGAAGCTGCGCGATGGCCGAGATGCCGACGGTCGACTCCGTCATGCAGCCGACCATGACTTGCAGCCCCAGTTCGCGGGCGCGGGCGGCCATCCGTCGGGCCGCCGCCAAACCGCCGCACTTCGTAAGCTTGATATTGATGCCGTGAAACGCGCCGGCGCAGCGGTCCACGTCGCTCTCCACGATGCAATTCTCGTCGGCGATCAACGGCAACGCCGACTTCGCGAACGCCCGCTTCGCGCCTGCCACATCCTCCGGCGGCAGCGGCTGCTCGATGAACTCCACGCCCAAGTCCTTCAGCACGGGCGCAAATTCGATCGTTTGCTCGGCAGTCCAACCGCAGTTGGCATCCACGCGGAACAATGCATCGGTGTGCTTTCGCAGCTCGCGGACGATCGCCAGATCGTCGGCCGTGCCCAGCTTGATTTTATACACGGGCCAGCCCGGCATTTCCTTGAGCTTGGCCACCATCTTCTCGGGCGAATCGATGCCGAGCGTGTAGTCAGAATCTGGAATCTTGTCGATCGACAATCCCCAAAGCTTGTACACCGGTGCGCCGCAGAGTTTGCCCCACAAATCGTGAATTGCCATGTCGAGCGCATTGAGCGCGAAATTGGCGTACTTCGCGTGCGGCACGCTCGCGGCCAGTTTGGCGATGAGCGCGAGCGGGTCGCTCGGCGAGCCGCCCTCGACGATCGATCGCACCGACTCGATCGTCGACGACATGTTGTCGAACGTCGCGCCGTAGAAGGAATTCGTCGTCGATTCGCCGTAGCCGAACATGCCTTCGGCCTCCAATTGCACGATCAGCGTCTCCTGCACGGTTACGGACCCACGCGAAATCGTGAACACGTGCTTAAGCGGCAAGTCAAAGTGTTTGTAAGTGAGTTGCATACCTACTAATCTTACAACGCTGACTATTATTCACCACGACGACACGACGGACACGACGAAGAATGACCAATGACCAACAGCATATGTGGCAACGAATGATTTGGTCGTTGGTGCTTGGTCATTCGTTATTGAGTTCCCCACGTCGTGCTCGTCGTGTCGTCGTGGTGTAACCTAGCGTTTTAAAACTAACCCGCCTTCACCGCTAAATGCGGAAATAACTTCTGCCGGTACGCCAGGATCGCATCGACCAAATCGTCCGGTCCGTGGCGAATCACATCGCATACCGGCACGCCCAACTCTCGCCGCACGCGGTCGCGCTCCGTCTCCGCATCGTCCGGCGAGAGCAGCCGGCTGTTCATCGCGACGCCGATCACCTTCGACGGCATCGCCAGCGACGCCATCATCTCGTTCACTTCCACGATCTTCTTGAGCGGCGTGAGCGGAATGTATTCCATGCCGTATGCATTCTTGCGGCCCGCCTCGTAAACCAAAATCATCCCTTGCGGCACGCAGCCGTGCAGCAGGCCGAGCGTCACGGCCGAGTAGCGTGGGTGCGAAAGCGCCCCCTGGCCCTCGATCAGCAGAATATCGTGATGCTGATTGGCAAGAATAAGCTTCTCGACCGCGCCGTTCACGAAATCGCTCACCACGCAATCGACGGGGCAGCCGTCGCCCTCGATCATGATGCCGGTCTGCCCCGTGGCGATGAACTTCGCGTCGTGTCCACGCTTTTTAAGCGCCAGCGTAAGTTCGACCGAGGCGAGCATCTTTCCGACCGAGCAATCCTGCCCCACGGTGTGAATTCGCAGGCAGTCTTCGCGCAAGTTGAGGCGATTCGAAACGTCGCGCTCGTTGTTCTTTCGGACGTCGTGAATCTGCACGCCTTTCTTGGCGGCCGCGGCGGCAATCTCCACATCGTTCGCGAGAAAATCGTGCAGGCCGGAAACCAGATTCATTCCGCGATCGATCGCTTCGAGCAGAATCTTTCGCCAAGCCGGCGGCAGTTTGCCGCCGCTGGGGGCGATGCCGATGAGCAGCGTGTTGGCGCCCGGCGCATCGGCGAGATTCGCCACCACCGGAATCGCCCCGCCGACGCCGAGCAGCTCGCCCGCCGTGCGGCCCGGCTGCGTCGTATCCAACAGCGCGAGAACCTCGTTCGGCTTATAGCGCACGACGCACGAGGCGGTCTTTGCGCTCGTTGGAGTGGTGTGGCCATCAGTCAGAATTACGATGCGGCGTTCGGCCATTGAATCTCCGATTCTCCTTCCTTCTCAATTGTAAAAGACGCTCATCTCATTCTAACGGTCGGTGCTCGGCCGTTTCAACCGACCAGTTGTAGGACGGACAATCCTGTCCGTCGTCTGCGAATCGACGGACAGGATTGTCCGTCCTACAAGTCAACTGCACCACTACCGATTGCTGCCCCTACTTCAGCAGAAACTCGACTAGCGCCCGCTGCGACACCGGTACATCGCTGTAGCTGCAAATCCAGACGGCTGCCTCGGGATAGTCCTGCAAGGCGTAGGGCACACCCAGCGACGCCAAGACCACGTCGCTCCGTTCGCGAACCAGTCGCTGGACAAAAGCCCTCTGCTCCGGCCGCAATCCGAACGCGTGCCACGCGGCTGGCCGCACGATCATCGCCACCACAAGCTGCTTTGCATCGCGCGCCAAATCGCTGGCCGCCTGGTAAGCGGCCGCATCCGACTTCGGCCCGAGCTGAGCATATTTCACATCGCGGAACCGTTCGCGCAGCGCCGCCGCCAACGGTTGCTCGGGCGGATCGATCGGCGTCTCGAACGGCTTGAGCAGAATTGCGCCCAGCGATTTGTCGGAGTCGAGGGGCAGGGCAGGGGGGCCGCCGTGCCGCAACTCGATCGCGTCTCGCGCAACACGCTCTGCGAGTGCCGCGGAGCTTGGCGGTGTTTCGGGCTTCGCTGAGTAATCATGCGCTGATTTCGCAAAAACGCTCTGCTTAAGCGCCCACACGCGCTCCAGCGCTTCATCCACACGCGACCCATCGAGCCGGCCGGACGCAACGCATGTGCACAAGAAATCGACCACGTTCGCCGGCTCGTTGAGATCCAGCAACAGATCGACGCCCGCCGTCAGCGTGGCCAGCGCCATTTCCGGTTCGTTCGCAAAGCGATCGCGCACGCCGGCCATCAGTAAGCTATCCGAGCAGACGACTCCGCGGAATTTCATTTGCTTGCGCAGAACGTCCTGCAAGATAATCGACGAGAGCGTGGCCGGCGCGCCGCTCGGGTCGATCGCCGGGTAACTGACATGCGCCGTCATAACGATCCCACATCCGGCATCGATTGCGGCCTGAAATGGAGCCAGCTCGCACGCCTGCAATTCGCTCATCGATCGCCCCACGCTGGGCAGCGTGTCGTGCGAGTCTTGATGCGTGTCGCCGTGGCCCGGGAAGTGCTTTGCCGCCGTGCGCAAGCCGGCCTCCTCGGCCGCCGCGACGTACGCCCGCGTCAACTCGGCCGCGCGGTTGGGCGTTTCGCTGAATGCCCGCGTAGCGATGATCGGGTTCCGGGGATTCGTGTTGACGTCGGCAACTGGCCCGAACGTGATGTGAATCCCGACGTCGCGTGACTCTCTCGCAATCGATCGGGCAAAATCGGCAACCACTGCCGCTGCATTCGCGCCCAGCTTTTCGAACGCCATGGCGTGTGGAAACAGCGTGTAGCCCTTCACCTGCTGCCCAACGCCGCGCTCGATATCGGAGGCAACCAACAACGGCACGGCCGACCTCTGCTGCAAACGCGCGAGCGCTGGCTTGGTTTCCGGCCCGCCATTGAACAACAGCAGTCCGCCGACGGGGCATTCCACGAGCAACCGCGCGACCCGTTCCTCATCCTGCTCCACGATGCGAATCGGCGGCAAGTTCGAGCCGATCCGCACGAAGATGAGCTGCGCTATTTTCTGGCGCAGCGACATGTCGAGCGGATCCGGAAGCACGCGAGCGGAAGTCGTCACGCGGCCTCCTCTCGCCGCCCAAATAGCGGGTCCATTTGCCGGTACACAATCCACGTTACGAGAAAGCTGGGAATGGTCGCGATGAGGATCCAGGCAAAGAAGCCCGTGTATCCCAGCCATTGCAGCGGGTAGCCGGCAAAGCTTCCCGGCACAATGAGGCCCAGCGACATGAAGCCGGTACACATGGCGTAAAACGAAGTTTGATGCTTCCCACGCGCGACATACAGCATGTACATCATGTAGCTGGTGAATCCTAACCCATAGCCAAATTTTTCGATGACGACGGCGACCGTCACCCACACCAGGCTCTCGGGTTGAAAATAGGCCAGGGCCAAAAAAGCCAGGTTGGTCATATTCATCATGAAAGCCATCGGAAGGAGCCACTTCCGAAGCCCGTCGCGCGCAGCCAACATGCCAGCAGCGACGCCGCCAGCGAGCAGCGCCCCGACACCGAACGTTCCGTTGATGAGTCCGACTTGATCTTCGAGCAATCCAAGTCCTCCCGTCGCGCGACTATCCAATAGAAACTTTCCGATGAATTTTACGACCTGCGCTTCTGCAAAACGGTAAAAGAGCAAAAACGGCAACGCGGTCGCGAGCGGAATCTCCGCAAAGAAGTCTTTAAAGGTGTTGACGACCTCGCGCACCAAGTAGCGCGCCGAAACCCCATCGGCTCGAGTTTTCTGTGGTGCAACCGGCAACATCATTGCATGGTACGACGCCAGCAGAAACAGCGTGGTGGCTGCCGCACCGTGCGTGATGCCCCAGGCCAGCGCAGGCTCGTAACCCAATCGAATCAGCAAGCCGGCCAGCATCACCAGCAAGCCCTCGCCGTAAATCCATCCGCCGCGGAAAGCAACGCTGCGGATGCCGGTAAACCAGGTTTGGTCGTGCGGCGACAGGACGCGCATGTAGAAACCGTCGGCGGCAATGTCGTGCGTCGCTGAAACGGTCGCGAGTAGCGCGTAACCGATTATCGTCCACAACAGAAAATGCTGGCTCGTGTAGCCGACTGCCACGATTGCAAAGGCAGCGCTCGCCGAGAATTCAGTCATCCATATCCACCGCCGTTCGGTGCCAACGAGTTCAACCAAGGGGCTCCACACCGGTTTCAATGTCCATGGCAAACCAAGCCAACTCGTGTAACCGATGACGATTGCCGATACGCCCAGTCGCGTATAGGGGTACGTCAAAACATTCATCACGAGTACGTACGGCAACGCCTGGGCGAA
>Ga0315273_10004653_pt1 | contig 16850 bp, 13 predicted proteins | sample YL17G02_0_MG_FD_205753 | JGI IMG/M metagenome (GOLD analysis project Ga0315273, IMG submission 205753) | Sediment microbial communities from Yellowstone Lake, YNP, Wyoming, USA - YL17G02_0 | ecosystem: Environmental > Aquatic > Freshwater > Lake > Sediment | place: USA: Wyoming | collected... | reverse complement strand
GCGACGAGCGACCTCAACGACCTCTACCGTCGCGTCATCAACCGCAACAACCGGTTGAAGCGGCTGCTCGACCTGGGCGCGCCGGAGATCATCATCCGCAACGAGAAGCGCATGCTCCAGGAGGCCGTCGACTCACTAATCGACAACGGCCGCCGCGGGCGCGCTGTGTCCGGCCAGGGGAACCACAAACTGAAATCACTGTCCGACATGCTCAAGGGCAAGCAGGGGCGCTTCCGCCAGAACCTGCTGGGCAAGCGTGTGGACTACTCCGGACGCTCCGTCATCGTCGTCGGCCCGAACCTGAAGCTGCATCAGTGCGGCCTGCCGAAGAGAATGGCGCTGGAGCTGTTCAAGCCGTTCATCATGCACAGCCTGGTCGCCAAGGGCATGGCGCACAACATCAAGAGCGCCAAGCGCATCGTCGAGCGCGGGCGGCCCGAGGTGTGGGACGTGCTGGACGAGGTTATCAAGGGTCGCCCGGTCCTCCTGAACCGCGCGCCCACGCTTCACCGCCTGGGCATCCAGGCCTTCGAGCCCGTCCTCGTCGAGGGCAGCGCTATCCAGATTCACCCTCTAGTGTGCGCCGCCTTCAACGCCGACTTCGACGGCGACCAGATGGCGGTCCACGTGCCGCTGTCGCGGGAGGCCGTCGCGGAGGCAAGGCAGGTCATGCTTTCCACGCACAACCTGCTCCTTCCCTCCAGCGGCGAGCCGACCGTCGCGCCGACGCTGGACATCGTCCTCGGCTGCTTCTACATGACGATGATCAAGCCGGGCACCCGCGGGGAGTACCGCGAAGGGATCCCGCCCCGGGGCGTCTTCGGCAGCTTCGAGGAGGCCAAGCTCGCCTACGAGCTGAACCTGATCGACCTCCAGGCGCGGATAAAGGTGCGCGACCCGCGGACCGAAGGACAGTTCGTAGAGACGAACGTCGGCCGGGTTATCTTCGATGAGGTGCTGCCAGCCGAGCTGCCTTTTCACAACGAGGTAATGGACAGGAAGGGACTCAAATCGCTGGTTGCGGAATGCCACCAGCAGCTGGGCAGCGAGGGCACGGCCGAGGTCGTTGACAGCATCAAGCACGTGGGCTTCACGTTCTGCACCCGGTCGGGCGCAACCATCGCCATTAACGACATCAAGACGCCGGTCGAGAAGGCGCAACTGCTGGAGGAGGCCGACGCGCGCATAGCCGAGATCGACGACCAGTACGCAATGGGACTCATCACGGAGCAGGAGCGCTACAACGCCTCTGTGGCGATCTGGAACGAGACCACAGACAAGGTGCAGGCGGCGATCCAGAACAGCCTCGACCGCTACGGCTCCGTCTACTTGATGGCGTCGAGTGGCGCCAAAGGAAACATCACCCAGATCCGCCAGATGGCCGGCATGCGCGGCCTGATGAGCGACCCCTCCGGCCGCATCATCGACCTGCCGATCCGCAGCAGCTTCCGTGAGGGGCTCAGCGTGCTGGAGTACTTCATCTCCACGCACGGCGCCCGCAAGGGCCTGGCCGACACGGCGCTGCGTACCGCCGACAGCGGCTATCTCACGCGGCGCCTTATCGACGTCGCTCAAGACGTGATCATCCTCGCAGACGACTGCGGCGCGCAAAGCGGCGTCTGGCTGGCCGAGCCCGCGGACAAGGGCGTCCTGGAGCCTCTGCGCGAGAGGATACTCGGTCGCAGGGCTGCTGCCGATGTCGCCGATCCGCAGACCGGCGAGGTCATTATCGAGCGCGATCAAGAGATCGACGAAGAGAAGGCAGAGCGGATCGAGGCCGCTGGCATCGCGCGGGTGCTCGTGCGCTCGCCCCTGACTTGCCAGACGCGTCGTGGCATCTGCCAACTCTGTTACGGGCGCAACCTTGCCCGCGGCACTCTTGTGGAGCTCAACGAAGCCGTCGGCATCGTCGCCGCCCAGAGCATCGGCGAGCCCGGGACGCAGCTCACGATGAGGACGTTCCACACCGGAGGCGTCGCTGGCCTCGACATCACCAGCGGCCTGCCGCGCGTGGAGGAGCTGTTCGAGGCACGCATCCCGAAGGCGCATGCCATCATCTCCGAGATCGACGGCATTGCGGACATCGTCCAGGACGGCGAGTCCCGCTGGATCAAGGTCACAAGCTCGGAGTTCTACAGCGACCATTACGAGCTACCGAAGGGCGCGAAGCTGCTCGTCGAGAACGGCGACTGGGTAGACCAGGGCGCGGTCCTTGCGAGAGCGGAGGTCAAAGAGGCCAAGGCGGCCAAGACCACCAAGAAGGCAAAGACGGCCAAGGCCGCCGAGGAAGTCGAACAGGCCGAAGAGGCCGAAAAGGTCGAAGAGACCGCCGTCGTTCCCGAGGTCGTGGCGCGCATTGCCGGCCAGGTCAACATCGAGAAGGGCAAGCGCCTTTCCCTGGTATACGAGGAGAAAGAAGAGCGCGAGTACCCCGTTGCGGCCATGGCTCGCATCCTCGTCGACAACGACGAGGCCGTGCACGCCGGCCAGAAGCTCACGGACGGCTCGCTGAACCCGCAGGACGTGCTGCGCATCATCGGACCGGAGGCGGTGCAGAAGTATCTCGTCGAAGAGGTGCAGAAGGTCTACCGCTCCCAGGGCGTCAACATCAACGACAAGCACATCGAGGTGATCATCCGCCAGATGCTGCGCAAGGTGCGCGTGGACACCCCCGGCGATACCGGCTTCCTGCCCGGCGAGCTTGTCGACCGCTTCCGCTACGAGGAGGCGAACGCCAAGGTGCTGGCGGAGGGCGGCGAGCCGGCGACGGCCGTGCCGATCCTCCTCGGCGTCACGAAGGCGTCGCTGAGCACGGAGAGCTTCCTCGCCGCGGCCTCCTTCCAGGAGACCACGAGGGTCCTCACCGAGGCGGCGATCAGCGGCATGACCGACAGGCTGGTCGGACTGAAAGAGAACGTGATCATCGGTAAGCTTATACCCGCCCGCGCCACAATCGAGCTGCCGCCGGAGCCGGTCAGGCAGTTCTTCCTGCCGGGCCTGGACCGACCCGAAGGGATGCCGCCCGAGCTGGCGATAGCTCTGGGCGAGGACGACGGGGAAGAGGAAACGCGCGAGATCGAGCTGGAAGCGTTGATGTCGGAGCCGTCAGAGCCCGGCATGGCTGTGCCGGTCGCCGAAGACGAAACGGTGCGTCCGCCGGACATTCCCCAGACGTACTTCGCGGAGCCTGACGAGCCCGACGAGGCGGACAAGGCCGACGAAGTGGAAGAGCTGGAGGAAGCGGAGCCCGAAGAACCGGAGTCCGGGCCGGACGGAGAACAAGGATAACAGCCCTACCGCTCTAGAGATGAGAAAGCCCCAATCATTGGGGCTCTCTCATTTGGCGGGGAAATAAGCCTCGCGCAGGCCCGGGCGGGCGGGCAGAGCGAGGACGTCCTAATCAGAAATCATCGGCGTCGGGCCGCCGTCTTCTTAGCCTTTCTTGCCATCGCGACGCGGGCCAGGCGCTCGGCCCGTCGACTCATCTCAGCAGCCCGCGCTCTCAAGTAGTACTCAGCCGCCGCTTCCAACATACCTGGTCCTCCTATCGCCCTCGCCGCCGACGGCGTCAGCGGCAGCGAGCTTCACGTCGCCTGCCTGCCCTTGCGCTTCTCCGGCGCCAGGACGTTGAGCCGGAGCAGGCTGAATATCTCGTCGGTATCGACGCTCGGGTCGATTGCCTTGTGCAGTTGCAGTCCACGGTACAGCGCCATCAGCAGGTTTGCCATCGCCAATGGGTTCGCCTCCAGGCGCATCGTTCCCTGCTCGATGGCGAGGCGGCAGACCTCGGTGAGAGCCTGCCGGAGCATCGACCGCTGCTCTCGCACGCGTGCCTGGTGCCGCGGGTTTCGCAGCGTCTCCGGCCAGATCTCGATGTCCAGGCGGGCCCAGTGCTCGAAGTCCGGCCTGAGGAACTGCCCCCAGAACCTATCGCCCAGCACGGTCAACGCCTCGGCGGCCTCTGACGTCTGGGCTTTCGCCTCATCGATGAACTGCATCTCCTGCTGCGTGCGACGCTCCGCGACCGCATCGATGAGGTCGTCTTTGCTGTCAAAGTAACGGTACACGGCGCCGGGACTGAGCTGCGACTCCTCGCAGATGTCGTGCATCGTCGTCTGGTGGAGTCCCCTGCGGATGAAGCACGTCTCGGCTGCGTCGAGGATTTCCGCTCTGCGGGCCTCCAGGTGGGCCGTGCTCATCTTCGGCATGATCGTCCTTCTCCGTGTTAGCCGGCCGGCGGGGCTGCCGGCTAACAAGCGTTCGCTTTTAAAAACGAGCGTTCACTCTCCTAAAATAGGATGACGCCGGTTAATTGTCAATACCCCGGGCTGACTGTCAACGGACCTACCTGCGGGCGGGCAGGTTAGGAAACGGATAAGCGGATGGTGGTGCTGCGGCGGCGGGTACTGAGCCCCGCCGCTACAGAGAGAAAGCCGCGCATGGAAGCGGCTCGGGAACGGAGTCCTGATCCTACAGGAGGGCGAGACGCCCGACCTACGCGGGCGGACGTCTAGCGACGCTTGGTCGCGGGAAGCTGCGCCAGCTTCTGCGCGCAGGCCTGCGAGTACGCCTGCAAGCCGCAGACGGCGCAATCGCCCTGGCGACAGTCGGGCGTCGTCTCGCCGGCGAGGGCCTTGCGCCACTCCCCGCGCAGGAACGCCTCGCTGACGCCGGTATCGATGTGCGACCAGGGCAGCGCCTCGAACTCGTCGCGCTCGCGGCAGGCGTAGAACGAGGCGTCCAGCCCTGCCTCCGACAACGCCCTCTGCCAGAGCGTATAGTCGAGCAGCTCGTTCCAGGCGTCGAAGCGCGCGCCGAGCTGCCAGGCCCGATGGATGACCTTGCCCAGCCGCCGGTCGCCGCGCGAGAGCATCGCCTCCAGGAGGCTCTGGCGCGTGTCGTTCCAGGAGAAGGCGATGCCCAGCCGCTTCAGGCCGCGTCGCAGGTAATCGTGGCGTTCGTCGATCTCGTCCGCGGCCGTCCGCCCGACCCACTGGAACGGCGTGTGCGCCTTGGGGATGAATATCGACGTGCTGACCTTGACCTGGGCACGGCCGCCGCCGTGTCTCTGCCGGCCCGCCTCTCTGACGGCGGCTGCCAGGTCGATGATGCCCTGTATGTCCTCCAGCGTTTCTGTCGGCAGCCCGACCATGAAGTACAGCTTGACGTTCGTCCAGCCGTGGGCGAAGGCCGTCTCCGCCGCCGCCAGGAGATCGTCGTCGGTCGTCGGCTTGTTGATGACGTCGCGCAGGCGCCGGCTCCCCGCCTCCGGGGCGAAGGTGATGTTGCGCCGGCCGGGGCCCGCCGCCGCTGCCGCCAGCCGGACCGAGAAGCTGTCGACGCGCAGGCTGGGCAGGGCAATGGCCAGGCGCTCGCCGAACTCGCGGCGCAGCGCTTCCACCATCGGGCCGATCTGCGAATGGTCCGCCGTGCTCAGGGAGAGCAGGGAGAGCTCATCGTAACCCGTGTTGGCAAGAATCGCCTTCGCCGCCTCCAGCACCTCGTCGGCGGACCTCTCCCGTCGCGGGCGGTAGACGATGCCCGCCTGACAGAAGCGACAGCCGCGGACGCAGCCCCGCTGGACCTCGACGGCGGCGCGGTCGTGCACGGTCTGCGTGAAGGGAACGATGGGTCGCAGCGGCGATGGCGCCAGGCGCTCGATGAAACGACGGCGGATGCGCGCCGGCGCGCCGTCGAGCGGCCGGACCTCGCGCACCTTGCCGTCGTCGTGATATTCGACGTTGTACAGGCTCGGGACGTAGACGCCGTCGATTGCCGAGAGATCTCGGAGGAGGTCGCGGCGGTCCGTCTTTCCGGCCGATCTGGCGCGTCGCAACACATCGACGATCTCCAGCGTGACCTCCTCGCCGTCGCCGAGCACGAAGGCATCGATGAACTCGGCGAGCGGCTCCGGGTTGAGGGCGGCCGTCCCGCCGGCGATCACCAGCGGCCGGGCATCGGAGCGCTCCGCCGCGAGCAGGGGCAGACCCGCCAGGTCGAGCATGTTGAGCACGTTCGTGTACGTCAGCTCATACCCCAGCGAAAAGCCGATGACGTCGAACTCGGCGAGGGGGTGCCGCGTCTCGAGGCTGAACAGCGGCAGGCCGCGACCGCGCAGCTCTCTCTCCATGTCGGGCCAGGGCGCGTACGCGCGCTCGGCGAGCACGTCCGGCTGCGCATTGATGATGTCGTAAAGGATGGCGAGTCCCAGGTTGGACATGCCGATGTCGTAGGCGTCGGGGTAGGCCAGCGCCACGCGCAGCGGCGTGCTCTCCCAGTCCTTGACGACGGCATTCCACTCGCCGCCGGCGTAACGGGCGGGCCGCGTCACTTTGCGCAGGATGGAGTCGATGTCCAGCATGATGGGAACGGCTTTCGACGAATCTAGAACGTAAACATCATAACCAAAGAGCGACGGCGCCCGCAATTTGGGGCGCGGCGTCGCCGTTGCGGGCTTGACTTGCCGAGCGGGCGAACAGTAGGCTCGAAGCGATCAAGTCGGACGCCTTATGGAAGAGCATGACGCAGTCCCCCGACGAGCCGGCCCTGAGTGAGCCAGCGCTTGTTCTTGCCGGCGAGAGAAAACGTCTTCTCTGGCGGGCCGACTTCGCTCTCCTCGCCTTATCGGTCCTCCTTGTCACAGCCTTCGCCTTCGCCTTCTTCTACTTCGACGTCAACTTCGCCCAGTTGCGGACCTACGGATATGTTGGCGTCTTCGCGATCAGCGCCATCGGGTCGGCGTCCATCTTCCTGCCGACGCCGAGTATCGCGGCGGTGTTCGGCAGCGGCGCCGTCCTTCATCCGGTCCTCGGTATTCCCACCCCTATCGTCGTTGGGCTCGTAGCGGGACTCGGAGAAGCGCTGGGGGAGTTCACGGGGTACGCGGCCGGCTACGGCGGCAGCGCCGTCATCCGCGAACGCGCCTTCTACCGGACGATGCAGCAGTGGATGCACAAGAACGGCTCCGTCATCATGTTCGTCTTCTCGGCGATACCCAACCCTGTATTCGACGTTGCGGGAACGATTGCCGGCGCCGTCAAGATGCCGCTGTGGAAGTTCTTCGTCTCCGTGTGGCTGGGGAAGACGCTGAAAGACGTCGTGATCGCGGCGACGGGCGTTGCCAGCCTGAATCTCATTCAGCACATCTTCGAATAGGAAATAAGACTCGCCTTTACAGGCACCCTGCCGGCGGCTATAATTTGTGCTATAAGAAGTTTCTCGGGCGGGCCGGATGGACGCTGGTCTCGAGCGATTCCGGTTCTCGCCAAGGTAGGATAGGGTGCCGAAACGGCGTCTCGCTGCCTCGGCCACGTCGCACGTCGCCTTCGGCGACGGCTCGCGGCCTTGCGTTGAATTGGGGGGGGCAACCCCCAGTCGCCCTGTCAGGGGGCTCTGCCCTCTGTCCCCGCGCATTCTGGGGTTCTTCAGCAGGCAGGGAAAGGTTGCCGTGTTGATGAGGGCTGTACGAATGTACGCTCTTTTTCGCATTTCGATCAAGAGGAGCGATCGGTATGAAGGGACTCTTAGCTCGTGGCGTGGGAGCTCTTCTCCTCGTCGCCGGCGGCTTCTGGCTGGGCCGCGTGGTGACGTCGGAGAAGACCAGCCCAACGGAGTCAGCGCTCTCGCTGGCGCTACTGGTAATCGGGGCGGCTCTGGCGGCAGGCATTATCCCGATAATCTTCTCGCGGCCCGTGGAACGAGTGCAGCGACGCCTGAGGCGACTCTCGCTGTTGCAGATCGGTCTGGGAGGTCTGGGCCTGACCGCAGGTCTCATCGTATCCGTCTTGCTGGTCCCTGCTCTCTCGCGCTTACCGGAGCCTGCTGACTGGATTGCCCCGCTCGTCGCCGCGGTCGTTGCCGGCGGAACCGGCATCATGCTGCTGGCCGGCCGGTCCGGCGAGTTGTCTTCCTTGTTGGGCGGCCGTTTTTCCCCTCCCGTAAACGGCGGCGCCGGCAAGAATTGGAGCAATGGCCAGCGGTTCCTCGTCGACACAAGCGCGATAATCGACGGCCGCATCGCCGACATCTCCGAGGCCGGCTTCATCCAGGGCTCGCTTGTCCTGCCGCGCTTCGTCCTCGACGAGCTTCGACACATCGCCGACTCCGCGGATGCGCTGCGTCGAAATCGAGGCCGGCGCGGCCTGGACATCCTCAACCGCCTTCAGAAGGAATCGCCTGTACCGATAGAGATAACCGATAATGACTATGAAGACGTGCAGGAGGTCGATAGCAAACTGGTGAAGATGGCCTCGACTCTGAGTTGTCCGATCATCACGAACGACTTCAACCTGAACCGGGTGGCCGAGTTGGAAGGCGTGCGGGTGCTGAACATCAACCAGCTTGCCAACGCCGTGAAGTCCGTCGTCCTGCCCGGCGAGGAGATGGCGATCCGCGTGATCCAGGAGGGCAAGGAGGCGGGCCAGGGCGTCGGCTTTCTCGACGACGGGACCATGGTCGTCGTGGAGGGCGGCAGGCGGCACCTGAACGATGAGATCGAGATCGTCGTCACGCGCGTCCTGCAGACGGTCGCGGGGAGGATGATCTTCGCCCAGCCGAAGGGTAACGGTTAGCCTTGGCAGAGACGGAAGAAGCGGTAGTCGCGAGTCCGACAAAGAAGGGCGTCGGCGCCATCGTCGTCGCGGCCGGCAAGAGCCTGCGCATGGGCGGCGGCGACAAGATATGGGTGTCGCTCGGCGGCAGGCCGCTGCTGGCGCATACCGTCTCCATCTTCCAGTTCTGCTCTGCTATAGACCGCGTGGTGCTCGTCCTCTCCGCCGACAGGCAGAAGCTCGGGATGTCGCTCATAAAGGGCGCCCATTTCGGCAAAGTGGCCGGCATCTGCTTCGGCGGCGACGAGCGCCAGCAATCGGTGCGCGCCGGCCTGGAAGCGCTGGGCCCCTGCGAGTGGGTCGTCGTGCATGACGGGGCACGCCCGCTTGTCACGACGCGGCTCATCGAACAGGGACTCGCCGCTGCCCGCGAGACCGGCGCGGCAACCTGCGCCGTGCCCATCCATGACACGATTAAGCTGGTCAACGACAAGCACATGGTGGAGAAGAGTCTCAATCGCAATCACCTCTGGCTCATCCAGACGCCGCAGGTCTTCCGGTACGACCTGCTAATGGAGGCTCACCGCAAGGCGGACGGACAGCCTCCCGCCGGCGACGACGCCGCCCTCGTCGAGAGGCTGGGCTACCCGGTGAAGGTGTTCATGGGGTCGTACCACAACATCAAGGTGACCACGCCGGACGACCTCGTGCTCGCGCAGATGCTCTTGAAGTGGCACCGTGCCTGACATGCGAATCGGCGTCGGCTACGATGTTCACCCATTCGACGCGGCCCGCCCGCTCTATCTCGGCGGGGTGCGCATCGACGGCTCCCCAGGTCTGAGAGGGCACAGCGACGCCGACGCCCTCCTCCACGCCGTCATCGACGCGCTGCTGGGGGCGGCGGGCCTCGGCGACATCGGCCAGCACTTCCCGCCGGACGACCCGGCCTACAAGGACGTCGACAGCAGGGAGCTCTTGCGACAGACGCGGGACCTGCTGCAAGAGAAGGGGCACAGAGTGGGCAACGTTGACGCGACGGTGATCGCCGAGAGGCCGCGCCTGCTGCCCCACCTGCCGGCGATGCGGAGCGCGATCGCCGGCGTCATTGGCATCGACGAATCGCGTGTCAGCGTCAAAGCGACCACCCACGAAGGGCTAGGGGCGATCGGCAGGGGCGAAGGGATTGCCGCGATGGCCGTCGCACTGATAGAGTAGGCGCTACCGGTGAGATGCTTCACTCTCTCCCGACGACCGGCGCGCCGTCCAGGCACGCTTCCACGGCCCTCCTTCGTGGGCAGGAGATGCCGCTGCCTCTGTAGCGGCGGGTGTCGCCGTGCGGCACCCGAGACAGCGTAGTCCGCCACTTCGCGGGCAATCTCCTGAAGACCTGGAGGGCACAATGACCATCTTAAATAGCATCATCGGCGATATACGCGCCGCCCGGCGAGAAGACCCGGCGGCGACGAGCAACCTGGAAGTCATCCTGGCTTACCCCGGCTTTCACGCCCGGCAGATCCATCGCCTCTCGCATGCCCTGTACGAGAGGCGCGTGCCCGTCGTGCCGCGGCTTGTGTCGCACGTGGGACGTTTTCTGACGGGCATCGAGATCCACCCGGGCGCCAGGATCGGCGAAGGGCTGTTCATCGACCACGGTATGGGCGTCGTCATCGGCGAGACGGCGGAGATCGGCAACGACTGCCATCTCTACCAGGGCGTCACTCTCGGCGGCACCAGCACACGACGGGAGAAACGCCACCCGACGCTCGCCGACAACGTCGTCGTGGGCGCCGGCGCGGAGCTGATAGGCGCCATCTACGTCGGCGAGAACGCCCGCATCGGGGCCGGCTCCGTCGTCGTGACCAACGTTCCCGCCAACGCGACGGTCGTCGGCGTGCCCGGGCACGTCGTCGCCTATCATGAGCCCGGCGACGACACCGTCGTCCACCTGCCGGACCCCGAATGGGACCGGCTCCAGGAGCTCGAGGAGAGGGTCGGCCGCCTGGAAAAGCGAATGGAATCGCCGGACGGCACGCCTGAGACACCACCTGAAATCGGCTAGCGAGGATAGCGAAGCATGAGGCTGTACAGCACGCTGACACGCAGGGAAGAGGAGTTCGTTCCGGCGGGCGATACCGTCAAGATGTACGTCTGCGGCCCCAACCTGTACGCGCCCTGCCACGTGGGCCACGCCATGAGCTACGTCGTCTTTGACGTGCTGCGGCGTTACCTGGAGTATCGCGGCTACCAGGTCCGCCACGTCCAGAACTTCACCGACATCGAGGACAAGATCATCGCCCGCGCCCAGGCGATGGACGTCACCACCGACGAGCTGGCGCGCCAGTACGTGGAGCGCTTCTTCACGGACATGGACAAGCTCAATATCCAGCGCGCCCACGTCTACCCGCTGGCCACGCACGAGATACCCGGCATGATCGAGATGATCCAGGGTCTCATCGCCAAAGGGCACGCCTATCCGGTCGACGGCGACGTCTACTTCCGCGTTACCAGCGACGACGACTACGGCAAGCTCTCCGGCCGCGCCCTCGACGACCTCCAGGCGGGCGCCCGCATCGAGGTCGACGAGCGCAAGGAGCACCCGATGGACTTCGCCCTCTGGAAGGCGTCGAAGCCGGGTGAGCCTTCGTGGGAGAGCCCGTGGGGGCAAGGGCGTCCCGGCTGGCACATCGAGTGCTCCGTCATGTCGCGGCGCTACCTGGGGGAGACGCTGGACATCCACGGCGGCGGCCAGGACCTCATCTTCCCCCACCACGAGAACGAGCTGGCGCAGTCCGAGAGCTATACCGGCGTTACGCCCTTCGTCCGCTTCTGGGTGCACAACGGCCTGGCGCGCCTGTCCGACGGCGAGGAGAAGATGACCCGCTCTCTGGGCAATCTCGTCTCCATCACCGACGCCCTGGAGCAGCACGGCGCCGACACCCTGCGTCTGTTCATCCTCAGCTCCAACTACCGCAGCCCGCTCACATACGGCGACGAGCCGCTGGCGGCGGCGCGACGCGGCGTGGAGCGCCTGCGCACCGCGGCTCATGCTGCGTCTGCTGACGGCGACCCGCTGGACGGTGGGCGGTTCCGCGACCGCTTTATCGAAGCCATGGAGAACGACCTGAACACCGCCCAGGCGATGGCCGCCCTCTTCGACCTGGCGCGCGACATCAACCGCGCCCGCGACGAAGGGCGCGACATCAAGCCGGCGCAGGCGGTCCTTCTGGAGCTGAGCGGCGTCTTCGGGCTCACGCTGGCGGCAGAGGAGCGGGAGATTGCCGCCGCCCCTTTCATCGAGGCGCTGATCGCCCTGCGCGAGGAGTTGCGGCAGGCGAAACAGTTCGCCCTCGCCGATAGCATTCGCAGCCGTCTGGACGGCCTGGGCATCGCCCTGGAGGACAGCCGCGAGGGCACCGTCTGGAAACGCAAGGATTGACTTTGCGCGTGCCAATCCCTATACTTACGTATGCTAAGAGCCCCGACTGTCGGGGGCCTACTTTTGTTACGCCTGAAAGGGATTGGGCCCGAGTGGCGCAATGGTAGCGCAACCGACTTGTAATCGGTAGGTTGGTGGGTTCGAATCCCCCCTCGGGCTCCAGCTTCTCGGCAACCGGAGGGGTGGGTGAGCGGCTAATACCGGCGGTCTGTAAAATCGCTGCCTTAACAGGCTACGCAGGTTCGAATCCTGCCCCCTCCACCACTCTAGGCTCAGACTCGTCCGCCACTGGCGGGTCTGGAAACGAAGAACGAAGCACCGGACCGCCTGCCTGTTTACCCGCCTCGGGTGGGTCGGCGGCAAGGCGACAGACGGCGATAACGGCAGGGTGGCCGTTAACCCAGCCGCCAATAGGTCAGGTGCCCACATAGCTCAGCAGGTAGAGCACGTTCTTGGTAAGAACGGGGTCCTCGGTTCGAGTCCGAGTGTGGGCTCCATTTACTAGGAGGAATTTGACGACATGGCCAAGAAGAAGTTCGAGCGAACGAAGCCCCACGTGAACGTCGGCACCATCGGTCACGTAGACCATGGCAAGACGACCCTGCTCTCGGCAATCACGAAAGTATTGTCGCTCAAGGGCTTAGCCGAGTACCGTGACTTCTGGAGCATCGACAATGCGCCGGAAGAGCGCGCACGGGGCATCACAATCCAGGTCCAGCACGTCGAGTACGAGACCGAGAAACGGCACTACGCTCACATCGACTGCCCCGGCCATGCCGACTACATCAAGAACATGATCACCGGCGCCGCACAGATGGACGGCGCTATCCTAGTCGTCGCCGCGCCCGATGGGCCGATGCCGCAGACGCGCGAGCACGTCCTCCTCGCCTACCAGGTCGAAGTGCCGGCGATGGTCGTCTTCCTCAACAAGACCGACCAGATGGACGACCCGGAGCTCCTCGACCTCGTGGAGCTGGAGCTGCGCGAGCTTCTCACCAGCTACCACTTCCCGGGCGAGGAGATACCGATCATCCGCGGCTCCGCCCTCCAGGCAATGGAATCCGAGAGCAAGGACCCCAACGCGCCTGAGTTTGAGCCCATCTGGAAACTGATGGACGCCGTCGACAAGTACATCCCGCAGCCCCAGCGGGCGCGCGACCAGCCGTTCCTCATGCCAATCGAGGACGTCTTCGGCATCAAGGGGCGCGGCACCGTCGCGACCGGCCGTGTCGAGCGCGGCGTCGTCAAGACCGGCGCCGAGATCGAGATCGTCGGCCTCGGCGAGACGCGAAAGACGGTCGTCACCGGCGTCGAGATGTTCCGCAAGACGCTCGACTACGCTGAGCCCGGCGACAACGTGGGCCTCCTCCTCCGTGGCATCGAGCGCGAGGACATTGCCCGCGGGCAGGTCATCGCCGCTCCGGGCAGCATCAAGCCGCACACCTACTTCACCGGCAGGGTCTACGTCCTGTCGAAGGAAGAGGGCGGCAGGCACACACCGTTCTTCGCCGGCTACCGGCCGCAGTTCTACCTGCGCACCACCGATGTCACGGGAAGCTGCGAGCTGCCCGAAGGCGTCGAGATGGTGATGCCCGGCGACAACGTCGACATGAAGATCCGGCTGATTGAGCCGATAGCCTTGGAAGATGGGCTGCGCTTCGCCATCCGCGAGGGCGGCCGCACCGTCGGCGCCGGCGTGGTGACGAAGGTACTGGAGTAAAAGAGAGCGGGTCGGTTTCGGTCCGAAGGCAAGGCTGAATGGCGAAGAAAGAAGAGAGAGTCATAATCACTCTGGCCTGCTCAGAGTGTAAAGAGCGGAACTACGTTACGGAAAAGAACCGGCGCAACGACTCCGAACGCATTGAGCTGCGCAAGTACTGCCCGCGCTGCCGCGTTCATCGCCCTCACCGGGAGGTAAGGTAGGTAGTCGATGCTGATGAGACTGGCGTGGTTCGGGGCGAAGGGCGTGGGAGGCGAGCAGCATGAGTCGTGCGCTTAGGCGGCATCCCGTCGTCACCAAGGCATCGAAGAGGGCGGCCCCCATCCGGGCGCCGCGTCCACCCAAGGGAGGAGCGCCCACCCGCACGCGTCGCGGCTGGCGCGCATTCCTGCCTCGCTGGGTCGAAGACATCATCAGCGAGCTGCGCAAGGTCACCTGGCCCACCCGCAACGAGACCGTCAACCTGACGATCCTGGTGGTCGTAGTCTCCTTTGCCATCGGCGGTCTGCTCGGCCTCATCGACATCTTCTTCAACTGGTTCATGACAAACACAATCCTGCGATAGCGCAGCAAGGATAGATTGGTGCCGAGGAAAAGGAAGACCGCAGTAGCAGAAGAAGAAGGAGAGCCTACGACTAAGGCGCAGGCCCCCGAGGAAGATATCGCCGCTCCTGTAGAGGGACGCGCCTGGTACGTTATCCACACCTACTCCGGCTATGAGAACAAGGTCAAGGCGAACCTGGAGCACCGCATCGAGTCCATGGACGCCAAGGAGCTCGTCTTCCAGGTCATCGTGCCGACGGAGGAGGAGATAGAGATCCGCGACGGCCAGCGTCGCACAGTCGAGAAGAAGGTCTTCCCGGGCTACGTGCTGGTGCACATGATCGAGCTGCGCGACGACGACCCCGAGGCGAGCCGCGCCTGGTTCGTGGTGCGAAACACGCCGGGCGTCACCGGCTTCGTCGGCTCCGGCGTCAAGCCCACGCCGCTCGACGTCGCGGAGGTGCGCAAGATATTGCGCCAGATGCGGTCAAAGGAGCCCCGCATCAAAGTCGGCTTTACCATCGGCCAGAGCGTGCGCGTCGTCGACGGTCCGTTCATGGACTTCGTCGGCCAGGTCGACGAGATCAACCTGGAGAAGGGCCGCGTCAGGGTGCTCGTGTCGTTCTTCGGCCGCGAGACGCCGGTGGAGCTGGACTTTCTGCAGGTAGAGAGGCTGTAGGATGGCGAAGAAGGTCCGGGCCATCATCAAGCTGCAGATCGACGCGGGGAAGGCGAACCCCGCCCCGCCGGTAGGGCCTGCCCTGGGCCAGCACGGCGTCAACATCATGGCCTTCTGCAAGGACTATAACGAAAAGACCGCTTCGCAGGCGGGCACCATCGTCCCGGTGGAGATAACCGTCTTCGAGGACCGCTCCTTCACATACGTTTTGAAGACGCCGCCCGTCTCCGAGCTGCTGAAGAAGGCGCTGGGCGTCGACAAAGGCAGCGCGACCCAGAAACGCGAGAAAGTGGGCGAGCTCCCCCGCGACAAGATCCGCGAGATCGCCGAGATCAAGCTCAGAGACCTGAACGCCAGCGACATCGAGGCGGCGATGCGGATGGTGGAGGGCACCGCCCGCAGCATGGGAATAGAGGTCAAATAGTGGTCACCAAGGTCGGAAAGAAGCACCGCGAGGCGCTAACGCTCGTCGACCGCCTGGCGGCCTACCCGCCGGCGGAAGCGATTGCGCTCGCCAAGAAGGCGGCGCACGCCCGTTTCGACGAGACGGTGGAGCTGCACGTCCGCACCGGCCTCGACGTACGTCACGCCGACCAGCAGTTGCGCGGCTCCGTCCTGCTGCCGCACGGTCTCGGCAAGACCGTGCGCGTCCTCGTCTTCGCCGAGGGTGAAGGCGCCAGGGCGGCGCAGGAAGCGGGCGCGGAGTTCGTCGGCGGCGACGACCTGGTCAAGAAGGTCGAAGGCGGCTGGACGGACTTCGACGTCGCCCTCGCCCAGCGCGAGATGATGGGCAAGGTGGGACGCCTGGGGCGCGTCCTGGGGCCGCGCGGCCTCATGCCCAACCCGCGCTCCGGCACCGTCGTCGACGAGCAGGACATCGCCCGCGCCGTCCACGACGCCCGCCAGGGACGCGTCGAGTACCGCCTCGACCGCAGCGCAATCATCCACGTGCCAATCGGCAAGATCGGCTTCGAGGAGGAGAAGCTCCTCGAGAACCTGGCCGCAATCGTGGAGACGATCGTTAAGTCTCGGCCTGCCGGAGCCAAGGGCCAGTTCGTGCGCAGCATGACCCTGGCGACGTCGATGGGCCCCGGCATCAAGCTGGAGCCCGGCTCGACGCTTGCATTGAGCACGACATAGGCGGACTTTCGCCTGACCCCTTTCGCGTAGCGCGGGCATCCTGCCCGCCCCGAGGGGGATGGCCGGTCGGGCCAGACAGCCTGTCCGCCATTGGGGGACCCGACCTACGCTGAGGGTTTTCGGTCGCCCGCTTGCGCGGGCGGCCCGCCCGAAATAGAATAAACGGCACGTCACAGACAGCGGGTCTCCTCCTGCGGAGGGGTTAATGAATGCCCGCCGAGGCGAGCGAGGACGGTCAGGCGCAAAGCGCCGGCTTCCGGGCTCTTGTCTGTGGCGACAAGAGCCATTTTCGTTGCCCGGAGGATGAGACATGCCGGCACCAAAGAAGCTACAGATCGTCGAAGAGCTGACGGAGCGGCTCGCCAGGGCGAGCATTGCCATCGGCGCCGCGTACCAGGGGCTGCGCGTCGCCGAGATGAACGAGCTGCGTCGCCAGCTCAAAGCCAAGGGCGTGGAAGTCCGCGTCACCAAGAACACGCTCCTGCGACTCGCCGCCGCCGCCGCCGACAAGCCGGAAATCGCCGAGCTGGGCGAAGGTCCAACGGTAATCGTCTTCGGCTACGGCGACGCCGTCGAGGCGGCGAAAGCGGTCAGCGACTACGCGCAGTCGGCGAAGAACGCCTTCTCGATCCGTCGCGCCTTCGTCGAGGGGCGGCTGCTCTCACCGCGCGAAGTCGGCGAGCTGGCGACGCTGCCGCCGCGGCCCATTCTCGCCGGGCAGATCGCGGGGGCGCTGCGGTCGCCGGTGTGGCGCCTGGCGCAGCTACTTGCCGGCGCGCTGGT
>Ga0315273_10004652_pt1 | contig 16851 bp, 10 predicted proteins | sample YL17G02_0_MG_FD_205753 | JGI IMG/M metagenome (GOLD analysis project Ga0315273, IMG submission 205753) | Sediment microbial communities from Yellowstone Lake, YNP, Wyoming, USA - YL17G02_0 | ecosystem: Environmental > Aquatic > Freshwater > Lake > Sediment | place: USA: Wyoming | collected... | reverse complement strand
TGGTTCCTGCACGTGCACCTGTGGGATCCCCACACGCCCTATCGGGCCGCCGCCTCGTATGGCGATCCCTTTGCCTCGGACCCGACACCGGCATGGCTCACGGAGGACGTGCGCGCGGAGCACTGGACCGGCTGCGGTCCGCATTCCGCCCGCGAATGCAGCGGCTATGCACCGAGCGATGCGATGCGCACGCTGTATCCCCGACAGCCGCAGCAGATCGACTCCATGGCCGCCGTGCGCGCCATGTTCGATGGCTACGACCTGGGCGTGTTGGTGGCCGATGACACCGTGGGCCGCATCCTCTGCCAGCTCGCGGATCTGGGCGTGCTCGAAGACACCGCCATCCTGGTGTCATCGGATCACGGCGAGACGCTCGGCGAGCTGAACATCTACGGCGATCATCAGACGGCCGACGAATTCGTCTCGCACATCCCGATGCTGCTTCGCTGGCCCGGCCTCGGCGCTGCCGGCATCGCCCAGGTACGCGACGCGTTCCATTATCAGATCGACGTGACCGCGACGCTTCTCGACCTGCTCGGCCAGCGCATTCCCGCGAACTGGGACGGGCAGAGCTTCGCCGATAGCCTGCGCGCGGGGCGTGACGAAGGCCGCGACCACCTGGTCGTTTCCCAGGGCGCATGGACGTGTCAGCGCGGTGTGCGCTTCGACCATTTCCACTACCTGTTCACCTGGCACGACGGCTATCACCTGTTCCCGTCCGAAATGTTGTTCGACCTGCAGGCCGACCCGCACGAGCAGCACGATCTGGTCGGTAGCCGAGATGACCTCGCGCGCACGGCCCGCGCGCTGCTACAGCGCTGGACCGAAGCGGCGATGCCCGCTGCGGCGTACGGACGCGATCCTCTCCTGCACGTGCTCGAGGAAGGCGGACCGTTCCACACGCGCGGCCAGCTTGAGAAGTACGCACAGCGCCTGCGCGCGACCGACCGCGCGCACCTCGCGGATCGTCTGCTGGCGCGAGATCGAGGAGGCTCCAGAACGGCGTGAGTCGCTCTGGATCGGCGCAGCGGGCGCATGGGGTTCCCGTTCATGCCATCATCGGGCTTCACGCGCTGCACGAGAGAAGGGGACCGAGCGTGGGCGAGCCGTTCCAGCGACATGCAGGCAGCCAGGGGTTCTTCGCGAAGCTCTCCGGCCGCGTGGGCAAGGCGAGCTTCGTTCGCGAGATCGAGGACGTGCTCGCCCGCGCAGCGCGCGTCTGCGACGTGCCGGCCACGCGCCTCGGCGAGCTCGCCGCGAGCCGCGGCGTGGACTTCGGGCGCCGTTACCGCACCGCGCGCCAGTCTCTATCGGCGCTTTCTGGAGCGCTGCCTTCTCGACCAGAGCGTCAGCGCCGAGGAGACCGCAGACCTCGTTCATCTGCGCGGCATGCTGCAGCTCGACGACGCGGACGTCGCGCGCATCCACGAGGAGGTCGTGGACTCCGTGTACGGCAGCGCACTCGACGAGGTGTTGAAGGATCATCGCCTCGATCCCGAAGAGGAGGCATTCCTGGGGCGCCTCGGTTCGGCGCTGCAGATTTCATCCGTGGCCGCCGAACGCATCTACCAAGAAGCCGAGTCGCGCGCGCGGCGGCGCTTCCTCGACGTGAGCGTCGTGCGGGAGGACTCGTTCCTGGTGGGCCGCAACGTCACGCTCGAGCTGAGCGGCGTCACGGAGCAAGGCTTCGAAGACGCGATCCGCCGGGCGCTCGATGAGGCTTCTCGCGCGTATCCAGGCATTGCGCGCGCGGAGATCTCCGAACTCGTCGCCGAGCTGGAGGCGGATCGCGTGACGCGCTGGCGCGTGAAGCTCAAGGCGAAGCGCGCGCCGAATGATGGATGATCCGAGCGCCTGCTGATCGACGTGATCGCTGCCGAGAACGCCAAGGGCGTCGTCTACCTCACGCTCTATCGCCACGATGGCGAGCCCGGCCGCGCGACCTCGCCCGCCAGGGCGCCAGTCTTCGTCGGCGAATATCGCGACACGTTCGTGCGCACGCCCGAAGGCTGGCGCTTCCAGCGCCGCGAGATCGGCGTGAGCTTTGTGGCAGGGAAGCCCTAGCCCGCCATCCGACGCGTCCCGACGAATCGGGTCACACCGCCACGGGCAGCCGTGACGGGCTGCGACCGAGCGACTGCACCCATTCGATACCGTCAGGATCGACGCTGAGCGTGGGCGCGAGGTCCGTCACCCCGCGTACCACCTCCTCCAGTGTCATCCGGGCCAGCGCTGCGCCGAGGCAGTAATGCGGTCCGCCGCCGAACGACAGCAAGCGCGGGGCACTCGGATTGGCGAAACGTTGCGGCACGAACGAGTCCGCATCCTGCCACACATCGGGGTCGCGATTAGCGGTCAGGAAGCTGCACATCACGACCGCGCCGGCAGGGCGCAGCGCACCGCATACCTCGATCGGCTCGAACACCGTGCGGGGTGCGCCGGCGATGCTGGGTTCGAAACGGATCGTCTCGCTCACCAGCGCAGCAAGCAGGGACGGTTTCGACCGCAGCTCCGCCATTGCGTTCGGCTGAGAGAGCAGCGTCAGCAGCGTGCAGCCGATCTGACTCGCCGTGGTGTCGTGACCGCCGACGAGCAGATTCGCCACCATCGTGACTGTCTCTTCGCGGGTGAGGCGATCACCGTCGTGCTCGGCCCGAAGTAGTGACGTCATCAGGTCGTCGGCCGGGGTGTGGTTGCGCTGCTCGACGAGCAGACGGAGATAGCCGAGCAGTTGCTCGATCGCGGCCGTGGCAGCCGCGATCTGCGCCGGCTCCATGAACAAGAACACAGGGCTCAGCGCATCGACCCAGGCGATGAACTCCGGAACGGCGGCTGCCGGTACGCCCAATAGCGAGCACATCACGTGCATCGGCAAGCCGGCGAACGCAGCCAACAGATCACCACGGCCGGCTTCGCGAACGGCAGAGAGTCGCTCTGCGACGCGCGCGGTAGCGATCGGCCGGAGTCGCTCGACCGCACGCGGTGTGAATGCCTTGGAGACGAGACGCCGCAGCCGATCGTGGGCGACACCGTCATTGGTGAACATCAGCGCCCCATACCAGTCGCGCAGCGGCCCATCCGCGATGCCCATCCGGTCGAAGAGCGACAGCCCGACACCGCGCAGCCGCGGCTCGTGCAACAGCCGCTCGATCTCGCGCTGGCGCAGCACGTAGATCATCTCGGTGGTCTCTTCGATCGCCGTCGGTCCGCGGGCCGCGGCGGCAAGCATCAACTGTTTCCACGCGCGCGGGTCGGCCGCGGCACTCAGCGGGATCCTCTGTTCGATCACGGGTGGACCTCCTTGCTCGCCTTGCTCTCGGCCTGTTTCGTCTCTCTCGCGCGCTGGATCACGTAGGCGTGGATCGCGCGCACATCGTCGGCGTTCAGCAGATCCGCGAAGCTCGCCATGCCCTTGTGCGCGCGCGTGCCGCCGAGGACGATGTCGTTGAAGCTCGCGTGCGTCTCGCGCGACGCATAGCGGAGATCGGGGACGACGCCGCTCGTCACGGCCATGACGCCGTGGCACATGAGGCAGTAGCGGTGAAAGAGCGCGCTGCCGCGGTCGGCGGCGCCGGGCGGCACGCCAAGTTCGGGCAGTGGATCGGCGAACTCGAGGTTGCGCAGCGGGACCTCCGGCAGCATCCCCGTTGCGCCGAGCGCGAACGTGAAGAGATGGCCCTGGTTCACGTAACGACTCGCGGCCGAGATGCCGGCGTCGCTGCCCTCGATCACACCGCCGCCGCCCCAACCGGCGAGCACGCTCACGTACTGCGTGCCGCCCACGCTGTAGCTGATCGGTGGCGCGACGATGCCGATGTTCGTGGTGATCTCCCAGAGCTTTTCGCCGCTCTCTGCCGCATACGCGGCGAAGTGGCCGTCGCTCGTGCCCTGGAAGACGAGTCCGCCGGCGGTCGAAAGCACGCCGCCGTTGAAGGAGCCGGGATGCTTCACGGTCCATACGGCTTTGTGCTGAACGGGGTCCCACGCCTTCAGCTCGCCCCAAGCGGGCGGCATCTCTTTCGCGTACTTCGCGAGGATCGCGGGATACTCCGGCAGGTGGAGCCCGAGGTTCCATGCGCCCTTCACGTGCTCGAACTTGGGATCGATCGCGTACAGGAATCCGAGCTCGAGCACGGGGATGTAGACGAGCTTCGTCTGCGGGTCGTACGACATCGGGTGCCAGAGATGTCCACCATTCGGTGACGGCAGCACCCAGCGCGGACGCTGGTCGTAGTCGCCTTCCGCCGTCTCCACGGGCCGCCCGGTCTTGCGATCGACGCGGCTCGCCCAATTCACGCGCACGAACTTCTCCGCGGACAAGAGCTCGCCGGTCGAGCGATCGAGCACGTAGAAGAAGCCGTTCTTCGGCGCCTGCATCAGCACCTTGCGCGGCGCGCCGTTCCAGTCGAGGTCCGCGAGTATGATCTGCTGCACCGCGGTGTAGTCCCAGTTGTCGCCCGGCGTAGTCTGGTAGTGCCAGACCAGCCGACCGGTATCCGGCCGCAGCGCGAGGATCGACGATAGATAGAGGTTGTCGCCACCGCCCGGGCTGCGCAGCTTGCGGCTCCACGGCGAGCCGTTACCGGTGCCGACGTAGAGCAGGTCGAGTTCGGGGTCGTACGCCATCGAGTCCCAGGCGGTTCCACCGCCGCCGCCCTCCCACCAGCGTCCGCTCCAGGTCTTCGCGGCGGCCGCGAGTTCGGGGTTCTCGAAGGGCAGCGATGGATCACCGGGAACGGTGTAGAAGCGCCAGACCTGCTTGCCGGTCTCGGCGTCGTACGCGGTCACGTAGCCGCGCACGCCGTACTCCGCGCCACCGTTGCCGATCACGACCAGGCCCTTCACCACGCGCGGCGCGCCGGTGATCGTGTAGGGCTTGTCGCGGTCGATCGTGTTCTGCTCCCAGACGACAGCGCCGGTTCCGGCATCGAGCGCGACCAGGCGCCCGTCGAGCGTGCCGACGTACACCCTGCCCTTCCAGACCGCGACGCCGCGATTCACCACGTCGCAGCACGCGTTGCGCGCCCAGGTGGTCGGCACTTTGGGATCGTGCGTCCACAGCACGGCGCCAGTGCGCGCATCGAGCGCCTTGACGACGCTCCACGGCAGCGACACGAACAGCACGCCGTCGACCACGATCGGCGTCGCCTCATGGCCGCGCCCTAATTCGGTGTCAAACGACCACACGAGCCCGAGCTTCGCGACGTTGCTGCGATCGATCTGGCGGAGCGGCGAGAAGCGCTGCTCGTCGTAGCTGCGTCCGTGCGCCAGCCAGTTGCCCGGCTCGGCGTCGGCGGCGCGGATCCGCGCGCCGTCGACGCGACCCGTGCTCGCACGGATGCTGTCTGCGCGCGAGGCGACCGCTTCGCCGGAGGGCGCCCGCCCGCCGCAGCCGACGAAGCCGAGGCCGAGCCCCAACCATACGAACGCCACCAGCTCGAAAGACCCTCGACGTCGCATGCTGCCCCTCCCGCTGGCGAGGGGCGACGCTACCTCAGCCGCTCGTGGGGCCACCTGCGCCAGTGGATGAGCGAGGACGGGATCTGGGTTCCGAGGGCCCAGCAGGCGCGCCGCCCCCAACCGCTTTGCTACAGCCGGCCGTGTCTCGGCGAACTTGTTCAGATCGATGGCTGTGACCACGAGTGGTTCGAGGATCGTGGGCCGCGTCGAACGGGCCCACCTGACGCTGCAGGATCGCATGGTGAAGGAACTGCGCCTGCGGGGGATCTCGACGCCCGAAGCGGGCAACGCCTACGTGTCCGACTTCGCCCAGAATCACAACGCGCGCTTCTCGCGCGAGCCCCGGACGCTCACGACTCCCATCGACCGGTGCGTGACGAAGAGGAGATTGCGCTCCGCTTTACCTGGCAAGAGGAGCGCAATCTCACCAGGAATCTCACGCTCCGGCAGAAGGACCGCATCCGTGCCGCGCAGCAGCGCGCTACCGCGCCGCCTCCCCGTCGTGACGTCGCGGATCGGGTCTTCCGACCGAACATTTCTACTTCGCAGAGCACGGGACATTTCTATCAGGCGTTGACAATCCTCGCTCCGCTGGCAGCTCGACGCACGTCCCGGCGCGTGGTGTCCCGGCGCGCAGACGGAATGCGGCGGCCGCGTCTACGCCCCCACGCCGCTCCGCGAGGAGGTCCGGTCGCGTTCCCCGCATCCTCCAGCTCGAGCCGATCTCGGGTCTACAACCTTCGCTGCCAGAGTTGCCCCGTGACGCATTTCGAGCGGCTGCTCTTCTACAACTTCGGCGACCCGTTCCTGCATCCCGACGCGATGGGCGCGCTGCTGCGAGCGTGCGCGCGCCACGGCGATCGCGATCGCGCGCCATCGAGTGACGATCCATGCTCTTCGAGTGGAACGACTCGGACGAGGAGATTCGCGAAGCGCTGGCGCTCGCACGTGAACTCGATTGCCCGATCGAATCGGTCTTCACGCACGCGGAAGGCGCATCGCGGCGCTTCACCCCGGGTGGGCCGGCTCTCGCTGCTCTCGTCGCCGATTCTGCTGGTCGTCAGAGTCTGACCGGCGAGCTGCAGCTTCAGGCTCTGCGGGGGACGGCACATTCCGGATCGGCGAGCCCGCAGCGTGAATGGTGCTCGTCTACTTCGTGGCCGGCCTGTCCGGGTACCGTTCTCGGTCTGGCTCTCCCGGCGGTTCACCAAGCACGGCGCGTTCGTCGCTCAGCCGTCCGGCCGCTCCGTGCGCCGGGTCCGGGAAGCCGCTTGCTTGCGCAACGCATCGAGATCCCGGCGCACAGTCTCGGACAACGATCCATCGAGCTCGAGCGCGTGCTCGAGCGTGCGGATCCCCGCATCGAGGTCGCCGAGCGCGTAGTAGGCGCCCGCCAGGCTGAGTGCCCGCGCCTGATCCAGCTCCGGCAAGGGCTGGAGTCGCGCGATCCACGTCCGCGCCATCTCGTGGATCAGCGCCTGGATGCGCGGATCGCTCCGCACCGCGTCGAACGCGGGATCGCCGATCACCTTGTCGTGGCGGTCGAAGCCGAGCTCCATCGCGCGGCGCAGCGCCGCGGCGGTCTCCCCCGCGTCGCCGGTAATCGCGACCATACGCGCACGCGACCAGCGTGCGAGCACGCTGTTGGGGTAGTTCAAGATCGAGTCCGCGACCATGGCGGACTCGGAGCGCCAGATCCCGGCTCGCACCTGGCTCTGAACTCCGAAGGCGATCGCGACCGCCACCACGAGCACCGCGAGCACGCGCCCTTGGCCGAGCGACTGCGGCAGCGGCGAGGCGCCGCGGCGCGCGCATGCCGACTCGATCCACTCGGCCGCGGACACGCCCGCCGCGAGCGTAGCTCCGATCAGTCCAGGCAGAATGGTGTAGAGGTAGCGATCGCCCATTTCGTTCGCGAAGGGGAGGATCTGCGAGACGGGGACGAAGGCCGCCGCCGCCCAGACCCAGAACACGCCCTCAGGCTCTCGTCGCCATACGGTGTAGATCATTCGGACGGCGAACAGCGTCAGGAGGAGCAGTCCAGCGAGCCACCACGGATCCCAGGGCGAGTGCGCGCGCGGTGGATCGTGGAAGGCCGAGACGCCGTGTGCTGTGACCGCCATGACGAGGTAGCGCGCGGCGATCGCGACGATCGTGCGCAGCCAGACCGCGGAGGATTCGTCGAGCGGCCCAGCTTCCCCGATCAGCCGGAACACGCCCATCTCCGGGATCATGTACGCAATCGTGACGGCGACGCAGAGCGCGATCCATCGCCAGCGCACGTGCCCGGTCCGCCACCAGTCGAGCGCCATCGCCACCGGGATGACGAACACCGCTGTGACCTTGGTGAGCAAGGCGAGCGCGAAGCAGAACGTCGCCCAGCCCGGCCGCCGCTCCCAGAGCAGCAGGGCGGCCAGGCAGCCCGCCGTGGACGCCAGCGTCTTGAGCTGCGAGATCCAGGCCGCGGGCTCCACGTTGGCGGGATGCACGAAGAAGAACGTCGCTCCCGCGAAAGCGACCGGGCCCGACAGCCGAAGCGCGAGAAAGACACGGAGCAGCAGCACGGTCACCAGCGCGTGGAACGCGACGTTCACGACGTGATGACCCAGCACGTCGGAGCCGAAGCACTGCCAGGCGAGCGAGTGGAGCAGCACCGAGATCGGGGTGAAGTTGTGCGCGCTAATCGAGGCAGAGCTGTGTGGATCGAAGAACGACGCGAGGTTCGCGAGCGTGAGCGTGTGCAGCGGCTCGTTGTCTCGCACGATCGAGATGTCGTCCGAGATCCAGACACCGCGCAGCGCCGCGGCGAAGAGCAAGAGACCGAGCAGGAAATATGCCAACCAGATCCCGGCAGAGATCAGCAGTAGCGGAGGTCGCCGGCGGGTTGCCATCGATGCCGCGGAGCATATAGCTGCCGCCGGAACGCGGCACCCGAGCGAGCTTGGTCGCGGGAGCCGAGTCGCTCGCGTCTTCCCGGATCAGCGTGGAGCACGTCACGTGCGCGAGTCGATGCGCGCAGACTAGAGCGCGCGGCGCAGTAGGCGGTTCTCGGGGCCCGCTTCGGCTGCGCCGACCGTAGTGCGCGTGCGCTCGCTCGGCGCGCTCGAGTCTTGGTGAACGACGAGCCTGTGGCGATCGCGCCGCCCGAGCTACTGGAACCCAGAGAGCGAGTGAGGACACCAGCTCAACTGCTCTTACAGCAGAAGAGTTGCTCTATCCATCGCGCTCCCGATCTAATGCTGCGGATCCGTTTCCGCTCCGGGAAGGGCGCGCTCCCCCGCCCCCCCAGGTTGGAAGCCGTTGCACGCCCCAGGAATGACGCGTACTTGCGTCGGGTCGATCCCGAATATGCGCGCCGGGAGGCGGACGAGCGCGAAGGCATTGTTCCTCCACACCAGGGCGTCGCCTGGTTTGGGCGAGAGCCCGGGCGGCAGGTATCGGCTGTCGATCAAGGCGTAGTCCGCTCCCAGCGCCGACGCCGTCTCGATGAGGGCCGCGATCCGCTCCTGCGGCTCTGGAAGCTGCTGCGCGTGCCGGATACGGCGTCCGTCCTCCTGCCAGCGCAGGAACTCGACGGGGTGGTTCTTCACGTAGGGGGCCGTCGGCGAGTAGACCACGGGCCGCAGCGTCGCGTAGCGGAGCGCAACCTCGAAGGACGTTGCGAAAAGCCGAGCCCCGGGAGGCGTCTCGGTTCGTACGCGTTCGAAGGCTTCGAGGACGAGGGCGCGTCCGGGCGCGGGGCAGGACAGTCTGCCCCGCGCCCAACACGCCACGGCGTCGCCCACATACCGGATCGGATGGAGCTCGACCCAGAAAGCCGTCAAGGCAAGCCCGGCGGCTGCCACCGCGAGCCGCACCGTGCGGCTTCGCGCGCGACGGTAGATCGCTGCCAACGGCCAGATCACGAGCAGCAACATCAGCGGCACGAGGTATCGGATCGACCGGATCAGATCGATCTCGAACGGCAGCGTGCCGCGCATCCGCGCCACGACCTGATCGACCCACGGGAGGCCTACACCAATCGCGAGCAGCCCGCAGCACCAGAGACCGACCATGGCCAGCGGGCCGCGATGCGCACCCGGCAGCCAGGTGAGGAGGGTCACGCCGAACCCTGCAAGGATCCAGAACAGCAGCTCCGCGCCGCTCCAAGACGCGACAAAGCCGCCGAGCGCCATCCCCACGTCGAGCGACTCAGCGTGGAAGGTAGCCGCAACGGCCGCCTGCAGGTCGGCTGGTGCGACGCAATCTGCCCCGCTGCTCGACTGCTCCCCGAGGTACAGGACCGCGAAGGGAGCGGCAAGCGCGAGGAAGAGCAAGCCGAGCCCGATCATCACGCGCGTCTGTCGCGCGCGCGACCAGCCGTCGGGGCGCCGCGCCCAGAGAGAGAGCCAGATCGCGAACGCCCAGCTCGGCGCGCTGACCGGGTGCGCGTAGACCAGCAAGGCTGCGGCGACCATGAGCCACGGAAAGCGGCGCGGCTGGTCTCGCCAGGCGATCGTGGCGGCGAGCGCGAAGGGGAGCGCCGCCTGATAGGTGAAGCGCGGCTGGGGATCCCAGAAGATGCCCCAATATTCGGCCAGGTTGATCCAGACGAGCGGAAGCGTGATCACCGCGAGCAGAAGCGCCCAGAAGCGGTCTCGGAACAACACACGTCCGAGCAGATAGAATCCGCTCGCCTGAAGGAAGACATGGAAGCCGAGCAGCGAAATGAAGGCGGTGCCGTAGTCTCCAATCGCCGCATTGAGCGCACGGAGAAGCGGAACGTGCAGGGTCACATAGAAGCCGAAGTTGGTGGGATCGCCGAGAAAGGGATCCCGCACGAAGCGGTCGGGATGATCGATGGCCGCTGCAAAGCTCGCGATGTTCGACGCGTCTTCGAACAGGAACGGAAAAGGATGAGTGCCTCCCCACCTCCCCAGTTGATAAGCAAAGCCGAAGCCACCGAGCGCCAGCAGGACGAGAACGTCCCGCCAGTCGAACGCGCGCGCGACAGCAGGCGACGACGTGCTCGAACCCAGCGTCGCTCTGCTCCATCCGAAATTCCTGCGCTCCAAGGGTCCGACCGCTCCAGGTTCGCCGGACAATAGCTAGCCGCTTCTCTTGCCGCTCCGGACACGGAAACGCGGTGAGCCCCGACAGCGCGGGGAGCATTCGGGCAGCCTGTGAGTGGGCGCCGTCTTCTACAGCACGCGCTTCGCATTCAGTTGCTCGGCATCTTCTTTCTCGCTCATCACCAGCGCCAGCCGCTACACTGTGTATGGAGCGCGTGCACCGAAAATGAGAATATTCCGCCCGGCTCTGTGCCCGTTGGCTCTTGCTCCCACGTGGGGCTTGTCATTCCGCTCACTATCGACCCAAAATCCCCCTCTACCGCCTGTGCGTGCTGATCCCTGACCGGAAGGTGTCGACGGAAATGAAACTTTTAAGTGTCGTCCCAGATCGCTCGTCGTGGGCTTGCCCGCCGGAACCGATCCTCGCCTCGCCCATCGATATGAATAGGCTCGGTCGGGCTCACCCTTGGCCGGGCGGGATTCGCACCCCGCGGGACGACAGACGAAGTTTCATGGAGTCATCGCACCCTCCAAGTCCGTTCGACCAGCAGCGCCTGGTCGAACTGTTCCGCCTATGCTCTCCCTCGTCTCCCTGGCGCATCGAGGACACGGCGCACCCTCTTCTCACGCACCCACGCTGCATGCTGCGAGGGTTGGACTCTGATACTCAGCGGCGGGCTCTGAGTTTTCGGGGTGGGCAATTTCGGCGCCATCGGGCGGAGGACACACCATTGGACAGTGAGCAACCTTTGACTGAGCGGACGCCGGAGCTCGCACGGTGGCGATCGGTGTGGCGCCGCGAGCTGCGTCGAGACGTGTTGCGCCGTCTGTTCGCGCTCGCCGCCCTCGTTGGTGCGATCATTCCGCTTCTCACGTCGAAACCCGTGCCTCTCGATTCCCAACCCTTCCCCGACGCGCAGGCGTACGCTGACATGGCGTTCCAGATCGCGAATGGGAACGGATTCCTAACGCGCATCGACGAGCGGTTGCCAGCGGATCAACAGCCGCCATCCGGTCAACTCAATCCGAGCCGATACCCTCCTGGGTTATCGCTCGTGCTGGCTCCGTTTGTGCGCTTCGGCGACAACGAGTTGTCAGATACGCAGACGGGCGCTCGCTTCATCGCGGTTCTGCTCCTGCTCGCCATCTTCGCCGCCTCGGCAGCACTGGGCGGCCCAACGGCAGCGGGGATCGCAGCCCTCGTCACGTGGATGTCGCCTTTCGTCAAGAAATCGTCCCGACTCGTCATGTCCGACGCGTTCGGCGCGCTGTTGACGGTCTCCATCCTCGCTGTACTCGCAGTTGCTTGGTCTCCGAAAACGCGCGAGCGGGCGCGGGAAGCTTGGGCCGCGCTTGCGGGCATCTTCGCGGGTTACGGAGTGCTGACGCGGCTCAGCGCCCTGTTCATCTTGGTTGCACTGCTCGCGTCGGTTGGTAGCTGGCGGATCCGGAAGTTCGTGGCTCTGGGAACTGCTCCGTTCCTGATCTTTCTCGGTACTTATCAGTGGACCCAGTTCGGTCACCCGTTGAAGACGGGTTACAACTACTACCTGCCGACCCTCGTCGCGTTCGAGTTCGGCAACATCTCCAAGGAGAACTTGTTCGGAGAGCGCGGCAACATCCACAACGACAAGCTGCATGGTCGCCTAATGGAGTGGAGCAGCCCGTGCGATGATTGTGGCTCCCCAATGGGCAAGGCGAGCAACTTGGTCTTCTACCCGTCGCTTCTCCTCGGGCTGTACTGGATCTACTTCCCACCGTTGTTCTCCTTATTGGGCGGCTGGGAGTTGTTTCGAAGACGAAAGACAGTTGCTGCCCGGTTCGGAGGTCTCGTGGTCATCGCGAACCTGTTGATCGCGCTCCCCTACTTCTACCAGGGCGGTCGCTTCGTCGCTCCAGCGGCGCTGGTCCTCCTCGCTTATTCCGCCGCGGGCGTTGCCCGCCTGGTCGATACGTGGTTCGGGCTTCGCTCGCCGCAAACGTCGGCTGAAGCGGCCTAGCCGCATTTCTCACCAGCCATCCCCTCGCCTCGATGCCGGGGCGTTTGGTGGGCAATCCGTGGCAAGCCAGCCGGGTTGGCCGGTGGTAGCGCCCGATTCCGGATGGTTTGCGGAGGCACAGGGCGGCTTGGATGGAGGTGTAGAGATACTTTCCCACACGATCGCGTGTGGGAAGATCGGCGCAGTCGCGGGGCGGATCACTTTGGCAGCGGCGCCGTGTGAGCCCTTCGACTCCCTCGCCTCCATCGGCAGTGGCTTCGATTCCCCTTGCGCACGGCGTACCTCGATGTGCGGGCGCTTGTTCTCGGCCAGCCGCGCGTGCGTCCCTGAACGCCGAAAATCGAGACACTGCGAAGGCTGATGAGAAATACGGGCTAGGCGCTGGAGGCAGCACGGAGGCTGCGGATCCGCGGGGAGACGAGAGCCTTCCAACGGGGCTCCAAGAAGCCGCCGAAGCATCCGCCTCACCTCGCTCGGCGCCCGGCCGGACCGCGCGTTCGCGATTCGCGTGCGCGTCGGTGCGCTCCGGGGCTGCGGCCGGTCCAGCGCCGGAAGGCGTGGGCGAAGGCGCTGAGTTCGGAGTAGCCGAGCAGGAAGGCGATCTCGGTGAGGTCCGTCTCGGTGCGCTCGAGATACTGGAACGCCAACTGGTGTCGCGCCTGCTGGACCAGATCGCGATAGACGAGCCCGCGTTCGGCGAGCTGGCGCTGCAGCGTCCGGGCGCTGACGCCCTGCTGGGGCGCCAGATCTGACAGGCTCGGATGGCCGTCGCAGAGCCGGCTGGCGATCTCCACGCGCAATCTCGCCAGCCACGGGTCGTCACCCGGTTCGGCGGCGAGGACTTGCTGCAGGCGCCGCTCGACGACGGGGAGCAGCGACCGATCGCTGCCCGACACCTCCCTAGGTAGGACGGACGCGTCGAAGCAAATCTCGTTGGAGTGCTCGGCGAAGGTCGGCACCACGCCGAAGAGCTGGAGGTGCTCCGCGGTGTCGCTGGGAGCGGCGTGCACCATCGTGACGCTCCGCGGCCGAAAGTCGCCGTCTCCCGCCAGGCGGCGCAACATGCGGAGCAGCAGCAGCAGGCCGCCGTCATAGACGTGCCGGAACGCCTCGGGATCACCCGCTTCGAGATGGGCGCGCAGCACCGCGACGCCGCGGCTCGTGTGCAGCTCGGCCTGCGCGCCCTCGACGAGCGTTCCGATGTAGCGCACGAGGTTGCTCACGCCGATCTCGACGGTGGATGCGTTGAGGACCGCGTAGGTCACGAGTCCGAGCGCCTCGAGATCGAAGTTCGCGCCGAGGTGGAGACCGAACGCGGGATCGCCGAGTTCGTCCGCCGCGCAGGCGACGACTGCCGCGAGCCGGTCCAGCTCGACCATGCGGTCCGGGTCGAGCAGGTCGCCATCCCGCAATCCGGCGGCCGCTCGGACGCGGGCGGCATCCCCTCCAGACCCCGCCACGAACTGCAGCACCGCGGTGACGAGCCCTGCGCGAACCCTGGCCATGGTCTGCCGCTCATGACGCCGACTATCAATTGATTGGCGCAAGAGATCAATACTCGGGACCTGGAAGCAGGCGATTCTCGCGCTCGCCCACGACGGGCCCGGAGGACCGCATGCTGAACTTCGATCCGCGCGACTTGGTCGAGCCGTCCCGCTACGCCGAGCGGGGCCGGCCGTACGAGCTGTTCGCGGCGCTGCGCCGCGAGGCGCCCGTCGCGTACTGCGAGCCCGAGGGCTACGAGCCGTTCTGGGCGATCACCCGCCACGAGGACATCGTCGCGATCTCGCGCGATCCCGCGCGCTTCAGCAATGCGGAAGGCGTGGCGCTGCTGCGCAAGGACGAGCCCGACTTCCAGCGTATGGTGCGCACCATCATCAACATGGACCCGCCCGACCACGGCGCCTACCGCGCGATCGGCCACCGCTGGTTCGTGCCCCGCAACCTGCGCAATCTCGAGGGCCGCGTGCGCGTGCTGGCCCGGGCGCTGCTCGACGGCATCGCCGCGCGCGGCGCAACGCGCATCGACTTCGTGCAGGAGATCGCCACGCCGCTTCCGCTGCGGATGATCTGCAATCTGCTGGGCCTGCCCGCCGAAGACGAGGCGTTCGCGCTGCGCGTCGCGGACGAGGCCTTCGGTGCGGATGATCCCGACATGAAGCGGGCCGAAGGCGGCCGTATAGCGCTGGTCGTCGAGCTCACCGGCTACTTTACGAAGATGCTCGCCGACCGCCGGCGCGAGCCGCGCGAGGACCTGCTCTCGCTGATCGCGAACGCCGAGGTGAACGGCAAGCCGATCCCCGACCTCGAGGCCCTGTCCTACGCCGGCGTCATCCTGGGCGCCGGCGTCGACACCACGCGCAACGCGCTCGGCAGCGGCATGGAGGCGCTGCTCGCGCACCCGGAGCAGCTCGAACGGCTGCGGAAGGATCCGCCGCTGATCCCGACGGCGGTCGAGGAGATCCTCCGCTGGACGGTGCCGGCGAACCAGATGCTGCGCACCGCGACCTGCGACACGGAGGTGCGCGGCGTCCCGATCCAGAAGGGCGACACGCTCGTGCTGTTCTACCCCTCGGCCAATCGCGACGAGGCCGTCTTCGAGGATCCCGACCTCTTCCTCATCGATCGCAAGCCGAATCACCACCTCACCTTCGGGATCGGCGAGCACTTCTGCCTGGGCGCCGGACTCGCGCGCATGGAGATCCGCGTGCTGCTCGAGGAGCTGCTGCCGCGGCTGCGCTCGATCCGCCTCGCCGGAACACCAAAGCGGATCGAGACGAACTTCATCGTCGGCTGGAAGGAGCTGCCGATCGAGCTCGAGCTCGACGCGGCGAAGGCGCCGGGCGCGGCGGCGGGGTGATGGAAGCGATGCCGCTTCGCGGACGCGTCGTGTACGTAACCGGCGGCGGCAGCGGGATCGGCCGCATCCAACACCGACGTGGCAGACAGGGGATGAGGGGCGCGCTCTTTCCGGAGAAATCCGCAGAGGATCGATATCTCCCCGCGCAGGCGTGCGGCTCCGCTGCGGTGCGGAGGCGGCAGAGCGGGCGACGAGCCCACGCAGAATGATGTCGGCGATCGCTTCGACGGTCGCCTTGGGCGAGGCCTGCACCACGCCCGCCACACCCGGGCGCGCGAACTCGCGCCCCAGGCCGCCGAGCAGAGTACAAGCGGTTCAAGCGGGCTCTTGTCCGAGAATGAGTCTCATGCCCCCCCCCCGGCTCAGCGGGAGCGCCAACGGGTCGATTCCGGCCACCACTCGGGCGCCGCGACCCGGTACCGTGCGCGCTCTCGACGCCAGAAGATGCGCCGCGCTCGTCGCGTCGCCGCGCTTCGATCTCGTCCGCTACCACGGTGCGCTCGGCCCGCGCGCGAGAATGGATTCGGTGAGACTCATGCTGATGGAAACGACAGCCGGTGGCTCTTCTGAATCTTCTCCCGCCATTCGTCAGCGACTTGCGCCTCCGTTGCAAACTCCGGCCAACGCGCCACGGCCGCCGACACTTCTTCGATGATCGTCCCAGCGCGACCTCGTTTCATCAGCGAGGACTTCGCGCACGCATCGAAGTCCGCCATCGTGAACTCGTCCCGTTTTCCGTTCAGGGTCATCTGGTGCATGGCGGTCCAGGAACCGGACGGATTGAAGCTGTAGGTCACATCGAATGCTGGAGCGAGCGACCAACGGCCCTGCTTGTCCATCAGGAAAGCGATGTTCTTCACATGATCATCCTGATTCCGCGCAACGATGTTGAAGACCATCCGCCGGAACTGCTCCTCCACCGCCGCCATCGGTAGATCGAGCTGTCGAATCGCCAACAGCGCCTGCTCGTAGGCGTAGGCTCCGGCCTGGTTGAAATCGAAATGCGCCAGCGCGCAGAGCGATTGCATGTGCAGCTTCTCGCCGCCCGCCAGGCGGTCGAAGCGCCGGGTCATGAAGTGACGCCGCCCGTTTTCCTCCAGCAGCCGGCATTCACTCATGGTGATGCCAGCCGCCCTCGCCATCCGGTGATACGCATACTCGATCGCGCCATAGCCCCTCGGGTCTTCCAGTTCCTTGTCCTTGTTGCCGGTCACGCCATCGAACTTCAGCAGCCAGTAATCGAATCCGTCGCCCGCTGTGATCTGCCCTGAGCGCACTTCGTTCGTCTCGCGATTCCACGCGATCACCGCCTTGGCCCGCGCCCCGCCGGCGGACGTGCCCACGCGCAGGATGTCGTTCAGCGCCTTGCGCCGCGCCGCCCCGCCGAGATTGCCTTTCAGATCATTTCGGTGTGTCAGGACGTCGGACGCCAGCCGGACCAGCGCATCGATCTCGATCTTCGTTGCCTTCCGCGGCTTCG
>Ga0315273_10004650_pt1 | contig 16854 bp, 12 predicted proteins | sample YL17G02_0_MG_FD_205753 | JGI IMG/M metagenome (GOLD analysis project Ga0315273, IMG submission 205753) | Sediment microbial communities from Yellowstone Lake, YNP, Wyoming, USA - YL17G02_0 | ecosystem: Environmental > Aquatic > Freshwater > Lake > Sediment | place: USA: Wyoming | collected... | reverse complement strand
TCACGATTCTGAGCTTTCTGATATTCGCTGTTGCAGTAACAGGTGCATCGCTCGCAGCGCGCAGGCGCGCCGCGACGGGCACTCCATCCGCGCTCCGCAAGAAGCTCGAGCGCATCGAGGCCGATCACGAGCGCACCTCTCGCAACCTCCGCGTCGTCAAGCGCCGTCTGCGCGACAATCAGCGCCAGCTCCACGAGATCAAGCAGAATCTGAACTCGACGACCACTCAGTACAAAGTCGTCACCCGGAACGTGCACGATGCGCGGTCCGATCTCGCCGAAGCCGTCTCACAATATCGCGCGGCCGAGGCCCGCCTGGAGGGCCACAGAGAGGACGTCTCCGACCGTCTGGTCGCCATGTACGAGCTTGGTGAAGCGCGGCCGGTCGAGGTGCTGCTGCAGGCCACCAGCTTCACCGATTTCGCGAACCGCCTCTACTTGCTGAACCAGGTCGTCGAGCGAGACGCGGAGCTGATCGACGACTACGAAGAGGCGCAGACCACGGCCGATCAGCATCGCGCCAATGTCGCCGCCGAAGAGCGCCGGCTATCTCAGGTTCAAAGCCAGGTGCGAGAGCAGAAAGAGCGGCTGTCGGACTGGCGGGATGCCGCTGCCGAGAAGCAAACGCGACTTATGGCCGATCGGGTTTCCTACGAGCGCGCGCTCGCCGAGCTGGAGCAGAACTCGCGCGAAGTCACCGCCATGTTGGGGCGCCTGGAGCGCACCCGCGGCGGTCAGGCCCGCTTGGCGAAGCCCTGGAAGGGCAGCTTCATCTTCCCGGTGCCAGGACGCATCACATCGGGCTTCGGGTATCGCACTCATCCCATCTATCACGTGCGCAAGCTGCACACCGGCCTCGATATCGGCGCCGCGTATGGCGCGCCCATCCACGCGGCCGCGGGTGGCGTGGTCGTGTTCGCCGGCAGGTGGGGCGGATATGGGAACTGCGTCATCATCGATCACGGCGGCAGCCTGGCGACGCTCTACGGTCACTGCTCCAGCCTCTCCGTGAGCGAAGGCCAGGAAGTCAAGCAGGGCCAGAAGATCGCCGCTGTCGGAAGCACGGGCCTTTCCACCGGCCCGCACCTGCACTTCGAAACCCGCCGCAACGGCCGGCCGGTGAACCCGTCGGGGTTCTGACCGGCAGGCCGTTCAGCCCGCCGAGCGCGCCCGTTGCGTTGGTACTTCAGTGCCGGGGCGGCTCCGTGGTCTTTCGGGAGTTCAGTCCCGAAAGCGTAAGCGATCCCGCCGCTCCCTCCGACTCCTCGAACTCCTCGCACCGCGGTTTGACACTCCCTCACCCCGAAGAGTAGAATTCCGACAGTGCTTTCGCCCTCGCGATGCACGATGATGTCGGGTTGGGCAGAAGCTTCAGTCGCCTTGGGCGGCTTGCCTCCTGCCCCTGCCGTTACCCCTGGACTGAGAGGAATGAGGCTGTGAACGACCTTCTGCTCTACGACACCACATTACGGGATGGTGCGCAGACTGAGGGCATTTCGTTCTCGGCCGACGATAAGGTCAAGATCGCCCACAAGCTCGACGAACTCGGGGTTCACTACGTCGAGGGCGGCTTCTCGGCCCCCGGCAACCGCACAGATATGGAGTTCTTCGAGCGCATGCGCGAGCGGCCCCTGAAGCGCGCTCGACTCGTCGTCTTCGGCATGACCCGCCGCGCCGGCGCGACCGCCGAAGACGATCCTGCGATGCGCAATCTCGTCGCCCTCGGCGCTCCGGTAGCGGCCCTCGTCGGAAAGTCCTGGGACCTGCACGTAACCTCGGTCCTGAACGTCGATCTCACCGAGAATCTGACGATCATCCAGGATTCGATCCGTTTCGTGAAGTCACACGGCATCGAGGCCGGCTTCGACGCCGAGCACTTCTTCGACGGCTTCAAGCATAACCCTGACTACGCCCTGAAGTGCCTCAAGGCCGCCGAGAAGGCCGGCGCAGACTGGATCTGCCTCTGCGACACCAATGGCGGCGCGCTCCCCAAAGACGTCGAGGTCGCCGTGCAGCGAGCGCGGGAGGCGGTCAAGGCGCCATTGGGCATCCACACCCACAACGATAGCGACGTCGCCGTCGCCAACACGCTGGTCGCCATCGACGCGGGGTGCACGATGGTGCAGGGCACCATCAACGGCTACGGCGAGCGAACGGGCAACGCCAATCTCTGCTCGATCATCCCGAACCTGCAGCTCAAGATGCGCCGCCGCTGCCTCGCCGACGACCAGCTCGCGCAACTCTACGAGGTCGCTCACTACGTTGCCTCCGTGGCGAACATGCCGCCGCCGGAGCGCGACGCCTATGTCGGCCGCAGCGCCTTCTCCCACAAGGGCGGGATGCACGTCGACGGCATGCTGAAGAACCTGCGTACCTACGAGCACGTCCTGCCCGAGCAGGTCGGCAACGAGCGGCGCTTCCTGGTGTCGGATCAGGCGGGGCGCAAGGCGGTCGTGTTCAAAGCGCAGTTCCTCGAACTGGGGCTGGACAAGGACTCGCCGCAAGCGCAGGCCATCATGGCGCGGCTGAAAGAGATGGAGCACGCCGGCTATCAGTTCGAGGGAGCGGAAGCGTCGTTCGAGCTGATGGTGCGGAAGAGCGTCGGCATGTATCAGCCGCGGTTCGATCTCGAAGGCTTCCGCGTCATCGTCGAGAAAGACCGCAACGGCGAGATCAAGACCGAGGCGACCATCAAGCTGCATGTCGACGGCGAAGCGGAGCACACCGCAGCCGAAGGCGACGGCCCCGTGCACGCCCTCGACAACGCCCTCCGCAAAGCGCTCGAACGCTTCTACCCTGACCTCAAGGGCATCAGGCTGACCGACTTCAAAGTGCGGGTGGTCGACGCGCCCGAGCAAGCCACCGCAGCGGCCGTGCGCGTCATGGTGGAATCCCGCGCCGGCGCCCGCACCTGGACCACCGTCGGCGTCCACACCAACATCATCGAAGCAAGCTGGCAAGCCCTCGTCGACGGCGTCGAATACGGTCTGCTGCAAATCTCCGAGAACGGACTGAAGACCGACCGGGATGAGGGGGCGGGGAGCTAGGGTATCCGGTCGGCTTGTCGGGCGCGGCATCGGCGCCCCAATCCGCGCTCATCGGAGCCTGCCCTGAGCGAAGCCGAAGGGTTCCCCATCCCCTCCGCCGTTGCCGTTCCTCCCCCACCGTGCTAGACTAGCCCATCCCAATGAGACCACTCCTCCGCCGCCTGAAATGGGTTCTGCTCGCCTCGCTCGCCTTCGTCGCCGGCCCGCCCGAGCGCTGCGAAGGGGTGCCGCCGCACCTGCGCGTGGGCATCATGCTGCACCAGGCCGAAGTCTCGTTCTCCGGCCCCGCCGGCGTCACGGTCGGCGCTCCCAATGGCGACAAGCCTCTTGCCACCATTCCAGCCAACGAAACCTGGACTATCCGCCCTGCCGCCAGTAGCCTACCCCCACGCAGCGGGGGTGGGGCCGTTCTCGTGAGCCCTGCCGGCGCGGAAGCTGGATTGCCCCCTGCCACCATCCACCTCACCGCCTCCGAAAACAGCACCGTCACCACTCACGGCGTCCAGGGTCACTGGGACAAACGCACCGATCGCGACTACCGCGGCGTCATCGAGATCACGCACAACGCCGGCGGCTTCACCGTCGTGAACCTGGTGGATGTCGAGACCTACCTCCGCGGCGTCGTTCCATCCGAAATGCCCGCGACCTATCCCCTCGCCGCGCTTCAGGCGCAGGCCATCGCCGCTCGCGGCCAAGCGCTGATGAAAGCCGGCCGTCATCGCTCCGAGGGCTTCGACCTCTGTTCGGGTCAGCACTGCCAGGTCTACGGCGGCGCGACCATTGAGGACCCGAGATCCGACCAGGCCGTCGCGAGCACGTTCGGCCAGATACTCACCTACCACGGCCGCCTCGCCGACACGCTCTACTCCTCCACCTGCGGCGGCCACACCGCCAATAACGAGGACTACTGGACCAGCGCTCCGCCCATCCCCTACCTCCGCGGCGTCGCCGACTTCGAACCCGATGACCGGGTGAGCTACACCTTCCCGCTCACCGAGCAGCAGGCCCAGGCTTACCTGAAGTACGCCCCGCCCGTTCATTGCAACCAGCCCGCCTATGCCAAGACCGACAAGATTCGCTGGTGGTCGGTGGTGCGTCGCGAAGACCTGGAGAAGACCATTCACGACGCGGTCGGCGATATCGGCACCCTCATGGAGATTCGCATCGTCAACCGCGCTCCCTCCGGCCTCGTTCGCACCATCGCCATCATCGGCACGAAGCGCCTCGTCAGGCTGAATGGAGGCTCCGCCATCCGGCACGCGCTCGGCGGCATCAACTCCACCGCGTTCGCCATCCAGTCCATCCCCGAGCAGGACGGCACCCCTGTCGCCTTCGCCGTCTGGGGCGCGGGCTGGGGCCACCAGGTCGGCATGTGCCAGGTCGGCGCCGCCGGCCTCGCCGACCGCGGGTGGGGATATGAGCAGATTCTGTCGAAGTACTACATTGGATGTCAAGTAGAGAAGCGGTACTGAAGACCGTTGGGCAGGGGCTCGCCCCTGCCATTTCCGTTGCTTCGGTACTTCAATGCCGAAGCCCGTTCCTGTTTCTGGTGTATCGGGACTTCAGTCCCGATACCGCGATCTGCGTGATCTGCGGACTACCTTTCCCGAGGATACACTCTTGAAAATCTGCGACCTCACTCCCCGATGCCAGGTCTCCGGCCGGTACCTCGTCCTGCGCAAGGAACTGCGCCAGGGCGGCCGCGGCGGTTTCTTCATCGACATCACCCTCTGTGACCCGACCGGCCGCGTCTCGGCCAAAGTCTGGGACAATGCCCAGGCCATCTCCGAGCGCTTCGACCAGGGTGACGTCGTGCAGATCAGCGGAGTGGCCGAGCTGTACCGCGAGGAGCTTCAGCTCCGCCTGGCGGAGGTCACGCCCCTCGCTCCCGAGGAGGCCGACCCCCACGACTTCCTGCCCCGCAGCCAGAAAGATCCCGACGCGCTCGAGCGCCGCCTCGCCGAGTTCGTGAAGTCCATTCAGAACGGCTACCTGCGCGACCTGCTGCTCGCCCTCTTCAAAGACCCGCAGTTCCGCGCCGACTTCAGGACCGCGCCCGCGGCGAAGGCGCTGCATCACAGCTACATCGGCGGTCTCATCGAGCACACCGAGGACGTGGCCCAGCTCTGCGAGAAGGTCTGCGAGCTCTTCCCCGCCCTCGACCGCGATCTCCTCATCGCCGGCGCCATTCTCCACGACATAGGGAAAACCGAGGAACTGAGCTGGGGGACCGCATTCGAGTACACCGACCGCGGCAATCTGCTCGGGCACCTCGTCCTCGGCGAACAGCGCGTGCGCCGCGAGGCCGAGAGGATCGAGGGATTCCCGGAGGAACTCAAGCAGCTCCTCAGCCACATGATCCTCAGCCACCACGGCGAGTACGAGTACGGATCGCCCAAGCTACCCATGACCGCCGAGGCCATCGCCCTCCACCACGCCGAGGACCTCGACGCCAAGGTCAACATGTTCCTCGATCAGATCGGCGCCGCTCGCGAAAAGGGCCGCCGCTGGACCGAGCGCCATTTCCTCCTTCAGCGCGCCCTCTACGCCGGCCCGCCTGAAGAGGTGCAGAAGGAAGGCGTATCCGATGCGGATTAGCAGTGTTGACATCACCGCGCTATTGGGAGAATATGCACATTCGCATGCTGCGGGTCAAGCGGCCCCGTGACAACGAGGAGACGGATGATGAGTAGCGCCGAACTGACACGTGCCTGCGTCCGGGGGTTGACCCCGTACACCCCCGGCAAGCCGATCGAGGAGGTGCAGCGAGAATACGGCCTTACCGACATCATCAAGCTCGCCTCCAACGAGAACCCCCTCGGCCCATCCCCGAAAGCCGTCGAGGCGATCTGCAAGGCCGCCGCGGATGTTCGCCTCTATCCCGATAATGACTGCTATCATCTCCGCCGCGCCGTAGCCGACCGCCTCGGTGTCACCCGCGAGCAGGTACTCCTCGGTCACGGCAGCGATGAATTGATCCACAATATCGGCCTCGCCTTTATCTGCCCGGGCGATGAGGTCATGATGTGTACCGGCCCGTTCAGCCAGTACGAATTCACGACGCGGCTGATGGAAGCCGAGGTCGTCACCGTCCCGTTGGACCGGGACTGGCGCTACGACCTGCCGGGAATGGCGCGGCGGCTGACCGACCGCACCAAGGTCATTTTCATCGGCAATCCCAATAACCCCACTGGGACCATCGTCAAGAAGGACGAGTTGGCCCGGTTCATGGCCGATGTGCCCGATCGCGTCATCGTCGTCATGGATGAGGCCTACTTCGAGTACGTGGACGACCCCGACTACGCCCAGGGCCTTCCATACGTGGCGCAGGGGCGCGCTGTCATCGTCTTGCGAACTTTCTCGAAAATCTACGCCCTTGCCGGCCTGCGAGTTGGCTACGGCGCGACAACCCCCGAGCTTGCCGCGTCGATGGAGCGCGTTCGTGAGCCATTCACCGTCACCAACGTCGGGCAGGCGGCCGCGTCAGCCAGCCTCGAGGATCAGGAACAGGTCACGCGCAGCGCCGCGCTCAACACAAAGTCGAAGGAATACCTGTACGGCGAGCTCAAGCGCCTGGGTCTGAAGTACACCCCGACGCACGCCAACTTCGTCTGGGTTGACGTGGGCAGGGACTGCCGCGACGTGTTCGTCGAACTGCTCAAGCGAGGCGTGATTGTCCGTACCGGAGACATTTTCGGCGCCCCCACCCACATCCGTGTCACCACAGGGCTGCCGGAGCAGAACGAACGCTTCATCGCCGCCCTCGAAGCCGTGTTGTAGCTGAACCTCCGAGTGCTGAGCGGATTGGGCAGGAGCTCTGCGTTGCTTCGGTACTTTAGTGCCGAAGCCGCGATGTCGGGTGTTTCGGGATGTCAGTCCCGAAACCGTCGCTGCTTCGGGGCTTCAGCGTCGAAATCCGGCACGGAAGCTTATGGACATGGCGGCGTTTGGGTAGCATAATAGCGACGCGGGGCAGGAAGAGCGTTTCCTGCCCTGGCCTGTGTGTCGGCCGCGCGCTGCCGACAGTCGTGCCTTCAACTGGAACAATACTATGGCGAGGAGTTGTGCACGTCCGAGCGCGTTCGCCTCTGGCGTGACCGGAAGGAGTGTCGTAGCTGATGTTGTGCAGACGATGTGGTATGGACAGCGCCGCGACCGACCTCTGTGAGTGGTGCAAGAAGCCGATGCTTCCCGTCGGCGCGTCGGTAACCGCGCAGCGGGGAGCGCCCGTGATGGCGGCCGAAGCGCCGCCCGTCGAATCCGATGTAGTCGAAGCATCAGCCGAGACCGTTGCTGCCGTGGGCGAGTCGGCAGTTGCGGCGGCCGAGCCCGATGGTCTGATGGAGTTGGGCCCCCCACCCGAGAGACCGGCCCAGGCCCAGGCCAAGGCACAGGGCGATATCCTCGTGCCACTGGGCGGCGCTCTTGGCAAGTCCGCCTCGGGCCCGAGTCACGGCATTTCTGATGACGCGACCAGGACCTCCGTTGATGTCGCCAACTACCTCGGGCCCGACCAGTCTCTGTTCAAGCCCATAAGCAGGGTCGAGCACTCGGCCACCTCCAAGGGCCTCGATCCGCTCAGCCATCGAGGCGGGCGGAGGAAAGAGACGCAGGTCAGCGATGTCTCGGACAACGTTCGCCTCATGCGCTCGACCATCACTGGGCTGGTAGTGTGCTTCCCGCTGGCGATTGTCCAGTTCGCACTCACCAAGAGGGTGCCCGAGAGGGTATTCAGCGCTGTGCCGATTCCCGGTGGTGGCGACAAATGGGTCGCCGCTATCGTCTACGGCATCTTCAGCGGCATCGCTATCGGCTTTGGCCTTGGCGCTCTGCTCACCCAGTTCAAGAAAGGCCCGGTGCTCGGCCTCCTGCTCGGCCTGGTTCTCGGCATATTCGGGCTTGCCACGGAGCCCTGGTACTGGGGCGCCCTGGCAGCCTGCATCACTGGGTTCGTCGCCGGCCGGCACGCCACATACGGCTACCGCAAAGTGCTGCAGGTGTAGCCGAGCCGGCTCGCCGTAGGCGAACACTGCAAGCGAACATTGTGTTGCTTCGGTACTTCAGTGCCGAAGCCGGTCTTCTGCGGGTTGGGCAGGAGCCTCGTGCCCGTCGTCTCATCATCCAGGAGCGCACATGCCAATAGACGCATCTCTCCTCGAAATCCTGGCGTGCCCGAAGTGCAAGACGAAAGTGGAACTCGCCGATGATCGTCTCATCTGCGTCGCCTGCGGAAGGCGCTACCGCATCGAGGACGGTATACCAGTCATGCTCCTGGAACAGGCCGAGCCGCCTGCGGCTGACTGGAAGCCCAAGGGGGGATAGCGCGCCTGCTCTATGACCGTTTCCGATCTCTCGATCTGCATTGTCAACTGGAACACGCGCGACGATCTCGAGCAGGCTCTCGCTTCTATCCCCAATCCCGACCCGGGGACCAGCACGCAGGTCATCGTGGTGGACAACGCCTCTCAGGACGGCAGCGCCCGGATGGTCCGCGAGCGCTTCCCGGCGGTGAAGCTCATCGAGAGCGGAGGGAATCTCGGCTTCGCCCGCGGGTATAATCGCGCGGTAGCCGAGTCCAGTGGTCGCTATCTCCTGGTTCTGAATCCGGACACGGTCGTCCATAACAGCGCGCTGAAGACCCTCACCACGTACATGGACGCTCATCCGCAGGTCGGCGCCGCCGGACCCCGCCTCCTCAACAGCGACGGCAGTCTCCAGTACTCCTGCCGCCGATTCCCGACGCCGATCGCCGCCCTCTTCCGCAACACCGTGCTGGGAAAGCTGCTCGGACCCGACCGGTTCACGCGTGACTATCTCATGGCCGATTGGGACCACAGCGCGCCCCGCGAAGTGGACTGGATCTCCGGCGCAGCCATGTGCATCCGCCGCGAGGCGTGGGAGACGGTCGGCGGTTTCGACGAGGGCTTCTTCATGTACGCCGAGGACATGGACTGGTGCCTGCGCGCTCGTCGAGCCGGTTTCCAGATTCACTACGTGCCCGAAGCCGTCATCACCCACCGCATCGGCCGCAGCAGCGATCAGCGCCCGATCGCAATGGTGATTCAGTTCCATCGCAGCATGGCCCGGTTCTACAGCAAACACTACGCGCCGCGCTGGCCCTGGGGACTGCGCTGGCTGCCCCTCCTCGGCGTCTGGCTTCGCGCCGGCCTGGTCCTCGCCCAGGTCCTCTGGGACGAATTGCGTGATTGGTGGCATACCAGGGGGGTAACTGCTCGATGAAAAGCTCCTCCCCCGCGCCCCGCGCCATCTCCGCCACAGTTGCCATTCATGACGCCGCCCTCCTCATCGCCATCTTCTACGCCCCCATCATGTGGGGCGCGTTCAACGCCGGCGGCCTGGCGTTCTCGGCGGTGCTCATCGTCGTCGCCGCTCTCGCCGCGATCGTCATCCGCTGGTCCCAGGGCAAGTCCCCCGCGGTGATCCCGAACACCATTCACCTGCCGGTTCTCGCCTTCGTCGCCGTCTCCGCGGTCAGCGCGCTCTTCGCCGTCAGCATCCACTCCAGCGCGATCGAGTGGGCGCGAATCGCCAGCGGCGCGCTGCTCTTCGCTCTCGTCGCCAATCGCGCCGTCCTCCCCCTCCCGCGCCCGAAGCCCGTCGCCATCATCGTCGCCTGCTCCGCTGTCCTCGTCCTCTTCATCCGGGTTGCTGGCGAGAGCGATATTGACCTGACCGCGCTCTTCGATCCTGCCACCTACCTGCCATCGCTCAGTGGCGTCGGCGTCATGTTGCGAGTGCTCGCCGTGGCCAGCCTCGCCGCCCTCGTCGGCGTCATCCTGCTGGACCGGGAGAAGCCGCGTCCCGTCCGCTGGTACGTCACCGCCCTCCTGTTTTCCGGCGCGCTCGTCGTCGCCGCCAACGGTATCCGGGAGAAGTTGCTCGCGGGCAGCATGCTGCACAACGAATCCTGGAACATCTTCAGCACCTTCTTCAACCCGAACCCGCTCGCCGGCTTCCTCGCCATGGGCTTCTACATCGCGCTGGCCGCCGCCATCGCCGACCGCCTCCTCTGGCGGCGCATCCTCTGGGCAGGATGCGCTCTCGCGCTCGCGGCAGCCATCATCCCCACATCGTCCAAAGGCGGCGAAGTCAGCTTTGCCGTTGCCGCCGTCGTCTTCGGGATCCTTGCCGCCGGAGCAGCCGCGAACCGCGCCCGCAACCTCCGCGTCATCGCCATCCTGGTCGTGCTGGCCGTTCTCGTCGGCGCCATCGCCATCTACCGCGTCCCATCGATCCGCAGCCACGTCGCGAGCGCGTTCGGTTCGGGAAACACCTCGAATAAGTTCCGCATCCTCGCCTGGGAAGGCACCGCCCGCATGGCCTTCGCCCACCCGATCCTCGGCGTCGGCCCCGGCGGCTTCAAGTTCGCATTCATGAGGTACGCGGTCGGCGGCTACACCGAAGCCGCCCATGAGAACTACCTCCAGATCGCCGCCGAGCAGGGCTTCGTCGGCCTCGCAGCTTTCCTCTGGATTATCGCCGCGGCCATCCTCACAGCGCGCCGCGCGCTCGCCCGCGCCCCCGACTTCGGCCGGCGCGTCCTCGTCATTGGCGCGCTCTCCAGCCTCGTCGTGTTCCTCGCGCACAGCTTCCTCGACTACGACTACTACATCGGCGCTGTCGGCCTCGTGTTCTGGTTCCTCCTCGGGCTCATCGTGCACTACGCGTACGACGAGCCGGCCTCGCAGCCGCAGGCACAGCCCGCCGAGGCGCCGAAAACGAAACGCCGCGCCGGCCAGTCCGCGCAGCCCGCCCCCGCGCCCTCACCCGAGATCGGATTCCGCCAGCTTCCCTGGCCTTCAACCCCCGCCGGCCGCGCCGCCGTTGCCGCAGGCATTCTGCTCTGTCTCTGCTTTGTCGTGGCGCCGCCCGTGCGCGGCGCGCTCGGCGAGAACGCGCTGCGCTTCGGCGACGGCGCCTATGCCGCCGCCATCAGCGCGCACGGGAATGGAGACCCGGCCTCGATGCGCAACTACTTCGACTCCGCCTACGAGAACTTCAAGCGCGCCACCGAACTCGATCCCGGCTGGTCCGCCGCCTGGGAGCGGTACGGCGTCATGCTCTCAGCCATGGGTCGCGCCGACGAAGGCGAAGAGGCGATCAAGAAAGCCATCGCGCTCGAACCGACGAACTTCCAGCCGCATCTCTCTCTCGCCCGGCTCTACTATGAGCAGGCCGACAGCCCGCAATCGAATGGCCAGCTCGATTCGAGACAGCAGGACCTCTACCGGAAGGCGGCCGAGGCCTATACTCAATCTCTCGCTCGTTACCCCAACAACACCCGCGCTCTTCGCCGCCTCGGCGCCGTGTATCAGCAGCTCGGCGACACCGAGAACGCTCTGCGCACCTACCGCAAGATGGAGCAGGTCGAAGGGACCGACTACAACAAGTACCGCGCCCTCGCCGATATAGACGTGGACACCGAATATGCCTACGCCCACTATCAGCTCGGCCGCGCCGCGGTCAAGGATTACACAAAGCACGCGCGCCGCGAGTCACTGATGGACGCTGCCAATGAGTTCAAGGCTACGATCGGCGTCGTCTCCGCGTATCAGACCACGGGCAAGAAGATAGACGAGATGTTCCGCATGGTGGGCCAGCCGCGCGAGAATCGGGATGCCGAGATGCGTGTCCTCGAAGCCCGCTCGCGCTATCGCCTCGCCGACATCTACGCCAAGCTCGGCGACGCCCCATCCGCCGCGGCCGAACGCGCCAAGGCTCTCTCTTTCCTCCCCGACGTCGCCCAAGCCATCCTCACCGAAGACGCCGGCAAGCCCCTCTGACCAGTCGGGTTCGTTGCGTCGGTACTCTCGCCCTACGAAGCCTTGGCGAAGGAGGGTCAGTGCCGACGCCCCCATCTGTCATTGCGAGCCGGTGAGGCGCGTCAGCGCCTCACCGCGCGTGGCAATCTCGGGGCGGCTTCGTGCAATTCGAAACGCCCCGAAAAAGACGCCGCTAGCAGTACAGCGGCGTCCTCCCTCCTCGCCCCCTCCGCCTCCTCGACTCCTCTCCCTCTTCCCTGTATACTCCTCCCTCGGTAATAGACACATGGCAGTCGCGCACAAACCAGCCCGGCCCACCCTCGTCGCTCGCCTCTCCGCCCTCGTCCTCGGCCTCGGTCTTCTTCTCGTCATCACCATGGCACTCGCCGCCAACATCGGCGCGCAGGCCATCCCCCTCTCAGTGATCTGGGAATCGGCGCGCGCCGGCACGCAGTCCCGGCTCGCCGATATTTTCTGGCACCTCCGCCTCCCCCGCGTCGCCCTCGGCGCCATCGTCGGCATGGCACTTGCCGTTGCCGGCGGATCGCTGCAGGGCCTGCTCATGAACCCGCTCGCCGATCCCTACCTCGTGGGCGTATCCGCCGGCGCGGCGTTCGGCGCCAGCCTCGCCACCCTCTTGCATTTCGGCGGCTTCCTCGGCGGCGCGGGCAAGTGCCTCGTCGCCTTCGGCTCCGGCGCAGTCACCATGCTCGTCGTGCTCTGGCTCGCACGCGACCGCAAAGGCATGCAGCGCGACTCCTTCATCCTTGCCGGAGTCGTTGTGGGATCGTTCATGTGGGCACTCGTCACTCTCGTCATGACGCTCGCCAACCAGGATCTCCAGAGCATCGTCTTCTGGCTGATGGGCAACCTCAACGGGCAGATCGACTGGGCCGTGATCGCGGTGGTCGGCGTGCTCGTCGCCGTCGGCTGCGTCGGGCTGTACTCGTATGCCCGCGACCTGAACCTGCTCGCGCTCGGTGAGGAGCAAGCGAAGCAGCTTGGCGTCGAGACCGAGCGCCTGAAAACTGGCGTCATCCTCTTCTCCGCACTCGTCACCGCTGCCGCCGTCTCGGTCAGCGGCGTCATCGGCTTCGTCGGTCTCGTCATCCCCCACATGGCGCGCAGGCTCGTCGGCCCCGACCACCGCATCCTTCTCCCCGTCGCCGGCATCCTCGGCGCAGGCTTCCTCATCTGGGCCGACACCATCGCCCGCCTCATCGCCGAGATCTTCCCCGTCGGCGTCCTCACCTCACTCCTGGGCGCTCCGTTTTTCTTTTACCTCCTCAAGCGCCGCCCGGCCGTCTCGGGCGGCGCTTGAGAGGCGCACGGCGAGTCGGCGGAGCCACGGCGCCGCTATTCGTTGCGTCGGTACTTCAGTGCCGACGCCCCTACTCTGTCATTCCGGGGGAGGGAGTCCGCCCGCGCGGACTCGGCGACATCGGCGGCGGCTGCGCAGCAACGCATCGGCTCGTGGGAATCTCGGTGTGGGTTGGGCAGATTCCTGCCGTTCCCTCCGACTCCTCGCCTTCTCGCCTCTTCGACTCCTCGGTTGTTCTTCACCCGCCTTCTTGCTAATATTGGTCACACACCATGCTCGAAGCCCTCGCCATAACCGTTGCCTACAACGAACTCCCCATTCTCCGCGACGTCACCATGACACTCTCCCGCGGCCAGTTCGTCGGCCTCGTCGGCCCCAATGGCTCCGGTAAGTCCACCGTCATCCGCGCCCTCAGCCGCGTGCTCCCGCCGATCCGCGGACAGGTGCTGCTCGATTCGGTCGATATCTACCGCATGACTGCCCGCGACCTCGCGCGCCGCCTCGCCGTGGTCGCTCAGGACAACACCGTGGGCTTCGATTTCCTGGTGCGCGATGTGGTGATGATGGGCCGCGCGCCCCACCTCTCCCGCTTCGGGCTTGAACACCCGCGCGATGTCAGCGTCGCCGAGGAGTGCATGGAGCTGACCCACACCAGCGCCTTCGCCGACCGCACCATCACCTCGCTCTCCGGCGGCGAGCGCCAGCGCTGTATGATCGCCCGTGCACTGGCTCAGGAGCCCGAAGTGCTGATGCTCGACGAACCCACTGCCCACCTCGACATCAACCACCAGATCGAGATTCTCGACCTTGCCCGCAAACTCACCGCCCAGCGCGGGCTCGCGACATTGGTCGTCCTCCACGATCTGAACCTCGCCAGCCAATACTGCGATCTGCTCGCCCTCATCGCCGATGGCCGCGTCATCGCCGGCGGCACGCCTCGCGAAGTCGTCACCGAGGAGAACATCCGGGCCGCCTACCACGCGGAAGTGCAGGTGCGCATCCACCCCTCCACCGACCGGCCCTACGTCACGCTCCTCTCCCGCCTGCCCATCTCCGCCATCTCCACCCGCCACACGCGCATCCATCTCGTCTGCGGCGCGGGCACGGGCATTCCCCTCATGCGCCGCCTGCGCCAGCTCGGCTTCCCGGTTTCCGTGGGCGTGGTGAACGTGGCAGACAGCGACCAGGTCGAGGCCGAGGCGCTCGACCTCCCCCGGGTCGAAGAAGCGCCGTTCTCCCCCATCGGCGAAGAGGCCTACCGGCGGAATGCCGACATGGCCCGCGCCTCCGACGTCGTCATCGTCACCGGGATTCCATTCGGCCGAGGCAATCTCCGCAATCTCGAATCCGCCGTCAAAGCCCGCGGCGTCGGTCGCCGCGTCCTCATCGTTGACGATCCTCCCATCAGCGGCCGCGACTTCACCGATGGCGAGGCCAGCGCCCTCCAGCGCCAGATCCTCAACGCCGGCGCCGAACTCTGCCGTGACGTGAACGACGCCCTCTCCCGCGTCGAGAGTCTGCCGTGACCACTGACGCGTGGCGCTACATTGACTCCGGCCCCCTCTCCGGCCCCGACAACATGGCCATCGACGAGGCGGTGCTCGAATCCCATCTCGCCGGCGACACCCCGCCCACGCGTCGCGTGTACGGCTGGCACCCTCCCGCCGTCTCCCTCGGCCGCTTCCAGCGCGCCAATTCCAGCCTCGACCTTGCCGCCTGCCGCGATCTCGGAATCGACGTCGTTCGCCGCCCCACCGGCGGGCGCGCCATACTTCACACGGCCGAGGAAGTGACATTCAGCCTCATCGTCTCGGCCGCTCGTCTCGGCACCACTGGCGTCATGGACTCCTATCGCGTCCTTGCCGGCGGTATCATCTCCGCCCTCCGATTGCTCGGTTTGGACGCGCGCCTCGTCGAGCGCTCCTCACTTGCCCCGACGCCCGCGGCCCAGGACCCTGCCTGTTTCGCGGTCAAGGCCCGCTGCGATCTCGTCGTCGGCGCCTCGAAACTCGTCGGCAGCGCTCAGGTCCAGCGACACGGCGTCATCCTGCAGCAGAACTCTCTCCCTCTGCGCATCCATCTCGACGACTGGCGCGCCGTCTTCCGGCGTCCGGACGACGCGCCCGAGGCAGCCGGGCTCTGCGATGTCGCCACGCAGCCGGTCAAATACAGCGACGTGGCCGCCGCTCTCCGAGAGGGATTCGCGTCCGCGTTCGGCGTAACATTCGACGATTCGGGCCTCACCGAACGAGAACTCGCATTCGCCCACGATCTCGCCCCAAAGATCATCGTCGCCTGAGCGGCGCGCTCGAAAAAAGGAACGACCCATGAAACTGATATCTCTCACCGGCCTCGCGCTTGCCCTCTTGCTGATCGCCTGCGCCCTCTGTCTCGGCGCCAATGGCCCAAGCGCGACATCCAGCCCTTATTCAGCGTGGAAGAACGGACCCTCGCCCGACCCCAACTACTTCCCGCTCGCCGTCTGGCTCCAGGACCCAAAGAAGGCCGATCTCTACCGCGCCATCGGCATCAACACATACGTCGGCCTCTGGAATGGGCCGACGGAAGAAGACCTGGCGGCGCTCAAGAAGGCCGGGATTCGCGTGATTTGCGACCAGAACGAAGTGGGCCTCCGCCACCTCAATGATCAGACCATCCTGGCATGGATGCACGGCGACGAGCCCGACAACTACCAGGGCACCGCGGAGGCCGGCTATACCCCGGCAATCCCGACCAGCACGATCGTCGCCGAGTACGATGCCTATCGCACCAAAGACCCCACCCGGCCTGTGATGCTCAACCTCGGCCAGGGCGTCGCCAACGATGTCTACAAAGGCGCGTACGCCACCCTCTCCGACTACCCCGAGTACATGAAAGGGGCCGATATCGTCTCATTCGACATCTATCCCGTCGCTGGCGACATGGAAGGCGGCGCCGACTACCTCTGGATGGTGGCCAAAGGAGTGGACCGCCTCGTTCGCTGGAGCAGTGGTCGGCGGATCATCTGGAACGCCCTGGAGTGCACCCAGATCAGCAGCCCCGGCCACAAGCCCACGCCCGAGCAGGTCAAGTCAGAGGTCTGGATGTCCATCATTCACGGCTCGATGGGCATCATCTACTTCGTCCATCAGTTCAAGCCGAACTTCGTCGAAGCCGGCCTCCTCGCCGATCCCGAGATGACCGCGGCGGTGAAAGCGACCAACCAGCAGATTCTCGCCCTCGCTCCCGCTCTCAACCTGCCGACCGACCCCGTCGGCGGCTCAGCCACTACCAACAACCCGCTCGCGCCTGTAGACATCATGGTCAAGCAGCAGGGCGACACCGTCTACATGTTCGCGATCGGCATGCGCAACCTTCCCGCCCACGCCGACCTCGTCTTCGATGCGGTCCATAAGGCCCGCAAGAACTCGACCGTCGAAGTCGTAGGTGAGAATCGCACCATCCCCTGCTGGGGTGGCCACTTCGAAGATGACTTCAAGCCCTACGACGTACACATCTACAAGACCGCCGTGCCCGCGACATAACCGCGGACACCGTTGCGTCGGTACTTCAGTGCCGACGCCCCTGTGGGAGCCGGGTCCTCCCGGCGACCCGCCTGGCAGCCTCGCCGTTCAGTGGCACAGGCGTCGTGCCTTTGTTCGCCCCGCAAGGGGCGACTGCAATAGCGTCCCTTCGCCTCCTCGCCTCCTCGCCTCCGCTCTGTC
>Ga0315273_10004649_pt1 | contig 16856 bp, 16 predicted proteins | sample YL17G02_0_MG_FD_205753 | JGI IMG/M metagenome (GOLD analysis project Ga0315273, IMG submission 205753) | Sediment microbial communities from Yellowstone Lake, YNP, Wyoming, USA - YL17G02_0 | ecosystem: Environmental > Aquatic > Freshwater > Lake > Sediment | place: USA: Wyoming | collected... | reverse complement strand
CATTGGCAGGGAGGGGAGCTGATGAAAAAGATTGTGCTATTTTTATTTCTTTTTGCTGCTTTGGTTTTCCCGTATAACATTACCATTACCCCGTTCGAATACAAGGACCTGGGCAATCTCAGCCTTCCGGCAATGAACGCCACCATCATGATGGATTGCGATGGAAAAGCGATCATCTCGCGCGTTACCTACAACGGAGATCCGGTGTCCGGGGCATTCACCATGCTAAAATACGTGCAGTACGACAATCCGCTCATCTCCTCAGGCACCACAGACAGCTCGGGTTACGTTACCCACAAGCTCACAGGTAACATCTCCTTCATGACTGGCATCTTTGTCCTAGTAATGGAAAAGAGCGGATTCAGGAACAGGGAGGCGCATTTCCTTATTGATGAGTGTTTTGCTCCTCCGCCACCACCCCCGCCGCCTCCGCCACAAAATATTACGCCGCCTCAAAACGTAACTCCTCCTCCACAGCAGAATAATACTCCGCCCGCTCCTCCTTCTCCCCCACCACCTTCTAACGTAACCCTGCCAATCGCTCCTCCATTGAACATCACGCAAAACGCGACTGGAAATCAGACTGGAGCTAGTACAGGGGCTTCCTCCATTCCGTTCTGTCCAATCAGTCTCGGGTTCGTACTACTTGCGGTTATGGCCATCTCTCAAAGCAGAAGATAAAACAGCAGCACATAGACAAAAGGCACCAGCAGAACGGACAGTTCCGTATATCTCTGCACGGTTTCCACCTCCTTCTTCCTTCCCCGCATTTTGAGTTCCTGCACTGCTATGTTGACAAGGAAGCACAGCAGAAGGATGGAATAGTTAGCGAACATGAATTTGTCCGTGAACGTGAGATAAGGCGTTGGCGGGATTTCCGAAAGCATGTTTAGATGAAGAAGAACAGTGGTCACCAGGGTGCTGCCGCCTATCGTAATCCTGAAGCCCATCTCATTCGGACTTAAAAACATGCTCGCCAGTGCGATCAATATGATGAAGAAAAGCGGGACAAATGTCTTAAGCAGCGCACTAAGTATGACCCTTTCAATATCAATGGAGAACGTATAACGCGAATACGTCTCATCATACGGAGGGTAATAATGCCCATCAACAGCGACAGTCCAGTTTTTTATCTCCCAGCCAGGGAAGTTTTTATGATCATCCATGCCGCTTTCGTTAGCCAGAGCAAGGTAGATGAGCTGGTCTTTTGTTTTCAGCTTGTCTTCCAGGATAATCTGCACGGTTTGCATGTCAAAAGGATAGTTCGTCATGTTGACCCTGCTTCCGAAAGTCCCCTGGATGCGATAGAACTTCTCATTTGAATTGTTTATTGCCAGGTCGCTTGTTGTCGCCCTTCCGTTCATGAACTCGAAGCCTTCGGGGCTGCAGTTCTCGCTGCATTTAAAATCAAGGTAAAAATCCGCGGTGAATTCACCGGTTCTGATGTCGTATTTGCTTATATCAAGAAGGTACAGCCCCACGTCAACCTTTTCCGGAGATGCCCGGGCAACTGGCAGGAGAAGGAGAAGGATAAGAAATGCAAAGAATTTTCCAGATGCCTCCATGTTTTTCTCTTACCTGTGAATATTTAAAAATGTCTTGGAGAGAACATTATACAAAACAGGTGCTATTTATGGGAGTGCGGAAGGAGAGTGATTTTCTAGGGGAGGTCGAGGTTCCTGAAGATGCTTACTACGGTTGCTTTACTGTGCGGGCAGCTAGCACGTTCAAACTCAGCGGGCAAAAAGTGAATATGGAGTTGATTCGGGCAGTCGCTCTCATAAAAAAGGCTGCTGCAGCAGCAAACTCAGAACTTGGAACACTGGACAGCAAGCTTGCTGATGCAATAATGAAAGCATCGGATGAAGTGATTTCCGGCAAGTTCGACGACTCATTCATCCTCGATGCCTTCCAGGCTGGGGCAGGCACTCCAATGCATATGAACACCAACGAGGTAATTGCAAACCGGGCGAACGAGATTTTGGGAAAGAAAAAAGGTTCCTACTCGCCGATCCATCCGAACAACCACGTAAACATGGCGCAGAGTTCTAATGATGTAACACCAACTGCAATTCGCCTCGCTGCGATGCTTGAATCAAAACAGCTCCTTGCCGCGGCCGAAGCCCTCGAAAACTCATTCAGGAAACTGGAAACCCGATACCGGAAACTTCTGAAGTGCGGCCGCACCCATCTCATGGACGCAGTTCCAATAACCTATAGCCAGGTTTTTGGGGCTTATGCAAAGGCAATTGAAAAAGACAGGAAAGATATGGAGCAAAGCTTCAGCAGCCTTCTTGAGCTTGGAATAGGGGGTACTGCGGTTGGAACCGGGATAAACACCCATCCTGATTTCAAGAAGAAAGTTGTTGAAAAAATCAAACAGTTCAGTGCTCTGGATGTCCGGCCCGCAGAAGACACTGTGGAAACAACGAACAACATGAACTGCTTCCTTGTTACAAGCGGAGCGCTGCGCTGCTACGCCTCAACACTCAACAGAATCGCCAATGACCTGCGTCTTTTGGGGTCAGGGCCCAACGCGGGAATTGCGGAGCTGATTCTTCCTCCAGTCGAACCTGGCTCATCCATAATGCCCGGCAAGGTCAATCCTTCAGTCCCCGAGGCAGTGAACATGGTCTGCGCTCAGGTGTGCGGCAATGACAGAGCCATCGAGCTTGCTGCTCAGTCCGGCCAGCTTGAGCTCAATTTCGGAACTCCGCTGATTGCGCATAATCTTTTGCAATCAATCGAGCTTTTGACAAATTGTTCAAGGATGTTCAAAGAGAAGTGCGTGGACGGCCTGAGAGTGGATGAAAAAAGGGCTGCAGAGCTTCTTGGAGCGTCCTTTGCCTATGCCACGGCATTCAACCCTTATCTGGGGTATTCCACAGTATCAAAACTTGTAACAGAGGCGCACGAAAAAGGAGTCCCGCTCAAAAAGCTTATTCTCGACAAAAGCCTTAAGACTGAAGAAGACATCACCAGGATAATCGCATCATCAACTGGCCCTTCAGAACCAAAAAAGGTAAAAGAAAAAAAGTACTAGTTCAATTCATTTAGCTAATCCCGGCACTACCAAGCTACTTAACAATGCTGCGCCAAATATTAGGTAGAAGATGACCAGGATCACCAAGCCTATGGCAATCCACAATAGTATATTCAGAATAAATGCAGCTGCCGCGCGCCCGCCACTCAGCTCGTAATTTACCTGTATGGTTTTGTAACTTGCATAGAGCATGTACAGCCCGAAGATGATGGCAACCGGAATAAGCAGGCAGCTCAATCCGCCACCCAGCAGCGTTCCTATGGCCGGGATGAGCGTCAGCAGCTGCGGGATTATCCCGATCGCAAGGGCTCCAAGATAAGATGCTGCGCTCACGTATGAGTCAAGATGCAGAAAGTCTGAATATCTGCCTCTTCCCCCAAGGGCTCCGGCTATTATGTGCTGCGTCAGGTTCCCAATCAGGAAGAAAAGTGGGGAAAGAACGACACCGGCTGCGAAGCTGATCAGTGTAGCTGTTATTCCCACTCCACCTACAAGGCCACCTAAAGCTGCGGAAGCAGCACCGAGCAGGGCACCTGCAAAAAGGATCCGTACTAGCGAAATTAGCGTTATAGGTACTTGGTATACCATGTATGAGACCAGAAACCTTAGCACAGCCTCGCCGGTCCCTCCATGCCCTTTCTCGGATCTCAGGAAGCCCTCAAGATTCTTGTAGTCGAATATCTTCAGCCATTTCGAAAAATCCAACGCACTCACAAAAACACCAGACATGCTTAGGGGCTGCAATTATTATAAACATACCCCTCAAGAAAATAAAAAATAAAGAATTCACTGAAGAATCGAGCCGCTGCCATACCTACCCAGGGACGCCAGCGAGGAGATGGAAATTATTCCGAGCGCCAGTATGATCGCAAAAATTACGAATGCAACCACCATCCAGAATGCCATTTGGATTAGAATCGTTGCAATCGCCCTTCCGCTCGAAAGTTCGTAGTTAACCTGTATTGTTTTGAATTGAGCGTATATCATGTAAATCGCCCATGCAAGTTCGGCAATAAGGAGTATGCAGCTGATGCACGGGATTATGGTTCCTGCAAGCCCCACTGCCATGAAAACCAGAGTTCCAATGGCTGAGGCTGCGCTGATGTAAGAAATCAGATGGCAAAGGTTTGTATAACTCCCCCTGCCCCCTAGCAAACCCGCGATCACGTGGATGAAGCCGTTGTTGAGCAGGAAGGAAACCACTGAAACAACGAGGCCAATGACGAACAAAGCAACCACGCCCGCTACGCCGATCCCTCCAATGAACGATGCCAACGCCAATCCCTGGGCTCCGGAAAGAGCCGCCATGCCGCTTATTAAAAAAACGTAGGCGAAAAGTATAAGAAGCGAAGGAATAGCGCTTATGATATGCGCCACTAACATTCTCAGTATTGCTTCACCGAGCCCTCCTTGTCCCTTAAGGGACCTGAGGAAGCCATCCAGATTTTTGTAGTCATAGATTTTCAACCAGTTCATTATGTCCAGTGCGCCCACAAAAACACCCCTCTCCTATTTAGGAACCGCCAATTTTTATTACGTGTATATATTGACTGAGCGAATTCAGCATAAAATTCTATACACCTTGCTGGGCAGCCATTCCTACATATTCTGCATACTCCATCGCCACTACCAGAAGAAACCAGATCGCGACATTTACGATTACTGCTGCCATCGTGCGCCTTTTGCTGAGCCCGTGAACCATGAGCGCGATCCTGTACGCCAGATACAGGAAATAGACTGTGAAAGGTCCTAATATCAAAAGCGTTGCCAGGCAGTTCACCGATTCGCCAACCGCTGGCGCAAAGTTAAGAAGCAAGATGTTTATGATGCTGAAAAAAGCGGAAACCAGACCCGCTGCCGCAGCCACAAAGGAATCGAGGCAGATGAGGTCAGTGTATTTGCCCTTTCCGCCAAGAAGCCTTAAAATCAAATGGAATGTGCCGTTCGCCAGTAAAAATACGAAAACAGGAAATAAGCTGCCTGAAATAACCGCGCCAATCATGCTCCATATTGTTGTTCCTTCTTCCAGCAGCCAAAAACCCAGCGGCACCAACACGATAAACAGTAGGATATCAGAGACAAGTGCGGAAACGAGCACCCTGGCAATCGCAACTGTTACGGTGCCCTTCCCCTGCTCAGACTTCAGGAAAGCATTAACATTCCTGAAATCCAGAACACAAAGCCATTTCTGGAAATCGTACATAAGAACACTCATCCAATGCAGTTTTCCACTGCCTTCCCGATATTCGCAACAACCCTCTTATCGAAAGCATCAGGCACTATCAAGCCTTTTTTCAACTCAGCCTCGCCTACAGTGGAAGCAATCCCATTCGCAGCAGCTATCTTCATCTCTTCCGTTATCTTCTTTGTGCGTAAGTCAAGCAATGCCCTCAGGAAACCAGGGAAGCACAGCGAGTTGTTTATCTGATTCGGATAGTCGGAGCGACCCGTGCCAAACACATCAATGCCAAGCGATTTTGACTGCTCGAGCGATATTTCGGGAATGGGATTTGCGAGCGCGAAAACGATGTTTGGTTTTTTCATTTTTTTTATTGTTTCGAGCGGGAGTGCGCCTGGCGCTGATGCGGCAATGATCATATCCGCTCCAGAGAATTCATTTATTGGCCCTGCGAACCCTTCTTTATTCGTTATTTCCGCAATGTGCTGCTTGTGCTCGTTCAGGTCTTTTCTTCCCTTGTGTATCGCGCCCCTGCTGTCAAAAACAACAATGCTCGTGAATCCGGCCGAATGCAGCAGTTTCGCTATTCCGTATCCTGCTCCTCCGGCACCGACTATCCCGATTTTCGCGTCCTTTGTTTTTTTCGTAATCTTCATGGCATTGATAAGGCCTGCGAGCACAACCACTGCAGTCCCATGCTGGTCATCGTGGAAAACCGGAATGTCAAGCTCTTCGGTCAGCCTTTTCTCGATTTCAAAAACCTTCGGGGTCTCGATATCCTCAAGATTGATTGCGCCAAAGACAGGAGCGATCGCTTTCACGATTTTTACGATCTCATCTTTGTTTTTGGTGTCAAGGCATAGGGGGAATGCATCTATTCCGGCGAACTGCTGCATGATGAGTGCCTTCCCTTCCATTACTGGAAGCGCTGCCTCAGGCCCGATGTCGCCCAATCCAAGCACGCGAGTCCCGTCAGTCACTATAGCAACGGTATTGTGCTTTATCGTCAGGTCATAAACGAGCTCCTTCTTTTGCGCAATCTGCCTGCATGGCTCAGCCACACCAGGGGTATATAGCATGGAGAGGTCATCGATTGTTTTTATCGGCATTTTTGCCGCTATCCTCAGCTTGCCGCGAAGCTTCTTGTGAAGCTCGAGAGATAGTTTATCATAGTCAGGTGACATGAACTGCAATAGGCTGAAAAAGGTTAAAACAGTGCCCCATCCGGCCTCTCACGTCACATTTTTAAATACAATCACACAAATTAATATCGTGGACAGACAACAGGCACTGCGAGTGCTCGGCTTAAAGGAAGGGGCAAAGCACGTGGATATCAAGAAGGCAGTCAAGCGGCTGGCATTTCAGTTCCATCCCGACAGGCACCCGGACCTTACCCCTGAGAGAAAGACCGAGCTCGAACGCACCATGTCGGAGATAACGGAGGCAGCGAGATTCCTTTCGGGTACGGGAGGAGACGTTAAACAGCCTGACAATTCTGATTTCATGTCTGCTCTCAGAAACCTGCATCCTGACGGTCCCGAAGGGCCACGGCAGCGCGTGAAGTCCGTGCAGGACATGGAACGCGAAAAGGCAGCTGAGAAAGAGGCGGAGAAGAAATTTGACAGGAAACAGAGAGAGAACGTGGCAGAGGAAAGGCGGTGGCTTGCCGAAGAAAATCGAAGGCAGAATGAGGAAAGGAAGATGCTTGAAAAGGAACTTGCATCAGCAGAAGGGGATGTAAAACACTTTCTTGGGCTTTTCCATGTATTCAGGAAGAACGGATACGTATGCAAGAGCGATGACGGGTACATTAAGAACGCGCGGGCTATCGTCGCTCTTGAAGAAGACCCTTTCAAAAAAGAAGTGGCTATGTCTACTGTTCCCAGAATGCTTCGCAACAGGTTGCCAGAAGACGTAATTACTACTGTCATCCGGCTTTGTGAGGCAGGCAAAGCTGACGAACCCAAGCGTTTCAGAAATATCGTGGACGCTGCCATCGAATTTTATATGTACTCGGTGGACGACCTCGTGGAAGCTTACCGGATTATCTCTCAGCTAAAGGACAAGACAATTGAAGGAATGAAGAAGTTTTCCAAATTTCTCGAGGGGCTGGGCATCTCGGTAAATACTGCCAAGTCCCTGGCCAGGGTTTTGAATACAACGCTTGCTCACACTGATGATTTGGAAGCAGTATCAGGGAAAACTTCCATTAAGGAATATATCGATAAGGGTGACCCTGTAGGATCGTATGTTGGAATCATTCCATTACTTCTTTCCAGCAGGGATGGAGACAAGGCATTTTCTGCTGCAAACAAGCTTTCATCGCTGTCAAATCTTCCGAATTGCAAACCTCAACAAATGCAGGTATTCCGGAAGATCACAGGCAGGCCACAGGACGTGGGCGATATCTGCAGCCTGATAGGGGATATTTACTGCATGATGCCCTTCAGGAATGCATCCCCAATGGAATCATACAATTCAATAGAACGGATATATGACAACGTAATGAAAAAGGACGTACCTCAGAAATGGGTCGTAAAGCTCATCAACATGCTGGGGAAATATGCCAAGCATGCCAGACCGGCGGATATGGCCGAAGAAGCGATCAATTTTTTTGACTTGGCAAGGGGCAATTCAATCAAGCCAGAAACCGCTGTACTGAAATTCAAATCGTTCTTTACCGAAAAGGCAGTTTCCGATGGTGCACCTGGCTGGAGCGACGAAATGCGTACGACATTCCGCGAACTAAAAGCCGAGATGTATGGCGAAAAAGGAAAAAAAGGGGAGTTCAGGAAAAATGTTGGCACCATATTCAGAGGATTCTTTGCAGCCTACCCTCAGCTGCCCGAGCCGGTACAGAAGCAATTACCAGCGCAAAGGGACCCCACTGAAGATACTGTTTTTAAAATCCTGAGAAAATATGCAAAGTTCGTGAATTCGTCAGAAGTCACGGCAACGGCTTCGCTGTTTTTTGAACTAGTTGCTGCGAACGCGGTTGATCCGGTAAGTGCTGCTCAGAAATTCAGGTCGTTCATGTCTGAAAAGAGCGTTGCTGACAAGGAAGCAAAAAAAGGCCCTTATTGGACCGCAGAGATGCGCGGGGCATTGCGTGACCTGAAGAACGAGTTGTACCGCAAGAAGGATGATGGATTCTTTTCAAAAAGGATGGAGATCATACTGCGCGGGTTTTTTTCCGTATACCTACAATTGAGCTACCCAAGTGATCCTTCAGCTTCCCCAGCTTCTCCATCTCAGTGACGACTATCCTGATCTCCTCCGGTGTCATGCCTTTCCCTGCACCAAGCAGCCCTTTGTAGGAAGTGCCGTCAGCCAGTTCCCCATAAACCTTTTTTGCGCTCGTCAGCACGTGCTGGACAGTCGCATGCTCCCTTGTAAGATCCACTCTCAAATGATTCAGCGCTGATTGGATGAGCCTCACGCTGCCAACCTTGAATTCGATTATGGATTCCTGCTTGCCTCTGGGAGTGTCTTCGTCCCTGAAAATCACAGGACTGTGGTTTATGAACTCTTCAGTAAAGAAATACAAGGCTCTTATGAGTGCCACGTCACTGACTCCAATGAAAGCAGTATCCTGCTGGTCCCTGAGTGCCTGGGAAAGACTTTCCAGTCCGCCTACAATTTCGGGAAGTATGTCCTTCAACGCAGGCGCGATCTGGGTTTTTTTGCCGTCCGGATTAGTGCCAAATAGCGGGCCTTCCTCCAGTATTCTCTTGGCAGCGAACACTCCTCTTCCTAGTTCCATAGCCATATCGCTTACGCCCGCGTTATGCATGCTCCTTGCGGTTGCAACCCACATGTTCCTTCCGTAGTTGTGTGCATAACCCGAGAAGCAGTTCACGTAATACTCAGTGCTGCCTTCGCTTCCTGCAAGCGGTGCAAGTGCCATGGTGCCCTGCCCGAGCAGCGTCATCAGTTCTCCGAGGTCCTCGGAGCTAAGAACTTTCCTGCCATAGAGCAGTGCTGCTGCAGTTGTGTCCTGATCAGGATAACCCCGGGACTGGTAATATATTTTCTGCAGGATAATCGGGGCCAGAGCAAGTCTTATACCCCTCCTTAGGTAGATTCCTTCCTCGCGAGCCTCACCAAGCCCTTGTATGGAGTCGGGGTTAGCTATGAAAACTGCTATCTCCTTTCGCTCGCCCTTCTCATCCTCTATTTCAACAAAGAAGGGCTTTCCTGGGCCTTCACGATCTGAAGAAGTTGTGGCGTCCAGCCGAAGAGTTAAGCGCATTTCAAATGGGTTAGTCATAAACATACTCAGTGTACGTTTATGTTTTTAAATGAATCGTTCTTCGTTTGCAGTCTAGTCAAACAGCAGGAAGCTCCACCAGGGCTTCTCCTCCTTGATTATTTCGCCACTCTCTGCATCTATCTCGCTCTTTACATCCATCTCAACCGGAATGAGGCCCAGTAATTTCTTAGGCAGCCTGGCTTGCACAATATATGATGGCCGATCGCTCTTTTCTGAAGTTATCGAAGTAATCAAGCTTATGTTCGGATACTTTTTCGTAATAACTGAAGGTAATGTGGCATTGTTCTGGTTGATTGACACATTCGCCATTTCAGGGGGCGATTCGTACTGCCCAACTATTGAACTGAGGCATTCGCTCCTGTCAATATATGTTTTATGTTCGGAATAACCAGCGGCGAAATCTCTCGCGTGGTTTATGATCCTCCTGGTCTCATTCACATAGCGCAGCGTGTCAGAGTATCTCATTTGTAAAAGATTTTCGTAATATCTTTTCTGCCCCCCGAACATGCATCTGCCCTGGTCAGAGAAATCCTCAAAGGCCTGGACAAGGCTCTGCAGGGTGTTCTTCAGCGCTTGCGTATCGTTTTTCGCATTTATGGCGAATTTATATGCATAGTGGAAGTTCTCTACCTCATATACGGCAACTCTGCCAAAGGGCGCCGCAGGGTACGAACTTTCCACACCATAATACCGGCTACTTATGCTTGGATATGAGGGTTCCATTGGCTGTGCCTGCAGGTCATTCGGATCTGACTCGTACGATGCGATCGCTATCATTTCCAGCGTTGCATTGCCCAAAGCGAACAGCTGTGCAGCAAGGGCCTCGCTGCTGTTCACCTCCGCTTCCATGGCATCAAGCAGGCCGAGCTTCTGGTCCATGTCCTGTGTGATGTTGGGTTCGAATCCGAAAATCGAGCAGTCGTCTGTGAGCGGATCGAGGTAGTAGGGCTCTTCAACTGAATCCCAGCCCGCCGTGTATTCTGTATAGTGTGGCGTAGCCACCAGCGCAGGGTCGCATGATGCGTTTCCGCTCTGGTTGAGAATCAATTCTGGGATCGTGATATTCCTGCAGGATAGGCACGACGTAATATTAGTCAGGTTTTTCAACGGAGGCAAGGGCACATACGTTACTGTTTTGTTGATTGACAGGTTCTGCCCGACATTAACATAAACTCCAAACGAGAGGGTGGCAGCAAGCAGAAATAATGCCAGGATAGGAATCATTTTTTTCATTTGATCAACCCAAAAACTTTCTCATCCATGCAGCCCGCTTGATCTCATCCTTTAGCGCAGCCTGCTCCTTTTTCCTGAAATGGAGCATGAGCTTGGAGGTTACTGTGCAGTAATCCTCATTTTCCTCGTAATCGATCCATTCAAGAACTTTTTCAACTCCTTTCGCGACTTCTTTCGGGAAGTACTGGAGGTTGGATTTGTTCAGCCACCTGGCAGAGTCAGCGAGATCCTCGTCAAGCTTGATGTATATCGTGTGCAGCTCATCGAACTCCTTTTCACTAAGTGCGCTTAAGCCGAGCAGCTCTGGCGGAAGGCCAAATGAGTAGAAGGCAGCGCAGAACTTTATGGCCCTCGGCAGTTTTATCCCTTTCATTGAGCGCGCGTATCCGAAAAGGCCGACATGCAGTTTTCTCGCCCGCCGCTCAGGGATGATGGCCGAAATTTCGTTAACAGAATCAGCCATTGTGGATATCTGCTTCTGATACTCGTCCCTTATCTTTTTTGCGAATTTAAGCGCCTTTTCTTCTTCAATCGGACGGGGTGGCCTCCTTCTCCCGTGGTTTATCATGTCCACTGCATTCGCCACATCCCGAAATGAATGGTCGTACTTAAACGAGGACTGGAGGGTGAACGTCTGCACTGACGGGTACTCCTCCCCGCAATTCGTAACATTGTCCGGCCTGAAATTCCCCCGAAACGGGGCGGATCCAACCCCAAGGATAGGCAAAATCTCCACCCCTTCTTCCTCTTCAATCCGATTCATCCTCTGGAGCGCTGTTTTTGCAAGAAGTACTGCACTGACTGACCCGTAGTTTAACGCGGGATCCGATCGCGCAAGAAAAACCCTCAGATAATCCAGTCGCTTGCCGCTCAGGTATTTCTGCACTATTGGTGCGCAAGAGAGAAAGGAATCGAAATCCTCGAAAAGCGGGATTACATTGATCTTTTCAGGCAGGAAATCGCCCACCCACTCCTTTACAGATCTTCTTGCGCCTGCTGTCCCGAGCATTGTGTTCTTCTGGCCGATTATCACGCGCTCGTAATAGTCACGCACCATCTCGATCTGTTCTGCTGATGTGCACATAGGCAGGATTACCTCGAATATGGGCGGTACATCCCCGTTGATCTGCCTTGCAACATCGTACGCTCTCGGTATGGAGTGCAGCGTTTCCAGGAGTATCTTGCCCTGCTCTTTTTCTACTGCAGGATTCGGAACCCTATATGTGAGGAAAAAATCCTTGCCGAGCTTGTGGCCCGTAAAAAACTCAGTGTACCTGGAGAGGAGCTTCTCAACAACCTGGTTGTCTACCTCCTTTCCTTCGCTATCCCACATCTGTTCGTTTATGCCGAGCTGTGCGAAGACGTAGTAAGCTTCCTTCACTTCAGCCTCGCCCGCGAGAACTTCGGTGTCGGAAAAAAAAGGAGTGTTGATATTATCCGGGTGCTGTGTGGACATTGTCCGTGGTATTTTTCTCCCTGCCATATTCCCATACTCTGAAGATTAATTATTTAAGAATACCCTTTACTGCTGACGTGGCCCAAGTAAACACATAAGTCCACGTCTCCACAGAAAACAGAAAGTACATCACGTCGATACGGACGATTGTGAAACCAGTTGTGCGCGAAGCAGCCTGAAATTTGTGTAATCGATTTATATACTTTTCTGGAGATAGAATCGAGCAGGTGATTAGTTGATAGTGCCTTCCAGGATGGCGTTTGCCCAGTTCTCAAGTCGCCCATTTCCGTTCGTCTGGTCGTCAGTGATCTATGTTGTTCTCCAGCTTATGTTTCTATTTTCATGCATTGGGATATTCATCATTTTTTTCTTCCTGGCATCTGTTCTCGGTTATGACACGAGCCTATATTCGATTCCAACCATGGTTGTGCTCGGTATCTCTTTACTGGTCTTCCTTTATTTTACAAACGGGCTGAATGCAAGCCTCATGAAGGCATACCAGGCAGCACTTGAGGGCAATAAAACCACAGTGGCTGATTTTCTCAGGTACGCATTTTCCAGATCCTTTACGATGTTTATGATAATGCTAGTCAGGGACATTGTCTTCGCACTTGTCGCTGCCCCTGCCGTGGCGCTGTATTACTATTATCTTTCTGAGTATTCCTATATGAATTACCTGTTTGGCATTTACATCGCAGCATTGCTTTTCCTCATACACTTCCTTTTCAACCCGGTCTTTATTTCTGCCGGGGCGCATTCCACCAATTTAATGCAGTCTTTTCGAAATGGCTACTATTTCCTTAAGAGAAACCACGTTTATGCCTTGGGACTTTATTTCCTGTTCGCAATCGTGTGGGTTCTCAATTTCATTCCCCTTATCCAAATTGTCATGATATTTGCTGTTTACCCGGTTGTCTATTCGGCGTTCCTACTAATGTTCCAGATGAGCCATGGGAGGTAGTTTTATGCAGAGGGTGTATGAGTGCGATCTTGGCAAGCAGAAAGATTTGAAAACAATCCTTGAGGCTGATCCCTACGCACAGGACAGCTTCGCCCGCGCCGGTTACAAGCTCAGGGATGGCACATCCCTTGGGGAGGAAAAGTCGAAAGTTTTCCTTTTTCTTTCTGCCACTGATGACTTTGTGAAAAAAGCAGATGAGAAGCTTAAGGATCTTGCAAAGCCTATGGCTGGCAAGGATGCGGAGCGCGTGATAGGAAAGATAATGGCCGAAGAGGAGAGCGCGGAATCCGGGCTTGGAAGCATTTTCGGCGGGTAATAGCTTTTTAATAAAACTATGTTACAATTAATAGCTCATGGTAACAATAAACCTGTGAGTATCGGTTTGATGGCCTTGAGCTGATCGTATGTTCGACAAATCTGAACGCGGATATGGTACAATTCCTGAATCAGAAAAACCAGGTTCAGGAAGGCTGGTTTCACTGGGGAACCTTTTGGTAATCCTATTCATATTGTTCGCTCTTTCTATTGCTGCTATCATTCTGGCTTTTCCATCCATCTCTTCTTCTATTTCCAAGTGGGTCAACCAATCCCATTATTCTATTCCGGTCCAACCTGTCAATCTGTCTTACAGTACTGCTACCCCTCAGTCTGTCCAGGAATGCGAGGGGATAGTTCATCCAAAATCTTTCAATACTGGTCAAATAAGCTACATCCACAACACGTGCATTCATTCTGTGGCAGTGATAAAGGGCGATCCTAAGATATGTCTCTACGGCCCTCCGGTTTATCAGGAGGTTTGCTTAGAAGACGTAAAAAACTCTTCAGGTACTACATTTTGGGGACTAAGGAAATCCAGCAGTCTTGAAAACGCTTCCATGGGGCATCCCCTTTACGATGATCCGGTCGTAAATTGTGCAGTTTTTGGATTCAAAAACACAACTGTAGGCTTTTATTCCAACTATATTGGTGAACGAATCACATACTACGATGATGCTGGTTTTATTGAGAACTGTCAATCTATCCTTAAAGACGCTAACGAGAGCATCTGCCAGGACATCGCAACAGTCGCGAGCTATGATTCAAAAATCTGCACGAGAAACATAAGGCTTGCAAAAGGCTTGCCTGTCTCCGAGGTCTGCAGCAGAAACGATCCAAACTGTTATTTCAATTTCGCAATCTATCAGAACGACTCAGATGTTTGCCCGTATTCCCTGAACCTCAAAGATTACTGCTTCAGGAGCATCGCCATAAAAACGAAAGCATCAGATCTCTGCAGCCTCACAAATAGCGAGCTGGATCCCTACTTCTGCTGGCAGTATTTCGCACTCAGCAATAGAGATCCGAATTTTTGCGAGAAGCTCACAGGAGATGTGAGACACTACTGCCGCGCAGTACTCCTCGCCCAGAACGGAAGTTAGTCTTATATTCTTTCTCTGCATTATTCATCCAATGGACGACCAAACAGAAAAAATACAGAGCACGGAACCGGAAACCGAAAGCGCAGAACCGGAAACAGGAAACCGGAAACAGATTGCTTCCCGCGGGGTTCCTTCATCCGAATCCATTTATCTCCCCCCGCATAACAGCGAAGAGCTGCGCAGCTTCCAGGACGCTTCTGAAAACCCGACCCGGAACCTTTGGTCTGTGGATGAGGTTTCCAATTTCGTTTTCTCAAGAAAATACCAGTCAAAATATTACGAGATCTCGATTGGTTTTCTTAAGCTTCTTGCTGAACACACATATGTTGATGGTGCGGCAATCTCAAAATTCGTTTCTGAAAATAAACTCTCTAAAGCGACATTCTACAACCGCGTTCTTCCAAGGCTCCGCAGGGTCGGGATGATAAAGATCGAGCGCGATACGATTGTTGCTGTGGAATCAAAAAGGAAGTTTCGGCCTATGCGAATATCATTGAGCAAAACGTTTGGCAACTATCTGATGAAGATAGGAGATTCCTGGCTCGCCATCGTTGATGATGCGAGAACGAAGAAGAGGCAGCAGAAGCTCTAGAGTTCGATTTCCGTCTTGTTTTCTATCTTCTTAAGGGCTTTGTCTATCCTTTTGCTGAAAATCCTGATTATGCGCCTTGCGGTCTCCCCCAAAGAGAACGGGAGCGCACCCGCCTCGCGAAGGATGATGTCCGAATCTAGCCCGAGCGAGAGTAGGGCGTCTTTCGCCTCCATTATCCCGCGTGATGCCGCTTTCACGAGCCCGGACAGTGCGGCCGCGGAAGGTCCGTTTTCGTATATCTTGGGGTCTGAGGCAAGAAACGCGAGTTTTTGCGCTGCCTTCGCCCTTTCCAGCTCCTTCGGCCGGTTCCTCAGCGCCCTGGCGAGCAGTGACGCAATGTACGTGAGATCGATTTGGTTGTCGTCAAGCTTCGAAGCCAGGTATATCTTCAGTTCGTCAGGCTGCTGGCTTATGCTCTCTATCCTACAATTGGTTTCAGCTTCAGGATAGGGCGCCCAGCCCCTGCGCAGCACGGGGTGACAGTCGTTGTATTCCTTTGCCAGCATCAGCCGGTTCTTTTTCCTCGTCTCGGCAAGCGCGCCGGGCCCTTCTGCTTCGGGCTCTCTCTTCGTCCACCCTGCCGGAGGTTCGTTACCGCAGACGCCAGAGCGCCCACCCTGGATAACGCGGAACCTTTGGATTGTCTGATTGTTGCCTGCCAAGTTAATCATCCCCTTTCTTCCAGCCGCTTCTCGAGCGAAAGCATGGCATCCCTGAGTTTCTCGTTGAGCAGGATTCCAACCGATGAGGATGTCAGGGCTACCAGTTCTATCCGCTGCATCTTTTCGATCCCGAGGCCGAGTGATTCGAGCGCGCCCTTCGCCTCCCGCGTCGAGTGCTCCAGAGCTTCCACAACCAGCGCCCTCAGCGCCCTGATGCTCGCAGCCTTGCCGTAGATTTCCGGGTCAGAAGCTATCATGGCAAGCTCTTCAGCAACCAGGCTGCGCCCTTCTGCTGACAGGTTGTATTCCCCGTCGCTCCCTTGTCCGAGCATTTTCGCGAGTTGTTTTGTGGCCTTGCCTTCCTTGAGCATCCACTCTAGCTTTTTCACTACCTTGTCCGCGCCTTTCTCGTACTGTTCGTGGAATCTCTTGAGTATATCCGGCTGCATGCTGATGCTTTCGATGTAGTATTTCCTCTGCATCTCAGGATAGCGGACCATTTCCTGCGGCAAAGTCTGTGGGTTGAGCTTTTCATATCTCTCCGCGAGAAGAAGCCTGCTCTTCTTCCTGACATCGAGCAGGGATTGCGGCTCTCCCTTCAATGTCGATATCGCCGGCTCAGTCCTTGCAAAAGCGGTATCATCGTTCTGCCGGGCATTAGCGCGATATGTCATTCTTCCGGTGTTCTGTGGGTTCAAGGTTTTTCGCCTCATTCTGTTTTCTGCATAGATAATTTTTCAACACGTTCTATGGCCGCGAAGGTAAGCTCTGCAAAACCTTCCTGCACTCCTTTTTTTGCGATCAGGCTTAGTTTAATAGTAATCGTGCCTTTCCCGTCTTCAGTAACTGTGGTAAAGCCAAATACTGATTTCCGTTCACCGTAGTAAACCTTTCCGTTCACCGACCCGCCAATCGGATTACAGGGATCCGGTCCAAAAAACGAAGAACAGATCGAATACTCAACTCCTTTGTCATCCACTCCTGTTATTCTCAGGGCAATCGAATTCGGCAGATGTTTAAGCGGAAGCATCACCCAATC
>Ga0315273_10004648_pt1 | contig 16858 bp, 37 predicted proteins | sample YL17G02_0_MG_FD_205753 | JGI IMG/M metagenome (GOLD analysis project Ga0315273, IMG submission 205753) | Sediment microbial communities from Yellowstone Lake, YNP, Wyoming, USA - YL17G02_0 | ecosystem: Environmental > Aquatic > Freshwater > Lake > Sediment | place: USA: Wyoming | collected... | reverse complement strand
CCTTTTCTTTGTCGGCATCCATCTGCTTCTGTTTAGGGTCACGGTGGTACGGCCCGTCGAACTCAACGAGAGTCTTGGTGTCGAGAAGTGCAAGGTCGAACACGTACTTTCCAAGTTTGTACTCGAACTCGTGTTTGCGCCCTTCCAGAACTCGCTCGAGGGCGGCGTACTTCCACGCCTCCCGGCGTTTGAGTGTTTCCTGCGGGGAAATCAAATTATGAACGCCGGATCTCCAACTATAGAGCCCTGCCCTCCTTGCTGCCTCTCTACGATCTTCCGTGACATTGAATCGGCTAGCACACGCTCTTGAACAGTGCTTAGCGGATTTCTTTCTTGTGGTGGTCTTGAACCTCTTGCCACACGGACAGGACAAGATGACCTCTTCGGCACGGCGGTCAACATTGCCTGCCCGCGTGGCGCAAGAACTACTACAAAAGAACCGACGCCCAAGGCGCTCGGACCGGTTTGCCTCCTTAACGTCTTTCAATACCAGAGCACCGCACCAAGAACACGAGACCTGAATCTTTGACATGCCGGCTGTCTATCAGGGTGTAGCCGGCATGTCAATGGTGGGTGGAGGGGTGGTGGACCCGGTCGGGAACCGCCCCCGACGTCCGATAATCTTCAGCTTGGAGCACTACGTGTGTGTCTGTCGTCTACGGTACCTTGGTAAACCCTAGACAGCCGGCTCACCAAAGGGGTGATGTAGTGTTTCTCGATACTCTGGTCGCCACATCATCAACCAGCTTCCAGCCTACCGCTTTTCCCGGTCGCCCAGTAGGCGTCAGCTTCCGGGGCCTACTATGCAGCAGCGAGCTGCAAAGCGGGCTGCTCAACATCACTGTTGGCAGGTAATGACTTGCCTCACTTTTTAACGAGGTTGTGAGGCATCCCCGACACGCGCTCTTCCACTTCTGTATCACCGTCGAATCTGTTCGGGCCCACATCACAAAAGGAAAGCCCGGTCACCCTTGAGAGTGCCGGGCCTTCTGCCACCCGCCGGAGGAACCACCCACCTGGCGATGTCAGTTCAGCTTCTTGCCCTTCGCGGTCGCGGTGACGAACGTGCCTTTGCTGTTCGACGCCACCTTGACGAGGCCGCGGGCTTCCAGAGCGTTGACGGAACGAGCGTCGAGCTCCTTGATGTCGGCCTTGCCAGCGCCGATCACAGCCTTCAGGTTCTTGTTCTGGTTCTCGGTCAGCTTCACGATATCCATGTTGGTCTCCTTTTGTTGGCCAATTCAAAAGAATGTATGCATGAGAAACATTGTTGTTGTCAAGTTTCAATCCGCGCGCCTACTTGTCGTACAAGCAGTCCCCATTGGTGTTGTAGGCATCGAAGGCCAACGTACAGACGCCGGCGAGCCCGCAACCATCGCGGGTGAACTTCTCTGGCACGTTCTTCAGAACCTTGGCAACCTGCTCGACTTGCGCCTTTCGGTAGGCCGCCAGCTGCTCGAGCGTCAGGGGTTCCTTACGAAGCCACGGGTTCTCGGTATCGGCCATGGTTCCCCTCTACGTTGCTTGGCAGAACGCCAAGGCGTCGGCGCGGGTGTCGAAGTCCTTGAATGTCGTCCCACCAAACGGCGTGTAGACACGGTGCCGATCTCCATCGAGCTGGCGCAGACTGAACTCCTTGATGTCCTTCTTCTCGTTGCAGACCGTCACTCGGGTGTACCAGGTACTGTGCTTCACGTGCTTGGTGTCGATGACAAACGTGTTGGGCTCCATCAGGCTTCTCCTTCAGGTTGGTTGTTCAGGCCCTTCTTTGAAATGCCAGGTCTATGCGCGCAGAGCTTGTAGTACGTGCACCCCCTGCACATGTCCTTCTCGTAGTAGCAAGGGCACTTCTTCTCGATCTTCCCTCCGCAGCCGCCCGCACAAACCCATTCAAAAGTGCCACTGGCGCTGTGGAGCTTTCCTGTTGAGCAGTTCGGGCACTCCTGGTCCTCGTGGTAAAGAACAACGTCTTCTCTCATGGTTCACCTGTATTGATGCGGGCAGTAATCCCACTTGGGGGTCTTCTTGCACAGCTTCAGAATCAAGTCGATCTGAGCCTTGCCGAAGCCACAGTTCTTCAACGCGATGCGGAGCTCTTTGCCGGACTTGATGCCGTTGAACCTCTGCATCCCACAGTCGATGTCGACGTTCCAATCCTGACCTCCAGCATGACAGGCCAAGAACACCGGGGCCCCGGCTTTCGCCGCCAAGAACTTCTTGTCTGAGTCCTCGACGGCGTTCTCCTGGGTGACGAACTGAACATCAACACCACCGTCTGGAAAGAACTTGGTCTTCTGCAAGACCGGAGGTCCATTGCGGACGGTCAGGAGGCCGTCATCGTTCACGACGGCGCGGTACTTCTCGGACAGAAACTCATGGCTCATTTGGCAGGCTCCTTCTCGACCTTCTTGGCGCGGACCAGAAGCTTCTGGCAAGCCGGGTCGGGTAGCAGCATCCGGAACTTGCCGTGGGACAGCCAGCACACCTCGAGCTCGGTGTCGACGACGTACCACGACAGATTGGTCAGCTTGTACGTGATCAGGGTGACGGGCTCCAGGCGCTGCTGCTCGCAAGCCCTGGGGTTCTGGCAGTCGCAGTACGCCCCCGTCAACAACACAAAGGCGAGGATGGGAAACACGAAGGTCTTCATGCTGGGTCTCCTGGTTCTACCTCGATGAAAAAGCCGTTGCCTAGCTCGACGCACCCTTCTTTCCTGACTTTGTCTTCATGCGCCGCGCAAAGCCCATGGCCCTGCGAGCTGAAGGTGTGGAGTGCACCACTGCAGATGCCGCGGGCCAGCCCCTGCAGCAGGCACCGCGGCCGGAACTTGAGCTGGTTGTCGAGAGACTTCTGCTGCTCTCGGTCTCGCTCTTCCTGGCGCGTCATGTCACCTCCGGGCGTTTGATGTACTCCGGGTGAACGATCTGAGACAAAACCTGATCGATGAAGTCGTGCCACTCTGGAAGCTTGTGGTCGTGCCGCTGATACCAAATGTTCTGGAGGGTCTTGTACGACATGCACCAGACGCGGCGCTGCATAAAACTCTCTGGTAGGTGCCGCTTGACCCATCGGAAGGCTTTGGTCTGAATGTGCTGGTTGAGCGCGTACAGCAGTCCTGCATCTATTCCAAACTCATCATCGGGGTCCTGCTGAAAGTCTTCTTTGGTGAGCGGGCGCCTCAGAAGGGTGTGCATCGTGGATTCAGACTGCTTGGTCGAAATCCTGTAGGTGTCGGCTTCCTGCCAGAAGTATCGGGGAGCGCGGACATCGAGCCACACCATCATGGCTTCAAGAAACTTGCTATGGCCTTCTCCTTTGTGGGCAAGTTGGGTGGCTCGCGCTGGCATGTTCTCGCTTTTGGCGTTGTAGCTGAGAGACAACCCGTACAGGGCCTGCTCATATCCGGCTTCGCATAGCACTTTGACTTCTAACATCTTTCCTCCTTTTAATAGCCTTGGCTATTAGAACTGAAAAGGCGCTCTGAGATAAGAAACAGCGTGTACACTCTGCCGGTTGGGCTCATACGGTCGTTCCCACACCTGCAGTCCGTCCTCACCGAAGTGGGCAGACCACTATCCTCCTTATGCCGAATCTTGTTTTGGTTTTGCAGAGAGGAGCCCGTGGTAGTGGGGGGAGGGATTCCTACCACGGGCCCCAAAGAGGAGCCGGCAAGCCGGCGCCTCAGCTAGAATATCCGTCCATCCTTCTTATGCCGTTTGAGAGGTTACCTTTTGCGGCCGCGGTTGTCAGCAAACCCCAAAACCTGTAGTGTCGAATCCTATGGACTGGGGAGACCAAGTTCGATCGTTCATGGTATTCAGCGTGGCCATGTTCCTGATCGCCTGGGCGTTTGGGCAGGCCTGCACACAGGCCGTGAGGTAACGATGAGCGAGATCGGGACGCACAAGCAGGTCGTCAATGCCGAGCGCTTCAGCAAAGGCTACGACGCCACCTATCACTGCCGGAAGCCAGAGAAGCCCGGTAAGACCGTGTACGTCGGCCGGAACGGGAAGCTGCTTCCCAAGAGCGAGACCGAGGGGTTCGCATACATCGAGGCCCTGGTGTTCAAGGCTGGAGAGATCGACCGCAACCTGCGTTGGTACGAAGAGATGGTGGTCCGGGGCCTACAGATCCCCGAGCGCCAGCTCGCCCTCCAGCACATCAACCAACCTTGCAGTATGAGCGCCAAAGGCTAAAGAAGCGGAGCCAGCTTTCGCTGGACGCTTCTTGCCTCAAGTACAGTACGGCGTCATGGTCAGGATGTACTCCCGACCTTTGATGTCGACGCTCTGGAACGGCTTGTCAGGCTCTCCAACCGCATACATCCCGTCGACATTCGAGCTGAATGACTCGTGGGCAGCACACTGGGTATCCTCGTCCGGCTTGACCGCGTAGGCTTCTAGGTGGTGGTAGCAACCGTAGAGCACCAGAGACGCCAGAAGACGCGCGGAGGGGTCCTCTTCCGGCCCTGTGTTCTCCCAGGCGTCTTCCGGGAGAGCGACTGTCACAGCGCGCTTACCCATGTTTCTTCCTTTTCCGAGCTGGCTTCTCGACCAGGCTCTTGTTGCAAGCAGGGCACTTCTTCACACCGAGCTCTTTTGCCCGCTTGACGAACTCCTTGCCTGCAGCGGGGCCTTTGGTAACCTCAACAGGAACGTGCATTGATGACGAGAGCATGCTTCAACCTCGTTTCAGTAGATGACGACTCCGGACCTGAAGACCCTCTCGTCCTCCTCCAGCCCGAACAGCGTTTTCATTTTAGACTCCAGAGTGCCGACCTCCCGGCGGCACGAGTAGCAGATGGCTGGTGCTGAGTAGGTGTCGAAGCTCGAGATCCTCTTGCCGGTGCCCCGCGCCCTCAACGGCTTCTTCATGCAGTGAGGGCACCGGTGCTCTGCCGACTCAGCGAACTCGCCATTCTCAGAGACCTTCATCTTGATGCGGTTGTGCTCGGTGACCAACGTGACCTTCATAGTAGTCCCTGCCTTTTCCGATACCAGTCGGGTTTACGCTTTCCTGACAACCTCTCCTTCTCGAACTTCTCACAGCTGCGCTCGATCGCCTTCTTGACCCTCCAGTACTCTGGGCTCTCTACCTTGCGGCCGAACCCGTTCTTCCGGACGCACACCGACATCGACTCTCTGTCCATCGAGAAGTCGATGTTCTTCTCGTTGAGGAACCTCTTCTCGGTGCACTCCAGATCAGAGTAGGGAACCTTGATGGAGAGTTCGAAGACGCTGCCTTCCGTGCTGGTGCGGATCGGATAGAACTTGGACGTGGTGTCCGAGAAGATTTGGGCGCTGTGCGGAGACTCAAGGGCGAGAAGCTTGGGGCGCATCTCGTCCAGGAACTTGCCAGCTTTGTCTTGTTCCATGATCAACCCTCCTGAGAAGGGAAACAGTAGAGTCCCCACATCACGACCTTTCGGTACTGAGCTTGACCGGCCAAATACTTCTCCGCCCAAAGCACAACCTTCTCCCGGTCGTGGCCTAATCTTGCTGGGACGTCTACTGTTTCGGTGTCCCAAGTGTGGTCTTCCCTGATCAGCAAAAATTCGACCTTCTGTGTTCTCATCAGGATTCTTCTTTCTCCCCCTTCTCCAACTTCGTCTTCTTGAGGGGGAACTTCCCTTGGATCTGCCCGCAGTCAAGGCAGTACTTGAACGCAACATAGTCCCCGTACTTGTCTGCGAACCCCATGTCCTGTGGGACGTAACCGTCGTAGTCCTTGCCCCCTACTGAGGCGCAGAACATGTCGCTGCATTTGGCCGAGATGTCGGCGATCCGTTTGCTTTGGCACTTCTGGCAGGCGGTTTCCATCACGTCCTCCGTTCAAGGGCCTTTCCAGCCCGATGCGCGCACGACCTCATCGAAGAAATCCGGGTCTGGCATGTCGGTATACGGCAAAGCCCAGAAGTCCAGACACTTCCTCAACAGGTTGCGCAGGTAGACAGGGTTGTTTCTATTCGGAGTAGGCGTCCCGGGAGCGACACTCTTGAGACATCCCCTCTTTCCCTTGATAGTCAGGGCAGCCGGCTTCGATGCACCCATAGCAGTATTCTCCTTGTTTGCCGACGACGAGGTCCATGCAGTCTCGGCACTCGCAGTAGCGGTACCCAACCTCTGGTTCTTTGTTGACCTTCCGGCGGTCGACGTCTTCGGGGGTGGTGATGATGCCCATCGTAGCAACCTCCCTGGTGTAGATCTGCCCGTTGTCAAAGAACCACTGCCAGAGCAGCTGGTCTTCTCCTAGCATCGTGACGTAGCTGCCGGGCTCGACGAATGGGGCAATCGCCTCAAACAGCATCATCTGGTTGGGATCCTGCCCGGAGCTGAGGATGTCGAGTGCACAGATGCTCGGGTCCTCTCCCGTGATGGCATCGAAACCGAAGTACTCGAAAGCATCATGAAGGTCGATGAGCTCTGGCACACCGTCTCTGGGCCACCGGCCCTTGTTGTCCTTTCGGGCCTTCTTGATGCACTCGACGACGGCGTCGAGAGCTTTGTTCCTGTTCTTCTGGAGCAGGTGGAACTTGTGGTCCAAGATGTACTGTCGATAGGTCATTGGTTCACCGTCACGGGCATGAGGATGTACTCCACCTTGCCAATAGGAAGAGTCCGGTTGGCCGTAATCCTCATGGCCAAGTTCGGAGGCTCTTCGTAGTGGAAGACGATGGTGTTGTCGTCCAAGAAGCGCATGGCCTCATAGTCCACCTCGATCTTCCGTTTCTTCAGAGAGCGCACAAGTCTCCCCTGCTCTTTGATGTAGTCAACGAAGTCCCCCACGTAGTCCCCGTTGACCCCAAACGGACAAGTCTTGACCTCTCCGCTCGTCGGCTTCGGTAAGAGCTTCTTGTAGTCGGGAAAGGGGTTTTCCAGTTCATCACCTTTGTTGACGACCTCTGAGAACTCGTCGTCGGCTTTCAGCACCAGATGGCGACCGACCTTGACGAGCCGGTACTCCAGCTCTAGGTGTCGTGGGGAGGGGAACTGAGACATGAGCTTTCTGATGTTCCTCCCATCCAGGTAGATAGGGAATCCGAAGGCCCGGTCCCCCTCTTGGGCTCCCCACCAGAAGTGCATGAGCCGAAAGCCGTCAGTAGCGATCATGTGGAACGTGCGGCTTCGAGCAACTGGGTTGAGAGGATGCTGCACGTCCAGGCGCAGCTCCAGGTTGTGGATAGACTTCTTGTGAGGGTCGTACTCACGAGAAGGGTCGTAGGTCTTGTCATCCACTTTGTAGGTGAACTTGTAGAGCTCGACTGCTCCAAGAGGCAAGCGCAAGTCTGCAATGACCCGTCCAAGCACGAGCCACCTCCTTTCAGGCTATCGGGTGTGGAGTCGGCAGAACTCTAGGAGAGTCATCCTGGGTCCAAAGGATCGGAGACGGAGCAGCAGCTCCCGGAATGCCCGTGAGCTTCCGGAGAACAGCAGTCCGTGTGAACTGACTTTGAGCATGAAGGCCTCCTGAGCTTGCAGCGCAACCAGGCGATGACGGCGCCGATGATTGGGATCGAGACAATGGCCGCCGAGATAGCGACCGCTACGCAATGGGGGCACATGGTTACTCCTATTTTCCTCCGTGTTTGATACCTCGCAGAGCGAGGAGTTCGTTCAAGACCGCGTGGAACGAAACGAAGACCTCGAGCCGGTCTTTGCCGTTTGAAGGAGAGAGGGCGGCCAACCGAAGAAGATCAGCCTTGGGTATCAGTTTGAGCTTTGGTTTGTCCTTAGGCTTATGCCGGTGGCAATACCAACGGCCTTGGACATTCCGGGTGGCTAGGTAGTAGCAGCGTCTTCCGTTGGATCGTCTTCCAGAGCAGATGTGCATTCGGTAGCCTCAACGAGCATCGGGAGGTCTTCGATGGTCAGCATTTGGTGCCCTGCTCGTCGGGCGTGGCTGATGCTGAACGAGATGGCTTCGAAGACGAGGTCGTTGAGCTTGGCTCGAAACTCCTTGGTGGCCTGCATCTTGATCTCGACCTCTACGCCGTTCTCGTTCTCCTCCAGCACACTCTGGTAAAGGCGCTGGAGCGCCGAATCGTTGACAAGTTCTTTGGCCATGGCGTCCTCCAGACGTAACGATAGTTCTCGTCCTCTTATGCCACGGGTCGAGGAGATTTTACAGCCTTGGCTGGCTAAGAAAATGGTGAAGGGGTCCATCGGAGGAACGCTGGACCCCTTCACCGGCCGGAGAACCGTCATTCACCTCTCCAATCAAACCAATTCCTCACAAGGAGGTTTGCCCATGTTTGTTGAGAAGAGAGAATGCTTAGGTCTCCATGCTTCTTATCCCAAAAAAGGACCCCAGCGTTGCGGGGGCTAAAGAAGATGATGCGGAGGGCCCCTGTGGGAGCCCTCCGCACCTGTCATGCTGCTAGATACCGCCGCGAGCGAACCGATAGAGCCACATGACACCCTTGCCGATGAGGAGGGCGCCGGAAACCTTGGCGGCCAAGGTGAGGCCGGCATCCACCGGAGCCAGGTACGGGTTCTGGTTGATCCACATCTGGAGGCGGGTGGTGGCCGGGAGGCCGAGCGCCAGGCACCGATAGTCGATCCGGGACTGGGCTTCGAACGCCGGACGGTGACTCTCGATGATGCTCTTGACCACCGCGGGGTTCGTGTACTCCTCCTGCAGACCGCGCATGTACTCGGGCATGTTGGTGAGGTTGATCTTCGGGGTCGGGATTTCAATCTTGTCGGTCATGAGAATTTCCTCCGTCTGCCTTGGCAGATCGCGTTGAAGACACTCTTGAATGAGTGTGCTTCAGGTACCAATTTCCTTATCCCTGGATTAGGGCTGTTTTTCTCGTTTTTGAGGGTGTTTTGAGCACTTTGGGGCCCTACCCTAGAATTTGGCCAATTTCAGGCATAAGGGACGTGATTCAAACCGGAGGTTACGATGAACGAAGCTCAGAAGCTGGCCTTGGAACTCATTACCCCTCGGGAGGTCGTGGTAGACCAGTCCACTGAGACCGGGGTCTATTCGTTGGACGTTGCACTGGGAGGCGCACTGCCCGCTGGCGCCGTCGAAATCTATGGAGAGGCCTCCACAGGCAAAACATCTCTCCTGTACGACATCCTGGCCCATGCACAGCGCAACAACTACGAAACAGCCCTCTGTGGATCTGAATACCTGGACCTTCCCTACATGAGGAAGCTCGGGGTGGACCTCAACCAGCTCCCCATCCTCACGGGGAACTACGCAGAGGACGTTTTAGAGGCTGCGGTGCGGTTCATGGAAGAGCGTCCACGCTGCGTGGTGGCAATCGACTCTGCCACAGCCCTCCGACCCAAGGACGACGAGCCAGGGTTCTGGGCAGCCTGTATCGACGCCTACTTGGAGACGGTTCTAGGAGCTCTCCCGAAAGGAAGCTGCATCCTGATGATCAATCAGGTGAGATCCAGGCGGTCGGTCGACCCTTCCAAGTTCTTTGCTGGAGGAACTGACTCAGCGGCAGCGAAGATTGCCTCTCAGTTCTCGGCTCGGCTCGAGCTTTCACGCTCTGAGGTCTCAGACAGCGAGTACACCATGAACGTCAACATCGTAGCCAACACGCTGGCTATGCCTTGCAGAGTGAGCCCTCTACCGTTCGTCAAAGGGTCTGGTGTTGATAGGGAGTTGGACTACGTTCGAAGCAAGCTGACCAAGAAGGAGGGCGGCTGGTACGACATCTATGGTCAGTCGGTTCAGGGAGCGGCCGCGGCAGCCGAGCGTCTCAGGCAAGATCCTCAGGAGTTCGAAGATCGACGGTTCACAGCCGTGTTGGAGTCGATGGTGGAAAGGAACCACCATTGACATTGGGGGGCGGCCGTGGCCCCCTTCTTTAGCCATGAGACTTCGGGACGGATTGCAAACATGCCAGAACTGCGGAGGGCAGGGATGCTACTGGTGCCGGCGCACCGGACAGCGGGCGCAGTGCCCAGTCTGCATGAACAGCGAACCGGAGCTCATCCACCGGGAGGATGAAGACCTCACCTGCTTGGCTTGCGGCTCGGTCTTCAGTCCTGATGGCGGAATCGTTGACCGTGAGGTCGAAATCAAGAAAACCGCGAGCTCGATAAACCGAGAGCCCAATAAAACTTGACTCCTACATATAATCTATGTTTACTCCCCACATGAGTCTTGTGACCGGGTTCGAGAGCTCCAGCCCCCTCGCCGACGGTGAAGAGGCCCTGAAGAAAGGGTACGACTACCACCAGGTCTTCGAGGCGCTGGTTCACAGCAAAGAGGTAGCTGAGAACGTCTTCTCCCGGTGCGCCAAGAAGCAGGTACGCCAGGCGCTGGGCAAAGACGACATCACCATGATGACCAGCTCCGAGGAGTACCTGCCACATCGGGTCTGGATGTCCGCGCTCTCGGTGACCATGGAGCTTCAGGGAGACCTGAAAGCTCACGTGGAGGAGGCTTCCCAGTCGCTGTCGGAGCTGGGCGATGTCTTCTCGGCTCAGATCTTGGGATCTCGCCTTCAGAAAAAGAAGCTGTTCCTCATCGACGCTCTGGCGACTGAGATCTTGGAGATTGCCCCAAAGAGGTTCTCCTTCCGGCTCAAGCAAAAGTGGGGAATCGAATGACCAAGAACCTTGGAGCCCCATCATTGACCGCCGGGGTAGCAGTACCTGCTCCAAGAAGAGTTGCTCTCAGGAAGGCGGCGCCCGCTCATTTCCCCCAAGCCAAGACAACGCCGGCGCGCCAAGAAGAGAATGAAATCCCTAACGCCCGGCGCTGTGAGAAGTGCGGCAAGGCAGGTCGGGTGGTCTCGAACTACACCGGGGTGAGCGTCCACTGCATCTGTGGCTACCGCTGGCCCATTTCGTCTTCTGCTCTGTGCCCCGCAATGCCTCTCATGCCGGCTAGGGGATTCCACAAGCACACTCTGATCGAGCCCGATTGGAACGCTGCGGACAATGAACCCTCACCAGGAGGTTCCAATGAGTCGTTTGGACCCAGGTCGCGTGGGAAGCAAGGATAGTCCCACACTCCAGGAGAAGGAGACTGTTGGCTTCAGCGTCACGCCTGACGTTGAGCGCATCCTTCAGACTCCTGCGACCAACGAATTCAATCCCGACATCAATAAGTCTCCGACTCCAGATCCTGTAGCCCGCACCTACGCAGCGAGGGCTCGGGAACGCCTGGTGGGCAACCAGCTCCCAGCTGACTTTCTGAAGACCAAGAAGGTCCCCCTCGGACACGCTCCTCCTCTCCCCAAAGGGAAGATGGAGGCGATTGCTGGTATGAGGATGCCGCAGCCGGCGTTCGAGGAACCATCACCTGAAGCTACGACCACCCGACCGCCTCCTCCGATGCAAGGAGTGGGGGCGGCCTACGAAGTAAATCGAGCTATGGCTGAAGGACGACTGGATAGACCAGTGTCGCTTCGAGAGGCAAACAAGATGGAGCAGAACAAGAAGCCCCTTTCCCCTGAGACGGTTCAAGCCATCCAGATGGCCAACGAGAACATGAGGGCACAAAGTCAAGTCGACGGCGGAAAGCCCGTGGAGGATCAGAGAGCAGAGCAGGAGGTCGCTTCTGCCATAAAGGCACAGGCGCCCGTCACCAACCCTGCGCAGACCAGTCCGCGAGAACTCGACGACGCTGAGAAGGTGATCGTAGAAGACCGCCCCTCGGATGACCGCCCCATGCCGTTTGATCTTGGGGGCGATGTCTCCGACATCCGGTCGAAGCTGATGAACCCAGCCCGAAGGAAGAAAATTGAGTCCCGCCTCAGTGAGCTCGATCTCGCCGACATGATCCTGAAGCGAGAGATCTCCCAGGACATCCCGATTGTCCCAGCTAAGCTGGCCATTCAGCTCAGGACCTTCACCCAAAAGGAGAACCTCTGGTGCTTGCAGTACATCTTCGACTTCCCAGGCTCGGCGCTCTACACCAGAGAGCTGCTGAGCACCTGCCAAATCGTCTGCAGCCTGGTCTCCATCAACGGTCGTCTGCTGCCGGACCATCGCGACAACGTCGGTCAACCCAACGAGACGATTGACCGGAAGGCCTTCGAGAAGAAGAAGGATGCTATTGCGGCGTTCCCGGTCCAGATCATTTCGGACATCTCGGTCCAGCTCATCTGGTTCCAAGATCGAGTGAGCAACCTCTTCGGGCTCGAGATACTAAAAAATGGCTAGAGACTCCAATAGGCTGGGCACGGGCCCAGATGCTCTACGACCTGGCGACGGAGCCTCCCGAGCCAGGGACGCTATTGGAGTCCGTATTCCTGCTTGTCTCTCTACGAAGGCGGGAGGCGGAACTTCTTCAGACCGAAGCCATCGTGACTGCGGTGGCGTCTGCTCCGTCTGGGCAGATCGATTTGATTCGAAGCGCGCTCAAAGAATACAAGAACTCCGTCTTCCCGTTCCTGGAAGCCGAGAGGAAGAAGGAAAACGAAGAAGCCCAGAAGACCCTCGAGCATTGGACCAAGAACATGGCGTTCGTGGTCAAGCCTCTGTGGCAGGCCGAGCACGGAAAAAAGCTCTACTCGCAGCTGCGTAGGGGCATGGAAAAGACCAAGCAGGCGGAGGAGCTCCGCCGGCAGAAGAGGCATACGAAGATATGAGATGCTTCCTCAACCAAGAACCTTGTAACGCCAACTGCATGGCGTGGTGCGGTGATGAGAACAAACCATCCTGCGTGATCGTTGAGGGCGTGGCTATGATGGGAGCAGTCTCAGCGCACGCTCTGGGCCAGGCATCGAAACCCATCACGAAGCACCCACCAAGCGCACCACCTCCGGAGGTGAAGTCATGATCACGGTGTCCAGAATCTCAGGAGAGAGCTTTGACCTCAGTTCTGGGAAGGAGCTTCCCAAATCCTTGGCTCTGACCAACGGGCAACGGGAGATCCTTGTAGTGGTGGATGATGAAATCATTCGAGAAGTCATCCAGATGGAAATGGAGTCTCGACATTTCCCAGAGAAGACCCTAGCAGAGCAGCCAAGCGTTCCCCGGACGCGCCGGCCGTCTACTGCCGCTTTTCCCAACGTAAGGTTGAACCCCAACCTTACCCAGGCTGCGACAGAACTTGCTGAGCTGCCTGACGAACCAGAAGAAGAAGCGCCAACTGAAGGGGATCCTGGTTCCGATTACGAGGACCCAGCTACAGGAGTCCAATCGCTGTGAGATTCGTGATGTGCACAGCCTGCAAGACTCTCTTGCAGATTGGCGGAGATGTCCTGGACATCGAAGCGCTGCTCCACACGGAGAACAACTTCCCGTGTGTCACGCCTCTGTGCCAGGGACGGATGGTAACGCCTGGCAGCTTGTCACGTGACTGGAGCGACTATCATCGATACGAAATGCCGGTCCAATCATTCTTCCGGGCTATCAACGGATTCGGTTCTGGAGTTGGAGCTCCGGCGTCGCTCAAACGAGCCCAGGAGCTCTTGCTGTCCAAGAGGATCGTAGAGGTGATTGGGGAGCCCTCGGGTCAGCCGGAAAGAGTGATACTGCGTCAGCTCGTTCTCGAAGATGGGACCAGGTTGCACTTTGATACCTCAGCGAAGGGCGCGTGCCTCTACTACATAGAGGAGCGAGGCCCTTCCTGCATGGAGGTAGTTGACCATGAGCTTTCTCTTAGCCCAAATCCTGAGGGCGCTCGTCCGGCTGGAGAAGAAGCTGGACGAGCTCCTGGTAGAGAGTCGGTCTCTCATGAGCAAGGCAGCTCTGCCGACCATCCGGGGCCAGCTGGACAATACCAACCAGGTCTGCCCGCTGTGCCAAAAGCCGGTGACGTACCAGCCAGTGATCGTGAAGGTGACCGACCAGCCCGGCCTCACCATGGAGGTGATGGTTCGGGTGTGCGGGTGTGAACCACGGGCCACTCAACAGCCCATTCTAGGAGATTTCCAATGACAGCAAGAACTTCTTCAGCGGTGAGCAAAGATGCCGGCCCCAACAAGGCTGGGTTCGTGTTCGGTGACGCCGCCACCTCAGGTGACAAGCCCAACGTCATCAACGACCTGATCGAGGTGAAGTCCTATCTTGTCGCCTACAACAATGGAGAGGGGCGCAAGCAGGTACGGCTGGTCTTCAAGGCCCCCAACGCTCCCGTGGCCTTCCTCCTCCAAGAGAAGATCTCAGGAGCTTTCGTGGCCACGTCGGGGACCGAGTGGTTCAACAAAGCCCTGTGCGCGAAGCTGAGCGAGAAAGGCCTCGAAACCCCCAAGGACGCCGGTGCCGAAGGCGCTGCGCAGGTGTGATCATGGACGTCACCAAAATCAAACCCTACGGGCCATGGGTTCTCATCAAGGTCGAAGAGACCATGAAGGTGACGGACTCAGGGATCTATCTTCCAGACGGCAACCTCATGGAGCGTCTCGGGCACTCAATCGGTGTGGTCCTGGCGGTGGGCCAGGGCTACCTGAACAAAGGTCCGAAGGCAAAAACGAAGTACACCCCAACGGGGGTGAAGGTGGGAGACCGAGTTATCTTCCGTGGCCATTTGCAAGAAGCCAATCGACCGGGTGGGATTGTGGACCGTGAGCATTCACTTCTCCACAGCCAAGACCTGATCGGCATCCTTGAAGAGGGCAGGCTGGAACCAGCTCTGCCTTACGACAACTGATGACGTGGCTTTGCCGATGGCTCCGGCGAGGAGGAAACGATGTACCTCGTCCACGAGCAGAAGAAGAGACAAGGAAAGTGGGAAGTGGCCTGGATGTGGCTTCCCTACTTCCTGGCGGCGGACCGGGAGCTCCACAAGTTGGTGGATCAGAAAATGACCGAGGAGTTCCGGGGGCAGATGTTCGACGGGACTCCCAAGGAGAACCCGACAGCTTCCGCGATGGTCAGCAAGATGCACGACCGGGTGCTGGAGTTGATCTTGTCCAAATACCCAGTCCCGGGTCTCCGGCGCCTGCTGGAGGGATACGTGTACCTGGAACCGGACGAGGAGGTGACGAAGCCATGAACTACAGCGCCGAACTTCTGAGCCTGCTGCCCATCAAAGACGTACGGGCAACCTTGGTTCGGACACCGGGTCTGAAGTGGGATCGTCGAGACGCTGCAGCTCTCCAGGGAATCTGCTTCCACCAGTCCTTGGATGACGTCTCGACGGTTCCAGGTTTGGCCAAGTACTTCGCAGGCCCCAACCACATCAGCGACAAAGGGTTGCCTGGTATCAGCTACACGCTGGTGTGTGAGCAGTCGGGAGACCTCTTCTTGGTCAACGACATCGAGGACAAGACCTTCAGTCAAGGTGACGCCTCGAAGCCGGGGGACGAGAACGTCTTGTACATGGGCATCTGTTTCTGCGGCAACTTCAGTGGTCCTGGGTACCAAGGAACTCAAGAGCCGACGACCGCTCAGATGAACACGGCTGAGAGGATCTGGCAGACCTGCAAAGGCTTGTGGGGCTGGAAGAACAACCAGCTGTTCGGCCACTACCACTTCGGCAAGCCGGCGTGTCCGGGCTTTACGTTGACGCACTTCATCGAGACCATCAATGCCGACAAGGACTGGAAGGACCCCAAGTACGACCTGAGCGAAACTGAAGGCCGCCAGGGCGCCCTCAATGAGCTCGGCTACTGGGGCGGTCCTATTGATGGCAACTGGGGGCCGGAGTGCCGGCTGGCGCTCACGCAGTTCCAGAAGAAGGCGGGGCTCCAAGCGGACGGCGTTTGGGGACCGAAGACCAACGCCGCGGTCGTGACCGCACTGGGGTAACGCATGCCGAGGAAGGTGAAAAAGAGAGAATGGTTCAACGGGCGCAAGCAGAAGCGCACAGCCCGTCTGAACTTGATGATCGAGCCGTGGCTCAAAAAGGCCATCCACGGCTACTCGTCGAGGAACAGCAGGTCGCTGTCCTCCATCATCGTTGACCACTTTCTGGACCTCCTGAAAAGGGAGGAGGAGCCCAATGTCGAACAGATCTGAGAAGCGGCTCGAGAAGTACGAGCTGCCATCTACTATAGACGGCATCTGTTCACTCATGCGCCACCTTCTTGAGATGGGGCACGTTGGCCGCGTCGAGATAGACAACGACGACGCCTATGTGCGGGTGTGGCGGTGGGTGGAGAGGAACGACCTTGACGAGCCGGACATCAACTGGGACGGTGCCCTACGAAACCTCTCGTCGTTCATGGAGTACAGCAGCGAAGGGGCCAGCGCTTTTCAGGTGCTGGTCGACATGACGCTGTTGGCTTACAGCGAGAACCTCAAGAGCGTGGTGTGGGCGATTGGCTCCGGAGGCTCAGCGCTGCTGAAAGAATGGATGGACCTGAAGGCCAGGGGAATGCCGAATGGGGACATCTCCTACCTGCTTGGTCTGCCCATCCTGGAGCTCAAGTCCCTCCCCAAGGAGACCCTCATTCTGTGCTGTTCGAAATTCCCCAATGCAGATCCTGCTGAGATTTCGTTAGCTATCAAAACCACCATCGATGTGAGAGGAACCCATGTCCAAGACGTCGGAGATGATGATCGAGTCGGGGATCATCCCCAAGAATACGCTGGAGCAGCTGGTCCGCTGGCGCTTAGTGCCAGAGCACTACGCCCAGTCCCATGGAAAGAAGACGGTGAGGCTGGATAGCAGCAAGCCAGCTGAGCTCAAGAAGTTCATCAAAGACCTTGGTGAGGCTATCAGCCAAGACATGACCGACATCCGGGAGACCGAGCTCGACCGCGCCGGCGGCTACGAGAAGATCATCTTGCTGGACACTGCCGGCGGCCGGGTGGCGATCGATGCGTTCGTGGATCGACTGGGCAGGATCGTCATCCCCATTCAAGAGAAGCCCTACGAGATCCAAGCGGTCGTGTCTGCCAACGGCAGCACCACACCCAGAAAGGTCGTGAGGACCGAGATTCGACATCTGGGGGATCGTCAGGTGGCCAAGGTCCTCTATCTGGAATCGGAG
>Ga0315273_10004645_pt1 | contig 16864 bp, 18 predicted proteins | sample YL17G02_0_MG_FD_205753 | JGI IMG/M metagenome (GOLD analysis project Ga0315273, IMG submission 205753) | Sediment microbial communities from Yellowstone Lake, YNP, Wyoming, USA - YL17G02_0 | ecosystem: Environmental > Aquatic > Freshwater > Lake > Sediment | place: USA: Wyoming | collected... | reverse complement strand
GGTAAAAATTGACAGGAGGTGACCCCAAAGAGCATAAGTAATACTTTTGATACTGATTTTACAGGAAATGCCTTGATTGGCTTAGTTCTGCAGGTTTGCCTCTTTGAACTGCATTATTCGGGTTAAACGAATTGCAAGAACGAAATGGCATATCAAATCACTATTTTTGATGGAACCTGTTGTGAAGAAATTGACAGGGAAAGCACAGGTCCTTGCTCCCGGCGATATTCTCACTGAGCAATATATTTCACGCAAAAAGAGGGATGATGATTTTGAGACTCTTCTGGCGGCACGGTCTCTTCTCTATATTCAACTTCTGGAGAAGGAAGAGATGATACCTTCCAGGGGTGAGAAAACGCCGCACATGAAGGATGAAATAAGAGCAACCGAAATAGTAAATAAACTTTCCCTTGAGCAATGTGAAGAACTTTATAAAAAGGTACGCTTCAAAAATCGCCAGCATGCCCTCCAGATAATCAAAGATTATCTGGAGGTTGCAAATGTTGTTTGACAGTCCTCGCTATTTTTTAACTATAAAACCGCAGCAAGCGCATTGTTCAACAACCCAAATACTTGCGGCTATGGCACCCCTCTCGAGTAAATTGTTAAGCGCTTTTTAAGGATAGTACCTTAACTTCTCGCATGATGCGCCCATTCAATTTATCTTTTTCCGCTTCGATGTCGTATCGTGCCTGAAGATTGAGCCAAAACCGCTCTGAAAGTCCAAAATAGCGGGAAAGCCTAAGGGCAGTATCTACGCTTACTGAACGCTTTCCATGAATAATCTCATTGATACGGCGTGCTGGAACGCTAATATCTTTGGCCAATCTATACTGGCTGATATTCAAAGGCTTCAGGAATTCCTCAAGCAATATTTCACCGGGATGAATTGGTTGCATTTTCTTAGTACCCATCGACCGCCTCCTTTTCTAATAATAACTTAACTCATTCTTTTGTCACATGAAGGAATTCTACTGAGATGGCTGTCTTTTTGTTCAAGAAATACAGGAACCAAGCTCACTGAAAAAACTTTTGTTTCAAATTAACATCGGACATTAACTTCTCATTGACCATATAGTTTTACTGATATAAAATTAGCAATGCCTGAAACTGAAGCAGATACCTGCCGAAAGTATATCCTTCCAAAACTCTATGCCGCTGGCTGGAATGATGATCAGATTAGTGAACAAAAGACCTTTACTGATGGGAGAATAGTCGTCTCGGGTAAAAAATGTTTTAGAAAAAAACCAAAGCGCGCTGACTATTTGCTTCGATTAAAGCGCGATTTCACGATCGCTGTACTGGAGGCAAAGGCTTCCTATAAGAATCCAGGCGACGGTATACAGCAGGCAAAAGAATACGCAGAAATGCTCGGTCTGAAGTTCGCTTATTCAACCAACGGGCACGGGATAGTGGAGCATGACCACTTTACTGGTAGAGACAAGGATTTAGAGACATTCCCTTCACCTGAAGAACTATGGAACAGAATCCGTCAGGCTGAAAGTATTACCAATGATATAACTGCCAGTAGAATCATATCTCCCTGCTATCATCTTTCAGGTAAAACGCCCCGCTATTATCAGGAAATCGCAATTAATCGCACTATTCAGGCGGTGTTAAATGGGAAACAAAGAATCTTGTTGAACATGGCAACCGGTACAGGGAAAACAGTTGTTGTATTTCAGATTATCTGGAAACTTTGGAACACCAGATGGACGAGAACTGGCGAAGACAGAAGGCCAAAAATCCTTTATCTTGCTGATCGAAATATCCTGATTGATGATCCGAAAGACAAGATTTTCGCGCCCTTTGGCGATGCACGATGGAAGATTGAGGGAGAGGCTATTAAGAGCCGGGAAATCTATTTTGCAATTTATCAGGCCATAGCAAAAGATGAACGGAGGCCAGGACTATACCGGGACTATTCAAAGGACTTTTTTGATCTGATCATTGTGGATGAATGTCACAGGGGAAGTGCACGGGATGAGAGTAACTGGAGAGAAATTCTTGAATATTTTGAACCTGCTTATCAAATCGGCATAACTGCTACTCCTCTCAGGGAAGAAAACCGTGATACGTACAGATATTTTGGAAACCCTCTTTATACTTACAGTCTCAAACAAGGGATCGAGGACGGTTTTCTTGCACCTTATAAAGTGCACCGTGTTGTGCCTTCTATAGATGCAACAGGCTGGAGGCCATCACCAGGTGAAGTTGATCGTTATGGCAGGGAAATTCCAGATGGTGAATATAGCACAAAAGATTTTGAGACGATCATAGCGTTAAAGGTTAGAACCGAAGCAATAGCGAAGCATCTTTCAGATTATCTGAGAAATACAAACAGATTCGATAAAACAATAGTCTTTTGTGTTGATCAGGAACATGCTGAAGATATGCGGAAGGCTTTAAACAATCTTAATTCAGATCTTGCAAAGAAATTTCCTGATTATGTTTGCCGTGTAGTTTCAGAAGAAGGTGATATCGGGAGAGGACATCTCAGCCGGTTTCAGGAATTGGAGACAGAGACGCCTGCGATATTGACGACTTCAAAGCTTTTGGCTACTGGTGTAGATATGCCTACCTGCAAGAATGTGGTCCTTGTAAAAGTAATTAATTCAATGACAGATTTTAAGCAGATCATAGGTCGAGGCACTCGGGTTCGAGATGACTATGGGAAGCTTTATTTTACAATTCTGGACTATACCGGTAGTGCTACAAGACTTTTCGCTGACCCTGATTTTGATGGTGAACCTGCACTTATTACAGAAGAGGAAATGAATAATCGTGGTGAAATAGTTGGAATGGCAACAATAACTCCGGAGGAGGTTATAGAATATAGCACGGAAACAGGGTTTGGAGAACAACTAATCGGTGAAGCTATCGAGTCATCAGAAAAAACTCCCCGTAAATATTATGTCGACAGCGGTTCTGTTGAGATTGTGGCAGACATTGTCTATGAGCTTGATGCAGATGGAAAGAAACTTCGAGTTGTAAGGCTGACAGATTATACAGGTGAGAAGATCAGAGAGATATTCACTTCTGCTGCTGAACTAAGGTCCAAATGGAGTATCGCAGAAGAAAGGGCGACGATTATAGAAACCTTGGCAGAAAAAGGTATATCTCTCGAAGATTTAATAGAAGCTTCGGGCGACCCTGATGTAGACCCCTTTGATCTGCTCTGTAATCTTGCCTTCAACATGCCTAAGAGAAGTAGGAGAGAAAGGGCAGAGTTCATTAAGAAAGAAAAGAAAGATTTCTTTGAGAGGTACAGCATAGATGCCAGACAGATTCTTAATGATATTCTTGACAAATATATTGAGCATGGTACCGCACAGTTCAAAATACCGGACATTCTCAAGATAGAACCGATATCAAGGCACGGGAATGTGATCGAAATTGCGAATAAATTCGGAGGTGCTGAAAGGCTCAGAGAGGCTGTCTATGAAATGCAGAACTTGCTCTATGCAGCATAGTATCTGGCTGTCATTCCGGGCTTGACCCGGAATCCAGAGAAAAGACGGGTATCTATTATCTGAGTATAGGCATAACGAAAAGCGTTAAACATTAGAGCAGGAGCATTAATGGCAAAGAAAATTAAGAATCAGCAACCGATGACAACAGCGCAGCAATTGAGTTCTATCACTAAATCCTGCCGTGACATTATGAGAAAGGATAAGGGTCTAAACGGCGACCTTGATCGTCTTCCCATGCTCACATGGGTTATGTTTTTAAAATTCCTCGATGATATGGAAATACTCCATGAAACAGAGGCTTCCCTTGCAGGTAAAAGATACAAACCTATTATAGATCCTCCCTATCGTTGGCGTGACTGGGCTTCAAAGGAAGAAGGCATTACAGGAGATGATTTGATTGCTTTCATCAATAATGATGAGGCAAAGGGGCCTGATGGCAAGAGAGGGCTTGGTCTTTTTGCCTATCTTCGTTCTCTGCAAAGCGCGAATGGGACAGACCGGAGAGACGTAATTGCCTCAGTATTCAGAGGACTTAATAACCGAATGCTCAATGGTTATCTTCTCAAAGATGTTCTGAACAAAATCAACGGAATACATTTCACTTCATCTGATGAGATTCATACGATTAGTTATCTCTATGAATCTATGCTTAAGGAAATGAGGGATGCTGCAGGAGATTCAGGTGAGTTTTACACACCACGACCAGTGATAAAATTCATGGTCAAAGTAATGAATCCTCAACTTGGCGAAACCATTCTTGACCCTGCATGTGGTACAGGCGGTTTCCTTGCCGAGAGCTTTGAGCATCTTAAAGCACAATGCAAACGGACAGAGGATTTTAGAAAGCTCCAGGAAGAGACCCTTTACGGAATCGAAGCAAAATCCCTTCCATACCTTCTCTGCGAGATGAACCTCATGCTCCATGGTCTTGAATATCCACAGATAGACCCGCTCAATGCATTGCGGTTCCCTTTAAATGAAATCGGGGATAAAGACAGGGTGGACATTATATTAACCAATCCACCTTTTGGCGGAGAGGAAGAAAAGGGGATACAGAATAATTTTCCTGATGACAAAAGAACTTCAGAAACAGCTTTACTCTTTTTGCAGCTTATCATGAGAAAACTGAGAAGACCTGTCGGAGGTAAAAAGCCCGGTAGGTGTGGAATTGTTGTGCCGAATGGAACATTGTTTGGTGACGGTGTTTGCGCGAGGATCAAAGAAGAATTATTGAAAGATTTCAATTTACACACAATAGTCCGCCTTCCAAATGGTGTCTTTGCACCTTATACCTCAATACCAACAAATCTCATTTTCTTTGAAAGAGGCGGTCCAACAAAAGAGATCTGGTACTACGAACAGCCTTTACCTGAAGGAAGAAAAAATTACACAAAAACAAAGCCAATGCAATTTGAGGAGTTTGAGGACTGTATTAAATGGTGGGGTAAAAGAAAAGAAAATGAAAAGGCATGGAGAGTAAAGGCAACAGATATTGTTGCGAATAATTATAACCTGGACATTAAAAACCCAAATGCAAAAGAAGATCTAGAACATCTTCCACCGGAGAAACTCGTTGAAGATATTCTAAAGAAGGAGCAACGAATTACTGAGGTTATGGATGAGATTAAACAGCTATTAGACAAGGCATCGTGATGAGTAAAGCATGGCCATTGGTGACGCTGGGAGAAGTTTTATCGGAACGTAAGGAGGTACCAACGCCAGAATCTTTGACATTAGGAACCATTCACATTATTGAAAAAATCGGTTTTAATGATGGGAAAATACAATTGCGAACAGACGGTAAAACAAAAACTAATATGATTCTTATCCGTCCTGGTGATCTTGTTGTTTCGGGAATTAATGCAGCAAAAGGCGCTATCGCAATTTATGGAGAAGAATACACAGAGCCAATAGCAGCAACAATACATTATGGTGCATATATACCCAACAAGGACCGAACAGAAATCAAATTTTTATGGTGGCTTCTGCGCAGTCAAACGTTTCGAGATTTATTAATGGAATATGTCCCCGGAGGTATTAAAACTGAATTGAAAGCAAAACGTCTTTTGCCTATCCCCGTTCCACTCCCTTCACTTTCAGAGCAGCAGCGGATTGCGGCGCGGATTGAAGAATTATCGGCAAAGATCGAAAAGGCGAGAGAACTGAGGCAAAAGACGGTTAAGGAGGCAGAGGCTTTGCAGTCCTCAATGATTGCAAAACTATTTTCCGGTATTTCGATAGACGGTCATCTGCTTGATGTTTTGTGTGGTAAACCAAGGAATGGATGGTCAGCAAGATGTGATAATACAGAAAATGGAATTCCCGTATTATCTCTGGGGGCGATAACAGGATTTAATTACCGAGAAACAGAATTCAAACGAACAACTCAACCAACATCGAAAGACGCACATTATTGGCTTAAACCAGGCGATCTTCTCATTACTCGTAGTAATACTCCGGCCTTAGTGGGCCATGCTGCCATTTATAATGGCATACCTAGTCCATGCATATACTCTGACCTCATGATGAGATTAGATGTTGACGAAACAAAAGCAGATAAGAGATTTCTACATCGATGGCTACGTAGCGTAACAGCACGTGATTATATAAGTGAAAAAGCTAAAGGCACGAGTCCCTCAATGAAGAAAATTTCGCAAGATGTTGTCATGAACATCCCTTTCCCTTCCCAACTGTCTCATGCTGAACAACACCGCATTGTCGAATACCTCGACAACTTCCAAACCAAAGTGGATGAACTGAAAAAACTCCAGGCTGAGACACAGAAAGAACTTAATGCCATGATGCCGAGCATTCTGGATAAGGCTTTTAAGGGGGATTTGTAATGAAGTGTATTGTTACTTTATACCAAGGTCAAGAATTAGCAAAATATGTCAACAATCGTGAAAGAAAAATAATATCATAGATGCTGGATATTGATGGTGATATAGCATGAGAATTTCTTGTCTTTATATAGAGAACTTTCGAAATTTCAAGAAGGTTGATGTCAATCTTTCGACCCATGCAGTCATTGTAGGTGAGAATAAAATAGGTAAGTCAAATCTGTTATATGCACTTCGATTGATTCTGGATCCATCTCTTCCCGATTCAGCACGACATCTTCGAATTGAAGATTTCTGGGATGGTTTGCGTCCTTTGAAAAAAGACGATCGTATTATTATCTCAGTTGGAATAACTGACTATGAAAAAAATGCGGATTTGATGGCAGTCTTAGCAGAATATCTCATTTCGCCAGAGCCTATGATTTCCCGTACAGAACAACAGCCATAGAAGGGTCAGGTCTATTTTCTTAGCATATTCCTTTTTTATAGAATGAAAAGGGACGGGAAACTTTAAATAAAAGGGATGAGCACATTTTCGCTATTGACAAATTGAAAAGCTTCAAACTAAACCCCCAAAAAAGCTTGATGCCCTGATGAAGGCATTCTGGATAAGGCTCGTAAGGGGAAGCTGTAACCAAAAAAAGTAGCAAACGCTTATTGCAGGCCGTTTGGCAGCAAACTTTCGGAAGCAAATATACCCTCCGTTAAGAAACTTGACATAATCAGACTAATTTGTAATAATTGTACTAAATATACAACTTTTAGAAGGGAGGTTTTATGCATGTGGCTGGCGATTATAATTCCTTTGGGGAATTTTTCAAAAGCCTTCGGAAAAAAAAGAGAATCACTCTTAGAGAATTCTGTATTAGGGCATCTGCTGATCCTGCCAATATCAGCCGTCTTGAACGGAGTGCGATGCCTCCTCCGCAGGATACGGATATACTCGAACGATATGCAAAGGCACTTGACATCAAAGTCGGTAGTAATGATTGGTATACCTTTTTTGATCTGGCTGCTGCAAATCGAGGAATTATTCCGAAAGACCTGATGTCTGATCAGGAAGTCGTTAAAATGCTTCCTGTATTCTTCAGGACGTTGAGAGGTCAGAAACCGACGGTGGAGGAGATGCGCAAATTGGCGGATAAAGTAAGAAGGAGTTAACGGCTGGATTGTTAGATCCCAGGGAATTTAAAGCTCCATTTATAACGATTGAAAACATAAGAAAAGCAGCAGATCAATTTCGCTCTCAATATTGGCCACAAGATACTATACCAGTTGATATTTTCGAGATTCTTGAATTCGAGCTGGGCATTGAAATAAGATCAGTACTTAATTTGAAAGAAGCCGGTGATATAGATGCGCTGTTACTTGGAGATCTCAAAACAATCGCTGTTGACCAGAACGAATTTCTGAATGAACGAGCCCAGAACAGACTCAGATTCTCTGTAGCACATGAAATTGGTCATCTCATACTGCATTCTGATATCTTTTCGAAGATTCAGTATTCCTCGGTTGACGAATGGATAGATTTTTTTCAAAAGATACCTGATGAAGAATATTATTGGATTGAACAACATGCCTACGAATTTGCTGGTCGTTTACTTGTACCGAGAGAAAAACTGATAGAAAAATTAAATAATGCTATTGCTTTGGCAGAAAAGTCTGGGTTTAATGCATGGGATACATCGGGTGAATCAACGCGCGAATATATAGCTCATGGCATTGCCCGGTATTTTGAAGTATCTGACCAGGTAATAGAAAAGAGATTAATCAAAGAAAAACTCTGGCCACCATTAAAAGGGTAATTTTTCCCAAGGTAGGAGAAATCAATGCCTGCTGTATTCGCCCATATGATAGCAGCTGACAAGGCAAAATCCACTCTGGAAGCAAAGGATCTATCGCTTCCCACCCTTGTTCTAAATCGTTTCCCTCAATGGCTTCAAGCTGGCGCCGTAGGTCCGGACTATCCATATCTACACCACCTAACGAGCCATGACAAGTCTGACAGTTGGGCTGATCTGCTCCACTATTCAAATACTGGGGAGGTTGTCCGTGCCGGGGCAAAGATACTTCAACGCAGATATCCAATAGAAAAGGATACAAAAGAATTCCAAAGGGCTCTTGCTTGGTTATATGGATATACCTCTCATGTAGTCCTGGATGCAAGCATACACCCAACTGTAAGAGCAATAGTCGGTGAATATAAGGACAACCCAACAGAACACCGGGCCTGTGAAATGTATATGGATTCATTCATTTTTAAAGAAACCTATGGTATCGAGTTGGATAACAGTGAATGGGCCGACTATCTCCGAGCCCTGACCGACCATAACACAGGGGAGATGGACGATGCAGTTGTTTCTCTCTGGAGTGAAATGTTGGAACAAGTATATCCTGAAGTATATAAGAACAAGCCCCCACAAATAAGAAGCTGGCATAGAGCATATTTAAAGAAAATAGATGCTGCTGATTTCAATATTGGATACGGCTTGTTCCGCCACGCCGCCAGCGAGTATGGCGTTTTATATGCACGCAGAGATGAAATCAAACCAGAAGACATGAAAAAATATATAGAGGAAGTAACACTCCCTGATAAAAACATGTTTAATAAAAAGACTTGGCATTATAAAGATATTTTCCAGTTTGGAGTCGATAATGTATCTAAATTTTGGATCTCGATGACCTCTGACATTTTGGAACCTCATGAAATGGTTTTAGCTTTCCTACCAAACTGGGATCTGGACAAAGGAACAATTGACCTTGAGGGAAAAGGCGATGCGACGCTTTGGGTGGCATAGCTTAATTATTGTATTAATCGTCTCACTGGTAGCAGTCACAACAAGCTGCGAGAAAGTTTACGACGAGAAGGAGATGGGAAGACTTGCCACACTCACACGGGTAGTGATGGACATTGTGAGAAGCCAATATATCGAATCACAAGTACCTGCGGAACTGTCAGAACCTCAGATAATAGATATTGTTGTTAAAGCTAACACTGATTTCGAAGAACTCAAAATGCTCGATAAATATGATATGGAAATCGTATCAGATGGAGCAAATATCGGGGCTGTGGTTTGGGATCCTGAAAACAACAGAAAATTAATCCAGGACATGAGGTGTGCCAAGTATTTAGATGATCCGGCATGGCGTAATGTATTCTACGGCAATGAGTTCACCTTGAGCTGGGACATATGTAAACAATAAACTAAACCTACTTAGCGAAAACAAAGAACAGAGTCATCAAGGTCGGACTTTAGGAATAAAAGGGACGGGTACATTTTCGGTGTTGATAAATTGAAAAGCTTCAAACTGAAACCCAGAAAGAGCTTGATGCTCTGATGCCGAGCATTTCAGGTGAGGCGTTTAGGGGGTAGTTGTAATTTAATCTTTGCTTTATTTATAGCTTAAAAGGCAGCCGAAAGGAGGTGTAAATGCCAAAAGTTACAGCGCAAATTTCTGATGATGACTACAAGAAGTTAGAGGAGGAGGTTAAGTTGGGAATATTACAGAATATTTCAGAGGCCATAAGCGCAGCCATAAAAAAGACATATGCAAAAAAAGCAGGGCATACCTGAGGTGGGTTATGAAAAAGGAAGGTATCACAGAGGCCTCAATGTTGGAGGAGCTTAAGAGTATTCGCAGATGAAATATAAACTGTTGGATTGCGTAGTACTGACACATGACTTGCCAGTATATGAATTACGCGCTGGAGATTTAGGGACGGTCGTAGAGATTTACGAGCCTGATGGCCTTGAGGTCGAATTTGTGAAGGCTTCTGGCGAAACCCTTTCGGTCATTACTCTCTCAGAAAAAGATGTGCGACCTATTGAACCAGCAGACATGGTTGCGGTCAGATCTTTAAGCAGCGTAGCATGAAAGTTACCCCATTATTTCATTCTCCTTAAAAATCCCTCGGCTTTCTTGCACCCCCTGGCGGGCCGACAAATACTGTTCTTTTCCGGGAATTTGCTTGTAATCAAGGTTTCTTTTAGAATAATAAACCATGAGTATTGAGACAAGCCTTCTTCTGCTTGAATCGGTGTTGCTCATAGTTACCGTCATACTCCTTCTTTTCAGCTTAAGGGAAGGCAGGGGAAGGAGGAATCTTTTGTTGGAAGTTGAAAAGGCAACAAAGGTACTTACACGTCAGGAATACTTCCTTACTGTTACTGATTCCATGATGGACGCAAAGTCTGAAGTCATCGGGTTCATTACCGGAAGACTCCCGACAGGAGACGATAAAAAAAGGACACGGGAGATCATAACTCACATCGAACGGTTGACAGGAAGAGGAGTTAGTGTCAAATACCTCCTCCCGAAGTTTCATGACAGAGCTCACATCGCTTCTCTTTACAAAAAGGCCGGGGCAGATATACGCTTCGGGAGCTGCCCTGTTGTCTGTGACCTGCGTTATATTGTTGTTGATAACAGTCTTGCTGTAATCGGTCTGCCTGAAAGTACAGGTGAAAAGGAGGCTACAAGGAAAGGTTACAGGATTCCATCAGAAGGACTTGCGACAATACTCAAAGAATATTTTTACCGGTGCTGGGAGAAAAACATGAGCTATGATGAATATCTCAGGGAGGTAATAAAACAGACAGGTGCTCCGCTTAAGACACTTGCAAGTGAACTTCAGATAGACGAAAAAGAGCTTGAAAGGCTTTCACAGGTATAGTAATGGAAATAGGAACACTCAGAAAAATAGGGAAGAGGCTCCTGAAAGAAATCCCTCTCGTCCGACAGATTCCCCTTACTGCTGCAGCCATCGGTGTTGGTGCAGCAGGTGACAAGACTTTCCTTATAGATAAGAGGGCAGAAGAGATTGTCATCTCTGGTCTTGATGAATCAGGAGAAGCGCTGACTGTTATTTCTGAAGAGGCCGGTATAAAAGATATAATAAGAGGTGGGGGAAAGAAAGCAGTCATAGATCCGATTGATGGAAGTAAAAATGCAATCTCCGGAATCCCCTTTTACTGCACATCCATTGCTATTGCAGCTGGCAATACAATCGGAGATATTGAACTCGCTTATGTTGTGAATCTCATCAGTGGTGATGAATTCTGGGCAGAGAAAGGTAAGGGTGCATTCTTAAACGACAAGAGAATCTCTGCGCAACAGGATGATATATTCTATCTCATTGCTTACGAGGCGCAGTCTCCCTCCAAAGACATACCGGAGATTATGCCGCTCCTTTCAAAATCGAGTAAAACCCGGTGTCTTGGTGCTACAGCTCTTGATCTTGCTTATCTCGCCCTTGGTGCGGTCAGCGTCTTTGTTACTCCTTCCCTTTCGAGAAGTTTTGACTTTGCAGGCGGCTGGCTGCTTGTACGGGAAGCCGGGGGTATTTTTACAGACACAAAAGGTAACAGCATCGGGACTCTTGAGCTCAGCCTGAAAAAAAGTTCCTCTCTTCTTGCGTCAGGAAATAAAAACCTTCACGAAAAGGCACTGAGACTCCTGAACAAATAGTTCGACACATCATGCATCATGTGCTGTGGATTCTTCTTCGGATTGAGCCTGAGATGAAGGAACTTCAGCAACATGCTCACCCGGAACCTCTTGTGGCACTTCTGTGGAATAGTAGTAGGCAAATAAAGCAGCTATAATTGACAAGCCGATGTATGTTTGAAAGGCAGAAGAGATGATCTGATATGGAAAAGAAAGGATAGTACCTATCACAGGGAGCCAGCTAAATGGATAGCCAAGCAGTACCAGGAGAAAACTTATAAAGATATATCCCCCAAAAAGTAAAGCGTAGAGCCAGAATGCATTCGGGTGTCTCACAACGTAATATGCAGCCTCCCTGAGGGATTTCATTGGTCTGAAGTTTTTTATAACAAGGACAGCGACTCCATACATGGTTATCGAAAGGATTCCAAGGAAAAGGATAAGGGCAATGATGATCAGGAGCAGAGAAAAAAAGAGGCTGAGGAAGAGTGCAAGTGTTGAATCCTGACTCTTCACCAAGGTTACCAATGCCATTACCCCGCCTCCCAGGATTCCGAGTATAAAAGCAGCAGCAATAAGAATAATGCCTACTATGGATGTAAAACCGAGCATGGGCAGAAAAAGCCTCTTCGCCTCAGAAAAAAATATAGGCATGCTGAATTTCAGGGTTTTGTCTACCAGCGCCCTTCCAATTACTCCAACAGAACCTGCGAAGACATAAATACTGAATATGGCAGCCAGGATAATATAGGTCAGAAGACCACCCGCAACAATAAGGACAAGTCCGAAATACCTCGATAGGATATCAGATGATCCTTTAAAAAATCTGATGATATCCTCTATCCGTGCGATCCCGGTAAGATCAATGCTGAATATGACAAAAGCTATCGCAAGTGGTATGCCGACAAAAAAGAAAAACCCGATTCCGCTGAGGATTACCATGCCTAATTGAACGAGCAAGAGCTGCCAGATTCTGTGCATTACCCTGAATCCCTCTTTTATGGCCTCGATGTGTCTCATTTTTAAATTCTGTTATTGTAAGACAAATAACCTTCCATTAGCAAAGTGCCAAAAGCAAAGTGCTAAGACCAATTAAATACACTATTCACCGTGCGCTCTGTTCTTTGTTTTGTGCTCTTTGCTCTATGCTAATTACTCTACGCTTTTGGGGATTGGGTTGATAAAAATATACAGAGCAGTTATATTATCTGGAATTTTTGGAGGTGTAAAATGCTTTGTGATATTGCATATGCGATGGGTACTGCTCCGCAGGGAGGAGGTCAGGGTTTGGGAGCCTTAGGGAGTCTCATCCCTCTTGTTATTATTTTCGTCATCTTTTATTTCCTGCTCATTAAACCACAGCAGAAAAGAGTAAAGGACCAAAAAAAGATGATAGAGAATCTCAAGAAGGGAGACAAGATTATCACCTCAGGTGGAATCTATGGTGTTGTTGAGGCTGTGAACAACAATACTGTTACTGTCAAAGTTGCTGAAAACGTAAAGATAAAGCTCGGCAAGTCCTATGTTGCGATGCTTCGGCCACCTTCAGAGGAAGACTGATGTTTGACGTGGAGGTTCTGTGAAACAAAAAATTCTCTGGAAGGTAATCCTTATAGGCCTGACAATTCTCCTTGCCGTCATTTTTTTTCTGCCTAATACACCTATCTTCCAGTATATGCCAGAATGGTGGAAAACGAACATGCCTTCCAAAGGAATCGTCCTCGGGCTTGATCTCCGGGGAGGACTTCATCTCGTCTATGAGGTTGAAGGAGACAAGGCTGTTGAAATAACGACCGAAAGGTATGTATCAACAATAAAGGATATCCTTGCAAAAAGGAATCTGACAGCAGATGTGACAAAAAGCGGATCTGACATTGTGGTAAACCCTTCAACCCCTGAGACAAGAAAGGCAATCGAAGACAATTACCCAACCCTGTCAGCCGTTGAGGCTGTCGGCAAACTGGTGTACAAACTTTCTGCTCAGGAAGAGAAAAGAATAAAGGACAATGCTGCTGATCAGGCCCTTGAGACAATTCGTAACAGAATTGACCAGTTTGGTGTCTCAGAGCCTACAATACTCCGACAGGGCGAAAACGAGATCGTTGTGCAACTCCCGGGAGTGAAAGACCCAAAGAGGGCTGTCGATATTATCGGCAGGACTGCACAGCTCGAATTCAAGCTTGTGGATGATGAAGCATCCGTAGCTGCAGAACTCCCGCAGTCCGTCTCACCCGGTGAAGAGGAAAGTCTGCTCACGCAATTTGCAGAAAAGATACCGGAAGGCGATGAGATACTCTTCGAGAAAATGGTAAACAAGGAGACTGGAGTGGTCAGAAAGATACCTCTCCTTCTCAAGAAACAGGCTGTCATTACAGGAGACCTTTTAAGTGAAGCACGGGTAAATATTGACACGAGATTTAATGAACCTTATGTTTCAATCTCTTTTAATGCTACAGGGGCAAGAATATTTGAAGAGGTAACGGGGGCAAATGTCAAAAAGAGGCTGGCAATCATCCTCGACAATACAGTTTATTCAGCTCCTGTCATTCAGGAGAAGATCTCAGGAGGCAATGCCCAGATAACAGGCAGCTTCACAACGGAGGATGCAAAGGATCTGAGTATTGTATTGCGATCAGGTGCACTGCCTGCTCCCCTGAAGATGCTCCAGAATGTTACTGTAGGTCCTTCCCTTGGGAGAGATTCGATAGAGGCAGGGAAATTAGCGGGTATTATCGGAACCCTTGCGGTTATTGTATTCATGATATTCTACTACAGAGTTTCAGGATTAATTGCCGATCTGGCCCTCCTCTTCAACATAATACTCCTTCTCGGTGCAATGGCTTCACTGAATTCTACACTCACCCTCCCCGGCATCGCAGGAATCATTCTTGCTATCGGCATGGCTGTCGATTCCAATGTCCTTATGTTCGAGAGGATGAGAGACGAACTGAGGGCAGGGAAAACACCAAGGGCTGCAGTTGACTCGGGATACCATAAGGCATTCTGGACGATTTTCGACTCCCATGTTACGACACTTATTACAGCAGCCGTTCTCTTCCAGTTCGGCACCGGTCCTATAAAAGGATTTGCCGTAACGTTAAGCCTTGGTGTTGCTATAAATCTCTTTACTGCCCTTATCGGTACAAAAACAGTCTTTGATATTGCCAACAGCAGACGTGAAATAAAGAGTTTAAGCATATAGGAGCGCCATGATAGAACTGATTAAAAATCCCCGTATCGATTTCCTTGGGAAAAAATATATAGCCTTTACCCTTACAGGAATTCTCTCCATCCTCGGCATCATAGCAATAGTGCAGATATCAAGGGGCCACGCAAACCTCGGAATAGATTTTGCAGGGGGGACTGCCATACAGTTAAAGTTCGAAAAACCTGTTGTACTCCACAATGTGAGACTTGCCCTCGAAAAGGGCGGCCTAAAAGATATCGACCTCCAGGATCTCCCAACGGAGAATAAGATACTCATAAAAATGAAGAAAAGTGAGGAAGAACTCGGTCATGGTGCAGATGCGATCACAGCGGTATTGTCCCGGGAATTTCCTGACAACAAATATGTTGTCGATTCGACAACTGTTATAGGCCCGAAGGTAGGAGGAAGGCTAAGGGCAGATGCAGCAAAGGCAGTTGCCGTTGCCGTCATAGGACTCCTCGTATATGTTGCCTTCAGATTTCAGGTAAGATTTGGTATCGCCGCAACTATTGCAACTTTCCACGATGTCCTCGCCGTGCTTGGCCTGTTTTATATCATGGGGAAAGAGATAAACCTCATCCTCGTTACCGCCCTGCTCACCATTGCCGGTTATTCTCTGACAGACACCGTCGTGGTATTTGACCGGATAAGGGAAAATCTGAAGTTGAAACAGAAAGAAGATGTCCAAACAGTTATGAACAACAGCATCAATGAGGTCTTATCAAGGACGATCATAACCTCCACAACTGTCCTTATTACATCGTTAGCTCTTTTTCTGTTCGGTGGTGAAGTCCTCCATGACTTTTCACTTGCAATGATAATGGGTGTCATAGTCGGGACCTATTCATCGATATTTGTCGCAAGCCCAATCGTACTCCTGTGGGGAGGCAAGAGACCATTCGCCAAAAAGTAAATAAAAAATCAGAGAGCTAAGAGCGAAGAGCTAATAGCATGAAGCAGTGGTTTAATAATATAGGACTCTATGCTCTAAGCGCTAAGCTTTTATGCAAAGATGCATAGGCGATGGCTTGTCAACAGGACTAACAACGAATACATAGGATATCTCTCAAGAGCTGCATCCGTCTCCCCTGTGATTGCCCAAATTCTTATCAATAGGGGGCTTAAAACACCTCAGGACATATCTGAGTTCCTGGACCCAAGCATATCAGATCTCTCGGATCCCTTTGATTTGTTTGGCTTAAGGGAAGCTGTTAAGCGAGTGCAAGAGGCATTAAGAAAGGGGGAGAAGGTCCTTGTCCACGGCGACTACGATGCAGACGGCCTCTCTGCCACCACGATACTGGTTTATGTCCTCAGGAAGATCGGATTGGATGCCTATTATTTCATACCCAACAGAATTAGCCATGGATACGGATTTAATTTCGCCGGTGTGGAAAGGGCAAAGGAACTCGGGGTCAAACTCATCATCACTGTTGACTGTGGGATAACATCTTTTGAAGCAGTAGCCCTTTCACAGAAAGAGGGAATTGATGTTATTATCACCGACCATCATGAACCCCAAAGAAGCATAGAGCAACAGAGAGCAAGGAGCGTAGAGGACAAACCAAAAGAAGACAAAGAACAAGAATGCTACGCTGCGGACTCTTTGCACTCAGCCCATGGCTCTTTGCTCCTTCCAGATGCGCTTGTTATTATTAACCCGAAAGTCTCAGATCCTCAATCTCCACTGTCTAACCTGTCCGGTGCCGGAATAGCCTTTAAATTTGCTCAGGCTTTAGACATCATGTCTCATGGATCATGCGAAATGAGCACCTCTCTCCTTGACCTTGCCGCTATTGGCACAATTGCGGATGTCATTCCTATCACGGGGGAAAACAGGATCCTCGTCAGAGAAGGGTTACGGCTTATTGAAGATGGGCTAAGGCAAGGAGTAA
>Ga0315273_10004644_pt1 | contig 16865 bp, 14 predicted proteins | sample YL17G02_0_MG_FD_205753 | JGI IMG/M metagenome (GOLD analysis project Ga0315273, IMG submission 205753) | Sediment microbial communities from Yellowstone Lake, YNP, Wyoming, USA - YL17G02_0 | ecosystem: Environmental > Aquatic > Freshwater > Lake > Sediment | place: USA: Wyoming | collected... | reverse complement strand
TGCCTGCGGAGGTCATGGCCACGTTCATGTCCACCTCGGCGGAGGAATCCTCGGCGTAGTCCAGGTCCAGCAACAACCTTCCGTCCACGATTCCCACCGACACCGCCGCGACGGCGCCCCGAATCGCGCCGTGCCGGCACGCGCCGCAAGCCTCTGCCTTGGCAACAGCCTGGGCCAGGGCAACGTAGGCGCCGGTAATGGCCGCGGTGCGGGTTCCCCCGTCGGCCTCCAGGACGTCGCAATCCAGATAGATGGTGTTCTCGCCGAGGCGATCGAAGCGAACAACATTCCGCAGCACCCTGCCGATGATACGCTGGATTTCCACCGACCGGCCGTCGGCACCGCGGCGTTCCCTCCGCGCCCCCGTCGAGGCAGGAAGCATCCCGTATTCCGCCGCCAGCCAGCCCAGCCCCGTGCCGCCACGCCACTTGGGCACGCCGGCCACGAAGCTGGCCGTGCAGACCACGCGGGTCCTGCCCATCTCCATCAGGCATGAACCGTTGGCCGAACGGATAAAACCCGGGGTGATCCTCACCGGCCGAATCTCCGCTGCCGTCCTGCCGTCATGTCGTCGTTGGGACCCGCGCATGGCAAGATAATCTAGCACCGCCGTGGCGCCTTTTCCATACCGCGCGCACGGCGGGCGTATCAGGCGAACGGGAACCACAAGGAGGATCGGCCGGGGAAACGAGGACTAGCGAGACGGTCTCAGCAGCCCGTCCCTGAACTCGTCAGCCGGGAAGGCCGCACCGGGCGAACCGCTGCGAGGATCAATGTGATTGTAGAGATAGACCCGATCCGCCGTAATACCGCAGGCTTGCTGGAGCGTCCGCGCTAGGTCCAGGAGGGCCTGGAACTGCTGCCGGCTGGGGCCTTGGCTGGAGAAGTCTCCCGTCACGAATACGGCGATGCTGTCGGCGTTGTAGTCATGCACGGGCAGAAAACCGTGGTTGCCCTGTTGCTGTGTGGACCACAAAACTGTCGCGCGGACGTTGGAACCGTCGGCGTCGGTCTGGTGGGAGACGATGAAGTGGCACTCACGCTCCGGGTCCAGTCCCTCCGCCGAAGTGTGGATGAGTATGTTGCGCCACTTGCCTTTCTTGAGGGACGCGCGGGTCTGGGTCACCAGATCGAACAACCCGCCGGCGGACGGATCGATGGCGGCCAAGTGGGTGATGGGGGGACGGATCGGGGCCTTCTCCATCAACATCAGCGCTGCCGATCCCACGGTCATCGTGACCAGTAGGGCAATCAGAGTCTTAATCGTCCGTGACCCGACCATTGTACGACGCTCTCACAGCATCCGATCTGTAAACGGAGCCGCCTTAGGCGAATCTTAAGTCCTTATCGGCAAAGTGCAAGTGGTTCCCCAGCAATAATTTGGGCCTTGAGCAGATTTTTGTCTTTCACCGGAAGGGCAGGCCCCGGCGTGGCAGGTGCATTCCATTTGTCATCCGGTTAATCACTTGTGCGGCGGGGGGTTACCGTGTTGTCGGCGCCGTGGGGTGCTCGGTCTAGGGCATCAGGAGCCTTGGAGGACACCCATGTCCTCCAGCGCTCTCTTGGCGGCCTCCTGCTCGGCCTCTTTCTTGTTCTTGCCCCAGGCGCTGGGAAATTGGCGCCCATTGATCGTGACGGCGATCTCGAAGCACTTGTTGTGGTCGGGACCTTTTTCGTCCAGGAGCTGGTAGTCGGGTGTGACGCCCCAGTGCCGCTGGGCGTGCTGCTGAAGAAGCGACTTGTAGTTGTGCTGGTGCTCGTTGGCCAGCGCCACCTCGATGTGAGGCCGCATGTGCTGGAGCACGAACTCGCGGGCTGGATGCAGGCCACCGTCGAGGTAGATCGCCCCGATGATCGCCTCAAAGACCGCCGCCGCCACCGACAGCGGCAGTTCGCCGGGTTTGGACATGCCCTTGCCCAGGGAGATCAACCGGCAGATGTCCAGTCCCTCGGCCACCTGCGCGCACGTCTGGCGGGAGACTACGGCGGACTTGATCTTGGTCATGTCCCCTTCCAGCAAGTCCTCGTTGCAGCGGTAGAGTTCGTCGCAGACGGCCAGGCCCAATATGGCATCGCCGAGGAACTCCAGTCTCTCGTTGCTCTGGAGGCGGCAAGGCGCGACGGAGGAATGGGTGAGAGCCAACATCAGCAAATCAGGGCTGGAAAAACGATACCCGATGATTATCTGACACTCATCCAGGGAGGCCTGGTCCATAGGACTGTCCTCTTGGGGACGGGGCCGCTGGCGGCAGCCGCCGCATCCGGCGACAGAGCGGTTGGCGCCAAAGGCCCTCCCATCCCTTTATCGAGTGATTATACGAGGCTCTGAGGTAGAAATCGACTCACTTGATTTGCCCTTGCGGGCGCAACTAAGATTCTCTTATGCCACGCAAATCCAAGATTGTCCCGTCGGACCTGGCCGCCTTGAAGATCATCCACTACCCGGATCCTCGCCTAAGCCGTAAGAGCATCGCCGTCGGCCTTCCGGATGAGTCCCTTCGTCCGCTGGCCGAGCGGATGTTTGAGTTGATGTTCGCCGCGCGCGGGGTGGGCTTGGCCGCGCCGCAGGTGGGCGTGAACCTGCGGCTCTTTGTCGCTTCCCCCGGCGTTGATCCCCAGGACCGTCGGGTGTACGTCAATCCCGTCATCCTCTCGGCCGAAGGTTGGCAGGAACTGGAGGAGGGTTGCCTGTCTGTGCCCGGGGTGACCAGCCAAGTCAAGAGGCACAACCTTGTGTCTATCCAGGCTGCCGGCCTTGATGGCAAGGGCTTCCAGGAGGCCGGCGAGGGTCTGCTCGCCCGGATATTCCAGCACGAGATTGACCATCTCGACGGCGTCCTGGTGATCAACCGCATGGGAAGCCTGGCCCGCATGGCTTATCGACGGACGCTCAAGGACCTGGAGGACCAGTTCGTAGGCAAGCCCCCCCCTGATGCACGGCCTTGCTGCCCCCCTGGTACTGGACAGACCGGGCCGGCCAACCCATAATCTATCTGGCTGAGTAAGCCCCCCGGGGGCGCAGACACAATGACAAAAATGCTCGATATCAAGCTGGCGGACATACACGCCAACGCGGACTCCAAGGCCTTCATCCTGGCCGACGCCAAGGATGCCGACATGGCCTTCGGCATCGCCGCCCCAGGCCGCAGTCCCGAACGTGCCGACGAAGGCTTTCGTTCGTTGGAGGAATACCGCGCCCACATCGCCGAGAATGTCCGCCAAGGCCTGCTGGACATCATGCTGATGTCGGTCTCCACCAGCGAGGTGCTGACTATCCGCCAGCGGATCTTCGACAGTTCCCCCGTTACCCCGGCCGTGCGGGCCAACGACACCACCGACATCCACGTCGCCCGCGGCGCGTCCTATCCCAAGGAGCCGTCGCTGCCTTTCCGCACCGCGCTGATCGACCACGCCCAGCTCGGCCGTATCGCCGATGACGACGACTCCCAGCGGCATCTGGGGGCCAACCTGGGGCTATACAGCATTACGTTCAACAATGACCCGGAGCTGGACAGCCGCACGCTCGAGGCCTACCGGGACTTCCGCATCGAGGCCGAGCGGAAAGGCTTTCGGCACTTCCTGGAGATATTCGACCCCAACAGTCCGGCCCTGCCCATTCCGCCGGAGCAGATGGGCGGGTTCATCAACGATTTGGTCGTCCGAACGCTGGCGGGCGTCGCCTCGGCAGGCCGGCCGTTGTTCCTCAAGATGGTTTACCACGGGCCGAAGTTCGTGGAAGAACTGGTCCGGTACGACCGGCACTTGGTACCCGGTATCCTGGGCGGATCGTCTGGGACGACCTACGACGCCTTCAAGCTGCTGGCGGAGGCCAAGAAGTACGGGGCGAGGGCGGCGCTGTTTGGCAGGAAGATTAACAGCGCCGAGCACCAGCTCAGTTTCATCCAGTTTCTCCGCTGGATCGCCGACGGCGAGATCAGCCCGGAGGAGGCCGTCAAAGCCTATCACGGGGTCTTGCAGGGCCTGAACATCAAGCCGGCCAGGCCCCTGGAAAAGGACATGCAACTGACCCCCGGTGTGACGGGTTACGGCGGCTCTTCCAGAACCATCAGCTTTCCGACAGCCTCGGCCGTCCCCAGCCGGGCAAGGTCCGCCGCTGCCCAGGCCGGCGACGGCGACGATTCCTACCCCACCAAGCCCGATGGCACGCCGGATTTTGCCCGTATGACCCCCGCCCATCGCTTGGCATACCACAGGAAGCGGCTGGACGGCAGAATTCGGTAACCCTCCCCAGCCGGCGAGGGCGGACTGCCCAAGGGGCGGTTTCAATCACGCTTGCGATGCGAGATGTACGCGATCTCGATGTCCCCGCCGCTTGCACCGCCCTTCAACAACGGATCGAATCGCAGTTGCGTGATCGTGCCCTGCCAGTTTGGCGATGAGGCCAGGGGGATCTCGTAGGTATGGAACTGGCCGTCGGGGTTGGGATCGAAGGTAATCCCTTCAACAAAGTCCTCTCCGCCAAGCTTCCGCCAGGTGATCCTGGCCTTGGCCGGGCCGGTTCGATATGCCGCGCGGATGCAGAGCGCGGGACAATCCTTGGCGGAAAAAAACGTTTCCGGACCGAACAGATGCGGGGACTCGCCATCGGGATGGATCGTCAACCTCCCCTTGATGGGCCAGCCGGTGTCGGAGGCGCCTTCGTAGTACCAGTGTTGCCGATCCCCGGCGAAAACGTAGTCAGGCCGCCCATCGGGAGGACGGTGGGCATAGACCCACTCTCGGATTTCCTTTACCTCACCCAGGATCAGCACATAACTGTAGTCGTAGACGATATTGTGGTCCAGGATTTCGCGGCGGATCGGTGAAATGTAACCGGTGGGGTTGTCCATCGAGCCACCTGTGTTGGGCTGCCCGTGAAAACCGCCACAGAATGTCAATACGCCCGGATGAAACACGCCTAGTCCCCAGTCGTCATCATTGACCAGGGCGGCCCAGTTCTCCGTCGCCCGCCAATACGCCCATGGCGGACCTGCGTTTTCCACTTGCCGCAGGGGCGCTGCGGTGAAAGGCGCAGAGCCGTCGTAGGTCATCAGTTTGTAGAGCTTGCCGACGGTGTAGACGGCAGGAAGTTCCTGCATCTTGGCAGGATACTGGTTGGGGTCCGGGCGGTTGTTGACCAACCGACAGCGGATGCGAGCCGCCATGCCTTCCAGCGAAATCCAGGTCTCGAAGGAGCATTCGCCGGGGACGTTGTTCAGCGCCCACTGCATCGGGACGCTCTTGACGTACAGCGTCTTGCCGTCGTTCTCGCAGGCGAGCACCTTGGCGGTATTGCCGTAGACGTCCCCGGTTCCAATGGGGTTCCACGGCCAATTCCTCCAGGCCGGGTGCGACTCGCCGAACGGTACCGGCCCGGAGTAGTAGGACTGCTGGACCTGCCTTCCCCAATCGTGGGAATTGAGGATGTTCCGCCCGCCGCCGGATTTCGCCAGATAGGTGATCGCCCCTCCTAGATTCAGGTCCACGCCGACGCGAATAGCCCCGTTGTCCAGGCAGCTTAGGTTCTCCGCCGGGCGAGGACGGCGACCCGGACCCTGGGCTAGGCACACCGTGGAGACGGCTGCAAGAACAAGCCCCGCCGTCACAGCCAGGATGGGTATGCTGTCCACGGAACTCCCCGGTCCTTCCTCCCGTGCAACTGCCCAACGGGCAAAGCGGAATCAGCCTTTCGGGGCGGCCGCGGCACGGGCGGCCTGTCGGGCCGCGCGGCGAGTACGTTCCTTGGCCTTGCGTGGGGCGTTTTTGACGCGGATTCGGCGTTGACGTTTTCGCTTGCGATCGAGGCGCGTATGTCTTTGACCCATGACATCCTTTCCTTTGACAAGTCGTCGGGATTGTACGTCCCCGGCGGCGGCGACGCAACCACCGCAAAGCCCCCGGCCACTTGCGACAGCAAGGCAGGCCTCAGGGCGAGCCGGTTACCTCCCGCGCCATCTCCCGTGCTCGTGCCATCGCCGATGCGCGCGTCGCAAATATCTCGTCCAACTGTTCATCATAGAGTCGCCGCAGGATTTCGCCCAGGCGAGGTCCTTCCGCCAGGCCAAGCTCTTTGAGGTCCCCGCCGGTGACCAGCGGAGACGGGGCGATCCGCTGGGCCGGTATGGATGCGGCGCGATGCCCAATCCGCCGGGAGAACTCGTTCTTGCCGGTGAGCAGGTGCTCCTGGACCGACCAGAGCTTGCGCAGGTGGGGCCAGTGTTTCCCGGCCAGGAGGCGCTTGAAGCGGTGGAGCGGCATCTCGGGTGCCGCTGTCCAGGCGTCGAAGTTCTCGGCGCACCAGCACACGGCGCCTCGCAAGTCGTTGGAGGCCCCCCAGCGGCGGATGATGGCGGAGATGGTCGCCGGCGGAAGCTCGCAAAGCAGCCCGGCCAGGTTAAGCACGGGATCTTCCGTGCCCGCAACTGCCTCTACTCGCCGCAACGCATCCGCCCAGAGTGTCCCGGAAAACAACTCCGGCAGGATCGCCTGCGCCAACTTATGCTCCGCCAGCATCGTCAGGGCCTGCGGGGCCGAAGGCACAGAGAGCATCTTGTTGAATTCATCAAAGATTCGCTCCCCGCTGATGGTTGTGATCCGCGGGGCGAACTCTTTGATCGCCCGCGAGGTGGCCGGGGCGATGGAGAACCCCAGCCGCACCGCGAACCGCACCGCCCGGAGCATGCGAAGGTAGTCCTCGGAGAATCTCTGCCTGGCCGGACCTATGGTGCGGATAAGACGGCGCTCCAAGTCCTTCCGCCCGCCCACATAGTCGATAAGACGGTTGGCCGGCGGGTCGTAGAACAAGCCGTTGATGGTGAAGTCCCGCCGCAGGGCGTCCTGGCGCGCGGTGGCGAAGCGGACGCCGTCAGGCCTCCGGCCGTCGCTGTAGGACAGGTCGCTACGGAAGGTTGTCACCTCCACCCGACGGCGGTGGCGAATCACCATGGCCACGCCGAACTTGGCCCCCACCAGCAACACACGTCGGAACAGCCTCTTGACCTCCCGCGGCGTGGCGTCGGTGGCGATGTCGTAGTCGCCCGGGCGGGCGCCCAGCAGCATGTCGCGAACACACCCACCGGCAAAGAGCGCCTCAAAGCCCGCTTGCCGTAATTGTCGCAGGACCCACAGAGCCGTCGCCTTGTCCGCTGCCGCCGCCATGCGTGCGAATATACACGGGATGAACGGCGCGGACTAGTCAGTGGCAGCCGCCTCAGGAAGGTCCGCCAGAGGCAATTGCCCATCGGCGGCCCCCTGGCGGTAGCGAATGCGATTGGCCACCAGGGTCTCCGCCAACAGTAAGGCAATCGTTGCCGCCGCCAGGATGTCCCACCAGTTCTTCCCTTGCGAGGCCCGATCAGCCAGAGCACGAACCTCGGCTACGGAGGCGCCCACCTGTACCTGGCGAAAACCGGCCCGTTCCAGGGCACGCTTCACATCAGCCGGTGAAACGCCCGCCAGGTCGCACTCCTGGCCGTTGGGATTGACCGCGAAGCTGCCCCCCAGGCGGGGCGCGGCTCCGAGTGGTGAGGACAACTGCCATCGGTATAGGCCGGCGACATCGGTGTCCTCCAAGATCGCTGTCGGTCCGTCTGGTCCGGCCGTCAAGGGAAGGGTGATACTTTCCGCGGATCTACCGGGTGAAGCGGGAATGTCAACGGTGACCACGGTTCCGGCGGGCAGCCTGCCCAGCGTAGTTGCCGGTTGCGTGCCTTGGGCCAAGCGGCCCCTCAGGGTTGGGCAGATCGTTACGGACGATCCGGTAAGGTAAGTGTCATCCTGTTCCTGCTGCCGGGGCGCCAACAGGGCGATGCGGCTGACCAGCGGCAGGAAGAGCGGGCTTGCCGGCAGGTTGCTCCAGGTCGGCTCGGCGGAGGTGGTGCACAAGACGACACTGCCGGCGCCGAACGGTTTGGCTGCAAGCAGCGCAGCGCCTCCGGCCAGGCGCATCAGCACTCTGGGCGGCAAGGCCCCCGGGGCCGTGCGGAAGTGACGCTGTACCAGCACGCCCAGGTAGTCCTCCGTCTTCTCGTAGAGACCCTTGAGGTAGGCATGTTCCCGGTCGACGAAGTCTACCGCAACGGCGGGCGATTCCGGGCCGATCTGGCCGACCGGTTCCGCCAGGAACATGGGCAGCAGCCCGCCCTCGGAGGGCACTTCCTCGACCAGGCGGCGGTTGTAGTCTTCCGGCCGCACGTCAGGGCCGAGAAAGAACGTCGCTGTGCCCCCGGCGCGGACGAACTGTTCCAGCACCCTTGCCTGCTGGACCGTCCAGGTGGGCACATTGCAGAAGAACGCCGCCGTACACCCGGCAAGGTCGGTGGCTGTGAACTTATCTGCCGCGACAGTCCTGGCGCGGATCGACCACGGCGCCGAGGTGTCCTCGTAGGGTTCCAGCGCAAGCTTCAACATGGCGGAACTGCCCGTGGTGCCTCCCGCTACCGGCGGGCCTTCCACGATGAGCGCGTTGAGGCGTTCGGCGATGGCCAGGATGAAATAGCGGGCGTTGTCGGCGGCAAGGTCGTCGACTTGCCCGATCATCATCGCTCCGGACATCTCGCCGGCGGCAACGCGATGCGGCAGTCGAACGACCGCCGTCGCCCGAAGCGTCCCGGCGGCGGAAAGACCGACGCGAGTCTTGGTCACCGTCGCGGGGGAACCGGCGGACGGAATGCTAAGGGCGACATCCACTGTCTTGTCGGAAGGCGAGGAGTTGACCAGTGTGGCCTCGAACAGCAGCACCTGCCCAGCCACGCGGAGGCCGGCGATCTGGAGGTCGGCGATGCCGACGTTGTTGACCTGCCTGCCGCCGACATTGACGACGAACACGTCAACGTTCTTGGCAGCCTCCCAAGGGCGCAAGGCCATCAGCTCGTCGAAACTCGTCTTCTGCAAGTCGCTGAAGATGTAGACCGCTTTTCGCGGCAGGGAGGGATCGGCCAGCATCTCCGTCGCCGAGGCGACCCTCTGGGCAATCGGCGCCCTGCCCAATCCCGCCGGTGCCCCCGTCAGGGCGTTGCGGAGCGAGTCCAACCGGTTGGCCAGTCCCGTGGAAACCTTCCCGCCATTGGTCGTCAACAGGGCCGCTTGGGAGGGTCTTTCCTCCGCGCCCAACAGATCGCCGGCCTGGGCCTTGGCGGCGGCCAGGCGGGTCTGCCCATCCACCGTGGCGGACATGGACATGCTGTTGTCGAGGATGATTACGGCCGATCCGCTCCGGCCTGCCAACCACCCTCCAGCCGCGCGGGAGACCGGCTCGGCCACCGTTACTACCAGAAGCACCAGCAGCGCCGAACGGACCAGCAGCAACAACCACTGCTGGATTCGCCTTCGCCGCGAGGTCTTCTCCATCGTGATTCGCAGCAGCCGTAGCGTCGGGAAAGGCGTTTCCTTAGCCCGAACACTGGACAACAGGTGCAGAAGAAACGGGATCGCACCCAGTGGCAGGGCCAGCAACAGCAGCGGCGTAAGGAATGTCATGGCCAGGATCATCTCAGGAATCTCTTCCGCCGGATGAGGTAGTCCAGCAACATCCGCTCGTAGGGAACGTCCGTGGTGGTCAGGACATACTCGATGTTTCTCTCGCCGCAGTCCCTTCGATAAGCGGCGACGAATGCGTCCATTTCCCTGCGGTAGGCGGATCGAACATAGCGAGGGTCGATCTGGAGGCGTTGGTGCGTCTCCATGTCCACCAGCGAGACGATGTTCCCGAACGGTAGGTCCAACTCGGCGCGGTCCAGGACGTGAAAGACGATAATCTGGTGCTTCTTGTGGACGAAGTGCCGCAGCGCCCTGGTCACCTCGGTCGGCTCGTCGTAGAGATCGGAGATCACGACGATCAGCCCGCGCTTTCCGATGCGCCGGGCCAGGTGGTGAAATGTGGAGGCCACGGCGGTCCGGCCGCCGGGGGTCAGTTGCTCCAGCCGGCGGAATAGCCGGTCCATGTGCCCGGGGGTGGAACCGCAAGAAAGGTGAAACCGCACCTGCTCGTCAAAGGCGATCAGTCCGACGCTGTCCTGCTGGCGGCACATCAGGTAGCTCAGGCAGGCGGCCAGGAAACAGCCATAGGTGAACTTGGTGGTCGGGCCGGAGGAGCTGTAGTTCATCGAGGCGCTGGCGTCCAGCAGGATGTGTGCCCGTAAATTGGTTTCCTGCTCGTATTGCTTGATGTAGAGGCGGTCGGACCGCCCCCAGGCGAACCAGTCCACGTGGCGGATGTCGTCGCCGTGAGAATACTCGCGGTGTTCGGCGAACTCGGCGGAGAAACCGTGGTGCGGACTGCGGTGCAGGCCGGAAATAAAGCCCTCCACCACGCCCCGCACCAGGAGGTTGAGGTTGCCCAGCCTTGCGGTCTTGTCGGGCTGGAAATAGAGATACGGCGGCTTGTCCATCTATTATGTCCTTTTCTCCTCGGCTGCCAGGAGCACGACGCTCATGTCGCCGTAGTCCCGCGACTTCCGAATCGCCAGGCCCCCGATCCTCTCGGGCGCCTCCACCCGGCCGGGCAGGCGAAGGGCCACCACGCCGTTGCCACTTAGATGCCGAGTCAGCGGCCCAAAGATGTTCCCTTCGACCTCCGCCCAGTCCCACTGCCGCGCCGCCTCGAACGGCGGATCGACAAACACCACCTCCGCGCGCAGGTCGAGAGGGTCCAGCCAGCCGGCCAGGCCGTGGGCGACGTCGCCGCCCCATACGACGCAGCGATCTGCCACGCCCAGGGCCTGGATGTTTTCTCTAAGTCGCTCCAGCACCCGTCGGTCCCGCTCGGCGAAGTAGCACTTGGCGGCGCCCTGCGACAGGGCCTCCAGCCCCAGCGTGCCCGTACCGCAGTAGAGGTCCAGTACCGTCGCTTCCGGAAGTAGCGGCCCGATCATCCCGAACAGCGATTTCTTTACCAAGCCGGTGACCGGGCGGGTGTCGCTGCCGGCGGGGGGAGACAGGAGTCCACGTCCTTTGTACAGGCCGGCCAATATGTGCATCGTATCGGTCCTTCGCAAAGCTCAACGGACCGGCGGCGGGATGTCATGCATATCGCATCCGCGCGACGGAGTAGAAGCGCCGGCCCTGGGCGATATACTTCCGCTCGAAATTCGTGCCCACCAGCTCCTTGCCGTCGGACATCCGGGGGAACGGGACGGTCGCCCAGCCTCCGGCCCGTGCCAGCACGGCCTGGATATGGCGGAAGTAGTCCTGATGATCGGTGACGATGATGACCTGTCCGCCCGGACGCAGCGCCCGCCGGACGTCGTCGAGAAAGGCGTCCTGGATGAGCCGCCGGCCGTGGTGGCGGCGCTTCGGCCAGGGGTCGGGAAAGTAGATGTGTACCCGCCACAGCGAGCGTTCTTCCAGGCAGGAGCGGAACACGGTGACCGCGTCGGCCCGGAGCATCTTGGCGTTGGCCAGCCCCGCGCGGCGGATGCGGTCGGCGGCGTATTGGCAGTAGGCCCTGGCCCATTCGATGCCCAGGAAGTTCATCTCCGGCCTGGCGGAGACCCTGGCCAGCAGGAAACTGCCTTTTCCGACGCCGATCTCCACCTCCACGGGCCTGGCGTTGCCGAACAGTTCCGCAAAATCAATCCGCCGGCCCGGCGCGACTAGCGACTCATCCAGCAGCACGCCGCCGCCGTCGGGGACACGGCCCTTGCGGACAACATGGGAGGAGGAGGATCGCACTCCACTCAGCATATTCACCAGGGGCGAGGGAGGCAACAATCCCTGGTCCCTTGCATCGGCCCTTCTGCCAAGCATAATTGACGGCGCGGATGGGCCGAGGCGGATAGCCCCCGTAAGGACAAGACCATGAAACTCGGCGTGATGGCTGCGCTGTTGGGAGGGATGAAGCTGGACGATGCCCTGGACTACTGCGCCAAGGTCAAGCTGGATGCCATCGAGTTGCCCCTGGGGCCGTACCCGGGGGATCCGTGGAATCTGGCGGGCGTCGCGCGGGACAAGCGGCGGCTGGCGGAGCTGAAGAGGAAGCTGGCTGATCGCGGCCTGGAGGTCAGCGCCATCGCCGCCCACGGCAATGCGGTGCATCCGCACAAGCGGATCGCCCGTGCCCATCATCAGCTTCACCGCCGGGCGGTAATGCTGGCGGCGGAGTTGGGCGGCATCGTGGTCAACTTCTCCGGCTGTCCTGCCGGCGCGCCGGGCGACCAGACGCCCAACTTCATCACCGCCCCCTGGCCGGATGAGTTCCAGGCCGCCAGCGAGTACCAGTGGAACAAGGTGCTCATCCCGTTTTGGAAGAAGGAGGCGCAGTTCGCCGCCCGCTGCGGCGTGAAGATCGCCTTCGAGGCCCATCCCAACTTCACGGTGCACAACCCCGAGGACATCGTCCGCCTCCGCAACGCCGCCGGGGAGAACCTCGGCGCCAACCTCGACCCCAGCCACTTCTTCTGGCAGGGCATCGACCCCGTCGAGGCGGTCCGGTACCTGGGCGAAAACCGCTGCATCTTCCACGTCCATGCCAAGGACACGGCCATCGATTCTCGCAACAGCCGCACGTTCGGCAACCTGGACACCAAAAGCTACGGCGACATCGCCCATCGCGCTTGGGTCTTCCGCACCGTCGGTTACGGGCACGGGGAGGGGTTCTGGAAACCATTCGTATCCATGCTCCGCACCTACGGTTACGACGGCGTGCTCAGCATTGAACACGAGGACGGGCTGATGAGCGTCAACGAAGGGTTTGAAAAGGCGGTGGCCTACCTTCGGAACATCCTAATCAGCCAGCCCGCCGGCAAGGCATGGTGGTTCTGACCTGCCCGGTGCCAGGACACATGAAGGCCCGCGCAGCGACAAACCGGGCCGGTGCAAGCGACGAGGGCTGATTGGCAACGGACAGCAAGGCGGATGTGTCCCTTGGCACACCCGGTTTGGTGGCCGATTGTCAATCGTCCGTCATCAATGTAGTCTAGCCGTCATGTCCGAGTGTCATGACAACAACTGGCTGGAGGATGCCCTTGCTGCCGCCGGGCGTGCGCGGGTAGCGGTGCTGGGGGATTTCGCCATCGACGCCTACTGGCTGATCGACCCCGATCAGAGCGAGCCTTCCGTCGAGACTCACCTGCCGGTCCGCAAGGTCCGTCAGCAGCGGTACAGCCTGGGCGGCGCGGGCAACGTGGTGGCCAACCTGGCGGCGCTGGGTGTCCGGAGTGTGGCGGCCATCGGGTTGATCGGCGAGGATCTCTTCGGCGGACTGATGCACAAGATGCTGGAGGACCTGGGCGTATCGACCGCCGGGCTGCTGTGCCGATCGGGCGACTGGCAGACACCGGTTTTTTCCAAGCCTCACCTGGGCGATGCGGAGTTGAACCGCCTCGATTTCGGGGCCTTCAATTCCCTCTCGCCGCAAGCGATGGAAGCCGTCATCGAGCAACTGAGGCGGGCGGCGAGCGATTGTGACGTGGTAATCCTGAATCAGCAGATTCCCGCGGGATTGTCCACCCCGGAGATGATTGGGCGGATCAACGGGGTGATCGCCGATTCTCCGCGATGCTGCTTTGTCGTCGATGCGCGCCATCGGGCCGAGTTGTATCGCGGCGCGATTCTGAAGCTCAATGCCCACGAGGCGGCTCGGCTGGTGGGCCAGCCGCGTCCCCTGGATGAACGCGTGGGCTTCGAGCAGGCAAGGCGATTCGCGACGGTGCTGGCGGAGCGCAGCGGCCGGTGCGTCTTTGTCACCCGGGGGGAGAACGGTCTGGTGGTGGCTGACGCCGGCGGGGCGGAGGAAATCCCCGGTATCCAGGTAATGGAGCGGACCGACACGGTGGGCGCGGGCGACACGGCCGTGGCGGCCATCGCGGCGGTGCTGGGCGGCGGGGGCGACCCTCGCATCGCAGCCAGGGTGGCCAATATCGCCGCTTCCGTCACCGTGCGGAAGCTTCAGACCACCGGGACGGCCGGGCCGGATGAGATTCGCGCCATCGGGCCGAACCCCGACTACGTGTACCTGCCGGAATTGGCCGACGACCCTCGCCGCGCCCGATACGCCGATGACAGCGAGATCGAGCTGGTGCGCGACCTGCCCGGGGGACTCCGCATCCGCCATGCCATTTTTGACCACGACGGCACGATCTCGACCCTGCGCCAAGGCTGGGAAGGCGTGATGGAACCGGTGATGGTCCGCGCCATCCTCGGCCCGCGCTACGATGATGCCGACGAGGCCCTCTACCACAAAGTCGTCGATCACGTGCGGCGGTTCATCGACAAGACCACCGGCGTCCAGACGCTGGTCCAGATGGCCGGGCTGGTGGAGATGGTCCGCCAATTCGGCTGCGTGGCTCCCGGCGACATACTCGACATGCATGGCTACAAGGCGCTCTACAACAAGGAACTGCTGGCGATGGTGCGCGGGCGGATGGACAAGCTCCGCCGCGGGGAGCTGGAGGCGGAGGATTTCCAGATCAAGGGCGCCGGCGCGATACTGGAGGGGCTTTTCCGCCGCGGCGTGAAGCTGTATCTGGCCAGCGGGACCGACCAGGCCGACGTGTCCGCCGAGGCCGAGGCACTGGGCTACGCGCACCTGTTCGAAGGGCGGATATTCGGCGCCGTGGGCGACATCAAGATCGAGGCCAAGCGCCTGGTGCTGGAAGGTATCATCCGCCGCCACGGCCTGGGCGGGGGCGAGCTGGCCACCTTCGGCGACGGGCCGGTGGAGATCCGCCTGACGCGCCAATGCGGCGGACTGGCCGTCGGAATGGCCACCGACGAGGTACGCCGATTCGGGCCAAACCCCGTCAAGCGGGCACGCCTGATCCGCGCCGGGGCCGACGTGATCGCCCCGGATTTCAGCCAGGCCGGTAAGCTCCTTTCGATTCTGGGGATGGAACAGGCATAGGGTCAGCTATGATCGACACGGGGCGACTGCGGGCGTACTTGAGGCTCCACCTGGCTGACGGCGTCGGCGCCGTGACCTTCAAGCGGCTGGTGGAAAACTTCGGCGACGTGGAGACCGCCGCGAAGGCCCGCGGACAGTGGCAGAGAGTGGAGGGCATCGGGCCTAAGACCGCCGAGGCGATGGAGGCCGTCACCGACGCCCAGATCGACGACGAACTGAAGGCGGCAGAGCAGGTTGGCGCCGACATCATCGTCCTGGAGGACGAACGCTACCCGGCGGCCCTGGCGGCCATCCACGACCCCCCGCCGCTGCTTTACGTCCGAGGCCGGCTGGAAAAGGCGGATGCACTGGCGTTCGGGGTGGTCGGCTCGCGGCACTGCACCTATTACGGGCTGGAACAGGCCGAGCGGTTCGCGCAACTGCTAGGCCGTGCCGGATTCACCATCGTCAGCGGCGGGGCGAGGGGCATAGACTCAGCCGCACACCGCGGCGCGCTGACCGCCGGGGGGAGGACCATCGCCATCATGGGTTGCGGCCTGACCGAGTTGTATCCCCGCGAAAACGAAAAACTGTTTGAACAGATCGTCCGGGAGGACCGCGGGGCGATCATCTCGGAACTGCCGATGAGGACGGCTGTGCTGGGCGGAAACTTCCCCACCCGCAACCGCATCATCTCCGGGCTTTCGCTGGGGGTGCTGATCGTCGAGGCGGCCAGGAAAAGCGGTTCGCTCCTTACCGCCCGCGAGGCGGCCGAACAGGGTCGGGAGGTCTTCGCCGTCCCAGGACGGGTCGATTCGCCTCTCAGCCAGGGCGCCAATGAACTCATCCGTAACGGGGCCATCCTGGCCCAGGACCTGGATGACATTCTGGAGCATCTGGGAGACGTCGGGGCCAAAATGGTCGCCGAGGAACCCGCCGGCCGGGAGTCGTTACCTCGCGGATTGGACGAGACGGAGAGCCTGCTGGTTGGCGCGCTGCGCCAGGGGCCTATGAGCCTCGATGAACTGGTCCGCACCACCGGCGGGATCGACAGCGGCAAGACCGCCTCCGCCATGACCATGCTGGTGCTCAAGGGCCTGGTCGTCCAGCAGCCTGGTAATGTCTTTGCGCTCAAGAAGGCGCGTAGGGGCCCGTAGGGCACGCGGGTTCTGAGCCGGCAAGGCTCAGGTTCCGCGTGCGGGATAGCAGGTAGCAGGTAGGTCGGGCACGGCCCGACGTTTCGACTGCTTACTTCCGCCGCCACCAAATCGCCAGGCCGCCCAGGGCCAGCAGCGAGAGCGAGGCGGGTTCTGGGACGAATCCACCCGAATACCATTCCAGGTTGCCCAGCGTCGCAACCCCGTAGCTACCACCAGAAAGGATCGTCACCTTGGTGATCTCGGGAAGGTCCGTTTGGATGCCCCAAAAGCCTTCGATGTTTCCATAGTCGCCCCACGGGGTCACCAGTGCCGTTACAGTGCCAAGCAGTTGGTCGGCCGCGCCGTACAGGTTCACCGTCAGAGAACTGGGCGCCCCGGCGCTGTTGGCGATGTAGCTGCCCACGCTCGATACTGGAGTGTCAAAGGTGATCGTCAAAGGTGCGTTGGGATTATCGTCGTAGATCGCGTTGTAGACGGTAGCACCATCAGGCATGTAGCTGCCGTCATACCCGGCCAGGCTGCCCTGACTCCAGCCGGCAACAGCTTGGTCACCTTCCGGCAGCATTACCACGAGGCCTTCGTTGGAGAAGGTTACGCCCTTGCTGGCTGTGTAGAAATTGCCCACGGGGTTTGCGCCCAGCGAGAGCTCGGCGAACGTGATCGTGTTCAGAGGGGTTCCCATGAAAGCACGATACCCCGACACCAGGTCGGAGAAAGTAGGATAGCTCCCACTGCTGTCAAACGTGCTTATGACAGAAGCACCCGCGGGCAATGCCACGGACGCGATACATGACATGACGACTAGACTGAGTATGATTCCTTTCATACGTGACCTCCTGTGGTCTCCGGCCTCTAGTCCATGAGAAACGTAGGTTATGCCCACGGCC
>Ga0315273_10004643_pt1 | contig 16865 bp, 18 predicted proteins | sample YL17G02_0_MG_FD_205753 | JGI IMG/M metagenome (GOLD analysis project Ga0315273, IMG submission 205753) | Sediment microbial communities from Yellowstone Lake, YNP, Wyoming, USA - YL17G02_0 | ecosystem: Environmental > Aquatic > Freshwater > Lake > Sediment | place: USA: Wyoming | collected... | reverse complement strand
GGAGGCGCCGCATGAGAAAAACGCTCGCCATCGCCGGGAAGGAACTGCGCCAGGCGCGGCGCGATCCGTTCAGTCTGATGATGCTCCTCGGCATCCCGACCTTCATGCTGTTGCTCTACGGGTACGCGCTGAATTTCGACGTGCGCCACGTCGCGCTCGCGATCCAGGACCGCAGCCTCACGCGCGCGAGTCGCGATCTCGTGGCGTCGTTTGTGAACTCGACTTACTTCGACGACGCCGGCCGCCTGCCGGTCGGGCTCGACCCCGGTGAGGTCCTCGCGCGCCGGGAGGCCAAGGCCGTCCTCGTCATCCCCGAGGATTACGCGAGCGAGCTTGCCGCTTCCCGCGTGGCCAAAGTGCAATTGCTCCTCGACGGCGCCGACGCCGCGACGGCAACGACCGTGCTCGGGTACGCGGAAGGGCTGGTCGCCCAGCAGAGCGTACAGATTCGCGCGGCTCTGTCGGGGACCTCGGCTCACCCCCCGATCCGGTTCGAGCCGCGCGTTTGGTACAACCCCGAGCTCAAATCTACGAACTTCCTCGTCCCCGGTTTGATGGGGTTCATCCTCATGCTCACGGCCGTGCTGTCGACCGCGCTGTCGGTCGTGCGCGAGAAGGAGCGGGGGACGATGGAGCAGCTCCTCGTCACCTCTTTGCGTCCCGCTGAATTGTTGATCGGCAAGACGATCCCGTACTTGATGATCTCGCTGGTCGCAACGGCGATCATCCTTCTCGCCGCCCGCGTTCTGTTCGGGGTCGCGGTGCGCGGCTCGTACTTCGATCTGTTCGTCGCGACGCTCGTCTACCTGATCGGAGCGCTCGGGTGGGGGCTGCTCGTCTCGTCGATGTCGAAGAGCCAGGCGATGGCGTTCCAGGTCGGGAGCCTCACCTCGATGCTGCCGGCGATCTTTCTTTCGGGGTTCATCTTCCCGATCCGGGCGATGCCCCACATGTTGCAAGTTCTGACCTACGCGGTGCCGGCGCGCTACTTCCTCGTGATCTCTCGCGGCATCATCTTGAAGGGAGCGCCGCTGAGCGCCTTTCTCGGCGACCTCTCGTTCCTGCTCCTTTACGGTGTCGTCGTCCTGGCCTTCGCATGGCGCCGTCTCGCGAAGACGGAGCACTGACATGAAGGCGCTCTTCCGGGTGATCGTGAAGGAGTTCCAGCAGCTCCGCCGCGACAAGCGCATGATCCCCGCGATGATCATCGGGCCGATGGTCCAGTTGCTCGCGCTGGGTTACGCGGCGAACAACGACGTCACCGACATCCCGTTGGTGCTTCTGGACGACGATCACGGCGTAGCCTCCCGCGCCCTCGTCGACCAGTTCACCGCTTCGGGCTACTTCCGGCTGGCCGGCTCCGTGGGTGCCGAGTCCGAGATCGAGCCGCAGCTGGTGCGGGGACGCGCCCAGGTCGCGCTGGTGATTCCGCCCGGATTCGGTCGCGACGTCGCAGCCGGTAGGGGCCCGCGCGTGCAGTTGATCGTCGACGGTAGCGACAGCACGTCGGCCGTCGTCGGCCTCTCTTACGCGTCGAGGATCGTCACCGCGGCGGGTGGCCGGCCGGAGACGCTGGCGGGAGTCGAGCTCGTCTCGCGCGTCTGGTACAACCCGGACCTGAAAAGCCGGTGGTTCTACGTGCCCGCGATTCTGGCGATGGTCCTGATGCTCGTCACCATGATCCTCCCGTCGATGGCGGTGGTCCGCGAGAAGGAGATGGGGACCCTCGAGCAGATCATCGTCTCGCCGATCCGCCCCTGGCAGCTCGTGCTCGGCAAGCTCTTCCCGTTCGCCTGCGTGGGATTCCTGGACACGCTCCTGGTCTCGGCGGTGGCCGTGGGCCTCTTCCGAGTGCCGCTGCGGGGGTCGCTCGCGCTGCTCGTCCTGCTGACGATGCCGTTCCTCATGTGCACCCTCGGCCTGGGCCTGTTCGTGTCGACGCTCGTGCGCACGCAGCAGCAGGCGATGATGAGCGCCGTGTACCTCGTCATGGTCCCCATGATTTACCTGTCGGGGCTGATCTTTCCGGTCGAGAACATGCCTAGGGTCATCCAGAAGTTCACCGTCGTCATCCCGCTCAAGTACTACACGCACATCATCCGGGGCATCTTCCTCAGGGGCTCGGGTCTCGATGTGCTCTGGCCCGACGCCGTGGCGCTGCTCGCGATCGGCGCGACGGTTCTGGTGTTGGCCTCACTCAGATTCCGCAAGAGCCTGGATTAGGAGGATCGATGGCGACACGTGTGTTCCTGGTGCGGCACGGGGCGACCGTTCTCTCCGCGGAGGATCGGTACGCGGGCTCGGTGGATGTCGCCCTGTCCGACGAAGGGCGGGCCCAGGCGCGAGCGCTCGGCACGCGTCTGGCGGGGGAGGCGCTGGCCGCCGTCTATGCGAGCCCGATGTCTCGCGCGCGGGACACGGCAGGACTGATCGCCGCCGGCCGCAGCCTCGACGTCGCGACGGTTCCGGAGCTTCGAGAAACCGACCACGGCCACTGGGAGGGGAAGACCCGCGAGGAGATCCGCGCGGCGTTTCCCGACGAGTACTCCCGGTGGGAACGCGACCCGTTCACGTTCGCCCCTTCAAATGGCGAGACGGGGCTGCAGGTTCTGGCCCGCGCGCTACCGGCGTTTCTCGCGATCGTCGGCCGACACCCGGACAGCTCGGTTCTCGTCGTCTCGCACAAAGCGACGATTCGCCTCGTGATAGGCGAACTGCTCGGTGTGGAGTTGCGTGGCTACCGCGACCGCCTGGACATGAGCCCCTGCGGGCTGAACATCCTCGACGTGAAACCATGTGCTGAGGCGCGGCTTGTCCTGTTCAACGACGTCTCCCACTACGCAACCGTGCCCGGCCCGACCGGGAAGCGGTTGTCCCCCTGGTGGGCGTGAGAGAAACGGGACACTTCCCTTTTTCTGACAAGCTCCCCAGATACCGCTTGTCAGAAAAAGGGAAGTGTCCCGTTTCTCTCATTTTCTAGTCGTGCTCGACGCCCTCGACCTCGATCTCCGGGTCGAAATCGAAATGGCCGTCGAACAGCTTGAACGAGTTCCCACAGTTCAGTTTCAGTTTGACGACGGTCGACTGGCCGGTGACGACGCTGAAGCTCACCGGGATCTGAACCGTCCACCCGGTTCCGGGCGGCGTGATCGCGATTGTCGTGTCGTTTGGCAGCGTGAGCTGAACGGCCGTGATCCGCAGCTCGAGAGCGTCGTAGTCGCCCTCGGGAAGGAGATCGGCGGGGAGCGTGGCCACGTTCCCCGCGTTCATGATCGCGATGAGGTCGACATCCACGGGGAGGCCCGTTTCCAAGGGCACCCAGGTCCCATCGGCCATCCGGGCTTCGATTCCCGAGATCGTGATGACGGCCTCCTTCAGGTGCGACAGGGCATCGTTGCTGTTGGCGGCTACCGCTTGAACCGCGCCGACGGCCGGGGCGCTGGTGGCCCCCATCGTGATCGCAAGCGAGCCCTGGGGTCCCTTGCTGTCGTTGCTGGACGAGCATCCGGCGATGACGCCGGCAAGTCCGATCGCGAACGCGGCTGCAACGAACACGTGACGATGCTTCATCGAGGTCTCCTCCAATTCGGAATGTCACACCCCACGGGGTTCCACCCAAAATAACAGCAAAGGGCATCCCTCGCCCGGGCGCTGGCCCCGAGGTCACCCAGACCCCATATTGGGAAGGCCGCCATGTTGGCGGCATGAGCGACCGTGGGGGTGGTCATGGCCGAGCCAAAGATGGCGGCAGCGTTTCCGAATCGACGCCTGCAGCATCGTTCTACGATTCCCGCCGACGCCGGCGCGGTCCTTCACTTCCGCTACCCCTCGCAAAGCGGCATGCGCCTCGAGGCGCGCCTGCGCGACATCAGTCTTTCAGGCCTTTCCATGACCCTTCCGGAGGAGCTTTCCGGCATCCAGGCCGGAGACATCGTCAAGGCGATCGAGGCACGCGTCGCCGGGAAGACATTTCGCGGGGACCTTCTCGTCATGCACGTCAGCCCGGCGAACGAGACCGGCTCTGCCTGCGGCGGACTGTTCTACCCGGAAGGCGATGAGGACCTGATCACGATCCGCCTCGTTGTTCGGGCGCTGGAAGCCGCCTCCAAGTCAATTTCCTGAAACCCGTTCCGGGGCCTCCCCGTTCTTATCGCTGAGGAGGCCTCCCATGAACCGCTCGCACCACCGTCTGATCCTTGCCGCCGCGGCCGCCGCGGTCCTGTCCTGCCTTCCCGCCCTTGCCGACACGCGCATCGAGAAGAACTTGAAGCTCGATTCCGGCGGAAAGCTGACGGTCGTCGCCGACGCCGGAACCCTCACGGTGACGGGGTCCTCGTCCTCGGGCGCGCACGTCGTGCTGACCTCCGACAAGGACGATTTCGACTCCCGGTTCGACCTGAAGTTCGAAGAGCTGCCAGGCGAGGTGCGCATCACGATGAAGAAGAAAGAGTCGCTGACCTCCTGGACGAGCTGGTTCAACAACGCGAAGATCCGGTTCGAGATTCAGGTTCCCACGAAGACGGCGACGGATCTCCAGACAGGTGGCGGTCACGTGACGGTCCGCTCGCTCGAAGGGGACGCGAACGCGGAAACGTCGGGCGGCCACATCGAGGTCACCGAGCTCCGGGGAAACCTCTCGGCCGAGACCTCGGGCGGGCACATCTCCATCAAGAAGATCTCGGGGAACGCCAAGGTCGAGACGTCGGGTGGCCATATCGAGGCCGACGGCGTCGACGGGAATCTCATCGCCGAAACCTCCGGCGGCCATATCGAGATCAGCGCGGCGCGAGGGCGCGTGGATGCCGACACCTCGGGCGGCCAGGTGGAGGTTTCGTTTGCGAAGGGGAACGCGCACGGCGGCAAGATCGAAAGCTCCGGGGGCGGTATCACGGTCGCCATCGATCCGAACGTCGATCTTTCAATCGACGCATCGACCTCAGGCGGCTCGGTGCGAACCGATATCCCGGTGAAAATCGTCGGCAAGGTCAAGGGGTCGAGCATCAAGGGGACGCTCGGGAAGGGCGGCGAGACCCTGTACGTGCACACCTCGGGTGGCTCGGTGAGCATCGGCGCGGTGGACGACTCGAACTGAGTTCCGCGCCATCCCGACCTCGGTCACATCGAGGACCTCCTCGAGGACTGACCCTATGATGTCGGCGGTCCGGTGATCGCCATCGCCACGTCGTAGTGGGTGACGAGGGGCTCGCGTTCGAGCAAGAACTCGTCGTCCTGCGCGTAGTAACGCGCTCGGCCCGGGTTCTCCCCGGCGAAGCTCTTAATCGCGTCCATGGACGACCAGAGGGTCGTCACCATGAAGTGCGTGATGCCGTCCTCCTCGCGCCGCAGGACGTAGACCCCCATGTTCCCGTGCGTCGAGCGAAAGTCCGACAGCCCGGTGCGCTTCAGGTGAGCCAGGTAAGCGTCGGCTTTCGGGGTCATCACGCGGCCGTGCCAAGTGCGGGCGATCATGACGGTATCCTCCGGGGCGGTGAAAACGATTGTCTCACGGCTTTCCGGCCGTTCTCCCCCGATTCGTTGCGAGAAACCGTGTTTTGTCCCTGGTAGCATGCGGACGGAGAATTGGACCCGGGAGGACATCATGAGACAGGGGTTCGGCGTCGTGGTGGTCGCGGTAACGATTGGACTGGCGGCCTGCTCCGGCCGCACCGAAGCTCCGGAGGCGAAGACGATGACGCCCCAGCGAACGAAATACGTCGAGGTCGCCCTGACCTCGGACCTCTTTGCGAAGCTGACCGACAAGGAGCGGGCGATGGTTCCGCTCCTGATCGACGCGTGCCGCGAGATGGATGCGATCTTCTGGTGGGAGGGCTACGGCGACAAGGCGGCCCTCCTTGCATCGATCGCCGAACCTGAGCTGCGGCGGTTCTCGGAGATCAACTACGGCCCCTGGGACCGGTTGAACGCGAACGCCCCCTTCCTACCCGGGGTTTCCGACAAGCCCAAAGGGGCGGGCTACTACCCGACCGATATGACGAACGAGGAGTTCGAAGCGGCGGCGTTGACCGCCCCTTCGTTCAGGAGCCCGTACACGATCGTCCGCCGCGACGCGCAGAGGAACCTCGTCGCGGTGCCGTTTCGCGAGGCGTTCGCCGAGCACGTGAAGCGTGCGGCCGGAAAGCTGCGCGAGGCCGCCGCGTTCGCGGAAGATCCGGGGCTTCGAAACTACCTCGAGCTGCGCGCCAAGGCGCTGCTCGACGACCTGTACCAGCCGTCTGATCTCGCCTGGATGGACATGAAGCAAAACGGCGTCGACGTCGTGATCGGCCCGATCGAAAACTACGAGGACCAACTCTTCGGCATCAAGACGACCCATGAGGGCTACGTTCTCTTGAAGGACCGCGAATGGAGTGCGCGCCTCGCGAAGTACGCGAAGTTCCTCCCCGAGCTGCAGCGCGGCCTGCCTGTGCCTGCGGAGTACAAGAGCGAGACGCCCGGGATGGATTCGGACCTGAACGCCTACGACGCCGTTTTCTACGCCGGGGACTGCAACGCCGGGTCGAAGACGATCGCGATCAACCTGCCGAACGACGAGCAGGTCCAGTTGCAGAAGGGGACGCGCCGCCTGCAATTGAAAAACGCGATGCGCGCGAAATTCGACAAGATCCTCGTGCCGATCGCCGACCGTCTGATCGAAGCCGACGAGCGCGCGCACGTCCAGTTCGACGCCTTCTTTGAAAACGTCATGTTCCACGAGGTCGCCCACGGCTTGGGCATCAAGAGCACGATCAACGGCAAGGGGCCCGTCCGCGCGGCGCTCAAAGAACAGGCCGGCGCGCTCGAGGAGGGGAAGGCCGACGTCCTCGGCCTGTACATGGTAGCCAAGCTGAAGGAGAAGGGGGAGCTGGGCGACGCCGACATGACGGACAACTACGTCACCTACCTGGCGAGCCTCTTCCGCTCGATCCGCTTCGGGGCGACCGAGGCGCACGGCCGCGCGAACCTCGCGCAGTTCCTGTTCTTCCGGGACATGGGCGCCTTCACGCGCGACGCCGCCACCGGAACTTACCGCGTCGATCCTCCGAAGATGCAGGCCGCGATGAACGCGCTGTCGGAGAAGATCCTGAAGCTCCAGGGGGACGGCGACTACGACGGGGTCGTGGCGTTCCTCCCGAAGAAAGGCACGATGGACGAGTCGCTTGCGACCGATCTCGCGCGACTCGCCGAAGCGGACATCCCGACCGACGTCGTGTTCAAACAGGGGATCGAGGTGTTGGAAGGGGCGGGGAAGTAGAGCATTCCCACACGTGGTCTGAAAAAGCTTGAATTATCCATATCGCCATCATTTATATAGGGACGCATCGGTATAACCTCGGCGGCGCTCTTGTTTTAGGTACTTGCTTTAACCTAAATTAGCGACCTTCTCTGTTTTAGGTTCATGTAGCCGTCGAATGAAACGCGCACTGCAAGGGCGATATCTGAAGATCTCAACCACGGCTGAGACCGTGCGGCCCTTTGTTCCCGCGCCGCTGCCGCCCCACCCTCCCATCGACTGGACACCGAGCCTGCGCGCCCGCTTCGACCAGGCTCTGCTGGCGCTCGGACAACTCGACGCCGTGGCGATGCTGCTGCCGGACACCTCACCCCTGCTGTACAGCTTCGTGCGCAAGGAGGCGGTGCTGTCATCGATGATCGAGGGCACCCAATCGTCGCTCGCCGACCTGATGCTCTTCGAACTCGACGAACAACCGGGCGTACCGGTGGAGGACGCACGCGAAGTAAGCCTGTACATCGCGGCGATGAACCATGGCCTCGAACGGCTGCGGGGAGGTTTTCCGCTGTCCCTGCGACTGCTGTGCGAGATCCACGGCATCCTGCTCAGCCACGAGGGCGGCCGGAACAAGAGCCCAGGCGAATTCCGTCGTAGCCAGAATTGGATCGGCGGTACGCGGCCGGGAAACGCGGTGTACGTCCCACCGCCCGCCGAGGAATTGCCGGAGTGTCTGAGCCGTCTCGAGCGATTTCTCCATGACGGCCCGGAACCGACCTCGCCGCTCCTCAAGGCCGCGTTGGCGCACGTGCAGTTCGAAACGATTCACCCCTTTCTGGACGGGAATGGCCGCGTTGGCCGGCTGCTGATCACGCTGCTGCTTTGCGAGCACAAGGTGCTGCGCGAGCCGCTGCTGTATCTCAGCCTCTATTTCAAATCCCACCGGCAGACGTACTACGAGCTGCTGAACGAAGTCCGTCTCAGCGGCGACTGGGAGATCTGGCTCGAGTTCTTCGCGGATGCCGTGGTGGCGAGCGCGAAGCAGGCCATTGAGTCGGTGCAACGGCTGCGTGCGCTGACCGAGACGGACCGCGAGCGGATCGAAGGATTGGGTCGCGCCGCGGCGTCAACGCTCGAAGTGCACCGTGCGCTGCAACGCCGGCCGATCGCAACGACGGGTTCGCTGACCAAAGCGACCGGTATTTCCGCTGCCACGATCAACAAATGCCTGGTTCATCTGCAGCGGCTTGGCGTGGTTGCCGAGCTGACGCAAAAGCGGCGCAGCCGGATCTTCAGCTACGTTCGTTACGTCGAGATCTTGAACGAGGGCACCGAGTTGCCAGACCGGGGGCTGTGACGGCGCTGTGACGGTCGACCACTGGACCCTTTGCCCTCAGAGGGCCATGAACGTCCAACCGGACAACGATGCTATGGCCCATCATCTCTTTCGTCATGACTTCGTCCTCGGTCAGCAGGGGCAATCCGAGTCGCTCGGCGACCGCCACGTAGGCCGCGTCGTAGAGCGCGATCCGGTATGCCCATGCAATCTCGGTGGCCTCGGTGTCGATCGCTTTTAGCGAATCGTCTGCCGAAAGAACGCTGACTCGAGCCATAAATAACTCCTGTTGCGCACACCACAGGACCACACCGGAGTATGTGCAACATGAAGTAATAAGTGCGTGCAAATATTGGTCATGGTGTGTTGGGCTGAGGTCTCGGGAGCGAGACCTGACCCCATGCCGCCCTCCGGAGGCGGTCTGCGATCGCGAGCGCCAGGCCTTCGTTTCCTCCGGGGGGCGAGGCGAGGATCAACGGGACGTCGCCCGCGTCCAGCTCGCGCATCGCCGTGAAGAGGTTGCGAGCCGCCTCTTCGAGGTCGCCGCTTTGCGTGAGCGCGCGAAGGACGACGGGAACGCCGTAGCGCCGCTCGATCTCGGCGATCGCGGCCGCAGCCTCCGCCGGGCTCGTGAAGACGCCGATCAGTCCGACGCAGGTCGCATCGCGCGGCAAGGCCTCGGGACCCGGGAGGAGGTGCAGCGGCGTTCGGGGCGCGTAGTGCACTCCGCTCATGCCCGGCGAGGCCGCGGGAACTCCGGGTGCCGCCGTCACGGGCGTTCGCGCCAGGCGCACGCTGGCCGTCGCCTCGATCGCCTCCACCGAGACGCCGCCCGGGCGCAGAAGCGCCAGCGTGCCGTCCCTGGCGATCGCGACGACCGTCGATTCGACGCCGACCGTGGATGCGCCGCCGTCGAGCACGATGCCGATTCGATCGCCGAGTTCCTGGACGACGTGGGCCGCCGTCGTGGGGCTGATCCGGCCGAAGCGATTGGCGCTGGGCGCGGCGAGCGGAAGCGCGGCCGCCTTCAACAGCGCCTGCGCGACCGGATGGCTCGGCATGCGGATCGCGACCGTGTCGAGCCCGCTCGTCACGAGATCGGGGATCTTCCGCCCGCGGGGGAGGACGAGCGTCAACGGACCGGGCCAGAACCGGCGCAACAGCACGTCGGCGCGCTCGCGCGCGAGCTGCGGCAGGCGACTCACCTCGACGACGCCTTCGTCCTCGAGCCCCGAGAGCACCTCGCGCTCGAGCGGCCCGGCCGGGCGCACGACGTGCACGATCAACGGGTCGAAGCTGGGGCGGTCCTTCGCGGCGAAGATCCGCGCGACCGCCGAGGCGTCGAAAGCGTTGGCGGCGAGGCCGTAGACGGTCTCGGTCGGCATCCCGACGAGCTCGCCGCGTCGCAGCGCGTCGGCCGCGCGCCTCACGTTGTCGGGGGACGGGGTCAGGATCGTCGCCACGAGACCTCCCTTGCAGCGTGGAGATAATACCCGCCATGCGCCACCGCACCCTCGATCCTCCGAAAGTCGCGACGTCGCAGCTCCCCCGAGCGCACTTCGACCCGAAGAGCGGATGGTTCCGGCGCATGGAGCGGGCGACGAGCCTCTTCCTGAGCCACGAGGTCTGGCCGCGCGTACCCTTTGGCTCGATGCCGTACTCGGCGATCCTCGAACGCTTTCTGACCGTTGCCGCAGCTGAGATTCCGATCGCGAATCTCCCCGCGCCGTTTGACGGAACCCGGCTGCTGTTCCTCTCCGACATTCACGCGGGTCCGTTTCTCTCCCGGGGCGCGCTGGCGAGGGTGTTCGCGCGCCTCGCCACGCTCGAGGCGGACGTCGTGATCCACGGCGGGGATATGGCGACATCGAACGTGCAAGAGATCCGGCACCACGAGGACGCGGTCGCGAGGTTGACCGCGCCGCTGGGCACCTTCGCCGTCTTCGGCAATCACGACCACTACACCCGCGACATCGAGGGGGTCGGCCGGTTCTTTGAATCGTGCGGTGTACGCGTCCTCAATAACGACGCCATCGCCGTGTCACGAGGCGGCGCGCGCATTGCGCTCGCGGGAATCGACGACTGGAACATCGGTTGGCCCGATCTCGATCTCGCGATGGTCCGCTCGGGCGAGGTCGCCCCCGGCGCGCCAATCGTCTTGATCTCTCACAACCCCGACGCCTCCCTCGAGGCCGCAGCGCGCGGGGTGGCGCTCACGCTCTCCGGGCACACCCACGGAGGGCAGGTGCGTATCCCCGGCCGCCCGGTCCTGGTGCGGATGAGCCGCTTTCGGCTCGACGAGGGTCGCTTCGAGCACGACGGCGCGCACGTCGTCGTGAGCCGCGGGTTGGGCGTGTCGGGGATTCCGCTCCGGATCGCGTGTGCTCCCGAAGCCCTCCTCGTCACGCTGAGGAAATAGGGGACTGTCCCCTAATACGCGTCGTCCTGCTCGATCCGCGACGCGACCCAGTCGAACCCGCCTGAGACGAGCTTGCCGCCGCAAGACGCGCACACCGTCGCGCCGCCTCCGGGGGGCAGCGCGGCGCCGCAGGACGGACAGCCGGACGGCGCGGCGACCGTGCCGGGGATCGCGCGCAGGAACGTCCAGTACTCCGAAAACGCGCGAGGGGCCGTCTTGCTCCCGCCGACCACCTTGCCGCCGGAGTCTTCGGTCCAGTCGAGCGCCCGCGCGAAGATGCGCACCGTGATCGATTCGTAGAACGCGTCGAGGTCGATCTTCGCCAGCGCGACGCGCGTCACCGCGACCTGTTCCACCCGATTGACGAGGGCGGACGCGGCGTAGCGCTCCATCCAGAAACGGTGCGTCTGGAAGACCGCGTCGGTCTCGAACGGCCGCGCGCGCTCCCACTCCCGCCGGGACCATGCCTCCTGCAGCGCAAGGAACGCGGCCCGCACCCGCTCCTCGAAGACCGGCCAAGAGTGTTCCGGGTGCCTCCCCTCGAACGCGCGCTTCGCGGCCGGCAGGCGCGGATCACACACGGTCGGGAGATCGGTACCTCGCTCCACCCCGCCGCCCTCGTCGACGTCGAGTTCCGGCGGGGTCAACGGACGCCGGTTCGCGTAAGGGATGGCGCCGACCTCCCACTGCGTCAGGCCGCCGCGCCGATTGGCGCCGCAACTCGGGCACGCCCCATCGGTTTTGGGTTCGAGCGTCGAGCCGCAGCCGGCGCAGCCTAACGCCCTCATCCGTTCGGGGGCGGGGGTGCGCACGCCGGCCTTCCTCCGGAACGACCACCGCTCGGCGCACAGAAGCTGCGCGCTGGCCCCGGCCCGCACCTCGGTGAGGTTCGCTTCGAACAAGACGTCGACGCGAACGAAGCCCCCCTCGGTGGACGCCTGCACGATCCGTGTCGCGCCGAACACGACCTGCGACACCGACGCGAGGTTGACGCGGTCGGCGAACAGTTTGTCGATCGCCGCTTTCGCCATCCACGCTTCGAGCGGCTCGCGGTTGCCGGCGCCGCGCATCTCTTGCGCCCTCGCGTAGACGAGCTGCGCGAAGTCGATGAATACGGGCTCCGAGAAGAACGGGTCGGTCGAGCGAACCGGCGTCAGATTCGCGGGTTCACGGCGCACCGTGACGGGCTGCGGGATGACGGTGGGGTTCTCGCCGACGCTCCGTGAAAGCGCGCCTGATCTCGCCATCCTGAAAACGACGATCACGATGACGATCAGAAGGGGGATGCCGATGACCGGATGAGCAAACACCAGCCAGAGGAGTAGCCGGATGAGAGCGAAGATCAGCCCCGCGTCTCCCCCGTCCCCGCCGCCTCCTCCTCCGCCGCCGGAATAGCCTCCGCCTCCGCCCACCCGCGCGAGCGCCGAAGCCCCAAAAGACAGGGCCACCGCCAAGACAACGGCGGCAGCCGCCCTGCGTTTCACGACACGATCCGCGGCGCGTTCGGGCTCTCGTTGACGTCCGTCGCATCCGCGGGCATCCGCAACCGGAGGATCGCGCCGATCTGCTCGACCCCGCGTACGAGGTCTTGAAGCGTGCGCGGCCGCGACGGATCGCCCGCCTCGCTCCAGCGCACCTCGGCCCACGCGGCGCCAGGGACGCGGCCTTCCAGCCCGAGGTCGGGGACGATCGCCACCCGCTCCTCGAGCAACGAGAGGTAGACGAGAAGCCCGGTGCGCCCGCGCGTCCCGTGCACCGCTTCGGCGAGGAAGTGCTCCGCCGCCGCGCGCTCGACCTGTTTGCGCATGCGAGCCGCCGGGACGAACGCTCGCATCAGGCCGGGGGCACGGTGGGCAAGCCACGCCGAAAGCAAGAACGCGAGAGGAACCTCGACGGCGATGGCCATCGGGTCGAAGGGCACCGGGGCGAACAGCGCGAACAGCAGGACGAGCATCGCGAAGCCGGCGCCGAGCGCCCCCGCGATGTCCAGGTACGATCCGGATCGCGCCGCGACCACGACGATCAGCTCGGCGGCAGTGCCGCGCTCGGCCTCGCCCACCGCCCGCTCGATGGCCCCAGAGAACGTGCGATCGGTGCGAATCATGGTCCGGTGAGTGTACCTTTGGTTCGCATGAAGGCGATTCTCCTCATGAGACACGCAAAGGCGGAGCCTGGGGTTCCCGGGCAGAAAGATTTCGACCGGTCTTTGGCCGAGCGGGGCAACGAAGACGCCCTGCGGATGGGCCGGGCGCTCGCGAAACTAGGCGACGTTCCGGACTCGATCGTGTCGTCCCCGGCGGCGCGAGCGAGGCAGACGGCCGAGGCCGCGGCGCGGGCGATGAAGTTCGCCGGCACGATCCACTTCGAGCGCGCGTTGTACGACGCCCCCGGCGAAGCGTGGCTCGCGGCCTTGAGGGCGCTCCCCGAGTCGGCGGACTCAGCACTCGTCGTCGCGCACAGCCCCGGAATCGACGAGGCGGCGGCGCTCCTTGCCGGCGCCGCGCCCGGCGCGTTCGACGTCCCAACGGGGGGGCTGATCGCCTTCTACGACGCGACCGAACGCTGGGGCGACCTGGGATCCGGCAAGGCTTCGCTGCGCTGGTTCTTGAGGCCGAAACTGGTGGAGCGACTGTAGGCTCGGCGCCCGGATTCCGCGCTACAATCCCGCGACTTCCGGGAGGATTCTCATGGCCTTGGCCGCTTTCAATCTCAAGCGCTGGATCGACGAGCACCGCCACCTCTTGAAGCCCCCGGTGGGCAACAAGATGGTCTGGCACGACACCGAGTTCCAGGTGATGATCGTCGGCGGCCCGAACGCGCGGAAGGACTACCACATCGAGGACGGCGAGGAGTTGTTCTTCCAGATCGAAGGCGACATCGTCGTCAAGGTGATCGAGGGGGGCAAGCCCCACGACGTCGTCATCAAGGAAGGGGACATCTTCCTCCTCCCCCCGGGAATCCCGCACTCGCCTCAGCGGCCCGCAGGCTCCGTCGGCATGGTGGTCGAAAGGACGCGGGAACCCAAAGAGATCGACCATCTCACCTGGTTGTGCGAAGGGTGCGGCGCCCTGCTCCATGACGCGACCTTCCACTGCAAGGACTTGGGCACCGAGCTGAAGCCGATCATCGAAGGGTTCTTCGCCGATGAAGCGAAGCGCACGTGCAAGACGTGCGGCATGGTGATGCGGAAGCCCGAGCTCCCGAAGGCGGGCTAGGCCCGGTGGATCCGCGCCGCGTCCTGAAGATCGACCTCCACACGCACATCCTTCCGGAGAATCTCCCGGATCTGACCGAGCGCTACGGGACGCCGGGGTTCATCCAGCTCGACCACCACGCGCCCGGGTGCGCGCGGATGATCCTCGACGGCGCCCTCTTCCGCGAGATCCAGGACAACTGCTGGGATGCGCGGCGCCGTCTCGAAGACTGCGCCGCGACAGGGGTCGACGTGCAGGTGCTCTCGACGGTCCCCGTGATGTTCAACTACTGGGCGAAGCCGGAGCACACCCTCGACCTCTCGAAGTTGCTGAACGACCACGTCGCCGCGGTCGTCGGCGACAGTCCCAACCGCTTCGTGGGGTTGGGGACGCTCCCGATGCAGCAGACCGATCTCGCCATCCACGAGCTCGAGCGCTGCGTGCGCGACCTGAAACTCGCGGGAGTTCAGATCGGCACGCACATCAACGGTTGGAACCTCGACCACCCGGACCTCTTCCCGATCTTCGAGACCGCCGCCGATCTTGGCGCCTGCATCTTCGTCCACCCGTGGGACATCCTCGGCAAGGACCGCATGACGAAGTACTGGCTCCCGTGGCTGGTCGGGATGCCGACGGAAACTACGCTTGCGATCTGCTCGGTGATCTTCGGCGGCGTGCTCGAGCGGCTGCCGCGACTGCGCATCGCGTTCGCGCATGGTGGCGGCTCGTTTCCCGGCACCGTCGGACGCGTCCAGCAAGGGTTCCTCTCGCGCCCCGACCTGTGCGCCGTCGACAACGCGGTGGCGCCCAGGGACTACCTCGGCCGGTTCTACGTGGATTCGCTCGTGCACGACGCCGAGGCCCTGCGCTACCTCGTGCGGTTGATCGGCGCGGAGCGCATCGCGTTGGGCTCGGACTACCCGTTCCCGCTGGGGGAGTCCGTCCCCGGGTCGCTCATCGAATCGATCGACGACTTCGACGCGGCGACGAAAGAACGGCTGCTCGGCGGCACCGCGCTCGAGTTCCTCGCCGTGGCGCGGGAGCGGTTCCTCGGATGATGCAAAGCTTCGACGCCACCGAGGATTTTGCAAAGCGACTCGACGAGCGCGATCCGCTCGCACCGTTCCGCGATCGGTTCGCGCTTCCGGAACGCGACGGCGTTCCCGTCTTGTACTTCAACGGGAACTCGCTGGGCCTGATGCCCAAGGCGGCGCGCGAGCTCGTCGCCGACGAGCTCAACGATTGGGCCGCGCTCGCGGTCGATGCGCATTTCGCGGGGAAGACGCCCTGGTTTTCGTATCACGAGGTGCTTCGCGAGCCCAGCGCGCGCCTGATCGGCGGCCACGCCTCCGAAGTGGTGGTGATGAACGGGCTGACCGTGAATCTCCACCTCATGATGGCGACGTTCTTCCGGCCCGTGGGCTCCCGCTGCAAGATCCTGATCGAGGACGGCGCCTTCCCTTCGGACACCTACGCGGCGCAAACGCAGCTCGGCCTCCACGGCATCGACGAAGGCGTTGGGCTGATCCGGGTCGCGCCGCGCCCGGGCGAGGCGCTCTTGCGGACGGACGATCTGGTCGAGTTGATCGAGCGGCGCGGGAGCGAGATCGCCGTCGTGCTTCTCCCCGGCGTCCAGTACTACACCGGCCAGCTTCTGGACATCGCGGCCATCACGAAGGCCGCGCGGAGCAGAGGCTGCGTTGCCGGCTGGGACCTCGCGCACGCCGCGGGCAACGTCCCGTTGAAGCTGCACGACTGGGACGTCGATTTTGCCGCGTGGTGTTCGTACAAGTACCTCAACGCGGGGCCCGGGGCGATCGCGGGGTGCTTCGTCCACGAGCGCCACGGGAAGGATGCGACGCTCAGGAGGATGGGCGGCTGGTGGGGGAACGATCCCGCCACGCGATTCCGCATGCACGAGCAACGCGACTTCGTTCCTCGCGCGGGGGCCGACGGCTGGCAGTTGTCCAACCCTCCCATCCTCGCGATGGCCCCGCTGCGCGCGTCGCTTGCGATCTTCGACGAGGCGGGGATGGACGCGCTGCGCCGCAAGTCCGTCGTGCTCACGGGCTACCTCGAATGGCTGCTCGACCAGGCGCCGCACAAACGATTCGAGGTGATCACGCCCGTGAACGCCGGCGAGCGCGGCTGCCAGCTGTCCCTTCGGATCCTGAACCGCCCGGAGCAGACGCTCCATGCGATCGAAGCCGGAGGTGTCGTCTGCGACTTCCGGCCGCCCGACGTCGTGCGCGTTGCGCCGGTGCCGCTCTACAACACGTTTCACGAGGTCTGGCGCTTCGTGCACCTGCTCCAAAGAGCAGGGCTCGCGAGCTAGGCGAACCATGGCGGACACGACGAAGTCGATCACGATCGTGGGCGCGGGCTTGGGCGGCGCCCTCATGGCCGTGTTTCTCGGCCGCGCGGGGCACCGCGTCAGGGTCTACGACCGGCGCCCGGATCCGCGAAGGAGAGGCTCGGGGCGCGGCCGCTCGATCAACCTCGCGATCTCGACGCGTGGGTTGGCGGCGCTCGAGCGGGTCGGCCTCGACAAGAAGCTCCTCGAGGTCGCGGTCCCGATGCGCGGACGCATGGTGCACGCGGTCGACGGAGACTTGACGTTCCAACCGTATGGGCACCAGGCCGATCACGTCATCCATTCGGTGTCGCGCGCCGGCCTGAACCGCCTCC
>Ga0315273_10004642_pt1 | contig 16867 bp, 16 predicted proteins | sample YL17G02_0_MG_FD_205753 | JGI IMG/M metagenome (GOLD analysis project Ga0315273, IMG submission 205753) | Sediment microbial communities from Yellowstone Lake, YNP, Wyoming, USA - YL17G02_0 | ecosystem: Environmental > Aquatic > Freshwater > Lake > Sediment | place: USA: Wyoming | collected... | reverse complement strand
CGAGCGATCGGCGATTGGTCCTCCGTCAGCCCCCAGCCGGCATAAAATGGCTGCCCGTAACAGGTGACTGATTTCCCCCGCAGCAGCGCTTCAAAACCGGCCAGCGACGTCAGCACGTGGACCTCATTCACGGCAGACAGCAACTCTCCCATCGCGACATCGGTCACGACTTGCTTATTACTTTGACTCCGGTTGGTCTTGCTGAGACTTCCCATCTTGCCCACGCCGAGTCGCCCGACAGGGCTGAAAATCCCAAGCCGTTGTAAATACGGGCTTTGGCGATTGGCACAATGACGTCCAGATGCCGTCAACCCTGCCCCAACTGCTCAATCGGCAGTAATTTAAGGGGTCTGACCCCTTTTATTCCGTCTATCACCGCAGAATCGATACTGCGGATCAATCCAACCGGGTCCTCCTTGGCAGCGAGGCATGTTACCTCATCGTCCAGTGTTACATACCGGCGAGTCGATCCGGCCAGCTGGCGTACCAAGGTGGTTTTACCGGCCTGCCGTGGTCCACTCAGCAGTACGACCGGCGAATTTAAGGGGTCTGACCCCTTTTATTTGAAAGAAGGGTTCTGACCCCTTTTCGACACTTCCACAGGCGTAATGACCCGGCAATTGCGCACGATGTCATTGATGTGGATGCTGTGCTGCTTTCTGTATGGTTTCCATTGCCCATTGATTAAGGCTTTGGCCGCTCACCTGCGCGGCCACTAAGGCGGCGCTGTGCACCTCCGGCGGGACACGCAACATTAGCCTTCCTGACGCGGGCTTATTGGGCGATTGCCCAATTTTATTGCAAGCGTCCAGATAATCATCCACGGATTCGCGGAAAGCCTGCTCAAGCTCATCAACAGATGAGCCATGGAAACCTATCACGTCCCGAATACCCGCAATGCGACCGGTAAAAATATGGTCTTCATTATCGTATTCGATGCGGGCTGTGTAGCCGTTGTAACTCATTGAATTCATGGTTTAACCTCCAATTCTATCAGGAAATCACGCACGGCATCTACGCGGTAGCGCAAGGCTTCTTTTTGTGGATGAGGGCGATGAAAATAAGCTCGCACCCCGTTTTTCTCAAAGGTGACAGAAGACCCACTGCCTTCGATCACACGGCATCCGACAGCCACCAGTAAAGCCTCAATGCGCGACCATGCAATGGTGCCATTGATTGGCTTGGCAAAGATAGCTTCCAATGTTTTGCGTTGCGTGCTGTTCATGCTAGGCGCCTGTCCGACATTGTCCGTTCTACTGCGGCGAATGATTCACGACCAACTGCGTCGTGCTCGGCCTGAAAAAATCCTCAACGTATTCCAGCGAATACGCCTCCGGTTTTTCCAGGCCTGCGGCCTCGCATCTGGCCGCACCTCCTTCGCCTCGTCACGAAGGCAATGTCGGACAGGCTCCTAGCAACAATGGCAGTTGTTTTAACTTAATGCAAGCAATATATGCAAGCATAGCACAGGCTACCTGGCTCAGGGCGGACATGAACTTCGACTACATCAATATCGCCGCACTATGCAGCGGTACTCGAACGCCGCTTCCCAAACCGTTTCGCCATGCGCCAAGTGCGCTCAAACCAACTGGCTGCGTAACAGTAGCTTGCTTTCATAATCCGTTCCAGCTACTATTTGCTACAATTGTAGTAAATGGGAGGTAACTACTCAGGTGTTCAGACTGAAGGCTGAAGGCTATACATTATCTCGCAACGCACGAACCTGTCTGCCCTGCCGGCAGGCGACAGGCAGGGCAAGCCATTCAAAACCTTCAGTCTAAAAGCCTTCAGCCTGAACACCTGAGTAGTTACGATTTCTACGACCTTGGCTTCAAGCAGAGATGTCTTCTTCAATGGTAGGCTGCAGGCTGAAGACTGAAGACTAAAAGCCTTCGGTCTTTAGCCTATCTATCTGAGTAGTTACAATAGGAGATGATCATGAGCATGCCTGTCCGGATTGACGACAAACTGTACGAACAAGCGAAGAGCGCTTCAAAGGGCGAGTGTCGCACCATCGCAGGTCAGCTTGAATTCTGGGCGAAGGTCGGCAAAGCTGCGCTGGACAATCCCGATCTGCCTATTGAATTCGTACGGGATCTCCTGATCGCAAGAGCGGAAGATCGTACACAGCTCACCACCTTCGTGCCAGGGCAATTCCGTGGCTGAGATTCACGTTCAGCAAACCAACGTCTTTCTGCGCGCGTATAAAAAGCTTCACAACAACCAAAAGGATGCAATTGATCAGGCCGTTGCGGACATCGTTCGCGATCCGGTCATTGGTGAAGCGAAGAAAGGCGATCTCTCCGGCGTGTATGTTCACAAGTTCGATTGTGTGAACCAATTGTTCCTGTTGGCCTACGAATACGATCTGACCACTCGTGTGTTGTTGCTGGTTGGAACACACGAGAACTTCTACCGCAACCTCAAGCGCTGATTCATAACCGCGCTAGGGAAACGCCGATTTATTCAGGCCGTTCGGGCTGAGCTTGTCGAAGCCTTTGACAACATGCTGATTCATATAGGAGGCATTTCGACAAGTTCAATGCGAACACATTGACATCAAGCGTCAGCGGCATCCAGCATTGCTTTATTACTGATTGGGTTCAGGCCAGCAACTAACCCCCCGCGCCCCTTGAAGACAGGAATCTTTCGCTTGCTTATCTTGGGTGCGGCAAGGGGAGACCGAAGGCGGAGTTGCAATCCTTCCTCAATCAGTCGCGTTAGGGTTGTCCGCCGCTGCACAGCTGCGCTTTTGAATTTGCAAGCAGGGAATCATTAATGTCGAGAGTGGTCTTCATGGCCCAGCAATACAGATTTCTGTATATGGTGCCAATCAAACATCTTGCTTCGTCGGTGGAATCAGTAATTTAAGGGGTCTGACCCCTTTGTTAGAACGACATTGGTTTATCGAGCCTGTGCTCACGCGGTTTGGCGCTGCCCGCCACGGGCGGGCAGGTAAAGGCCTGTTGCTACGCGATATCGAGCGCATGACCAGGCTGTCACGGCAGCCGGTGAACCAGCTGGCACGACCGTACCGCAAGGACGGGACGCTGTCGAACCGGCACCGCCCACCCAAACACGGCTTCACCCGCCGCTTTACCGCCACGGACAGAGTCAATCCGATAGGCACAACGCCTCCTTTTGAACCCTGCCCGAAGTTATCCTTTGAACCTGTCTGCTCGGCATCAAGGAAGCGTCAGCCGTCACAATCGTTTCCCGAGACGAAGCACGAGGCGAAACAGCTGCCGCCACAACGGCACGCTGGTGTGACGCTGCAGCTGCCGCCAGTCCAGTAATTCATCCAAGGCCCGTTCCGCCGTCGTGAATCTGCCGGTTGTCCGGCTCACATAGGTGGGATAGAGAATCAACGCCCCGGCGACGAGTTCATCGAGGGTCACACGGCGTGTCCGACGAGCGATCGGCGATTGGTCTTCCGTCAGCCCCCAGCCGGCATAAAATGGCTGCCCGTAACAGGTGACTGATTTCCCCCGCAGCAGCGCTTCAAAACCGGCCAGCGACGTCAGCACGTGGACCTCATCCACGAGAGGGAGCAACTCTCCCATCGCGACATCGGTCACGACTTCGTCACACCACCGCATAGCCCCCCCTTCGCCTTCCCCCTTCATCCGAAGACCGGCCAATACATCCGGATGCGGCTTATAGATGATATAAGCCGACGGATGTGCTTGGCGCACCGCCTGTAACAAACCGATATTCGAACGAATCCCTGGAGCGCCATACCGAATCGAGGCATCAGACTCGACTTGTCCAGGCACCAAGATGACTCGGCTCGCTCCTTCGGGTCGCTGCCAGATCCCTGCCCCTACGTTGTACTTGGTGAGACCCTGCTCGACGATGCGATGCTGCAACTGTTGAGCGCGGGCTAACAGGTCAACGGAGAATTCTGTGGTCTGAAGCAGTTGCTCTAATTCCGATGGCGCTGTCGCGCCGTAATACATGCCAAGGGTGTCCATCACCCACGACAGTGGTCGGATGAGATCGGCCCCCAAGCCCACTGACCGCAGAAAAGCATCCTCCACCCGAATTATCGGCCGTTTCTCGTCTCGATATCCCTGGCCCCATACCACGAGGGTCGCATCATCAGGCGCCTCCTGAACCGTGTGCACGAATCGCACCGTACTGCCTTGGCAAAAGTCCCGGACGATAGGCTTTTTCCAGCGCGAAAATCCCGCGGCATACAGCATCGCAGGAAAACGCATACGCATCTGACGCTGCAGCGCCATCCAATCGATCAACCGCTCTGCCTCACACCTCTGACCGGTCTCTGGGTCAACATACCGCGGGTAATCGACCAAGGCCCCATGGATGAGATTCTCCAGTGGAACGGGTCTTCGACGTGCAGGAGGAGGCAGCTCGCACTCGGTAAGTCCCCATCCCTCATAAAACGGCATGCCGAAGGTCCGGACCCGCTTGCCCCACAACAGACCTTCAAATCCCATCTGCGACGTCACCACATAGACAGCCTCCGCATGCGCGATCAGATTGACCGGATGAACATCCTGGCCAATCACTTGGACACGTGGAAGTCGCGCAGTCTGCTCCAAATCGAAATGGCCGCGTTTCCGTCCCGCCATCACCTCTGGATGCACTTTCAGCAGTACGGTGCAATCCGGGTTCTCGGCCCTGGCGGCATCAAGCATTCGTTGAAAGCATGATTCATTCGCCATGCCATAGCGAATCGACGCGTCGCCCCAAGTCTGATCCACCACCAATACATAACGGGGAGGAAAAGTCTCCACATAGTCACGCGCATAATTGTATTTCGAGATGTGGCCGTTCCTCCAAGCTGTCGCGAGGGCATGGGCGCGGACGACTTCAGAGGCCGTGAGCGGCCGCGTGATCAGAGATTCCAGGCGGGAAGGAGACGTGGCGTCATAATAGATGCCCACATCATCGACCACAATAGAGAGCGGCGGTTCACTGTTGCCCAGGCCAATCGAACGTAAAAATCCGTCCTCAAGACAGAGAAATGGGATCCCAAGCGTGTGCGCCACACGCCGCGCACGACGAGCATATTTTCGGCGCCCCCACCCCAGCGTGGCCGTCAGCCCGGGAGGCGTACGGAAATAGACGGGTTCGATGGTCCCGCTCAGGAATTCAGACAGGGTGTGAAGCTGGCGTAACCCTCGATTGAAGACACCATAGCGATTCAAGAAAAGACCTTCATAGTCTTGCTAGCGCTCTCGTTTTATACCCTGCCCAATGCGTGCAGTTCCTTTAAAGGAATCGAAACGATCCGTTGAGCAGCGTTCCCATCCCATAAGGGATGGAGTGCGTGAGTCCACGGCCTTCGCCTTCAGCGACGCTCGCGCCATGGAATGTGGTTTAAAAGATGACCTGCATGATGTGCTCAAGCCGGTGTGCCCATGTGAATTCACTCAGCACGAGATCCACTCCCGCCGAGACCATGGAACGCTCGCGTGTAGTCAAGCCATGTTTCAGACGCCCGAATAGATCCCGTGCCTCTTCCTCCGTCGAGACGACATAGCAATACTCTTTAAAGTGGCGATCGACCGATAAGGCCGGCGTGGTCACCGCCAGCCCTCCGCAGGCCAGGATCTCAATCAGGCGTCGAGAAAACATCGTGGCCGAGTCCACCACGGTATTCACGTTTAACGAGACCATATAATCACGGTAGATCTGAGCGGTTTGCGTGTGGGGCACACTCGGACGAACTGTGAGCCAAGGCAAGTCAGGGTACCGATAGTTGGCTGAAGATCTTCCCGAGTTACGGTCGAAGACCGTGAGGCCAACCTCCGAGGATGCCGCAAATAGGATTTCCTGCCACTGTCGTCGTCGATCGTGAACGTGCCGGCTATAACTTCCCACGAAGCAAGCTTGACGGTGCACATAGCCTCTTGGTGATGGGAGATGAATCGCCGGCTGCACGGCAAACATCAGTGGCGCAACCGGCACCGTAGGTTTCACAATAGCTCGATACCGTGGGACACAGTTCTCATCGACGGTAAAAATAAAGTCAAACAGGGATGCGCTGGAAATGAAGCGTTCGAAATGCACGCCATCCTCCTTGCTCCAAAACACACAGGGGATACCGAGTCCACGCGCATAGGCAACCACCTTGCGAAGCGCGTGATTATTCCGCTCCGGGCGGTCAGGATAGGAGGCAATCTTGTATTTCCAGGCATTACCCCTCCCCTGCCATGCAGATTCAACAAACAACACATCGGGCTTCCAGAGATTCAAGAGGAACGTGTAATTGAGCGGGGTGATATCACGAACCTGGCATTCGAATAAAAGGCACGACCGGGTGAGTTCATCGGCAATCAGCGCCACCTTTAGGCTGCAGAATGCACCGGTGGGCTTTACCCGCTGGAGAAAAGAAGCGCCGATTGTCTGAAATAGATGCTTCATCTAATAGGCTGCGGAAAAGCTATGTGGGCACACCAGAACTTCACTGGTCCGCAGCGAGTGAACTAGGCTAAGTTTGAGGTCAAGGTTGAGCGAAGGCCTGATGTTCTTTATCTTATCCTCAACCGTAGCCTGAACCTCAGCCTTCTCCCTGCTGGCGGATTTGTTCAGCATCCTGCTAGACCTTGAAACGGTAGGGAGCATGTCATCTGGCCAGATGACATGCATCTTCACACTCATCTGAGACATGCTCGTTGGCCCAGGCATCAAGACATGAATCGATTTGTATAATTCGTGGTTAGGCCGCAACCATGTCAGAATAATTTTCCAGGCCATCATGTAAAATGGGTGCCAAACAAATTCATTCATTGAATGCACGAATAATGGGCATCACGGTTGATGCTGTGAATGAGTCTTGATTGATCAAGTCCAAGATTTCCGGAATCATCTGCTCCGATTCAGGCACATGACCGCGGGGGTCACTGTAAAGCCACGCGTCATGGCGACCGCCAGAGGCTGCCCCTCCTTCAGTGGTCCCGCCCAGCGCTTCCCAGAAAAGCGTAAATTGGCACGTATAGTGATGAGTATCGAGCGTATTTTGTATGTGGATCGCACGTGAACGTTTAATATTTCTCCACGCCTGGGCAATGTTGACGCGTGGACCGAAATGCTCCTGAATTTGCCTTGTCGTTTGGTTGCCAAAGCAGCTTCTTCTAACAGTCTCTATAGCTTGAGTAATCTGAAGCGCGAATATATCGGTCTGAGCATTGAAAGCCACAGCGGTTGCCTTCTCTATGCGACTAGCCAGTGTTATGGCACCGAAGCCTCCCCCCAGATGACAATCTTGTCTGCCGGGATGCCAGAGGATGTCTCTTGACACGCAACTTCCAAAAATTAACAGTCTGGTAGGACTATTCATAGCCATATCGTTATTGTCTTCTGAAATACCTGCCAACGGAAATCATCGGCATGCCCTCCCGTGGGTTGGGGCTGTACTCGATATAGACAAGTGCGGATATCAAACCGACATGAAGCACTGGCAACAAAAGTTTATTGTGCCCGAATTCGTCAAAACAGCCATTGACGTTAAAATCATGGCCATACTCGTGAAGAATATAATTTAACCGTCCCGAAGTCGCCTGGGGAGTCAACACGCTATGATGTACCCACATCATCGGCTTATTATACTTACGAACAACATCTGGTTGGCCAGGCAGATCCAATCCCATGAGCGGAATAACAGAAGAAGAACTAAACTTGCGAAAATCCAGACTTGACTGTTTTTGCGACCAGTCATCCATGATGCCCATGAGCATAGTCTTGTGGGCAATCTGACCATCGAAGTAGGTGATCAAGTCGCCTGGTCGGATCTGCCGCCCCGTCATGTCCTCAGATTCATAGGCGAATCCGACGGGCTGCTCAAACGCTACGTCGCTACCGGTGCCGCCCGCTTTAACAAGAACAAATCCACCAGCCGGCGATGTGTCCCGTTCCCAGATGTATTCGTAAAGACCTGCCCGTACAACAAAACCACGTTCATTGTCTATTAACTGAGCCGGTAAATCGCTATGGATGACACCGTGGATAGTTGTAAGGTGTTCATCAGTGCAGCGGTGATTGCCATATGGCGCGGCCATCTCATGCCGATAGGGCAATGGCGTGCGAGGCAAATTGTCCTTCCCGGGAAATTCCTCATATTCAATGCACCAAGTAGTTCCGCACCGAAACGCGATACCGAGTTGAAGCACATTTTGGAGCGACGGCTCATTCACTCTCCACCCAGCCGCAAAATAAAGGACATGATCGGTCCTAAGCCAATCTTGCGCGGTCCCCTGTGCCGGTAAGGCGATGGTGGCAGCGAGGGCTAGTATGAGCGAGATTATTTGCATGGGCAGCACCCTCAGCCAGTCAATAGGGAAAACTCCGTTTGAATCAGCATGGAGATGCAACTTTGATAACGGACTCTGCGTGCGGCATTGCTCGAAAGAGATGCAAATGTACCCGGCTCCTCAAAAAGACGCGCCATCCCTTGCGCCATTGCCTCTACATCTTCGCTCGGAGCCAAGATACCGCAACCGTCTTCAACAATCTCTGGAATCGAGTCTACGGTATTGGTACCCGGCGCCAACCTAGACGACATCGATTCATCACGTGAGACACCTGGGGTATCCATGCGTGTCGGGCATAGGAATACCCCGTATTCACGATAAAGCGCAGCGATCTCCGCGTGTGTCCAGAAACGCTCTCAGTAAACTTTATGAAGGTGAGTGTCTCACCCAGTTGTCACGAAGGGGTCTGCCCCACCAGTAAACGCCCGCACACCCGCCGAGCACTCCGATAGCCTCGCGCATTTCGCGAGTTTGATAATCGTGGCGAACCGACTCCTTAGTGAATGGCTCACGAAATCCACACCGTACGTCGGCAGTATCTCCAGGTATTTGTAGGAACACCAGCCACGGACCTGACTTGCATCCTCACCGCGATACAGAACGCCATCGCAGTCCAAGAGCTGAAATAGAGTGCACTCGAATTCGTCCGCGGCCAGAATAAGTTTGTTGCGTCCATCAAACTGTACATCGATCGTTGGGCCAAACAGGAACCGTTGAACGGTTTCAGGACGGAAGGCGACTTCTTCACGTAGTTCTACCGAGTCAACGATCGCTACCTCGTCAGGCCAACAGGCAAAAACATGACGTACAAAAACAATACGCCCGTTATTTACCGAGTATTCGCATTTCACGCGTACTCCGTCAGCACTCTCCTCGAAGCGCTCGATCTTTCCAGACACCGGGCCATATTTTTGGAGAAACTCGCTGCGTAACAGGCCATCGAACTCTTTGAGAAATAACCCACTATGACCGAGGCTCGATTCCACGCATCGACGATGTGGATTCGTTCGATCGTATAAGTACGAGCCGCCATCCACAAGAATCTCGCGATTCATGAATCGTAACGTCATGCTCGAATCATCAACCTGCTTATGAATTTCCGATGGAGCGCCACACAGTATGGATACATAGAGATCGTTATTCTTGACCACAGCAAAGCCGCTTTCGTAAAAGCATCGCGACTGATTTCGTGATGCAATGTTAAGTCGGTATACGCTTGCGTCGCCAATTGGTGGAATGGATCCGTCCTGCCACACGCAGAACTCTAAGGCTGTTGTTGCGCGTAGGATGAGCTCCTCAAGGAAATTGAGGAGCGTGTCAGAGAGTCCGTAATGTTTCAAAAACTCCAGCAATCCGCGATAGCAGTGCACATTAAAGTTGTGATAGGCGATCGTATTCTCATTGCAGAGCCCGTCCCGATCAAAGGAGCTCGTGCCGAGTTCAATAATCCTGTGTGTTGCCACGTCACGATATGCACTCGCGCGTGAGCCTGCGCCGAATTGCACTGCGCAATGGAGTAGTGCGATCGACCCCATCAATCCATGATTACCCTTTTCATAGTTTCTGGTGTCGGAAAGCCAATCTGACCAATATTTGAGGCAGTCACAGACCCTCTTAAGGAGGGCATAGTCGACGTCGGGACGCTCTCGCATGACTTGGATAAATTTAATTAATACCCTGACCCGGGTCGCCGCCGAATGGTCTGCGCTCGGAAATCTTCCAATAAACGATTGGTGGTCAGTTTCGCTCGAATAGTCCAAGAAGCTATTAAGAGCTACAACTGCGATCCGTAAAGCGTCACCATCATTTCTCTGCTGGAAGGTAGAAAGAAGCCTTCCTATCGGCTCAAGGGAAAATAGCCACATGACGCTGCTATTAGACTGCTGAGCGAACTTCCTCTCCCATTGAACACCATGCGATAGGCTCACCTCCATAATTTCTCTGGTAAATAGAGGTAAGGCGACTGTGTCTCCAGAGCATTTCACCGTTACATCAAATGGAGGGAAATCATCGACGATTCGATCCATTCGTATGGCAAGAACGTCCTTCAATTCTAGAGGTGAATCATTATTGGAGCTTTTAGAGGCATAAAGAGATGAGGTGGACAATAGTGTCAACTTCTGAAGCGCTGCAAGATAATACGCGTCGACATAGTGAAAGGGGCTGATTCCCCATCTATGTGCCATCGATCCCGTCATTAACTCATGATCGAATCTCAAAAACTGCTTGGATGGAATATCGGCACTGATACGTTGATACATCCGATCGAGGAACTGGTTTGCCGAATCAATGTACCTCCTTGGATAGTGCTGGTCAAAACTGCCTCCGTTTTCCGTCCTTGAACCCCAGAACACCTGGTTGACGAGTAGACGATCAAGAACCCCGAGACACCTCAGCTTGTCAATGAAAGTCAACCAGCCTGCCTCCCACAGACGCCAGAACTCTTCGGACCCGGAATAAATCGTTGATCCTCCATCGGAATCACCTGGAAACCCAGTACTTATAAGTGCTGGCGAAATTGTACAGACTCTTCCCTCTGGCTCTACGTATAGGCTGAGGCGTTCGTCAATCAGGTCGAGTAATAGAAAATCGAATTGAAGTCCGGCCAGGTTCTTGAGAAAATCTTTTCTCATATCTAGTTCAACCATCCTCTTCTGAAATGGCGATGATATGTTTTGAACCGCGGAAGGTATTTCGATGGGCCGTGCTACCAATGACGCGATGGAGCTACGACAATAAAAATCAACAAGGACTAACTGGGTATTGTCGTATGGGTAATTGAAGATGTCTCTAGACACGCAACTTCCAAAAATCAACAGTCTGGCAGGACTATTCATAACGATTATTGTCTCCTTAAATACCTGCCAACGGATATCATCGACACGCCGTCACGTGTGTCGGGGCTGTACCCCATATAGACGAGTGCGGATATAAAACCGCCATGAAGCACTGGCAACAACAGTTTGTTGTGCCCGAATTCGTCAAAGCCACCATTGGCGTTAAAATCGTGGACATATTTGTGATGAATATCATTAACAGTCTCGAAATTGACTGGCAGCCAGCATGCTATGATGCACCCACATCATCGGCTTAATATACTTGCGAATAATCTCTGGAAGACCTGGCAGATCCAACCCTATGAGCGGAATAACAGAGGAAGAATAAAGCGTGCTAAGAGCTAGACCCGACTGTTTTTGTGACCAGTCATCCATGACCGTTACTTTGAAGAATGCGCTTCATTTGGTTGCTTCATTCCTGTGATCTGCACTGTAGGACTCTTGCGTAGAATGAAAACTTTCATTCGCTCCTGCGTCATGGGATCGAACCCTAGTTCGGCTTGTACGGCGAACTGTTCACCAAACAATTCAAGAACATTCTGAAGTCCGTAACGCCGGTAAGAGCCGACGCCATACTTTGCTAAGGCCTCGGATCCGTAGGTTTCCGTCACGTTTTCACAGTTCGATGTAGATGAGCCCTCTCGATACGGAACGGTCAGCACCGCCAAGCCCCCGGGTTTTAAAACACGGTGAATTTCACTCAAAGCCTTTCGATCATTTGCCACATGATTCAACACGTGTACCGCAAGGAAAGCGTCGTAACTCTCGTCTCGTATCAAACTCATATCTTGCACATCCATCTGGACATCAACTTCCCCTACAGGGCGTACGTCAAAATTTAGAACCTCCGATGCTTGAGACAAAAATGCGACTTTCTCAACGGTGTTCGCATAATTGGCCAGTACGCGACAGCCTATAAACGGATTACCGACACGAGAGAACACGTCATGCAGTTGCCGATGGCGTGCTCTTGATCCACATCCGAGGCACACATCATTTGGCAGCTTGTCTCCGAACACAGCTCCGCACATGGTGCACATGCGCTCTTTTTCCGGAACTTCAACAATGCTGCCTTTGTAAGTGTAATTAGTGAGTGCCGGTGCATCATTTGGCCTGGTTAGCCAATCCGCATAGCCCATCGGCGATGTGTTATTGGTTAGATGTTCACATATACGATGTAATCTCTCCTCATGATCAGGCGCGCCTTGCTCGAAATGCTCCCCCGACCGCTTAAGGAGTGACCAGGAATGTAAAGTCAGATTGAACGTCTTTCTATGTTTGCGAGAGCACACTCGATCGAAATGCCCTTCATACTTCTCCCATTGAAACGAGAGAGGCTCAGGAGAAAAGTCAACCGGTATCTCAATCAGACCGTTTTTCCACTTGAAAGGTTCATTATTCATGCCCTCTTCAGAGACCGCCCAATCTTCTCGATGTCGATAACAGTCAAAATTGCTGAGAGCCGTAAAACCTGCCGCATGGGCCGCTTCAACCGTATGCTCATTAAAGTGATAACCGCCTCCCCGAAAACAGATTGGGTTTAATCCAAACAGTTGGGTATACTTGAATGCTGTAAATTGGAGGAATTGACGATTGAGCTGAGAATCGAGTTGATTGAGGCCTGCCGGCCCAATAAATTGACCCTTAATATTCCATTTTCGAACAAGCCACTCGGAGTGCAGATGAGCGTGAAGCTCGTGTCCCTGCTCAAGGATAAAGTTGCCTATTTCCGCGACCACTTTGTCGCCGTACAGAACGGACGTAGCGATATCGATGAGGAAGTTCCCTTTAATTTTGTGTTGTTTTAATATGCTTGATATTCTGCGGATTCCGAATTCGGCGCCATTAACCTTGCCCCAAATGAGGCGATTAACGTGATCTTCGGATGCACGTCCAGGGAGTGCTTCTACGTCAAACGAAATGAATGAGACAGGCTTCATATCAGAGAAGATCATTTTTGATAAATGTAAGCAATTCTTTTTCAATGATTATTCGACTGGAAGTCTGGACACCCACTCTCTCTGCGGCTGCTTTTGACAAAGCCTGAAACATTTCTGGGTTTTCATGCAACATCATAATGCCCGAAGCCAGCCCCTCTGCATCTTCTGCATCAGCAAGAATCCCACAACTGTCATCAACAAACTCCGGAATTGCTGCCACAGCGTTGGTTACCGGGACGAGGCCGGATGACATGGCTTCATCCCGTGAGACACCTTGGGTATCCATGCGTGTCGGGCACAGGAAAATGCCGCATTCACGATGAAGCGCAGCGATCTCCGCCTGTGTCAGGAAGCGTCTCTCTATATACACGTTACTGAATTCGCGCAACGGCGCCAAGACCTCATCGAACAATTTGCCGTCGCCGATCATGCGGAATTCGAGATCCTTGAAGTAAGGCTTGTCTGTAAGAGCCAGAATGACTTTAACGCTCAGATCGTTTGCGTACGTACGTGAAGCATAAGGCCGGATCGAGAGAATCCTCTTGCGTTGTTCAGTTGACTTGGGGTGATAAGCAAAGAGGTCCGTGTCGATCGGGTTGTGGACCACCTCATAGTGATTCTCCGGCAGACGGAAACCCAAATCTTCCATCACGACTTCAGCGAGGAAATTGGATACGAAGATCAGCTTCAAATTCTTCGGCATCTCCCTCAGCAGCCCGCGCCAGAAGCTCATCCGGGCCTCACTCTGAACCTTTGCCGCTTCCCGCTGTTGCTCGTTCTCGAAGTTGTCGCGCCGATGCCACGGTTGGATTTCCGCACCATGCACCCAGACGACAACTTTTACGCGATTGATATGGTGTCGCAACACTTCCCACATGATCGAATCTAGAAAATGCACCAATACGGTCTTGTACCGGCCACTGGAGAGCATCTGGTGCAACACCTCTTGGGAGCCGGTGATGACATTGACATCTTCAAACTCGTGATAAGAGACGGCCTCGTCGGGGCGCAGTCGGAATACCTCACAGCGCACCCCGCGCGCTTGATAGGCGCGTACGCGCGTATGGACAAATCCATTGCGGTACAGATCGCCGTATGACGGATAGTGATTGGTCAGGAGCAAATGTTCTGCCTGGCAGATCATCTCAGCCGGCTGCAAATTTCGGTGTCCGAGCACCAGGCCTTTTATTTCGGCATTGCCACCGGCATAGAAGCGCAGTCCAAAGCGTATCCGGTCCGTGCCAGGCGGAATGACCGCATCCTGGTTGCGATTCGCATGTTTGATGACGTGGCTGATCTTTTGCTTCTGGGCATCCAAAAAGACGATGACCAACTGAATGTTGAGGCCTGGAGTGACATCGAAGTAGACCTTCAGTTGATCGGTGAAGCCCAGTCCGTCGAGGCTGTGGTCTGCTGTGGCATACAGATATTCATGCTTGCCGTCCGGCAGAGTGGAACCGACCCGCCAGCCTTCGGCGTCCACCGCCAGCGTAATGGCGCTGCTGGGGCTCTTGCCAAAGTCTCCTGCCAACTGTTGGCCTGTCAGCCTTGGACAATCATCGTGAGGGTTGCTTTCCGGTGGAATACGTTCCGCTCTCTCCAGCAGGCTGTCGATAGAGATTCCGGTATTGAGGCCGGGCAGGTCATCGACTCTGTTTCGTACCTGTGCCGCATCGGCAGCAGCGCCGTGCTCGCAGTAGTTGAACTCATCGATTGCCAAGCCATGGTCAGCTTGCAGCTGGCGAGTGCCCAGCGATTCCACCCAGCCCAGTACATGTTCCTTGGCAATAACATGACGCCGGATGGCAGCAGCTCGAGCCGGCAGGCACTGCACGTGGTGATATGCTTCGTCCGGTTGCTTGAGCTGGAACCCACCGCTTCCCCAGCAATACCGTGCAGCTTTACCGATCAGTTCCGCCTGCGTATAACGCGTGGCCAGGGCAATGTCCGCGAGATAGTTGGGGCCGTAATAGTCCTCCGCAATCATGCCGGCCACCAGATCGGCCTTCGTATCGAGCCCGTCAATAACCATGTCCCTGGCTTCTTCAGTATTTAAAAAATGTATTCGGGCATCATTACCCATCGGTGGGGCAATCCCATCACCGAGGACCACGTACAGAGAAGTGTCGGCATAGCGCTGGCGCTGATAATTGCCCTGTATGGCCCCCAGCTCACCGTGACTCGAGGCACGGGCGAGTACTGCAATGTGTGGCAATGATTGTTCTACAGTTTTGCCGCTGACCTTGGAGACGACATAGGCCAAACGCTGAGCATAGGTATGCTCGCTCATCACCTTGCGCAGCCCGGCCAACCTGAGCTTGCGGCTGTGTTCTTGATTGTCGGCCAGCTTATTCAAACGGCGGACAATTTCACTGCCGCTGTCAGTGGTGATGACCAGATCGCCAAAGAGTACGCGGAGGCCGCGTGAGAAATTACTGATGGTAATGGTATTGGAGGCCAGCAATTCAAACACTCGCCTGGCAAACATCGATTGCGACTGCTTGATCGAGTTGAGATTGATGGCATACCGGTAGCCTTTGTAGGCCTTATCAATCTGCTCAAACGGTAGTGTGCCAACGATGTACTGTTGATACTCCACTGGAAACTGATAATTGGGATCGTTCTTGCCGTAGTTACGGTCGTATATCTCCAGTGGCCGGAATGCCGGTAGTTCCATGACAAAGCTGCCAAGATCGCGAGTTCGTTCGGGGTAGCGCACGTAGTAGGCGCCTGCAAAACAAAAGGCGTCTTTGCGTTGGTAGGTTTCGACCGGATTGGTGGTGGCCGGCTGGCAAGCGAACGGCAGGAGGTACACACGGTCATGCCTTAACGCCGCCTTGTAACGATGGATACAGTCGATATCCGTGGTGAACACATAATCGAACAGCTTGGCGGTGTTGAGAAAGGTTTCAAAGTGGATCGGGTCTTCCTTGCACCAGAACACCGTTGGTATTTTCTTCGCACCGCACCACTCGACTATACCTTGCAGTTCCGCGCTGGTATGGCCGACCTTGTTGCCCCAGAGTTCATCCTTCCCTCGCCAGGCAGACTCTATAAACAGCAGGTCGGGATTGGAGGCCTCCAGTTCAGCCCTCCAATTGGCAGGAGTCAGTTGATGCAAGTGACATTCTGGCTGATAAGAATTGAACGTGAACTCGTCCATGATGCACGCTATGTTGAGCTTGCCATTGGGAGTAGATGCCCCAGTGGACTGAGTGGTGAGGGTCAAGGCGGCATCCGCCAAGATCGCGCGCCCATTCGATGGTGGCTCTTGCGACAAGGGCTCAGTTAACGCGTTAGGCCGAGAGACGATAACAGACGGCTCTGATGATGGCAGCTTAGGAGGGCTAGGGACGAATGCCCTTTTTTTACGGCGCTGGATGGCTTCTTTGCGGAGCGCCCACAGTGCTGGTGGCAAACTCAGGAAGCCGTTCACTGACTTAAAGCCATGAATAAGCAGGTAGCCAAACTGAAAGGAAATAGAGGCGCGTGTCTTTACTAGTTGGTGTTCTGCATCTATTTTCTGTTGTCGCGTCCGTTCGAGTTGCTCAAGTTTGTTCTTTAACTTTGGAATCTGCTCCGCCGTCACCTGCCGATATTTCAAATTGGCCTGCTCCAGCTGACCGGTGGCCATTCGCAGTGCTTGCGCTGCCGTTTGGCGCGCCGCCTCTTCCTGCGTCACCCGCTGTTTCAGCGTGGCGACCTGTTCAGTGGCACCCCGGTACTTCTGATTGGCCTCCTCCAGCCGGTTACGCACCGCCTCCCGCTCGGCTTCCAGGCGGAGGAGGTTTTTCTCCGCCTCGTGGACCGC